>JABAOF010005632.1_pt3 | contig 14577 bp, 17 predicted proteins | sample 7062171 | NCBI WGS metagenome assembly JABAOF01 (sample SAMN14538628, study PRJNA623070) | marine sediment metagenome | biome: marine biome [ENVO:00000428]; feature: marine pelagic biome [ENVO:01000023]; material: deep marine sediment [ENVO:00002113] | place: India: Gulf of Khambhat ...
GTGTCGGTCATTTCGCTCCTATAGTCACGCTTATATTTTATCCAGAGCCATCCCCTTGCCCCTGCCTGGTAAACCGAGTCTTCGTTAACAGATTTACATATCAGTCCTTCACACCCGCTTTCCACAGCTTTTTCAAAGAATCGCTCTAGTTCCTCTGGATTATCTGTGATGATGTACTCTGACACCTTGACGTGATCGGCTTGTTCAATAATCTTCTCAAGATGTTGACGTCTAACAGGATAGGGTTCTAGGGTTAGGTCCTTTCCATCAACGTAAAGAGCGTCAAACATGAAAAGGGAGATGGGATATTCTTCCATGGCCTTTTCGATGCCGTATTTACGCCTTCGATGCATTAGCTCCTGGAAAGGTTTCATTTCGCCTGTGTCAGGATCTACTGCAACGCATTCCGCCTCAATGATAGCCTCCTTCGCCCTAACATGCTTCCTGATTAATGCGCTACCGTCGGGATACTGGTCAGTAATGTCCTCGAGTCGGCGGGAGAAGAGGATGACTCGGTCTTCTTTTTTGTGGGCTTGTATCCTCTCTCCATCATACTTATACTCAGCTATGCATTTTCCTCCAAGCTTTTCAAGGATTTCAGTGGGCGAGCCCAACCGTTCAGCCAACATTGGTCGAATAGGTTTTCCAAGCGAAACCTTAAACCTCTTAATACTCTCGATTCCTTCCTCTGCAACAGTTTTTGCCACTCTGCCTAAATCAGACGAAATATTATATGAACGCTCCAAATGTTCGCGAGTCTCTTTTCCGCCGCCAAAAGCTATAGCCAAAGCGTCAAGAACCGTCATGTCAGCGATTCCTAATCTCAAACTGCCCGTGACTGTTCGAATAATATATTTTGCTTCTTTAGGAGAAGCATCGGATAGGAGGCCAGCTAAGAAACTTATCTTGAGGTCCACGGAACCGGCGCCTGTTGATTTTGCCATCTTGTCTAAGATTTCGTAAACTCTTTCAACGGTTAACGGTTTTGGAAAGAAGGACACTTGCGTCTTCTTTTCTAAAAACTTCTGGGTTGTTTCACCTAGGTCTCCAGTTTTTCTCAGATCTTCTTCGATTTCTTTTTCGCTGTGGCCCGTTGCCCTAGCAACCGCCCGTATGGCTAGCTTCTCTGCAATTCCGATTTCGATTCCAATGAAGTCTGGATACAATTTTCCTTGTGTTAAGTAGACAACCTTGTCAATCACGTCTTTGGGAGTTTCCTTAAGAAGTTTAACTAGATGGTCGGTCATTTCAAGCCTTTTTGTTNNGTATTTCAAAGAAGGATTCCTCATATTAATGGAGGCTTGCGGTGATATTAAAGGTTAAATGTTGAAGTGCGTTTCAGGTGGAGAGCAGACTCATTTTTTCGCCAATAACATCAATCCGCAAAAGATGTTTATCGCTCCGAGAAAACCTAGGGCGCCGACGAAAAGAGGATTAGAAAATGTAAACTCTATAGAGGTTAAGATGCTGTACACGGAGAGGAGGGAAAGCAAGGCGCCAACCACAATCATTAAGAAGGATAAACCTCTGCCCATTTTCCCAGATACTTTGAAAACGTCTTCCGCCTCAGGCCCGGTGGTATCTTTTAGAAGCTCTTTTTTTTCTGGTCTAAAATGGGGAGGTGGAACCACAATCTCATTTGTGTTCCTTCTTTTCTTCTTCTTTTTAGGCATTTCGCCCACAACAAGACTTTGAAATGGAATAGGTTAAAAAATCTTGCGTGTGCGTGCGGTAACATTTAAAACGCCTGCTAGAATGGAAACTGCGCTAACGAAAATTAGGACATAAAGGGGAAAACGAGGTACTATAAATGGTGCTAGCAACGCCAACAACGCCCCCATGCCTAAACTAACCCCTCCCACAGCAACCCGCAAACGATAACGACCCACCATCCTAAGATAATACGTTGCCAGAACCAAAGCCACCAATCCGAGACCAGACATAAGCGCGCTTTCAGCGTTAACATCATCTCTTAAGAACACGGGAAACATGAGAAGCAAGAAAGACATAACGATTCCGGCGATGGGAGTAATGGGATACAAGGGAGCCTTGAAAGGTCTCATCAGGTGCGGCTCCTTTTTTCTAAGTTTTATGAGAGAGAGGTTGACTAGTGCAAACACTAGAAGGGATGCGAAGCTCGCTGCGTATCCGAGGAACTCCACGGCTCCAGTGACGCTGAACAGTATTACGAAAAGCGAGCTTGCAATAACCGCTATGTAGCGAGTCCCGAAACTCCTGTGAACCCTTAGCAAAACTTTAGGCAGATATCCATCTCTGCTCATCCCACCAAGAATGCTTGATTGAACCATCATGGCTGTGCTTACAGATGATACACTTGCAACCATGCCAGCGACCGCAAACAGAATGCCTCCAATCCCACCCATGATTTCTGCAGCCGCAAGATTAAGGAGGGGATCATCGTAATCCCCCAACGGGATGACTCCAACAGCCACATAGGCAACGCCACAATAAACAGCCGTCAACAAAACTGTCGACAGAAGCAAAGCCCTAGGAACATTTTTCCCCGGATCTTTTATTTGAGGNNGTTGCAGCAAAGAACCCAGATAAACCTCCAAGCGAAGGCCTAGGCAACACTTGGGGGGGTGTCAGACCATACCATAGTCCGCTCGCCAGAAAAATGGCGAATATGGCTAAAAATGCACCCACTATGAGAGTTGTGACTTCTTTAACCCCTCTAATATCAAGTAAGGCGAGAATGATGACCACGATTGCGGCGATCAGAGGCGCGTTAACTAATACAAAATTTTGGACCATAGGAACGAGCATTGAGAAAAAATATGCGAGTTGCTGAGCGAAAACTACGGCGGCAAGTGATCCACCGAAGATGCTGGCGAGCCACCTGAGACAGCCAGCCATGAAGGCTGTGAGACCTCCATACGCGGCTTTGGTATACGTATATTCGCCCCCCACCTCAGGAATGGCAGCGCTGAGTTCGCTATAACTGAACATGGTTAGTAGGTTCAGGAAACCGCATAGAAAAAGTGCTGAGACCATGCTGGGTCCAGCCAAATCGAAATAGGCGTAATTCAGCAGCACGAAAATCTCGAATCCTATGGCACCACCTAACCCCATCATTACAGCACGAGAAAGCCCAAGTTTCCTTTCTGTTACCAACTGAATATTGTCCTCCCACTGGCTATTCTAGTCCTTCATGAATGAGAAAGAACCCGCTTATGACAGAAAAAAAGCTGAATACACTAAGAGCCAGCAGATATAGAGGGAGAAGTTCTGCAGGCACGTTTAGCATGGTTTGAGCACCGAGAAAGTTGAAATAGAGGATACAGGCAAAGATGCCTGCTAACACACCTATGGCCCCCTGTGCTATACCAACAATAGCCACGAGGATCCTCTTAACTCCCATCACAGGTCACCTGCGTCTAAGTATAATGCCAGACACCAAATCAAGTAAACCGATTGCTAACAATGCCCCTAGGAACAGTATTCGATATTTCTCACTTTCAAGTGTGCTGATGATATTTACAAAGTCGAGTATGTCCAAGACAAATACGCCTATCATCATTATTCCCACAAATATGAGGAAACCACCCAGAGCCACGGCAAATCTACTCAGCAACTGTGTACTCCACATCAGCGCTTCATCAACCATCATACTTCTCCTCTTAAAATGTTTCGTAGTGAACAAATTCGCCCATGGACCTCTTTGGTCGAACTCTTGGTTTTTCAGCTGGACGCCCAACAGGAACGATAGCCACAGGTCTCACATTCCTCGGCGTATTAATTACCTTTGCAACTTCATCCTCATGAAATGCGCCTACCCAACAGGTTGCGAGTCCCAAAGCTTGAGCAGCCAAAAGCATGTTTTCTGTGGCAGCTGCTGTGTCTTGTAGGCAGTAGAGATTCGCGCCTCGACTACCGTAGCCCCAGCTTGATCTCGCTATGTCGGCGCAAATGACAATGACGACGGGGGCTTCTTCAATGAAGGTTTGGTGCAGTGCAGCTATTGCCAATCTCCGCTTTGTTTCTGCGTTTGTTACGATAACGAATTCCCAGGGTTGGATGTTTCCGGCCGATGGTGCCCACCTGGCAGCTTCTATCAACCGCTCAACGTCTTCCTCTGAAACTTCTTCGTTTGTATAAGCTCTTACACTTCTTCTTTTCTTAATCGCCTCGAAGACATCCAAACCTTGTCACCTTGGCTCAAGCTATTCGAACTGCTGTTTCAATAACTATTCCCCGTTCGGTTATGCGGAAGGGAATTAGCCTAGGAGGGTAAACAGTTTTCCTCATTTTCTTCATTCGTATTCGTCTGTCAATTCCCCCGGCAACCTCCTGCGCAGTGAATTCGATCACCCCGTCAACTAGATGTTGCATGGTAATTTCTGTTTGAGGATCTTGCATGCCCTGTGCAACGAGCAAAAAGTGAATCCCTCCATGCTTTCGCGCGTTTTCTAACAGTAACTCAACTGTTTTAAGGACTGAATCAACTTTTTGGGTCTGAAGGAGATAGGACAGTGAGTCAATTAGGGTCCAGCATCCCTTTTCGATTCTTGAAGGTATCTCTTTTTGAAGATTTTGAAGAGCGCTTGGAGTGTGAACGTTGACAAAGACCCATTGATCTGTTTTTTCTAGAGATGGAACATCCCAACCAAAGATTTCAAAATCTTCCTTCAGGGCATCAGATGACCTCATGGTAGTGAAGTAAGCAACTTTATCCTCCTTAAGGGCGTGCTGATAAAGGATTTGTTGGGCAAGGATATCGTATCCGGAGCCAGGTTCTCCCATCATCAAGATAACGCTTTTGTCGGGGAGTCCTCCCCCCAATACTTCATCGAGTCCTTCTATCCAAGTTTTGACAAGCTTCATGAATCTCCCAGCTTAACATGTGGTATGGTTATTTCGCAATATTATATTTTTCAAATGTGCTGAACAAAAGAGGGCAAAGTTTTGCTCATTTTAATTTCGCAAAATGCATGCATGCATGTGTACCTTCCGTTTTCCCATAATCAATATCATGGAGTAATCCAGTTAATCCCCACAAATTTTCATCCTCTCCAAAATATTTTGCTACACTTTTCATGATAGCTTCTACAGCAAGCATATGATAGACAAAGTTCCTTTTAGTGACGTTCTTTTTGACTAAGTTGAGCGCTTCTTCTCTCGTTAACATAGTATCACCTAAACTCTAGAAAGCAAGATTCTAAACAGATTTATTTAACATTAGGTATTGAGCAGAGATAGTGGGCCTACAGAACTTTCCTTAGGTTATTACTTCCATAGTGTTTCGTCTCGCCTGTTGTCCCTACTCTCCTTTCAAGATTTCCAGAGAAGCGGAGACTACTCCCTGCCTCCTTTTATGCTTCTAGAAAGAGAAATCTTGATTGGCGAGAGAGAATCTATGCGGTTACCAATTATCTAAGGAACCATCCAGAACTTGTACTTAACAGAATATCGTAAATAGTGATGTCTTGGTTCGAATGAACCAATTGAGGACTAATCAAAGCAACAATTCAGCATTCTCTTAAGCTGCATTGTATCGATATTTTTATCAAGCATTCACCCTTACGTCTAGATATGCCAAAGCAGATGATACCTGAGTATCTAGGGGTCGTTGCCTTTGGGGTTAAGACGGGCGCCATCCTGCCAGGAGACAACATCGTTCAAACGGTGTGTGAGAGCATAGAGAGGTGCTTCAGAGATGGACTCATCGAAGAGGGGGATATAATTTGCGTGAGCGAGTCTGTTGTTGCGAGGTCTCAGAACAACTATGTGACAATAAACGATATCGCCCAGGAGGTGCAACTCGAACTCGGCGTCTCACAGTCAGGCCATTTAGGCATCCTCTTCCCAATCGTTAGCAGGAACAGGTTCGCTGCAATCCTCAGAGGCATCGCTGGGGCTGTTCCAAAGGGAAAAGTCACCCTACAGCTCTCTTTCCCAACCGACGAAGTAGGTAATCAACCGATTTCTGAGGAGTACCTTCTTGAGAGAGGTGGAGACCTCGATGAGAAGATCAACTCGGAAGACCTGGATGGGAAGTACTTCTGCCATCCGATAACGGGAGTGGACTACATTAGTCTCTATAAGAATGTCATACGTGAGGCAGGGGCGAGGCAGGAAATCTTCTTCTGCAACGACCCGCTTGCCATAGTTGATCATAAGCCTGATGGTGTTATAATTTCGAACATCCACGACAGGGAGAAGACAAGGGTACTGGTTAAGAGAGTATTTGGCAACTGCATTACTCTACAAGATATCTGTAGCGATAAAAGTAGAAGCTCATGGTCTGAGTGGGGTCTTTTGGGGAGCAACCTTTCCTCTGGAGGGAGAATTAAACTTGCTCCTAAGGAAGGAGACAAAGTGGCGGTGAGGATTCAAAAGGCGATTGCCAAGGGAATGGGGAAGAGGGTGGAGGTTGTTATCTACGGAGACGGAGCATATAAAGACCCTAGTAGTGGCATTTTTGAACTGGCAGACCCGCAAACCTACTTCGGATTGACAGAGGGCCTTATGAACCGAATGAGGACGGGTGTAAAATACAAGTGGCTTGCAGACACCCTTCTTAGTCAGGGGAAGAACAGGAGCGAGATTGAGCAAGAAATCGAAGCCAGAAAACAGGAGATACAAGAGAGAGACAGCATGCTCATGCAGGGAACAACTCCTCGAAAACTAGCAGATGTAGTCTCAAGCCTCGCTGACCTAGTCAGTGGATCAGCAGACGCAGGCACGCCCATAGTCGTAATAAAGGCTATGATGCCGAGTAGATGAGGAAAACGCCAAAAAGAGAAGTGAATTAGAACACGATTGGGATTTTGAGCATGCGCATGCATATTTGGTACGTCATTTTATGGGTGATTTGAGTATTGAAAGTTTGAGTGTTTCTAGTTTTCGGCAAAAGAGTCTTAAGGTAGAGTGTAATCATTTCAGTTTGGATGATGAGCGCGAGAGTCAGCAGAGCTTTAGAGCGGTGATAGCAACTCGACGGGCGATCTGACAACCTTTTAACATTTTTTTGTCCATTATGACCGAAACTCTTAATAGTAATGACATATAACTGTCAAAATGCGGAGGAATAACATGCCCTGCACTGTTGTGATTTGTGGCTTCTTTGGAGACACTGGCAAAGGCAAGGTCAACTCATATTTATCACTGAAAGACAGAACTGCGGTGACAGCGAGGGCTGGAGTGGGCCCCAACGCAGGTCACACAGTAGTTTACGAAGGAAAGGAATACAAAATGCGGATGCTGCCTAGCGCTTTTGTTTACGATAAATGTCGCCTTTTGATAGGACCCGGCGTTTTGATCAACCCAGAAATTTTACTTCGAGAGATACAATTAACCAAGTCCCAAAACAGAGTTGGCGTTGACCACCAATGCGCTGTTATAGAACCAAAACACATCGAAGCCGACAGAAAGGGGCACCTAGCCCAAAAGATAAAAACTACAGGTTCTGGCACAGGCCCCTGCAACGCTGATAGAGCGTTAAGAACGGTCAAGCTCGCACGTGACTTTTCCGCGCTTAAGAAATTTTTGACAGATGTCCCCCTCGAGGTGAATACAGCAATCAACCAAGGAAAAAATGTTATAATAGAAGGAACTCAGGGAACCTACCTTTCCCTCTACCATGGAACCTACCCCTACTGCACCTCTAAGGACGTGACAGCTTCAGCTGCCTGCTCAGACGTTGGAGTCGGCCCCACAAAAGTTGACGAAGTCATCCTTGTATTCAAAGCCTACACAACACGAGTTGGAGGAGGCCCTCTTCCCAACGAACTTTCATGGGAAGAAGCGGAAAAGAGGGGTTGGGCTGAAGTTGCCACCGTGACGGGAAGAAAGAGACGGTCAGCGCCGTTTAGCTACGAGCTTGCAAAGAGGGCAGTCATGTTAAACGGAGCCACTCAAGCCGCCTTAACGAAAATCGACGTGATGTTTCCAGAATGCAAAGGAGTTAAGTCTTATGAAGAACTTTCAAAAGAAGCAAAAGCTTTCATTGAGAAGGTTGAAAAAGAAATTCAGGTGCCAGTCGCACTGATTGGAACAGGCCCAGGCGCATTGGAAACCGTGGACAGACGAAAAGAATTAAAAAGTTAGTTTAGAAGTTTAATTAACACTGTGAGGCTTCACCAAACATGTCAACTATCGTGATTAAGATTTCTGAGCTTCGCGGAAAAGATGAAGAAAACGTGGAGGATTTAGCAGAATTTCTAGAAGGCGGAGCAGATGCGACGGTGGGTGTCACAAGCGATGCGATTACTTTAAATTTTGAAGAAGGAAAGAAAGCTCCTTCAAAATCGTATCTACGAGTGCTTCTTCGAAAATTTCTGCACAAAGCAGAGTTAAAGGAAGACTTCCGCATCATCTCTGGCCAAGAAAACGTTTTCATAATAAAAGAAAGAAAAGAATAACGTTACCCTGCATGTTATTCTGAATATGGATTTTCTCTTCACAAGGCTTATCAGAAATTTTAGTTAATATTGTTATTCTATCAAACTGACGTTAGGGTCTGTTGAAAATTGCGAATACTGCGGCGAAAGACCACGGTGCCTAATGGGTGCACCGCCTGTAAGGAGGCTGTTTGTTCATCTAAAGTTTATTGTTGCCGACTGAAAGAATACGTGGATGACATTGTATACTGTCCTTATTTCGAGCCAAAGCCATTAGTAGCAACAACGCAAACCCAATAGGCTAGGAAGAAGAAGCTTTTTCGTCTTTCCTTCGTTTCTTTTCAAAGAAATCATGAACCCTCAGAAGGTGGCCTCGGGCTATCCATGTTTTCTTGTGGGCTTCATGAGGTTCATCCGCCTCAAAGCTATTTTTTGCTTCTTTAAGTAGGTCTTGCGCAGAGATTAGCAAGGGTTCGATTTCAAGTTGCTTTGAATGGGGGTCGAGTTTCCATAAGGAACTTTCGTTTTCGTCTTGTTGTATGAGAGAGAAAAGGAAAAGCGCGTATTCTAAGTCGGATGCCGCTCGCCATGTAAAGAGCACAGCTTTCTTTTCATCATTTTTTACAAGGGCTTCCATGGAGTTTTCAAGATAGGCTATCGCGGACGTAATGGCTTTGAGGATGTTTTCCTGTTTCATTTTTTGTTCCCGACGTGGCAAAGGACCTACAATGTTCTGTGGCAGAAATTATACCAGAACCCGCTCTTTTAAACTCTTCTTCTGTGGGAAGCGGTTCTTTGAGGAAGCATCCGGTAAACTAACATATTACACGTGGGAAACGATATAAATTCTCCCTGTGTGGCTAGTAGTCTTGAGGTTAAAGGATGAGTGGTACGGAATTAGAAGATCGCGTAGCCGAAGCTTTTGAGAAACGAGGCTACATCGTGTTTAGGCGGAAGAACCATTGTGATGTCCTAGCTGTAAAGCCGAATATGGCTGTCGCCTACCTGGTGGAGTGCAAAGACTACGCATTGTCAAGGAAACAACAAATTTTGGCCATTAGAGAACTCAACCGAAACTATACGCATGCCCTAGAAATCTTGCTGGAAAATCGTCTTTACGCTGAAAGAATTTTGAAGGTTCTGGTGGCGCATGCCTTTTCCTATCAGGCTAGAGGTCTTTATCAGTACACTCCTGTAGAGATAGTGAAACATATCCAGTCTTCATGAATACTCAAACACTATCTCGAAAGTTTTAAGTGGAATGCGCTTTAAGCTTCTAGTTCAAAGGTGGGAAAACCACGTGAAGGACAAAACTTTGGGTATCCTTATCTTCACACTAAGTGTGCTTGCCATGGTTGGATATTTTGGTTGGCTTTTCCTAGCGCCAAAAGATATAGTTATCCTAGGAAAACCACTTAGTGAATGGGCGTTAATCGTTCCAGTCATGATCATCGTTTACGCCTTTCTTTTCATCGTAGCGTGGATCGGCTGGGCTCTGGCTTCTACACCGCCGCCACTACCGCTTACCAAGAAAACTTCGGAGGAAGAAGAGGAGGAAACCGAAAAAGAAGAGTAAAGGGCAAATTTTCTCTTTTGTTTATCTCAGCTTGTCTTGCGCGCGTGGGGTGGTATGTGAACATTTGTTTCATTTCTCTATGAACACCCTACTTGCACCAGCTTCTTTCTCCACGCGTATAACATGCTCCGCCTTTTCCGCAAATGCTTCGCTGTGAGTCACGGCGATTATTTGTTCGATGGCTTTCAAGCGTGAAATAGCTTCTGCCAACCGATCAACAGATCCGTCTTCTCTTCCTAGACTCTCTGTTGGCTCATCCAAGAGAAGCATGTAAAGCCCATGTCCGGTTCTTGACTGCATTATCAACTGACCTAGACCTATGCGATAGGCGAAGGCGAGTAGCGTTCGCTCTCCTCCGGAAAGGTTTGAGACCTCTCTTTCGTAGCCCTCTTCGCTGCTGACTAGTGGGGTATAGGTCTCGTCGATCCTAACAATCAATGCGGGTCCGGTGTCTCCAACGAGGCTATCTACCTGTTGCTGGACGGTTCGTTGAAGGTATGTGACGAACTCGCTTCTCAGTTTGGGTTGAATATTTCTGTAGGCTCCTCGGATACTGTCAATGATTTCAAGGAGTTTTTCAATTTTTTCCATTCTTTCGATTTTCTGTTGAGCATGGTCTAACCGTTCCTTTAGATTATCCATCCTTAACGCGATGTCTTTCTTTCTTCTTTTCATCATCTCCAGACTAGACTTGGTTGCTGAGTAGTGTTCGAAGGCGTCGTCACGAAGTTTTCGGGCTGATTCAAGTTCGGTGACATCGAATTTGGCTATCTCTGCACGGGTAGCGGTGAGTTGATTTCGTAGTCTTTTCTTTTGTTGCTGTGCGTTTTCAAATTCTGCTGAAAGTTTGTCCAAAGATTGGTGCTCTTCGGCAATTCGTCCCTTTATTTCTTCAATTCGTGGAATAAGCGGCTGCAGATTGGAGAAAGCGAGGTTGGCAGTACTGTGTAGACTTTCCAGTTCATCGAGGTTCTTTTGAAGTTCTTCCAACTTTTTTTCGCGTTCAACGTTTTCTTCTTGAAGACGTCCAAGGAGACCCTTCTTGTAGTCTCCGGTGAGGTTTTGAAGGCATAATGGACACTTGTTTTCAGTTGTTAAGCTTGAGATGCGGTTTTGAGAAGTTTCTATTTCTCTTTTTGTAGCTTCTTGTTCGCCGGCTATGCTCGTTATTTGATCTTCAACTGTGAAAAGGTATCTTCTCAATTCTTCAAACGTTTGATCGGGTTTTAATCCCACTTCTTGGAGTTTGTTTCTATGGGACTTCTCTTGTGCCTCCATCATTTTCAAGCGCTCTTCCAAGTCATGAATGAGACTCTTCTTCGTTTCAATTTCGTCAACTAGTCTTGCGGATGTATCTTTGATGTTGGCGATGTTTGTCTGCAGTTGAATTTCCATTCCTCGCAGCTCTTCTGTCTTTTTTCTCAATTCTTCGAGGCTCTCGAGGCGTGAAGTCGCTTCTTTGAGGACCGATTCTGCTTGGGCAAGTTTTTCACCCAAGTCTTGGATTTGGTTTTCAATTGATGAGAATTCCTCGACTGCCCTATTGTACTCAGCCTGAAGTTTGTCCGCTCCGACTACGTCTACATCCAGTTCGTAGACTCCCTTTTCAACTTTGTAGTCTCTTTGAAACTGAGCTAAAACGCTCCAGGCAACTTCGTAGTCAGAAAGCCCGAATAGTTGATCCAGTTTTGTCTGACGTTGCCGTGGAGTTACGTCTAGCAGTTCTTTGAGATGTTCTTGCCGCACCCAAACAACTTCTCGAAAGAGGTTTTTGTCGAGTCCTGTCAGAGCCTTCAACTGCTCGGCGACCGCCTCGTTTTTCGCGCTTGCAATCAACTTGCCGTTTTCATAGAATTTGAGTCGTTCCATTTCTTGGCTGATGCCTTTTCCACGTCTCTGTAGGGCTCTATGGAGAGTGTAGGTTTTTCCGCCGTGAACAAAAGTTGCTGTTACCTTCCCGACATCTGCTCCTTCTCTGAGGAGGTATCCATAGCTTCTGCCTAGGGGATCTCCGAAGAGGACAAAATCGATGGCGTAAAGAGCACTTGACTTTCCTCGTCCTAGACCGCCGACGAGGCAGTTGAATCCCCTCACGAAGGGAATCGTTGTTTTGGAGTGGGATCGAATGTTCTCTAATTGTAAAGATTTAACTCTCACCCAAACTCCTCCAACACTTCCTTCACTTTCGTTTCTTGTTTTCCCACCAACGGACCAAGGAGGTCAACGGCGAGTCTCGCTATTTTTTCAGCTTCCTCTCGAGGGTAACGTTCAGAGAAAATTTCGAAAAAGTACTCGAAAGCCTTTGTTTTGAGGTCTTTTAATCCACCTTCAAAAATGGAGCGAATTACCTCTTCAGGAACATCGGTTTCTCTTAGTCGAAGAACTGGGTGAACAAGGAGAGCCTTTTCAGCGGCTCTTCTTATTTTGGCTAGGTCAATCTCTCCGCGTCCGGCTTCAGCGGGTAAAACGCCACGTATTATGGGAACGATAACAGCTCCGGTTTCCTCTGCCTCCTTCACAATTTGCACCACCGCCTCAGTTATTTTCGCGGGAGTCAAACCAGTGTAATCACGATCTAAAATGATGAAACGGCGTGGAGTTTCAAGTTTGATGCGATGAAGTTTAGGAACGCCTTTTTCATTGACCTCAACATGGTAGAAGCCCTTCTCAGTTTCGGCGTCCTCGTAGCTTACGGTTTCGGTGCAACCACTGTAGGCAAGGAGACCCTTTTTGAAGGGAAACTTGTGCGGTTTATGAATGTGCCCGCCGGCATAATAGTTGAAGCCCTTAGGAAAAAGTTCAGGACGAGCTTCGGCTTCCATTTGAGGACGCTTAAGGCTGGGGATGTCTAAAGCCATGTGAAAAACAAGGATGTTGAAAAGGGAAGGATCAGGAGTGGGCTTGTTTTTCTCCAGAAAAGCTGGCAGCTGTTCCTCGGTTCTTCGTTGAGTTCGAAAGTTGGGAATGCCGTAGACATAACAACTTTCGTTTCTCCAAGAAGCATCTTCATGACGGGGCAGGTAACGAATCAAGCCAGCGCTATCCAGCGGATTGAGAATAGTACCCGTTATCACATTCGGAGCAGAGTCGTGGGAACCGTCTACGGTAAGCACAGGTATCCCAGCGTCTCTCAGCCGCCTAAAATTCGTTATGGCCGCCTCAAGGGTGACATTTGAAGGACGAGCGTGCTCAAAGATGTCTCCCGCAATGATCATGAAATCAGGCTTCAACTCGATGGTTTTGTCCACCAATTCCCGAAACGCTGCATTGAAATCTTCGCGTCGTGCATCTAAATTGTATTGAGTGTAGCCCAGATGAAGATCGGCTGCGTGAACAAAACTGAAAGGTTTCATTAACGTTTTTTCCTCCTCTCACCGCCCATCAACTCTTCAACCTTTAGTGGACACAGTTACATTTAAGATTAAATGGGCAGGTTTTCCCCTGAATAAGTCTTCTCGAGGCTTAAAACAACTTGTCTTTTCATTTGACCATGGTCTTTCTACATACCGCAACTGCGCAGACAATGTTGAAAACTATGTTAAAAAAATTAGAGGGGGGTCTACATCAGACACTAGCTAGCTAAATCGGTTGACGCATGTCTACGTGGGATCAAATTCTATCCTCGTGCTTACGTATAAAAGTGAGAGGAACACATTATTGTTGGAGGCTTAAGTTTGAAGCGGGAATATCCTAGCCGGCCCATCGTAGGCGTTGCGGCAGTCGTCGTGCATAATGGAAAACTCGTCCTTGTAAAGAGGGGAGTTGAGCCTGGAAAGGGTAAGTGGAGCATTCCGGGAGGAGGAGTGGAACTAGGAGAAACTGTTAGAGACACTGCCATAAGAGAAGCCAAAGAGGAATGTGGGTTGGACGTTAAGCTTGTCGGTGACACCCCTATGGACGCTATGGATAGCATGGTTACGGATCAGAAAGGGCGCCTCCAGTATCATTATGTTCTCTTGCAGTTTCTGGCCCGACCAAAGGGAGGAACCTTGAAACCTACCAGTGACGTAACAGAGGCTAGATGGGTTCCTCTAGAAGAAGTGGAAAAATACAACCTAACAAACTCTTTTCGTGCGTTTTTCAAAAAACATCGAAATGAACTGGAAGGATTCTAGTTCTTATCCGTGAAGAAGAGTCTCGTTTGCCCCATGGTTTGAACGTCGAGGGCTCTCACCTTTACTACCATAGGGAAATCTTTCACCGCTTTTCCAAGAATGAGGCAATGATGGGGCGGAAGATCCTGGGCAATGGACTTCACGGTTTCGGAGTCCACTCTCGCCGCTCTGGACACGGTTTCGAGGTCNNCTCATCCTCGTAACGATGTCATTCCAGTAGGTTTCCCGCAGATAGAGATGCGCCTCCTCAGCAAAGAGAAAAACAGCTCTTATCTTCCACTGGCTTAGAAGTTCCACAAGCTTTCCGAGAGTATACTCCACAACAATCTGGCGATCAACCGACGAAACATCCCGCAAGTTTAAGACCAAAGCTCCGCCTAATCGGGTTTCTTCAAAAAATTCTTCGAAGGTCGTTGCTTCTGCGACGTTGTCTGTGAAAAAGCCGGAGTTTAACAGGCTATAGTAACGGGAGAAGAGGGCATCCCGCACGTGTTGATTACACTTCCAGCTCCTAATGGCCTCG
>JABAOF010001203.1_pt7 | contig 14568 bp, 16 predicted proteins | sample 7062171 | NCBI WGS metagenome assembly JABAOF01 (sample SAMN14538628, study PRJNA623070) | marine sediment metagenome | biome: marine biome [ENVO:00000428]; feature: marine pelagic biome [ENVO:01000023]; material: deep marine sediment [ENVO:00002113] | place: India: Gulf of Khambhat ...
TTTTGATATGCGCAATCGTTTGCTTGTGTTTATATGTAATCTTCTCGATGATGATTGTCCATCAACTCTCAAAGCGGGGTGTCAAAATTAACTTCTTGTTGCTCAGGCTTTATATCATCAAATATATTCACCAGTATAAAAAGATTACCCTGGAAGAGACTGGAAAGGTTGGCCCATTATTTTACCCTTGCATCATATCTGTCAACATGGCCTTAGTTTTAACCATACTATATTTTATATTGTAAGAGGTTTGTCGCGAGCTCAAATCGCGCCAGTCCCGCCACTGTTTATTCCCATTGACCAACATAGTCCACCGAACTGCTTATTGACAAAGCTTTTTTATCTAAATTATAATTTAAATCTGAGAGACGGGGGCGAATTGGTTTCGACGGAGATAGTGAGGCAGATGTTGCATGTCGAGATTCCACCCACCTCGTAAAAAGGTGGAAAAAACTAAGTGCAGAATCTCTGCCTGTTGCTGCCTAAACGTTAGGCATGCCGTTTCTCTAGTTTTTTCCTGCGGTGCTTGAGAAGCGTCGACTAGCAGGATAGCAAGCCAGGTTAGTCCTGAGCCTGGCAAGTGAAGCTCGATCGGGCCTGGTTCCGTTGTGTTCCTCCTCTTCGGACACTTCAGAACGAGATTGCAGAAGAGGATAAGCATGTAGAAGCTATCTGCTGAATGTCTTCGGACGCGGGTTCGATTCCCGCCGCCTCCAAAATAAATCCACAGAAAAGATAATAATTGAATAAAAAACTGTTTAGCCAAAAAAAGAGAAGTGCATTATTGGCAGGGATAATTCTCTTTCTGCTTTTTTCAGGAATTTTCTTTTCTCAGGCTCAGCCTTTCATAAAGCTATCCGTCAAGGATTATCCCACTCTTACCCGGGTCATAATTGATTCATCCTCTCCCTTATCTTTTGACATCGAGAAAAGTTCATCCTTATTAATGATTAATATAAGAACAGACGTGCCTTTTCGGATTCAGAGGGGGGCCTTTGAAAGTCGCATCATCAAGTCTTTCGGCTGGTCAAAGGGAGAAGATTTTTATATTTTAGCCATCAGGACCAAGGTCAGAAACTTTGGTTATGAATATTTTACCCTGAGCGACCCACCGAAATTAGTCATTGATTTCACCCAGGTTGATGAAGAAGAGAGTGAGGCACGGGCCGGTTTAAAGGAAAAAGAAGCATCAGGAGAAAAAGTCCCTCAGCCGTCAACAGCCTTGCCGTCCCCGAGGACACAAGCAGTCTCACCGGCTCTCCAGGGAATGAAGACTATCGTTATCGATCCTGGACATGGCGGCCTGGAGCCTGGAGCCAGAGGCAGATTTGGCACGTTAGAGAAAAATATAGCTCTGGAAATAGGTCTCAAGCTAAAAGCAGTTATTGAACGAAATTTCCCTTCCCGAGTTGTCCTTACAAGAGATAAAGATTTGGATGTTTCCCTTGAGAATAGAGCGGCTTTAGCCAACAACAACAAGGCTAATTTTTTTATCAGCATTCATACTAACAGCTCATTTCGGAAAGATGCTCGCGGGTCAGAAACGTATTTCTTGAGTCGGGATGCTACAGATGAGGAGGCAAGAAGGTTGGCTTTCATGGAAAATAACCCTACTGAATTAGAAGAAGGAATTACTGGAGAAAGTGAAGATGAAATACAGATGATTCTTTGGGATATGGCACAGTCAGCTTACCTTAAGCAGAGCAGCCTGCTTGCTGAAAGCATCCAGAAAGAGCTCAATTTACTCCTTAGAACTTCAAATAGAGGAGTCAAGCAAGCTCCTTTTACAGTCCTGGCGGGAGTGGCTTGTCCTGCTGTATTGGTAGAAGTAGCCTTCATTTCCAACCCTCGGGAAGAGCGAAGTTTGACAAGGGAAGGATTTCAGGTTAATGTCGCCCAAGCAATCTATCGAGGCCTGGTGAATTATATCGAGCTTAATTCTCAAAAATGAAGTGAAGACATGAGCGTGAAAAGAGTAGCGTTTCTTGCGGTGCTTTTTACGATCTTGGCCATTCTCGTGGTCATTTTTTTTAGAAGTGGTGCGCTGGAAAAGATAAAGCCAACTGCCGAGGCCCCTCCTCCTGTGCTTGAACCATCCCCTACAGGACCTGTTCAGACAAGAGAGATTGTTCTTTTTTTTCTCTCAGAGGCAGATACATTGCTGCATCCTGAGGAAAGAGAAATCACCGCCAGTTCATCGATCGTTCGCCAGGCCAAGCAGGCAGTCGAGGAACTCATAAAAGGCTCCGAGAGGGGCTACATCTCACCTTTTCCTCCGGAGACGAAACTGAGAGAGCTTTATTTGACAAGAGATGGGGTGGCCTATGTGGATTTTTCAGAAGAGATTGTGGAGAAACATCTCTCCGGCTCATCGGCTGAAATTTCAACAATTTTTTCGGTAGTGAACTCCCTTGCCTATAATTTTGAAGCTATTAAAAAGGTCTTCATCTTGATCGAAGGCCAGGAAAGGGAAACTCTGGGGGGTCACATAAACCTGAGCCGGCCCTTTCTGCCTCTGTATGATTTAATCGCCTATTAGTTTCGCCTCAGTTGAATCCTAAAAAAGAGAGAGGTTTTCCCCATGGAAAAAATGACAAAGGTAGCTATTGTTGGCTTTCCTAATGTGGGGAAATCCACCTTATTCAATCGGCTTCTAAAAGAGAAAAGGTCGCTTGTCCATTCTCTGCCTGGCATGACTCGGGATCAAGTCTCTTCTGTTTGCAGCTTAAAAGGGAAGGAGTTTGTTCTGGTTGATACAGGTGGATTTTTTGATTTCCAGGAGGACCCCCTTTCAGCCAAAATCAAAAAAAAGGCGAGGGAAGCAGCTGAGGACTCTGACATTCTTCTTTTTGTTCTGGACGGGAAAAGGGACCTTTTGCCCGCTGAAGAGGAACTTTATTTTTCTTTGAAAAAATTGAATAAGCCGATTTTTGTGGTTGTCAATAAGATAGACTCTTCTACAGAGGAAGCGAAGCTCGGTGATTATTATAGATTGGGCGAAGAGGAAGTCTTGGCCATATCAGCCGAACACAAAAGGAATTTGGAACACCTCGAGTCATCACTAGTTACCGCACTCCCTGCTTATATGCCTGATAAAGAGGAAACAAAGCCTCTTAAAATAGCTATAGTTGGCCGCATTAATGTAGGGAAATCATCCATAGTGAATCGCCTTTGCGGGGAAGAGAGATTGATCGTGAGTGAAATACCCGGGACGACGAGGGATAGTATTGACACCCTGATCTTAAGGAATAAAAAAGCTTTTTGCCTGGTTGATACTGCAGGGATTCGTAAATTGAGCCGTACCCGGGATAAAAGAGAAAAAGCAAGCATCATAAAAGCGAAGAAAGATATCATTAGGGCGGATGTGATTTGTTTAATCATGGATGCACAGGAATTCCCCACGCGTCAAGATTCGGCAATAGCTCATTTGTCGCTTGAATCGGGGAAGCCTCTGTTGATCGCTTTGAATAAATGGGATTTAATCCAGAAAGATACCAATACTTCAAGAGATTTTAAACAGAAGGTTTATGAGAAACTGGATTTTGTAAATTATGCTCCTCTCCTCTTTATCTCCGCTTTATCAGGGAAGAGAGTCATAAAAATTCTCGATATTGCAGAACAGGTTTACGCTAACGGGTATAAGAGAATAGAAACACCTAGATTGAATAATTTTTTATCTTGGGTAAACGAAAATCATCCTCCTCTTTCAAAAAAAAGGAGAAGGATGAAGATAAAGTATATGACTCAAAAGGGAATTCTCCCCCCTACTTTTTTTCTGTTTACTCACTCACGAGTTCCCCTTGCTCCTTCTTATGAGAGATTTTTAATGCGTCTCCTGCAGGAGGAGTTTGATTTTTCAGGAACGCCCATAAGATTGTTCCTAAGGAAGAGCTAAGAATGGGGTCAAACTTGCAAAACTTGAATTATTATTTGTTTCTTCTTAAAGAAAGAGCTCTTTATTTTATTAACTTGCAATTACTCAAGTTTTGCAAGTCTAACCCCGGCTGCTTTTTGCTTTTCTTGACTTTATAGGTCAATTCTATTATAAATTTATGTGCGATAATAGAATTGACCCAAGGAGAACGGAGGTTAACATGCGACAAAGATTATTAAACACCATACCCCTAATTATTCTGGTTTTGGCCATAATTTTTACTTCTTCAGGCTGTGGGAAATTCCTCGGAGGCTTAAGAGCTAATTATTATTTTGCCCAGGCTAATAAGTATTTTGCTGAGGCTCAGTACCGCAAAGCAATTGAACAGTATGAAATAGCCTTAGTCCATAATCCTAACCTTGTTGAAGCTTATCAATACTTGGGAGAATGCTATAAAAATCTTTATAGGGGTCCTGCCGTGGATACTCCAGAGAATAATGAAAGGGCCCAAAAAGCTCTTCAGGCTTTAAAAAGGGCATACGAAATCGATCCTTACGACAAGAACGTTATTTATTCCTTAGGCGATATGTATGACAGGTTGAGGAATTTTGAAGAGGCTGAAAGGCTCTACATGAGAATACTCGAGCTGGATCCGACCAACATGGAAAACTATTATGTTGTGGCTGGATTCTACAAGAAATATGTGCCAGCAAGAACCAGCGGCTCATCAGGCGAGCAGCCAGCCGGAGAAGTAGAAGAAGGGAAGACAGCTTTTCAGAAAGCAGAAGAGATGTATCTTCGACGGATTGAGCTTGACCCTGAAAATCCTGAGGGCTATGCCTATGCAGCTCAATTTTATGAAGATTTACTCCCACCTGATTTCGACAAAGCTTATAATTTTCATATATATCGGACAAGACTAGAGCCCAATGATCATCTTCCATGGTACGCTATAGGAGTGAATCGATTTTGGAAGGCTCATCGTCTTCAGACTCAGATGTCCGTGGACGAGAGAATAGCGCACGCCGAGGTAGCTATAAGGGCCTTAGAGAAGGCAATTGAAATAGATCCTTCTTATTCTTTTTCTTATTCTTACGTGGAAATCGTTTATAGAAATATTTATGCAAACGTTTATCCTGAGAGAAAAAGCAGGTATATCGATGAAGCTAATATGTGGCATGAGAAATTCGAAGACGCAAGAAAGAAAGAGTTAGAAAGAAGGCGGCTAGAGCAGGAGTTGAGGGGGATAAAATAGAACCAGAGAGGCAGAATACTTTTTACTCTAGCAAATTCTGTATATTCAAATCCTAATAACCTTATTTCGGAATGTTTATCCCTCTTAAAGACGAGAATCCCACTTCTCGCTTTCCGTATATCACCATTTTTTTTATAGCTCTCAATATCCTGATTTTTGCTTACCAGTTTTTTTCACCTCAGGGACTGCAGTATTATGTCTTTAAAATGGGTGCTGTTCCCTACGAGATTACTCATTTTACAACAGTCTCTTTTGTTTCCGTTGAATCTCAGGAGCCCATAACCAGGTTATTACCGCCTTTTGCTCTAATAGCTTCGATGTTCCTTCATGGAGGCTTTCTCCATCTTTTTGGCAACATGCTTTATCTCTGGATATTCGGCAATAATATTGAAGACTTTCTCGGATCCTTTCGATTCATCCTTTTCTATCTGCTTTCAGGATTGGGCGCAAGTCTAACCCATATTATTTTCCATCCCAACTCCCAGGTCCCGATGATCGGTGCAAGCGGGGCTATTGCGGGAGTGCTTGGAGCTTATTTGATCCTCTATCCTAGAGCAAGGGTACTGACCTTTGTCTTCCTGTTTTTTTTCATTCGAATTATGCCAGTTCCGGCTTTTTTTCTTCTTGGAGTATGGTTTATCGCTCAAGTTCTGAATGTGGGGATTGGTGGGGGTGTAGCCTGGTTTGCTCATATAGGAGGATTTTTGATCGGGATTGCGCTGATAAAGATTTATACAAGGAAAAGAAGAAAACCCAAAATTTGGGTTCATTGATATAAAAGGACGCTTTGTTTTTAAAAGCCAAAAAGTGCTAACAAATTATTGCAGGAAAAAATGACAGGAAAAAATGGGGCCAGGCCCCATTTTTGCCAAAAATGAGGCACGTCCCCTTTTTTACCCCTATTTTATCAGCAATTTTTAGTTTATAATTTAATATCGTGTCCGTTTTATCGTAAGTAAGGATGTCATCGTTAACTTATTGATTTTACCTCAGTAAAGGTTGACAATTCCCCCTAGATTTAGTATTTTAGAGCATCGCTTCAGGCTAAGAGCTTGGATCAAAGGTCTTAAGAAATGAGAACATTTACGCCAAAAAAAGATGAGATTGAGAAGAAATGGTGGGTGATTAATGCCGAGGGAAAGACTCTTGGTAGGCTCGCCACTGAAGTTGCGGTCTTACTCCGAGGAAAAAGGAAGCCCGAGTTTGCCCATTTTGTTGACTGCGGGGATTTTGTGGTTGTAATCAATGCTGAAAAAGTCAATGTCACAGGGAAAAAGCTGGAGCAGAAGAAGTATTATTCTCATTCAGGTTATCCTGGTGGATTGAAAGTCAAGACACTGAAAGAGCTTTTAGAGAAAAAACCAGAAGAGGTGGTTAGAAAAGCAGTATGGGGGATGATCCCCAAAGGCAAGCTGGGTAGAGCTGTCTATAAGAAGCTTAAGGTTTATAGAGGTTCTCAGCATCCTCATGAGGCTCAAAAGCCTCAAGAACACCAGTTTTAGGAGGAAACTTGAGTTTAATTCAGTATTACGGAACAGGGAAGAGAAAAACATCGGTTGCTAGGGTCTTTCTTCGGCCAGGGAAAGGGGATATAACCTTACATGTAAATAAAAAGCCTCGTCAATTCGCGGAATATTTTTATATGGAGAGTCAAAAGCATACCATCAAACAGCCCCTTCGTCTGACTGAAACGGAAAATAAGTTTGATATCTTCATTCGTGTGAACGGAGGGGGGCTAACCGGACAATCAGAAGCAATTCGACTAGGAATCGCCAGAGCTTTGGTCGAGTTTAATAAGGAGTTAAAGCCCAATCTTAAGGGGGCAGGCTTGTTGACAAGGGATGCTAGGATTAAAGAAAGAAAGAAATACGGATTGTTAGGGGCCCGAAAGGCACCACAGTACCATAAGAGATAAACGGAGGATTTGCATTGGTATCAGTAACGATGAAAGAGCTTCTAGAAGCAGGCGTCCATTTTGGCCACCAGACTAAAAGGTGGAATCCCAAGATGAAAGACTACATTTTTGGCCAGAGGAACGGAATCTATATCATTGATTTACAGAAGACAATAAGGATTTTTAAGGATGCTCTCAAGTTCATAAAGAGTGTTGCCGAGAGTGGGAAGGAAGTGCTCATGGTGGGAACAAAGAAGCAGGCTCAAGATATAATCCGCGATCTTTCTGTAAAGTGTGAATCCAGTTATGTCAATCAGCGTTGGCTGGGAGGATTGCTGACCAACTTCAATGTCATCAGAGGCAGTGTGGAGAGATTGATTGAATTAGATGAGATGAAAGAGGATGGACGATGGGGTCTTTTCTCCAAAAAGGAACAGTCAAAACTGGAAAAGGTCTACAGGAAACTCTCCAAAAATTTGGGTGGAATAAAGAATATGCTAGAGCTTCCTGGGGCTTTGTTTGTAATAGATTCAACGAAAGAAGAGATAGCTATCTATGAGGCCCGAAAGCTGAATATTCCGATTGTAGCTGTGGTTGATACGAACGGAGACCCAGAAAACATAGATCATCCTATCCCTGGAAATGATGATGCGGTCAGAGCCATCGAGTTGTTCACCTCAAAAATATCTGAAGCCATCATTGAGGGCAAAAAGGAGAGAATGGAAAGAGAGCTCCTCGAAGCCAAAAAAGAAGAGGAGGTTTCTCCAGAAGAAGAGGAAGCTGCTCGAGAAGAGGAGGGGGTTGCTCAAGAGGAAGAGGTGGCTCCGCCAGTGGAAGAAGAGGCCGCTGCAGAGGAAGGTCAGGCTACTCCCTCTGAAGAAAAGGCTCCATCTTCCTCTAAACCGTCTGACAAAGAAAAGGAAGAAGAAGATTATACTGAGCCTGAAAAATCAGCTTAAGGAAGAAAGAAGAGATGGATATAACAGCGGAAATGGTTAAAGAGCTCCGACAGCGCACAGGAATTGGAGTGATGGAGTGCAAAAAAGCGCTCAAAGAAAGTAAGGGAGACATAGAGAAGGCAATCGTCATTTTAAGGAAAAAGGGGCACGCGCGCGCCAAGGATAAAATGAGTCGAGACACGGCAGAAGGAATTATCGGTTCTTATATTCATCTTAACGGAAAGATAGGAGTTCTGGTTGAGATAAATTGTGAATCGGACTTTGTGTCTCGCAACGATGAATTTAAAGAGTTGGTTAAAAACATAGCCATTCATGTTGCCGCCTCAGCGCCCGAGTACTTGACTTCAGAGGATATTCCTCCTGAAGTTCTGGAGGAAGAAAAAGAGATAGTTCGAGAGCAATTCAAGGATTCAAAAAAGCCTCCAGAGATCATAGAGAAAATTGTCCAAGGCAAGATTGGCAAATTCTACCAAGAAGTCTGTTTAATGGATCAACCCTACATAAAGGATGATAAGGTTTCGATCAAGGAGCTAGTAACTTCTCATATTGCCAAATTTGGCGAGAATATCCGCATAAAAAGGTTTGCTCGGTTTGAACTGGGCAAGCCATAACATAAAATCATGCCTCAAATTGAGCCTGCCTACAAAAGAATTCTGCTAAAGCTTTCTGGAGAATCTCTTTTAGGAGATGCTACCTACGGTATTGATCTCGATACTGCAAAATCTATCGCCCAAGAAATAAAAGAAATTCATGATTTTGGAGTTCAGGTAGCAATCATGATCGGTGGAGGGAATATTTTTCGCGGGATGAGTGGAACAGATGCCGGGATGGACCGAGCTTCAGCTGATTATATGGGTTTGCTGGCTACGATAATGAACGGAATTGCTCTTCAGGATGCTCTGGAGAAAGAGGGCGTCTTCACCCGCCATATCTCAGCTATTGAGATAAAAGCCGTGGCTGAACCTTTTATAAAAAGAAGGGTAATAAGGCATCTTGAAAAGGGAAGAGTTATCATCTTCAGCGCGGGTATCGGCAGTCCTTATTTCACTACTGATACGGCGGCTGCGTTAAGAGCTTTGGAGATCAAGGCTCAGGTGATATTGAAGGCGACAAAGGTAGATGGTGTTTATACAGCCGATCCTTTGGTTGACAAAACTTCCAAAAAGTTTAGTTCAATAAAATATCTTGACGTCATAAAGCGTGGGCTGAAAGTTATGGATACGACAGCAATCTCTCTGTGCAAAGATAATAAACTGCCTATCATAATTTTTAACCTTAAGAAAAGAGGGAATATAAAAAAGGTAGTTTTAGGCCAGAAAGTTGGCACTAGGATTTATTGAATAAATCGTATCCTCTGAGAATGAGTCTTTGCTTAATATTTAGTCTTAGAGAGGGATAAGGATGGTTAAAGACATATTGAGAGAGCTAGAAAAAAAGATGAAGGTTTCTACGGAGCATTTTCGAAAAGATCTGAGCAAATTACGAACGGGCCGGGCGAATCTCGGTCTTTTTGAGGACATAAAAGTCGACTATTATGGAAGCTTAACCCCCATCAACCAAATGGCGACGCTGGGAGTTCCTGATCCTACTTTGATCACGGTCCAGCCTTGGGATCCTTCCTTGCTCGAAGCTATTGATAAAGCAGTCAGGAGTGCTGACCTGGGTTTAAATCCTATTAATGATGGCAAAATACTCAAAATACCTATTCCACCTCTAGATGAAGAGAGAAGAGAGGAATTGGCCAAACATGTGAAGAAATTGTTAGAAGATGAGAAAACCGCTCTCCGCAATATGAGAAGAGAAAGCAAGGCAGAAATCGAAGAACTGGAAGAGAAAAAGGAGATTACTGAGGATGATAAATATTGGGGTTATGATAAGCTTCAGGAAGTAACTGATGAATACAATAAGAAAATAGAAGAGCTTGCCCACGCCAAGGAAAAGGAAATTCTAGAGATATAATTTCAGATTAGTGGTGGCCCCCTAAATCCTACCGATTAATATTTTTGGTTGTAGGGGCTTGATTCATCAAGCCCACGCCTATCTATTCGGCATAATCAAAAATGTGTGTTTGATAAATCAAACACCTACATAAGATTTCTATGCCTTTTTAAACCAGTTCTCGGTCGTCCCGAATTTTGTCCTTATAACCACTCCCCAACCGATTATGCTCATAACGAAGGTGAACAGAACGCCGATAAAAGGTATGAAGGAAACGAGACTCACAAGAATCAGACCTAGAACGACAGCCAGAAGCGGAGAGACTTTACTCTTCCCGAAAGCGTTGATAAGGCTTTCTCCAAAGAAGTAGAAAAGGATAACTCGACCAAAGATTTTAATGATAAAGCCTATTATGATGAGAGCGAGGAGGATAGGAATACCTATCAAAACAAAACAAAGTAAGGCTGAAAAGATGACCAAACCAGAAAAAATAATAATGCTTAAAAAGCCCGTGCCAAAAATTGGCCAGAAGGATTTTCTGATTTGAGTCGAGGCATAGGAAATTTGACGAGGGAAAAAAGCTGCCAGCAATATGGCGAGGAGAAACCAGAGGAAAACAGAAATTAATTTAACTATCAGAAGCAGAGGAATCAGCGATACAGAAAGGAAGCCTTTTAATCCTTCCTCAAATAGCTTGTTGATGTCTTCGGAAGTCTTGAAATAAACTGTATCTCCTTCGACGGTGCATCCAGGCTTTTTGATTAGTGATCCACCTATAGAGACGACATCTCCCCCGACGTGAGCCGTGGGCTCCAGGGTGATGATTGAACCAAATCCTAAAACTATATCTTCCACTTCGCCGGTTATGATTACTTCGCCTCCGAAGGCGATAACGCCTTCTTTGACTCTTCCTCGTACATGGACTACTCCCCCAAAAGTGACGATATTATCTTGGACTTCGCCTTCAGCGACAACGATGTCTTTTTTCAAGGTAAAGCTCTGCTGACTTTGGAGAGGGAGAGACCCTAAGATTAGGAAAAGAAAGATGGACACAAATATTATCTTATTTTTCATATCTCTTCTCCGATTAATATTTTTCTTTTTATTCCATAGATAGAAAAAGCGATTAGAATGATAGCGATCGTGATAATGATTAACTGGACTTCGGGACTTATGATGGTTGTCAACGAAGCGAAAGCCTTGATGATGTATCCAAACAGTTGTTGAAGGACTTTGACAAAAACAGATGCTACCTTAAAAAGTTTAACAAAAAAAGGAGAAATATTTTTTATAAAATTCCAAAGGCCATGATTAAGGCTCGTAAGAAAACCTGAGAAGTCTCGACCTGCAACCAGAAACAAGCTGAAGATTGCTAAGATTATTGTTCCAGAGCCAACGTATGCGGCTGTGAGCCAGGCAGAGATGGGAACTCTTGGCGGAAAAATCCTAGCCATGACCTTCTGGGTGAAATCGGCAGGTGTTTCCCAGAGGGGGAGACTTTCTGCAGCTTGAAGCAAGGGTTTTCTCTCTTCAAGAGCGTTCTTACATTTTTGGCAGGTAGACATGTGCTCCTCGATTTTTTTATTTTCACCAGGAGAGAGCTCTTTCTCTATATAAAGATAAATCTGCTCAATGCTGAGGCACTTCATCTTTTCTCCTCCAGATGCTTTCGAATTAATTCCCTGGCTTGAAAGACTCTGTTTTTGATAGTACCAACAGGCAAGCCCTTTATTTCTGCCATTTCATCATAGCTGAATTCGTTGATGTGTCTCCAGACAAATACCTCTCTTAGATGAGCAGGAATCTTTTCCAAAGCCTTATCAATTCTACCCCTTAGCTCTGAGATTTCAAGCTTTTTTACGATGGGGGGTTCCTTATCTGGGATTTGGAGAGGAGGAAGGTCTTCGTCCCGCTCCTGCTGGTCAATGGAGAAGGCATCAATTTTTTTCTTTCGCCAGTAATCAATGATGAAATTTGACGCAATCTTGAAAAGCCAGGTGCTGAATTTATACTGGGGCTTATAGGAATGGATAGAAGAATATGTCCTTATAAATACTTCCTGGGTAAAATCCAGAGCCAGTTCACGCTCTCCCACCGTGCGGCCGATGTAGTTCAGCAGGGGTTGTTGATACTTTTGAATAATCATTTCAAAGGCCTCTTTCTCTCCTTTGATTGTCCTTTCGACGAGTTCTTTATCTTCATCCATGGAGGACATCCTGTCCTCAAAAGTTTATACGAAAACGGATAGAGATGGTTTAGGCTTGGAGAATTTTTTAAGGGTAGTCATTTTTTTTGTCTGGCATTTCCTCGATAACTTCAACATCTGGAGGGACTTTCAGCTCAAATATGTTTTTAGGTAATCGAGTATCTGTTTTTATCTTTGAGAACTTAAACTCATTTTTATTTCCGGCCCAATCAAAAAAAATGGCTCTTAAGATAAGCCAGGTCTTTTCGTCAATTTCCAGAAGGATATGCGTGTATTCACCTTCTTCTATGGGAATTAATTTCAGCTGTGGCACTTTTTTACTATCTGAAGGGAAAGGGCTGGGCTCGATCAAATAGTTGTCATTCAGCTGTCTTTTGCCAGACAGAAGAGAAAGGATTTCTGACTCATACTTTTCTTTTGATGAGTAACTCCGAAAAAGCTCCTTGTCCTCTGGAATATACAGAAGGAAGACTCCTTCTTTGTAGAGGAAAATCTTCTCCTCCGGGTCTTTGTACTCCCATTTCATCAAGTCCGGTTTTTTGAAATAAAATTTCCCCTTTTCCACAAGAGGAGCAGAAACTGAGGAGGAGTAATATATTTGATTAAAATTAGATTGAATAGACTGGATTGAGCGAAGCTTCTTCTCTACTTTAAGAACAATATCTTCAACCGCAGGAGCAGAACTAAGCCAGGAGAGTATGAGTAAGCCAATGATATGTTTCATTGCATCTATTATATAAAATAGGGTCAGACTTGCAAAACTTGAATTTGTTATAAATGGGAAAAGCAAAAATCGAACGATTGCCAAAAGATAGATTTTTTTGTTATAAGTTGCTGAGTGAAGTTTGAATTTATCTTTTTTCTCCTCGCCTACTTCTTTCTTCTTCTTCTTATAACCTTCATTTTTTCCAAGAAGCTGAAGAATTTAGAGGATTTTTTTCTTGCATCCCGCCGTCTTCCAGCTCTTTTAGTCTATTTATCTCTTGCTGCTTCTTGGTTTGGGGCGACATCAATCTTGGTTTCTGCTGATGAAGCTCTGGAGATAGGAGTAAGTTCATTTTGGATCATGGGGGCCCCGGCAGTGCTAACTGTTCTTATCCTGGCAATTTTTTTGGCCCCATCCATTCGGCGTCTTCCTATAGTGAGCTTGCCGGACCTTGTAGAGTTGCGATATGGCCGTGCTGTTCGTCATCTAGCTGCCATACTGATTATCTGGTACATGGCAGTGTTGGCTGCTTCCCAAATGGTAGCAATCGGGAATTTTTTGAAGTTGTTTCTTGGCACCTCTTATCTTACGAGTCTGGCATTGGGAACAATCGTGGTCCTCGTTTACTCTGTTTTTGGAGGCTTTTTTTCCGTGGCAGTCACAGACGCTCTTCAGTTTTTTCTCCTTGTAGCAGGAATCTTCGGCATTGTCTTTTTTCTTTCAGATACCGCGTCTTTGAGTGAAATTTCCCTGTTTGCTTCGAGACTAGGAAGAGATAATTATTTCAATTTTTTCTTTAATTTTAAAAGGAACTTTCTCATTGTTGTCTCTTTCACTCTGGCCTGGATAATCTCTCCCATCGCCTGGCAGAGGATTCAGGCAGCTCGAACAGGCAAGAGCGCACGCCTCGGCCTGTTTGCTGCGTCTGGGACTTTTTTTCTTCTCTACGGGATGGTTGTCTTCATCGGCATGCTCTTTCTTCCAGTATTCTCTTCCCAAAGGCTTGAGGGGCCTCTCTTTTCTGAAATCATTTCCTCAAGGACTGGGATTCTCTTGGGCGGTATCTTGTTTGTTGCTATCTTGGCCGCGGTCATGTCCACTATGGACACAGCAATCAATACCGGAGCTCTTTCGTTAACGCGAGACGTCTACGAGCAAATTATTTCTTCGAGCAGAGGAAAAGAGATTGTTTTGGTGAGTCGTCTCTCGACATTATTTGTGGGAGGGCTTGCATTTCTTGTGGCGACCAAGTTTCAAAGCATCTTGAAAACTCTAGGCCTTGCTTCAGAAATTATGGCAGAAGGCCTTTTTATTCCAGGTATAGCCATGATCTTCCTTAGGAAAAAATTACCCATGGCCGGATTCTTAAGCCTTGTTTTGGGGGGAGGATATTCTTTGGTCAGGTTTTTATGTGAAATAAAGCTTCTCTCCTTGAGTTGGCCTTCATGGCCCTATTCTGTTCCGTATGGCCTTGGTCTAAGTCTTGCAGGATTTGTTGCAGGCGTTGTCATAGAAAAATTCAGGGGAAAATAATTATTCTATGGGGTCAGGCCTTATCCCCCGGAATGTTATATAGGCAAGTGTGCAGGAGAAGATCTCTTCTCGGTGGCAAGGCCTGACCCCAACATCCCTTTTTCTCCTCTTTTGCGGACTTGATAAATTAAGCCCCCACATTCTATGTTTTGTTGTTTACTGTTCAATTGGATTTTTATATTATTTATGCCGATGTCTTTTTT
>JABAOF010000109.1_pt6 | contig 14565 bp, 37 predicted proteins | sample 7062171 | NCBI WGS metagenome assembly JABAOF01 (sample SAMN14538628, study PRJNA623070) | marine sediment metagenome | biome: marine biome [ENVO:00000428]; feature: marine pelagic biome [ENVO:01000023]; material: deep marine sediment [ENVO:00002113] | place: India: Gulf of Khambhat ...
GGCGAGACAGTGGAGAAGTTGCGGAAAATTTGGAAAAGATGCGACATAGCCGCAATGGGATATGAATTCTGGGTATTTGCTTGCCTACGAACGTCTACGAAGGTTCTGTTTGAATGTCCACAAAAGCAAATGTTTTTGGATCGCCTTAAGGAGATCGCCACCGATGACTAGAAGAGAATACGAGGAAAAGTATAGAGCGCACAGAAAGGACTTAAACGGCGTTTTAGCGTACGTTCCGCATATTGTGAAAGTCGCGGATGGAATTCACATCTTCATCGACCAATACCGGGATAGCGAATTTGCGTATGCGGTGAACACAAAAATTAACGGTTTCCCGGATGAGGCAAGCTTGGAAAAGTTGCGTAAATTCTTAGATGCTGTTAAACTTTGGATGGCAAACGAGCGGGAAGCGTTTCCCGCCACAACAGAGAGAGAGTTTCTGTTTAAAGCAAATACGGAGAACTAGAAACTTGAGGGAGCTTTACGAAATTTTCCTTTCTCTGGGTTGTGTGGTGTGCGTTTCAATTCTTACGTTGGTGATAGCGCTAGTTGGAATAGTATTCACCTTAGCGGCTATACCGATCGCGGTATTGCGGGACATAGTGTTCTTGGTTTCCGGGCAAAGGAAAGGAAAAGGGAAAGAGGATGAAAGAGATGGGTGCGGGTGCAGAGGCCGAGCAAATTCACCGTAAGGCTATGTCTTTTTTGAAGGATAATTTGAGCGGCCTTGTCCGCATTGCGCTAGGCAAGCATGAGGATACGCCTTTGGATGCAAAGATCATCTGGAATTGCGTGGGTGTTGCTCTGCATATTGTGGGTAAGGAAATGGAGAAGCAACAAGAAGAGGTGCAAAAAGAGGTCCTAGAAGCGGAGAAGATGAAGCTGCTTAGATCGTTTATGAAGCCCAACCAAAATTAGATCGCGAAGAAGTCCGGGTTCTGTTACCACGGTTTGTGGAACGAAATAGTCCAGGTAACAGTAGGCAGAGGGCGGCTTACCCCTCGCTTTGCCGCCCTTTTGTCTACGTCTCGGCGCTGTCTGTCGAGACCATTTGTGCTTTGTTCGTAGAGGAACGATGATCACAGAAATACTCGCGCTGTTATTCATCATCTGGTTTTTGCTTACGAGGCACGGGAAGAAGAAGTAGAAGATGCCCAAAAAGAAACGCGCACAACTCCAAGAAGAAAACCAGATGCTAAAGGTTAGGCTGTGGGCCGCTCTCGAGCGGATAGCGGAACTCAAGCGCATGTTAAACCAAGCGCGCAGCATTATAGAGAATTCTAATGAGTGAGGTGAAAAGAATAATTCGCTTTGGTATTTGGTCGGATGTCTACTATGGCGTAGAAAGGCGCATAAGGAATACAGAGAGAAGAAATAAAGCATTCGACGTGTTTTGGCTGGAAGATATCGCAAGAATAAAGCTTCTAGTGGAGTCGCACGTTTTTTCTAAAGCCCGCCCGGAAGGATGAATGCCAACGAAAGGGGATCTATGGGAAGCAAAAAAAGAAAAGCAGCAATTAAGCCCTTCCCTTTTTGCAAAAACTCTAGTCTTGTTCTCGGGCAGGCGCATTTCGGAGAATATGGGGGTTTTTGGAGCGTTATATGCCTTTCGTGCCTAGCAGAGGGGCCGATAAAAGAGGTCCGGGGAGACGCAAGAAAAGCATGGAATATTCGAGAGTAGCCCCTTGACAATACATGCGCTATAGGATATAATGATAGTGATCAGGGGATGAGCGACACGAAACAGAAAGGGGAATGAAATGAGCAGAATGACGAAAAAAGAGGGCGCAGCACTAAGGGAGAGGGTCATTAGGTTTATGGGGTTGAACGAAAAATTCAGATATAGTGCCGTTTATTTGGAGCTGGCCCTAGACCAGCCTTTGTCGAGAATGCAGAGGCTATTAAAGGCTTTGTGGCGCGAGGGTGTAGTTAGGCGAACTATCCGCATTGATGAAGGATACCTATACCAATTGTCCAAAAAATAACCGGAATAATTCTAGCCAGACACTTGACAATACATGCGCTATAGGATATAATGATAGTGATCAGGGGATGAGCGACACGAAAAAGAAAGGGGAATAGAGATGAAAGAGATGAAAGAAAAGGACATAAGTTTTCCCGCCCGCTTATCTGTTCGGGTTGATGAGAACGGTTTTGTCTCGGTGTCTGTACACGACGTATCGCATGATGACCTTCATTCATTGGCGGAAGAAATGAATATTGATGTTGTGTTCTCCGGCGACGAAAAGTATAGATGGACTGAGGTGAGCGGAGTTACCTTCTTTGGAGAGTAATGGCCGTTGACTGACCACACTAGAAGGGGGAATGAAATGGAGAACCAAACGAAATTCGAAACGAACTTTGAATGCCCGGTACATCGTGCCGAACCAAAGGCGGAGTATGACTTCGGCATGATGGATGCAACCCTTACCGTTTATGAGTGCCGTTGTTGCTCCGTTCATCTAGAAGGCGGAATGTCGGAAGAGTGGTATTTTAAGAGTTATGAATATGCTGAGGGTTTCGCTCGGTTGGCCGCTTCTCATGCAAATTCCACATCCTGACTTTCCTAGAAAGGGGAGACCATGGCTAACGCATTTATGAGGCAGTCTCGAGCCGTTCTGAAGGCAAAATGTGTAGCATCCAAGAAGAGCGAGTCTATCTACGTCTGCCGTATGCGAGGCGAATACCCAACGTACAAAGCCTTCCGCTCCAAGGGAAATATCTACGACATGCAAACGGAAGTCACACACCTAAGCACGGATACCACAGCGATGAAGGCCCTAGCCAAGGCATTGCTTGGGAGGTAAAGCAATGGGGAATATGTGGAGTAAGGTTGCTGATGGCCCGCTATTTATTCCGGATATCCGAAAAGACATACAAAGAGCAATGGGAGCGGTCGGAGATCCGCCAATTTTCTCAATAATGTTCATTCGAGACGCATTCGACACACGAAACCTAATTAGACAAGCCACCTATGACACATCATCTTAAACAACTCTGTAAGAGGTGCTCACAAGCACACAAGGCCATGTTGAAGAATATTATTCTTGAGATGGAAAAGATAGAAAGGGACTGGCCCGATGACCGATATTGTGGTATAACTGAGATGCTGAAGGTTGCCATTAAGCGAGCAAAGTCGGGGGACATTGCACGTCATGATAAGCCAATTGGATGAATGGCTTGAGAGTGAACACTGCAAGAAGGTTGCTCTCAAAATTGTTTTGCTTGTTGGCTCAGAATTCGAAGACGCTTCCTCCGCGATGACGTGCGTGATAGCCGCGCTGGGCTCTCTTGCGGCGGCATCCATAACCACATCCTCAAGCACATCCGAACAGCGAGGTCAAGCAATTGGAAGAACGGTTGACGTATGCTCGCACGCTCTTTTAGACTTTATGAAGATGGTCTTGGATAAGAAAGGTCAGGCGAGCGAATGACAGTCCAGCACCACATAATGACAGTCAAGCACAACATATTGGCGGCGCGCTTTTGGGCTGTGTTTGATATGATAAATTTGTCTTATCCATTCATGTTGAGCAAAGGCCTTATAATGGAGAGAATAATAGAAATGGATACGGGGAGGATCACCCCCAACAACTTCGTTTGGGATCAACTAAGAGAAAGCGTTGCCAGGAATGGGTAACCTTTGGGCAAGGGTTTATGTTGGAGAGGGAGACGACGCTGCTACCCCTTGGGAGTATTTCAGGGGAACGGCCTTTATGCAAATGGAAAACTTCGTACATCTTTCCTTACTAAATAAGGCAGACACGGCTCTTTCAGAGGAGAACCCCCTAATAGATGACATTGGAGAATTCACTAGAGGCAGAATAGAGAGCGTTTTCTATGACGAATAAGACTTGGGAAAAAGTCTACGTGGGCGTTAGGTGTCCCTCTAGCTATCGGGCCACCGCGTACGAAGAATACTTGAATGGGTCTCCCATGTGTTCAATAAGTTGGAGCTCCTCGGGTCCAATAATAAATTCCGTAAGCTCTGTGATGATGCGCGGACTTTCTTGGATGGATGATATCGGGCACTTTTGTGGAGACGGGGCCTGGAGAAGCATTAATGTAGTGGGTTAACTTTCTCTCGAACCAAAGAGGCTATACGCGATGACTAACATCATCATCCCCTACGACAACATGACGAATTGTGTTCGACTTCCCCATTGCCGCATGAGACGATCTCTATAGGAGAGGGGTAAGGCATGCATTTACCAAACAAGTCTTCCGTGTATGAGAGAGCCCGCAATTCGACTTGGGAAAGAATTATAGATCTTTCGGTGGAAGGCCCCTATTGTTTAGGCAGCGCCCAAAGAGATGCATGGGTTTTTCTTCACGACAAGAATTTTATAGTGAGTTGCATCGGTCTTGTAGACACCGAAATGCTCGGGGCGATCTATGGCTAAATGGGATGTGCGAAAAGGATGGATCAGCTTTGGCGTCAAGCATAAGGTGCTTGTTTTAACTAACAATGCTATGGGGGGGACAAGTTTTGAATTTGCTAGATCCACTACGCGGGTAAATTGGCGCTTTCATGGGCCACTCCATTACTCTATCGCAAATGCTTTATATGGCAAGGCAGGGGTGGGACCATTTTACGCTGATATAGTGACTGAGGGTGTTGTGGCCCGTGTGCATAGGTCTATTGCAGGGAACGTGCCAGTTTCGAGGAACGGCGAGCCCTCTCGGGCCATAAAAAGCGAAGCCAGGCAAAAGGTCCTGTATGAATAGACCTAAAAAATTCAGAGACGCGTTTGATGGGGGGCCGTTCACCGAGATATGGGACAAGGCAATGTCTTTCTTTGAAACTAGACAGCAAGACCTTGAGTCTTGTCCGGTGGAGTTCTCTCGCATTATGGTGAGAACGCCTGTGATGGCGGATGTCTATAGAAGAGTTAAGTGGTCTGTCTCTGAAGAGATCCATCGAGCGATAGACTTATGACACAAGAAAACGAAAAGAAAAAAAGGAAACGAGACGCGTCCAAGCGGGTTCGCCACATACATGACAAGATGTTTGACTTGCAAGCCCGAATAAACGCACAAGCCGCCATTATCGAAAAGGCAAAGAAGGCCTTGGGCGAAGAGGTATCATCTCCAGAAACATCTCGCGAATGTATCCAACTAAAATACGAGATACGCGACCTGAAAGCTAAGGTTGAACTTAACGAGCAAATAGCCGCGTCCCTTACTCGCCATCTAGTAACTGCGGTAAAATGCTTACGAGAGATCGAGAAGCGGTCGCGCAATAGGGATATACAAAGGAGAGCGACTAGCGCCCTAAAGGATATGGAAGATGCTGGGTATAAGATAGAGAAGGTGGATAAGGGGGATGGCTAATTATCTCGTCGTCGTGATCGCTCTCGTGTTGTTTTGTTGCTGGGGAGCGATACTCACTAAAATAGTTATGCGGATGTTTCCCGAGCCTGGAGAAGAAGATGAAGACGAAGACGAATAGCATCCCCAGTCATTCCTGAAAAATGCGGGCTAATGACCACAAGTTTGGCTTTCTTTTTTTCTTTAAGACATATTGGAAGCTGGCCCTCTCGGGTACGAGTAGATGCCTTGGGACAAGCACCGCTTCATTGGTTGGAGTGGGTTGTAAATAGCGAACCCATGGCGGGTATTGACCCAATTGTATGGGAAGTGGCCTGGGAGATAATAAACGAATGACGAAAAGCCTAAAAAGGGAATTCCGGGACGAAGAGGTTCTTTGCTGCGGAGATGTCTGGAGAAGTTGTAGCTTAGAAATAGCAAGAACGTGGCACTTTGGAGGTTTGCCGAATTTTGGGACAAAAGTCCCTAGCAGGGTTAGAGACCAAATAGCCGGAGACCTGTTCTTGTGACTCGAAGCTTAAAGGATCATTTATGGGAAAAGAGGATGCTATTCTATATGGCTGTTATTGACCATATATCGCCTCAAGCGGAAGACTGTTGGTGGGACAGATCTACTGTCCCGAGTATAGGAAGGGGTGTAATTCCTGAAGCCATATCTAGAGAGGTTCTCCATGAAAACACGCGATCGAGTAGCGATGACAGTCTTGCGTAAACTTGCATGTAATACGTCTAGCAAGCAGTTCATGGAAAGCGATGTTGTGTGTGCGTTCCAGTATGCGGACATCTTTATGCAAGTCAGGAAGCGCAACGACCCTGCAGTCAGAACGGATGCGGAAGAAGAGACCTTAGAATACAGCCCCTTTGACGTTAGGGGATAGACGCAGTGTACAACAGAGCAAGCCTTGAAATTGCATATTTGGAAAAAACAACGTTCTGCCGTGTATTTGACGCATTCTCGGATGAGCTAGGTTATGACCCCAGCCGCATATGGATGGCGTTTAGGTTCGGCCCGCCGGGAACAACAGATGTCATAAAGAACGAGGCAACTCTAGCGCTATGTCATACTCTTAGGGAAAGGGCAGAATGAGGAATTTTGAAAAGGGCAATATTCAATTTCGCTTGAAGGGGAAAACATACGTAAAAATTCTAAACCTAACAGAAGCCTTTTCTTGTCCAGATCCGCATATTGTCGCAGAGATCGCCAGGGCAGGAACAAGCTCTTTGGTTGGGAGTGTTGTGTATCCTGTCACGTCTGCCGTTTACAACGAGATGAGGCCTAAGACCGAAAATGCCACCCTATAAACAAGTGGGATCCATCTTCCCTTTAAGGTGGGTGCTTTGGGAGAACATTCAAGACGAGTTGGAGAGCAAAGGATGGGGGGTGTTTCCTTCCGTAGTCCCACAAGTAAACGCAAAAACCTACTCTCCCCTCGAAGACTTATTTGTTCGCATTCATTGGGAGATCCATTCTGAGGCGATCTCCTCCATCTTAGAATAATATATATCCTTGACATCCATTCCTTGCTTGGTGTAAAATTCTGACGGTATACCAGAAGGCTATATAAGGGATAAGGAACGGGATATGACAGACTATCGCATTCAACATGTAAACCTATTTAAAGCGGGTGCTTCGGGTAGTGACACAGACATTCTTGACGCAAAGGGGTTAGGGCCATCCAGCTCAAAAACGGAACTCCGTCCGAACAGATCGGGAACTACATTTCGGCTAACAATTAGCCTTGGCGGTAACGCAGTTTTGAAGATGGTTATGGACAACGGAACAGATACCGTAGAAACAGAGCTAAACAACGGTGCGGCGATCGTCGCGAACAAGCTAACAACGCTTGCCTTTTCCGTCGACTCACTACTCACATATGAATTTCAAACCGTTGGGGTCTCTGTGGACATCAACCAATTTCTCGTAGAGGAGGTTTCATTCGGAGTTGTGTAGTCCAAATATATTTCCTTACAAAATAATATTATTAGTGACTAGAAGAAGGGTGTTGAGGAATGGGATACGGACCAGCTCAGGGTAGAATTATTAACCCGATCGCTCTTATAGAGCAACCAGACCCAACTGCTATAGCCGACGTTGGGCACACATACACAAACGACATATCTGGAAACACAGAGTTGATGTATCTGGACTCAAGCGGAACGGAGATCCAGATGACTTCCGGGGGAAGCCTTAGCGGAGGCAGCGTGGGCGGCTTTACGGAGGGATCAATAGTATTCGCCGACCCCACAGGGAAACTCACCGAAGACAACACAAAGATCTTTTGGGACGACACAGATGATCGGTTGGGTATTAACGTGGCCGCTCCTACTGTCCCCCTAGACGTTCTGGGCGACGGCCTCCTATCGGGAAAGCTGACGGTTAGGGGCTCAGAGGACTTTGTCATATGCTCTACGATATCCAATAAAGTCGAGATCGGCATAAACCCCGCTTCCCTTGAGAACGCTATTCGCTTTGACTCCGGAACGGATGCGATGAGTTTTTATGACGGAGGTGGAACAAAGCAACTCGATATTACGTTAACGAGTGTGGATGTAACTCCAACTCTAAAACCATCTTCCGATATTGAACTTCAAACGGACAGCGACATAGTTCCACTAACAGACTTGACTGGGGAAGTAGGCACAGATGCAAAGCGCTTCAAGAGGATGAGAGCCGAAGAAGTGGTTACCGGTGATCTTAGAATGAAAGCTACTGATGGATCCGCAGAGTGGGTATTAGAGGAGAAAATAGACGGGATAGAGGCAAGAAATATTAAGACAGGTAAAGTGTATCGTCTAGCTATGGAGGAAGTAAATTAATGGCGAAGCTAAAGGACATTACAGGCTTATTGCATGACGTTGAGACGAAAGCCGACGCCGATCCTATCATGGGTTNNAACCAAGAGGTTTTGAATTCTGGTACAGGAGAATTTGAAATTGCCTCGTTTAACTTTGAGGTAAAGGCAACCGATCCCGTAACAATGGACGTAACGGTGAACGATGGATCCGCACTCATTAAGGGGCAGATCATCGGATCATCCAAGATCAAAGATAACCAACTTGTGGCGACGTTGACGATCGGTGCGGCTGATCCAACCAACCCCCGAAAAGATCTTATCGTCTTAAAGACAGACACGGATCAATTCGGCGTCGTAAAGAACAGGGGGAATGCTCTACAGACCGACTTTGAAGTTATTGCCGGTACTCCGGATGCCTCTCCCGTAGTCGCTAAGACAGACGCTCAGTTGAACAAGGAAGGTAAGGTGAGAGTTGGTACGGTCACGGTTCCGGCGGGCGCATCATCCATCGGTGCAGGCGATATCGACAACGCTAAGGACTACATTGGAACCGTAGAGGGACCGGCAGACTCCACAGAGTTGGGAGACATGCCGAGTTCTTTAACGGCTAAGCAGCACATCGCGGTAAATGCGGGGGGAACAGCATATGTCCTCTCTAACGACATTAAGCCGGTTGCTGACATTACGGGAGACATTGGAGGAGCGTCCGAGCGATGGGCGAATATCTATGCACAAAACGTTGTCACTGGAGACTTGGACCTCGTAGACGAAAGTAAAGGAGCGCACTGGAAGGTTATTGAAGAAGCAGATATGGTCACTATCAAAAATATGAACACTGGAAAGCGGTACAAGTTTGATCTTACGGAATTGAGTTAGGGGAACATAAATGCCTAATATTGCCATCAAAGATGACTTTATTGTAGACGAAAAAGCCGCTCCCGCAGTCTCGGCTGCAGGGAAGGTCAGAATGTATTTCGATAGTACATCTAAGAGTTACAAGCGCTCTCAAAACGGCGGAGCATACGAAGACTTCGGCGATGTGTTGTTTGCCGGAGTGGCGGGCGCTCAGACGCTTACCTTGAGTAGCGACGATACGTCCAAATACACAGGGTTTGGTGCGGTGACGCTTGAGTCGGGCGCATCTTCTGACCTAACTCTAGCAGCACCGGCGGGCCAAAACGCCATAATTAAAGCAGATACTCTTCAGTTTTTTGACACGAGCCCGTCATTAACTATGACCCTTTCGGCGAGTGCTACAGACGTGGTAGTGAAGCCGAACGCCACTTACGGTTTTAAAGTGGACGTTGATACCGGTAACGACTTGACGTTAAACCCGGAAGATGGTCTTGTCACCTACCAGAAGGCTGGAACCAAGCACGGTGATCTGGAGTCTCGACTGACGAACAACTTTGAGATGAATGCAGAAGGCGTTCTAGATCTACGGTCTAAGCTAGACGTGATCATCATGCGAGACGCTGGGAATGGTGCCAACCTCCGGTTTGACATCGACCTTGGGTCTAATGCCACTCGCATCTCATCTGAACTTGCGGGTACGACTTTCCGCGCAAATGGTGGGATGAATTTTGGTGCAAGCCTATACGAGTTCAAAAACACGTTCGCCGGAACCACTAACGCTCTACTCGTTGAGCCGCGATCCGGAAACAACGAGGCAGGATACCTATGCCACTTGTCGGCATCTNNGTCTGGTGTGGCCATCCAAATGCCCGGCGTTAATACTTCGGCGATGAAGCTTTGTCGCGCGGCTTCTACGGCAGATGCGGCAGACACCCTTATTGGTTCTGCGGACAAGGCTACGGGCGATCCCGGCAAACTAGGCGTCGGCCTGGATAATGGAGATACGTTAGATGGTGGGCTTCACCTAGGATCTAATGCAGGAGGTGCGAACACGGGCTATGTAACGATGGAGGAATTAGCGTCCGCGCCGGGCGTCGCGGCAACAGATCGCGTTCGTCTGTTTATTGAGGATAATGGGGCAGGCAAAACGCGCTTGATGGCTCAGTTCCAGTCTGGCGCTGCGCAGCAACTTGCTATTGAGCCGTAATAAATTATTGAAATTGAACTAGTAGGAGAAAAGTATGGCCGACTATACTGTATTGGCATCGTCTGAGAAGGTTGTCAGTGAGGTTTCGCTACCCGCAGGAGAGGAGTTGACAGCAGGACAAAGCATTTCGGTGAATGCTTCTAATGCAGCCGACTTTAATGCTCTTGTTGATAGCACGGTCCCGGCGGGCAAAAAGATCACCTCTATTTGCCTCCAACTTATTTGCAAAGTAGAAAACGCTTAAATGAGAGGTAAGTTATGCTAGAGAGAGTGGACGACCCTAAGGTTATCTCCCTCTTAGGGGAAGATAATTTCGAGGCTAGGATGGTTCGCGTTCGTCGGATGGAGCTTGCGCTAAAAGTTGAAAACTTGAAGAAGTCTGTAGAGCAGGCAAATGCCGATATCGCAAAGCAGAACGAAGAGATAAACGCTTCGGAAGAGGCTCTTCGTATGAAGATAGAAAGCAAGTACGGCCTGGATGATCAAGACTACGCTTTGAAGTTTGACGGGGAAGAGGTTCGGATAGAACTAGGTAGCCCGGAGAGCGACAATGCCAAAGAGGAGACCGTATTGGCAGAAGAGTAACACGAAGTTATCTACGGAAGCACTAGAGGCGAGAGGTTACGAGGTAGCTCCCTGTGAGATGGTTATCCCGCACACGAATATCAAGCGGGACTTGTTTGGGATGTTTGACCTGATCGCTATGAAAGAAGGTGATCCTATTATAGGTGTACAGTGTACTTCTGTTGGTAATGTAAATGCGCGGTTGAAGAAGATCAGGTCTAACCCCAAACATGTGACCTGGCTACATGTGGGCACGGGCGCGGAAATAGAGGTTCATGGATGGGAATATGCAAAAGCATATGCAAAGGGAGAACCAAGGGAACCGAGATATGTCGAGAGACACATCAAAAGAGGATGGTGGGATGACTGGGTCCGTTGAAGACGCGATCAGGGCTTTAGATGATATGCGCTGGAACCTAACAGGGATAAGGCCCGCGCTCCGGTATTTATCAAAAACTTGGGTCGCAGAAGCGTTTTTCGGGGATGTGATAGATCAAGTCCATTCCGAAGCTATAGGGGAATTCCCATAATGAGTGAAGAGCAAAGCAAAAAGTACAAGTCTGGACATCACCCCAACCTTGTCCGGGAAAGGATCAAGCACCAGTGGAAGCCGGGGCAAAGCGGTAACCCTAAGGGTCGACCCAAGAAAAAGGTCATATCCGAATACATTCGCGACATCTTACAGGAAGAGGTGGAAGGTCAGATCACCGGAAGGATGATCGCCAAGAAAATTATTGAATTTGCGATGGAGGGTAAATTCCCGTTCGCCAAAGAGATCCTTGACCGGACGGAAGGTAAGGTCCCCGATCGAACGAAGCTATCCGGAGACGAGGGGCCGCCTATCCAGGCAGTCGACTTATCCGCAATGTCTTTAGAGCAATTACTTGAATTCTATTCTAGGCTGAAGAAGGCAAAAGAGGAAGAGGATCAAGACCATTATGACGGATCTGATCCTACCGAATAGAGATGAATTCGAAGCGCAACTAGAAGCGGAAATTGCACGCAAGTCACTTCTCCACTTCACTAAATATACATTTCCAGACTACTACGTAAACTGGCACCACCGCCTCATGTGCGAAAAACTCCACCGCTTTGCGATGGGAGAAATTCGCCGACTGATGATATTTATGCCTCCAAGACACGGAAAGAGTGAGCTAGTCTCCGTGCGTACTTCGCCATATATTCTAGGCGTAAACCCAGACGCGCAAATTATCCTTGGCTGTTATTCCCTGGATCTTGCCAAGCACATGAACCGCCAAGTCCAAAGGGTGATGGACTCTCCGGAATACAAAATACTATTCCCCAACACCCGCATACCAGATAAGGGGTCAAGAGATGGTCTTCGAACGGCGGAAGAGTTTGAGGTTATCGGGCACAAGGGGAACTTCAAGGTAGCCGGTGTCAGTACGGGTATCACCGGTCGCGGTATCACCCACGGAATTATAGACGACCCACACAAGAGCCGGAAGGAAGCCGACAGCGTCGTATCTAGAAATACTGTATCCGACTTCTACAACGACTTCTACACGCGGCAAGAGAGAGACGCTTGCATTCTTCTCACCGTTACCCGATGGCATGAAGACGACTTGGCGGGAAGGCTGCTACGTTCTGCGGAGGAAGGCGGGGAGAAATGGGAGGTTATATGCTTTCCCGCCATACTAGAGCACCTTACAAATGGTGACCCCAGAGAACCTGGACAAGCATTGTGGCCTTGGAAGAAAGATCTTGAAGCACTGGAGGCGACAAAAACCGCCGTGGGGTCGCGAGACTGGCTGTCTCTCTACCAACAAAAACCAAGCCCGCAGGGATCCGGCCTATTTTCCAGAGAATGGTTTGACATAGAAGACGAGGTGCCGAAGGGAATAACATCTTCCGTCCGCTACTGGGACTTAGCCGCCACAGAGCCAAAGCACGGAACGGATCCAGACTGGACTGTAGGGCTACTCTTGGGAAGAACACATCTAAACGAACTGTATGTTCTAGATATTGTTCGCTTTAGAAAAAGACCGAAGGAAACTAGGGAAATAATTCGCAAGACCGCGGAGTTAGATGGGAGGGGTACGTGGATCTACATTGAGCAAGAACCGGGGTCAAGTGGAGAGTACGTAACGGAAGGCTTTACTCGGGAGGTCTTATTTGAATATAATGTGGTCGGGGACAAGGTGAGCAGGCAAACGGGCGGGAAAGAGTTGCGTGCACATCCCGTATCCGCGAAAGCGGAAGCTCGCCTTATCCGTATGGTTCGCGCTTCTTGGAATTTGTGTTTTCTAGATGAACTAGAAGCTTTTCCGAACGGAGTGCACGATGATCAAGTCGATGCTTTCAGTGGTGCTTTCAAAGCTATCATTGATATTCGTCCCATGGCTCACCCGCCTGAGCTTCCTCCATCGGAAGAAGCACTTCCAGGTTTTGTACCAAAAGTATCTGACCGAGCATTTGACGGTTTTGTCCCTAATGCACCAAGCCGACGCAATTTATTTAGGTAGTATCGTTATGAATGCTAATTCTGAAGAAGGCACAACGAAGAACGAATACCCGAAGTTGGCGAAATTGTTTTGCCATACTTGTTATGAAAAATACAGAACGCAGGAAGATAGCCTTTTTAGCAGAAACGAAAAGTACGATAGGACGAAGAAATACAAGTGCCCCCGATGCGAGGGAGAAGAAGTAAGCTTAGAAATTCTAGGTCGGGATAACTTGCCAGGTTATAGTTTCCCCGGTTTCGAATTCATGTAGCTTCGAGAATGGCAAAGGAAAAACAGAACGGGATATTCCAGCACTCTCGCAGGGCTTGGGAATATGTATTCCAAGTTCTAGGGTCGATCCCCTCACCGAAGTTGACGGGAGAGCAGAATAACTGTCTCGCTTTAGCAAACGACGTACTAAAAGAGGTCTATAAGTCGTCGATGAAGAAGCGCACGGGGCGGGTGTATAGCCGGAGCGACGCGCGAGTAAGAGACTGGCGGGAGCGCGTTATGCGAAGAGATCGGTTCATGTGCGTTGAGTGTAAAAGCCGAGAAGACTTGCAAGTTCACCATATTGTTCCGTGGTCAAAAAATGTAGACTTGCGGGTTATAGACGATAATGGTATAACATTATGCCCCCGGTGTCACATAGACAAGCATAAATATATTAGACAGCAGGAAGCGGCATCGAGGAAAGAGAGCGATGTCGTTCGAAAAAAAGAGCGCGAAACCGAAAGGCGAAGGAAGCGCAAGAAGTAGATGCTAACTATTGAGATAACTATTGTGGGACTAAGTTATGACTGATATTCGTACAAATGTTCTTGGTGATCTATTTACGTGGGCACTCACATCTACCTACAGATCCGGAACCCGAGTATACGACCCCGACTTTGCCCTAGCGCAAGATCCGTTTATCTACGAGAAGTACGCTAGGGATGCGACGATCGGTGCAGATGTCTTGGGAAGAAAGNNAAGGCCATCGTCAAACCCGGCGGGCCATCGACAGAAGACGCGGTAGTAGCAAACATCTTTGACGCGCTCATCCACGACAATTTGTTTCGCTTCTCTAGTTCCCGTTTTAATTTAGCAGAGGCGGTGTTTCGTGGATACGCGACAGCCTTCATAAATAGCGCGATCATCTCAGACAACATTCCGGATGGAAAAGAGCGCCGGTGGTGGGTTCCAACCCGCCTTGTGGATACAGATAAGAGGCGCTGGCGAATTGCTCCCAGAATGACGCCCGATAGAAAATTGGTAACGATGTGGGAGTTTTGGAGTGTGGAGCGCGGGATATGGGAAATTCTCGAGACTCCGGAATTGTTCGTCAAGCATGTCTATCAGGACGCAG
>JABAOF010012968.1_pt1 | contig 14561 bp, 10 predicted proteins | sample 7062171 | NCBI WGS metagenome assembly JABAOF01 (sample SAMN14538628, study PRJNA623070) | marine sediment metagenome | biome: marine biome [ENVO:00000428]; feature: marine pelagic biome [ENVO:01000023]; material: deep marine sediment [ENVO:00002113] | place: India: Gulf of Khambhat ...
TATTTTGTAAGCTACAAAAAGGAGGTCTGGAATATGCAAAAAGAAGTGATTCCTTCGATCCTTAAAGATCCGCTGATATATTTTTCGATATCGAGGATTCGTACAGAATATTAGATTATATAATTTGCCTTCTGCTTTATTTTTGCGGTTTAGTAGGCTCTATATGAATCAAGACATTTACTGGCTTAGTGAGTGTTTTTTTTATTTTCTCTTCAATTTGTTCAGAAATTCTATGACCTTTTAAGACTGAAATTTGAGGATCAACCAAGATATGGACATCTGCAAATAATTCACCTCCAAGTTTTCTTGTTCTTAAAGCATGCCACTCGGAAATCTCTTTTGCCTCGGTCAAAATCCTTTCTAGCTTTTGGATTGATTCTCTATCGGCAGAATGTTCCGAGAGCTCAACCACTCCCTCTAAGAAAATCTTCCCTGCTACTCCCATGATCATCAAAGCGACGAAGATCGTGGCAGCCTGATCAGCATAACCCCATCCCAGTAGACTGGCCACTCCACCTATCAAAACAGCCATCGAAGATAAAGAATCGGAGCGATGATGCCAGGCATTGGCATACAAGGCAGCACTTCCAGTGATTCTTGAAATCTTTCGAGTGGTGAAGAAGAGAACTTCTTTAATTACGATTGAAATAACAGCTATAATGAGCATCATAAATCCTGGAAAATTTTGCCGGTGATAGTAAAAAGAAGCCCCAGCCGACCAAAGCAGCCCGAAGCTGACCACTATCAATATGAAAGCAATGACTTGGGAAGCGATTGTCTCGAATTTTTTATGGCCATAGGGATGAGTGGCATCCGGAGGCTTATGGGATAGACGTGTGCCAATCAAGACCACAAAATCAGTTGTCAGGTCTGAGATGGAATGAACGCTGTCAGCAATCAGGGCCGAGGACCTTATGAGTATTCCGGAGAATAGCTTTATGATGATCAAGAATGCATTAGCAGCAACTCCCCAAAAAGTGATAGAGCGTATAGCTTTTTCTCTTTCTTCTCCAGATTGATTCCTCATTTTTCTCTTCTATTATAACTGATGATTTCTGATTTTATTGATATTTTGATTTATATAAAGCCTCCCGATGGAAATCGATGCATTCCTTTTATTAAACCATCCGTAGGTTCTAAATGAATAAAAAACCATCTCCTCTTTTACGTGAGCATATGAGTAGCAAGGAAATCTGTGAGAAATGAAAAAGATAAGATTGCTTCTCTTTGCTCTCAATGATATCTGATAACCTCAAATATTTTATATATATTCAATCGTGGCAGGTGGCTTCGGTGTGATCTCATATGCGACTCGGACGACTTCAGGAATTTCAGAGGTGATTCTTTTAGAAATATTATTAAGGATATTCCACGGGATTTCTGTAGGCTCTGCTGTCATAGCGTCTTTACTCTCTACGGAACGGACAATGATGATATTTCCGAATTTCCTCCTATCCTCTTTTATCCCTGTCCCTTTATCACTCAATAGCACGGCAAAAGCTTGAAATGGCCTCAAAGGAGCTATTTCCTCCTCAATTATCCTTGTCGCTTTTCTGACAAGGGAAACTCTCTCTGGTATGACTTCCCCTATGACTCTTGCGGCTAAACCCGGTCCTGGAAAGGGCATCCTCTGGTGTATCTTTTCGGGAAGACCAAGCTCTTTGGCAACCTCTCTTACCTGGTGTTTAAAAAGTTCTTTCAGAGGTTCGATAACTTTAAATCCGTAGCCCTTTTCCGGATCTATACCTATTTGCTCTAAAATATTGTGTTGGGTCTTGATGCCGCCTTTCGTCTCGATCACATCGGCTGCAATAGTTCCCTGGATCAAAAACCTCGCTTCACTTCTCAGAACTTCCCTTCCAAAGACGTTATAAAAAGCATTCCGGAATGCCTTTCTCTTTTCCTCCGGATCAAATTTTCCTTTTAGAGCCTCAAAAAATTCATCTTGAGCATCAATGATCTCCACTGCGATTCCCATATTCCTGAATACATCACTCACCTCTTCAGGCTCATCTTCTCTCATCAGACCATCATCGATAAAAATCACTTTCAAATTGTTCCCGATCGCTCTGTGTCCAAGGACAGTGCAAGTGGAGCTATCGACACCACCTGATAATGCTGAAATGGCTCTCTCCGATTTCACAGTAGCCTTGATTTCCTCGATTCTATCATCGATGAATTTTTTTATATCCATCTTGTTCACTCCTTTTAATTTTTATTCATACATTATTTCATTAAATTTGTCTAAAAAAACGCGATATAATTATCTTCACTTCATTCTGCTGTCATCAATGTGAGCAATCCTAAAAGAATGAGGCGTCTCATGTAAATGGAGTGCTATCCATCGTTTATTTTTATAATTCTTTATTTCGTCAAGCCCGCAATAACATCTTAAGAAGGCACTTTTGGGGAAAGCTGCTGATCAGGAAGTAAACCTCTGAAATGATATCATTTATCTTCACCTTTAGCGGTGAAAAAAAGCAAAAAAAATCATCAGCTGAACCACCCCAAAAGACGATTGACTCCCTCAGGGCCTTATGCCACTATTTATTTGGAAAATGAGATGATTTTATAGGAGGGCCCATCCAAGGTGTCGTGTCTTCTCTTACGGAAGCTGGATGAATAGGGATTCCTCTCCCGGCCCTCCTTTCTTTTTCCCAAATCCTTCAGTTAGGATCTTAATCCCGCTCTCCTCATAAACACTATATATTGAGTTTTGTTGTAGAAAAAATACGACATATAGTTAGATTTGTCAAGTTAAACAAAAGAAAATTCTAAACTTTTTTTTTGATCGGCAGGATAATTTAGGCCAGAAAAAGATTTTTAGAAGAAAAATTTGGTTCGCTGGTAAGATTAACTCCCAATCTTTTCAAACCTGCCTCATCCCCTGGTGTAGGGATATGAGTCATATGAACTTCACAACCTCTGAGTTCATCGAGTTTACTCATGGCCAGTTGCACAGTGGGATTTGTTGTGGCACTTATGCTCAAGCAGATCAAAGTTTCTTCTAAATCCAAACTCACCGTGTGTGCTTTGAGGATGTTTTTCTTAAGATTCCCAATCGATTCTATGATGTTAGGCGACAATAGATGGATTTCATCAGGGATTCCAGCAAGCCGTTTTATCGCCTTTATGACCAGGCTGGAAGCAGCATGCATTAGAGGAGAATTGCTTCCTGTCACGATTTTACGATCCTTGAGTTCGATGGCTGCGCCGCAAAATATTCCCTTATCCCCTTTATCCCTTTGCTGAGCATCCTGGGCCGCCTGCCTCGCCGCTTCAACCACTTTCCTGTCTTCTGGTTTTACGTTCAATTCCTTTAGAAAGAGCTCTACTCTCTGGACAGGGGCTTTATCAATAAAACCCATGGCATATTCACAACTGTAACGGAAATATCTTCGTATCACCTCTTGCTTTGCCGCCTCACAGACGACTCCATCGTCCACTATCCCACTGCTGGCCCGGTTCACTCCAGTATCTGTAGGAGACTTATATATTGATTCTTGCCCTGTTAGCTTATCGAGTATTCGTTTGAGAACAGGAAAAATCTCCACATCGCGGTTGTAATTGACCGAGGGCTTGCCATAAGCCTCGAGATGAAAGGGATCGATCAGGTTGAAATCGCCTATGTCTGCAGTCGCTGCTTCATAAGCCACATTGACCGGATGCTTCAAAGGCAGATTCCATATCGGGAAAGTCTCAAATTTGGCAAAGCCGGATTTTAGGCCCCTCTTGTAATCATGGTACATCTGGGAAAGACAGGTGGCCAATTTCCCACTTCCAGGCCCCGGTCCTGTCACAATGACCAAGGGGTTTTTAGTCGGAATATATTCATTGGCTCCGTAGCCTTCATCGCTGACGATCAAATCAATATCAGTCGGATATCCTTTCGTGTAACGATGAGTGAAGACTTTTATGTTCCGGCGCTCCAATTTGTTCTTAAAAATCCGAGCTGCGGGCTGATTATCAAATCGAGTGATGACCACACCCAAAACATCAAGGCCCCATTCTCTTAAGTCATCGATTAATTTGAGGGCATCGACGTCATAGGTAATCCCAAAATCAGCTCTTACTTTCTTCCTTTCAATATCGCCAGCATAAATACAGAGCAAGATATCAGCACGTTCTTTGAGCTGCTGGAAAAGTCTCATCTTGACATTAGGATCAAAACCAGGCAATACTCTTGCGGCATGGTAATCGAAGAGCAGCTTTCCCCCAAACTCAAGGTATAGCTTATTGTTAAACATCTTGACTCTCTCCAGGATAGCTGCGGTTTGCTCTTTTAGATATTTCTCGTTATCGAAACCGATGTTTACTGATGTTTTTTCTTCTTTCTTCAAGATTTCATACTCCTTATCTTCTTTTCTCAAATTCTTATGGCCAATCTAATTCCATCACAGCTCTTATTACCATTGCTTAGTTAATATATCATTCGCTGACCGTTCAGGATTTCATTCGGATATCTTATAAAGAATGAATAGATAAATAACAACTTTTTTTGCAGAAATTGTCATCGCATATACATTATCCATTTCTTCGCCTTTTTTCCAGAATAAGATGCCTCTCCCCTTTTTCCTTTTCCTTACATATGGAATCCATGATTTACCACATCAATATATTCTATGCATCTATGCATCAATAAATCATCTTACTAGGCATCAATCCGATGAATAAAGCTCATCTGTTTTAGCCGCCATGATGAAGTCATTCCGGTGAAGGCCCTTGATTTTATGCGTCCACCAAGAGACCTTGACTTTGCCCCATTGGGTTACGATGACTGGATGATGACCCTCTTCTTCGGCAATTTTACCGACCTTATTTGTGAATTTAAGAGCCTCTTTGAAATCTTTAAACTTAAACACCCGCTCGAGCCGTTTTATGTCATTATGCTCTACGATGTCCCATTCGGGAACCTGCGGATGAAACTCGATGATCTGCTTCTCCTCAAGTGTAGGCTCGCCTCCACGGCATGGAATGCATCTCAGATTTTTTAAGGAAGCCAATTTATTCCTCCTTCTATATCGAAGATCACTATAAATTTTCAGATACGCTAGTCTTTGTCGGCACTGCTCATTAGACTCTACTCATATCGAACTAAAATAAAATCGTTACACAAACACAGAGAAAAAGATATATTCTCTCTCTATCTTCAAAACTCATAGAGGCTCTTGGAGATTCTGGAAGGCCGCCTGAACGAGCTCTGGTAAAGCCGGATGGATATGCATACCGTTGAAAATAGGCATCACCGTCTCACCTGTGATCATAGCGTTTATGACTTCCTGAATAAGCATAGGAGCATAGGGACCAATAATGTGAAATCCCAATATCTTCCAAGTCTTTTTTTCAATGATAGCCTTTGCAAAGCTTTCTTCTTCTCTCATGGCTTCTCCTTTTGCTACCTCCGAGTATCGGGCCTTACCCACTAATATGTCATGATGCTCTTTGGCTTCGGCTTCTCCAAGGCCCACTGAGGCAATCTGTGGATAGGAGAATACCGCATGGGGAACCTTTCTGAATTCCATCTTGGTCTTTTCTCCATGCATGCTGCTCTGCCAGACAAGTCTGGCCTCATGATTGGCGGCATGTCTAAACATTTTCTTGCCGATGGCATCCCCTAAAGCCCAAATGTTTTCTTTGCTGGTTTCAAAAAAATCATTGACTTTGATATAACCTTTCTCATCCGTTTCCACTCCAGTATTTTCCACTTTGAGCCAGTCGGCATTTGACTTTCGGCCTGCCGCAATCAAGACCTTTTCTGCTCTAAATTCTTTCATCTCGCCTGAAGTTCTGTCTTTGGCCAAAACTTCACAAGAGGCTCTATCCTTTCTGGCCTCCAGAGCCTCCGTGTTGAGATGGATTTCCATCCTTTTTTCCATTTCTCTCTTCAGCAAATCAGATATCTCAGGCTCTTCCTCCTTGACCAGTCTTTCCCCTCTCTGCAGAATGGTCACCTTAGACCCCATGGCCGAGAAAAAGTGTGCGTATTCTGCCGAGATATACCCGCCGCCTATAATGATTAGACTTTCAGGCAAAACAGTAAGCTCCAGTAAGGATTCATTGGTTAAGTAATCTATATCTTCAATCCCTTTGATAGGCGGAATCAAAGGCCTGGCGCCTGAAACAATAAATATTTTTTGCCCTTTTATCTTTTCGCCACCCACTTCCATGGTGTAATCTTCCAAAAAGGAGCCTGTTTCTTCATAGAAATCTAAATCAGGTGTATGCTTGATTCCCTCTCTTATATGACTCTGACTTTGTCCAATGGATGTTCTCATTCGCTCCATTATTCCTTCAAAATCGATTTTTTTTATCTCGGCTTGGATTCCCAGCTTCCTCGCTTCTTGGATTTCCACAATTCGATCAGCAGGAAAGATCAACATCTTGGAGGGAATACAGCCGACATTCAAACACGTTCCACCTAAAGGACCTTTATCCACTAAGGCCGTCTTTAAACCATGCCCCAGAGCCTGCTCGACAATGATAGCTCCTGCTCCTGATCCTATGACAATGACATCGTATTCTTTCATCGAATTTTACTTCCTATTCATAAATTTATGCGAAATGATTCTTGAGTTGGACTGTTTGTCTGGATGACATTATCAAAATTTTCTTCATTTTAGCTGCTTTCTATCCTAAATTCTAGTGAAAGTTCTTAAAAAATAAGGGACTGTTTTCTTTTTCTAATCTTTTTTTCTGAGAACTATAAAGAAGAAGATCTCTTTTCCTTTTAAAAAATTTGTATTTTCTTGACAATAAGAAGAATTCCTTCTTTCTGTAAAATATTGAGCCCTATATCAGAAATTAAAAAAAGAACCGTTCCCTCTATTGTCCCCTTTATTTATTTATTTTTTTACTGTAATCTTTAAATAAAAAAACAAAAAATAGGGATTATTTAAGAGACGGTCATTAAAATATTATCTTTCTATATCGATGGAGGCGAAAAAGCTCTGCTTTCTTAAATTTAGGGAGAAAATAATTTCAGATTTAATAGAAGGAGGAAAGCAATGAAAATATCAAGCCCTGAATTTGAGCATAATGAAATGATCCCAAGTCAGTTTACCTGCGATGGAGAAGATATTAATCCCACTCTCATCATAGAAGATGTTCCTCTGGAGACAAAGAGTCTTGCCCTCATCGTAGACGATCCGGATGCTCCTATGGGGACATGGGTACACTGGGTTGTCTATGACATTCCTGTCACCAATCAAATCCAAGAAGATAGTATACCTGGGAAACAAGGAATGAATGATTTCAGGAAGAAGGATTACGGAGGTCCTTGTCCGCCGTCGGGAACACATCGATACTTTTTTAAGCTGTATGCCCTGGATCAAGAACTTAATTTAGATGAAGGATTGAGCAAAAGAGATGCGGAGAATGCCATGGAGGGCCATATATTGGCTCAAGCGGAATTGATCGGATTGTACAAAAGATAATTCCATTCAAGCACTATCTTTCATATCTCCTCATGGTATGAAAAATATGTGCCAAGTCATCGTCTATTCACTTTTTCTTATCAAGGAGGTAGCGCCCTAATCATTTTCTTTTCTGTTCGCTGTCGTCCTCTCTTTTTTCAGAAAGTTTATATCTAAGAAGAGGATAAATCCTCCGATTATCGCCCCTAGAATTGTGGTTAAAAAACGCCATATGACAGTATAGATGAGAATCAAACCTGCTGGTAAAAGATAAGCAATAAGCCAAGTCGAGGAAAGCTCTGCCACTCCAGATGCTCCTGGCGTAGGAGCATAATAGATAATAAAGAGTTGAATGATTTGCAGAGTTATGAATATGGCGAAAGGAACTTTCACGCCTAATAAGCCAGCAATGAAATAGCCAATAATGAACTTGTTCATAAAAAGTACAATTGTAAACAAAATGATAATCACTAATAGACCTTTATTGATTCGAAGTATCCTTCTAAATGCCTTTTGAAAACGGCCGGCACCCAATTCCATCTTATTGATTTGACGGTCTTTGAAACGGATAAATTTCTCCTTGCGTACAGGGATGATTCGGAACAATCCTCTGATTGCAATGATCGCCGTGCGGGGGAAAAATAAGATAGCCAGGGTTACAGCAAAAGATATGAATAAAACAATATAAGCTGCTTTTATTATTGGAGCATAATTGTTTCCGAGAAAATGGGAAGGCAAAAACAGCAGAGACATCAGACTCGCAACAAGAAAAAAGATCATAGTGGCAGAGTAATTGATTAAAGAAGACAGCACTCCTTCCGATACTTTGGCACCGGAACGCCACAATATGTATACTTGTGCTGCCCCACCACCTGTTTGAAATGGGGTGACCACCCCGAGAAAGATATTAGCCCAATTGGATCGCATACAATCCCAGAGTGAAATCCTGGTTAAAATTTTACCATTCAGAAGCAGCCTGTATCTCAGGCCTCCTATTATATAATCCACTCCGACAAGCGGAATCAAAATAAAAAGGTATATCCATCTGAGCTGTTGGAGCAATGCTCCGAAGCCTAACGGCCTTTTCCACCAAAAGGCCAGTAGTGTGCCCGCCAGGGATATAAGAATAAAAGCTTGAATTCCTCGAATGACTATCTTAAAAGGAGGAAGAGAGGCAGATTCGATTGAATTATCTGATATTCTCTCTTCCAATCTCTCTTACCTAGTCAATTCAAAAAGACACAACTCAATCCCGGGCAGGATCACTATCATCTCTCGTGCCCAGTATTTCAATTCTAACGCTTATAACACACAGTATGGCAGAAATCAATGAAGATAAGGGTAGAGTAAGCATCTTTTTTCCCGTTACAAGAAAATGTTTTTAAGATTAAAGCGGAAGGTCTTTGGGGATGGACTTGCTTCCAAGGATTTAAGAAACTTATTCCCTGGCTTTTTCGTATATGATATCGTAAGTTGCCTATTCAAAAAGTTCTTGAAATAACAATGTAAAAGAATCGAGGAGTAAAACTATGAAAAAATTTAAAAGATCCACATCGGCAATCATCTTTTTGCTTGCATTCCTTTCCCTCGTGACATGTAAGCAGGAACGATTTACAGAAGCCGACCTGCAACAATATCTAGACAGCAAGGAGGAGACTTTTGAAAAGATTTCAGTGGCTATGGGAAACGAATACTGGAAACTGTACACCGAGGAAGGCACAGCTAATCTAGCAGGACCCAAAGAGCAATTTGCCCTTTTGTTCAACGACGCTAACCTAAATTCAATTGTGAATGCTTGGCATGAAAAGAGAGAGAATATTAATGATCCGGTTCTCAAACGCAGAGTTGAGCTCTGGCATTCTACACTAACGGCTGCAAAAATCAATTATGATGTAAGAATTTTAAAATTAACCAATCAACTGGAAAACTGGTTAGCTGTAGGTGCCGATCCCGAAGATAAACCCAAACCCGAGGAGCTGGAAAAAATGGTTTTGCTACTTATGAAGCTTCGGAATGAGAAGGCAATAGAATTGGGTTTCTCCGATTACGCAGAAATGGTACTCGAAATAACCGAGTTAGGCTCAGAATGGTTCCATTCATTTGTCACTGCAATCGATTCAGCCACTCAGAAACCCTATCAAAATCTGATGGCTAAAATAAAAAGCGAACAAAACAAGGAAGATCTCACGGTTTCAGATTTAAGGAAACTCATGGCTCAGTACGCAATGAGCATGATGACACCAAAGGTCAACAAAGAACAATTTTTTCCTCTTATGAAGGAGACAATTGAAAACATAGGCATTGATTTTGATTCCCTGCCCCTTCTGTTTGAAGAAAGAACAATGCCTCAAGGCATAGGAGGCCAGGGATTTGCCTTGCATATCCCAAAAGATTTTAGAGCGGTTGTCTCTCCTGATCTCCAACTAGGCAGCAGGCTTCATGAACTGGGCCATGGCTTGCATTGGATGTTTACAGAAACGCAATCGCCGATTCTGAAAGGTTATGAATGGAATTTGGGAAATGGAAGCAATGCTTTCTCAGAAGGCATGGCAGAAACTATGGCCAGGTTTGTCCGAAATCCAGTATGGATAAAAAAATATGCTGATTTGCAAGAAAAAGAGTTACTAGATCGGAAAAAGAAGTCAGAGGCTTTTGCACTAGGCTATTTGCGATATCTTCTGAGAACATTCATGTTCGAAATCGAATTATATAAAGACCTTGATCAAAATATCGAAGAACTNNACCTCCTCAAATGGCCAGTTTGATATATGTTTCCTACCCTATTTATATTCAAAATTACGTGCTTGCTGACATCATCTCCTGGCAGGTGCATAAAACATTAGAGAAAAAATTTGGAAAAGATTATCCTTTCAATCAGGATGTCTCTGGATTCCTCAAAAAAAATCTATGGGAGAGCGGAGAACTCTATCCCTGGCAAACCCGGCTGAAAAAGGCCACTGGACGAATATTAGATGTTGAAGGTTATTTGAAGGAAATGGGTTTCTAGGTGTCTAACTCTTCTGAGCCCTTTTTTCTGTCAATCAAGATTGGGAGCGAAGCCATTTCTGTGTATTGCAATCATCGAGTAATCCAAACAAAATGGAAGTTTGCCTGTCAGACAAAGATATTTTTGGGCTGTTTACCGCTCTAAAGGATCAGCTTGATTTACGATAATCCGAGGAATCTTCCAATTGATCCGAGTCACCACCTCATAATTGATGGTTCCGGTCAATTGAGCCAGATAATCAGCACTGAGGATTTCATCACCCCATTTCCCTATTAAAACCGCCTCTTCTTCCAATCCTACATCGGGGATATCGGTGACATCGACCATGATAAAATTCATACAGACTCGGCCTCGAATTGGTGCCCGACGGCCATGAATTAGCACATAGCATTGATTGCTCAAGCCGCGGTCATATCCATCAGAGTAACCGATCGGCAATACGGCAATAAGAGACTCGCGGGTTGTTTGATAGGTGCAACCATAACCGATATATTGATTGGCAGCAACTCTCTTGATCTGCGCTACCCTGGTCTTCCAGCTTAAAACTGGACGCAGAACTTCCTCCTGGTTCTTGGTCCGTTTAATTTTATAAGAAACGAATGTCTCTCGAGAAGGCCATAATCCATACTGGCTGATACCCAATCGCACCATATCAAAATGAGTCTCAGGGAACAAAAGTATGGCCGCTGAGCAGGCGACATGCTTTTTTACTTCAGGAAAATCACTCTCTTGAACCTTTTCGACCATTTTTTTAAATCGCTCTATCTGAGAATAGGCATAACTGTGGTCTGTCGTATCTTCAATGTTAGCAAAGTGCGTATAAGCAGCTTCCAATTTAACATGTGATGCATTCCTCAATTTTTCCAGAAGATCAGGCAATTCATTTAGATCAATCCCCTGCCGGCAGGTGCCCGTTTCCAACTTTAAATGGACCCGAACTTGTTGATTCTTCTCACTGATTAGGCGATTGATCTCATCCAAGGTTTGGCGATTGTACAGCGCTAATCGGAAATTGTATCTTAAAGCCTCGCCCAATCGCTGAAGAGGCACAGGCCCCATGATCAATACGTCCTGCGAAAAACCTGAGTTATGAAGCATAATCGCTTCATCCAGCGTATGCACACAAAAAGAATCGACACCATGCTTTATGGCCAGGCTGGCAATCTCGAGCATACCATGGCCATAGGCATTGGCCTTAATAACCACAGAAAATTCTGTTTGAGCAGGAATTCTTTGTTTAAAGAAGGCCAGATTATGAGCGTAAGCCTCTTCTGAAATTTCCACCCATGTGTTAAGTTTATCTCTATCCATCTCTACCTCAAACTAGTCGGGCAGAAAATAGGAGAAAATTAATGAATATGCGCTTGATTTTCATCTTGTCCCCTAATGGATTTAGGTTTTACTACTCACTTTCTTCTACCCGCTTTCGCATCTCATAAACCATTTCCTTTACCTCCGCCATCATCTTTTGGAATTTCTCATCTTCATGTAGATTTTCCAGCAGAGGATCTCTTAGACCTAATCGAAAGTTTCGCCATCCAGTCCAACATCGATGGCCTTCTTTAACCACTTATAAGCTTCCTCTTTTTTGCCTTGAATGGCATGGATAACCGCAATGTCGTATGGAAACCGCCAAAATTCATTTCCTTGACTCATTTCCTGCTGGGAGAGCATAAGACTCTCTTTGAACAATTCTCTTGATTCATCCTGCTGTCCCTTTTTCCAGTAGATATATCCAAGCGCTGTTAAGTTTTCAAAATAAAATCGGATTTCACTTGACTTTTGATAATATTGCTGAGCCTTCTCATAATTTCCTATAAAAAGCTCAACCATACCTGCATAGTTGAGCGCAGATAAGCTATTTGGCGCCATTGCAAGCCACTTCTGGCTTTGTTCAACAGCCTGTTGATATTTCCCTTGTGCTAGGTGGCAATCTATCAATCCTGAGAGTCCTTCAAGAAAATCAGGTTGAAGTTCCAAAGCTTTGTTAAACCACTCCTCTGCCTTGGTGAATTCGTCCAAAACAAAATATGCGCGCCCCATTTGTGCATAACAATAGTTAAACATTGGAGCGATCGCCAGACTCTTCTTAAACCATAGCATGGCTCTATCAATGTCTCCCATAAAATAATAGGCCCATCCCAAGTTTCCGGTGGCTTGCTCGTTATTTGGATTAAACTCGATGGCTTTTCGATTTGCTTCTATTGATTTTCGCAACCATCCTTTTGCATTATAAGCCAGCCCAAGAGCTTTATAGCCTTCTGAGAGATCGGAGTCCAGAGAAATCGCTTTCTGGCTGACTTCAATGGATTCATCAAGCCATTTGGGAGGAAAACCAAATTTATTTGTCCTTTGTGCGTAAGAATCACCCAAGCCTGAGTAGGCAAGGGCGAAATTGGGATCAAATTCTAAAGCTTTTTTGAACAGCTCAATTGCGTGCTCATTGTCTTTTCTTCGATAATTCACATAATATTCGCGCCCCTTTAGGTAATAATCGTAAGCAGAGAGACTCTCTGTGGGTTTCTTGGCAATCCTTTCTTTCTCCTCCGGAGAGAGTTTCGCATGGAGAACTTTAGCTATCTGCTGGGCGATATCACTCTGGATGGCAAAAATACTTGTCAGTTTTCGATCATAATGGTCAGACCAGATGTGAAAATTATCCTCGACATTAATCAGTTGAGTGTGAATACGGATGTTGTCCTCCTCCTTCTGAACACTCCCTTCAAGGACGGTTGTTACACCTAGCTCTTTACTAATCTCTTTAATATCTTTATCTGTATTTTTATAGCGCATCACAGAAGTCCTGGAGCTGACTTTCAATCCACTGATTTGAGAGAGTTTTTCTATGATTGCTTCGGTCATTCCATCACAAAAGTATCCTTGATCTTTTTGAGGACTCAAATCCACAAGAGGTAGAACAGCGATTGAGCGTTTGACTGCTGTTAAAGGAACGGCTTCCTTTCGGAGAGCAAAACGCCAGGTTATCACCCCTATGACTCCGACAGCGATAAAAATCAAAACAGGGATAAAGAGTTTCCTCATTCCAAATGTTACTGTTATTTCTCTTGAGGTGATAGGCTTTCGTTTAGGAACGACCCTCTCTGTGGTTGGAATGCCTTTCTCTATATTCATGAGCACAGATCTTACCTCACCTGCACTCTGATATCTTTTATCCCTTTCTTTTTCCAGGCATCTTAGTATCACTCGGCTAAGATCCTCAGGAATTTGTGCATTAAGCACCCTGGGATCTTTCGGAATCTCACTCTTATGTTTCACTCCTATGGTGAAAGGTGTATCACCTTCAAACGGAACCCTTCCAGCCACCATTTCGTAAAGAATCACGCCTAATGTATAGATATCCGAACGCTGATCGACTTCTTTCCCTTCTACTTGCTCTGGCGACATATACTCTGGAGTTCCTATCATCACTCCTGCCCCTGTTATCCCTTTCGCCTTGAGCGAGCGAGCTATCCCAAAGTCCATGATCCGGGCATTCCCCTCTCTGTCTATCATTATATTGCTGGGTTTCAAATCACGGTGAACGACTCCTAATCTATGAGCTTCGGATAGCCCCTCGCAGACTTGCTTGGCAATATCAATGGCTGTCGCAACACTCAACTGTTTTGACATCCTAATCATGCTTTTTAAATCTTCCCCAGGAACATATTCCATTGTGATAAAGTGAGTTCCTTTATCTTCCATGAGTTCATACATTTTACACACATTTCTATGTGCAATCTTACGTGCCATCTTTAGCTCATTGCTGAAACGCTCGATGGTTTTCTTATCAGCGGCAATCTCTGGTTTTATGAGTTTTAAAGCCACTTCTTCTTGTATTTTTGTGTCTTCAGCCCTGTAAACTTTTCCCATGCCTCCTTTGCCAAGTTCTTCGATAATTTCATATCTACCCGCAAAAGTCGTTCCTCTAATCAATTCTTTTTTAGGTGTTTGGAGAGTCTCGGTGGGAGAAGGAGGGATTTCTTCGGTGATTATTAATTGAGTCCCACACTCCTTGCAAAACTTGGAATCTGAAGGATTATCGTAATGACATTTGGGGCATTTAGTAGCCACTTTTCTCCCCCTAGCTAGGGTGACAAAAGAATAACAAGTAATAAGAGAATAGTCAAATTGATCGAAAAGGG
>JABAOF010019129.1_pt2 | contig 14541 bp, 19 predicted proteins | sample 7062171 | NCBI WGS metagenome assembly JABAOF01 (sample SAMN14538628, study PRJNA623070) | marine sediment metagenome | biome: marine biome [ENVO:00000428]; feature: marine pelagic biome [ENVO:01000023]; material: deep marine sediment [ENVO:00002113] | place: India: Gulf of Khambhat ...
AAACCGGCGAGCAACCGTCGATGTTCGGCGACGAGCCCGGTGGGTAGACGCTTCCGCGCTTCCGACTTCGATTACGACTTCCCGCGCGAGGCGATAGCGCAGCACCCGCTGCGCGACCGCGGCGGGAGTCGTATGCTCGAGCTCGACCGGGCGAGTGGTGCCGTGCGTCACCGGCGGTTTCGCGATTTCCCGACCCTGCTCGAGGCGGGCGACGTCCTCGTGGTGAACGCGAGCCGCGTGATCCCCGCGCGGCTCACGGGCCTCAGGGAGAGCGGCCGCGAGGCCGAGGTACTCCTGGTCCACGCCGAGCCCGACGGGACCTGGCTGGCAATGGTGCACCCGGGGGGCAAGCTCAAGGCCGGGCGCACGGTGCAGTTCGGTGACGACGCCACGGCGGAGATTGTGGAGGTAGTGGGCGGAGGCCTGCGACGCCTTCGCTTCTCGGGACGCCTCACTGCGGACGAGATCATGGAGCGCTACGGAGCAGTGCCGCTGCCACCGTACATCGAGCGCCCACCCGAGCCCGAGGACCGGGAGCGCTACCAGACCGTGTACGCCGAGGTGGACGGCAGCGTGGCCGCGCCCACGGCGGGGCTCCACTTCACCCCGCAGGTACTCGAACAGATCGAAGACCGCGGCGTGCGTATCGTGGAGCTGTTGCTCCACGTGGGGCCTGGCACGTTCAAGCCCGTGGAAGTGGACGACCCCGCGCAGCACCGTATGCACGCCGAGTGGTACGCGATCTCCGAGCCGGCGGCCGAGAAGGTGAACGCGGCGCGGGCACGCGGCGGCAAGGTGTGGGCGGTGGGGACGACCGTAGCGCGCGCGCTCGAGACTGCCGCCGTTACGGCAGGGCCAGTCGGTACGGTCCCCACCGTGGCGACCGTTGCGCCCGGCTTCGGCTGGACCGACCTCTTCGTCTATCCGCCCTACGAGTTCAAGATCGTGGACGCGCTGCTCACCAACTTCCACCTGCCCCGCTCCACCCTGCTCATGCTGGTGGCGGCATTCGCGGGCTACGAGCACACGATGGCAGCCTATCGTGAGGCGGTGGCGCGGCGCTACCGTCTGTTCAGCTACGGCGATGCGATGGCGGTTCGATGAGCGCTTGCACCTTTCGACTGGAGGCGATCGACGGCCCCGCGCGGGCCGGCACCGTGCGGCTGCCGCACGGCGAGGTCGAGACGCCGGCGTTCATGCCGGTGGGCACGCAGGGCACGGTGCGCGCGCTCTCTCCTGCCGACCTCGACGCCGTGGGCACGCGGATCGTGCTGGCCAACACGTATCACCTGCACGTGCGCCCCGGCGAGGAGACGGTGGCCGCGCTGGGGGGGATGCACCGCTTCATGGCGTGGCCCCATTGCATCATCACCGACTCGGGGGGCTTCCAGGTCTTTTCCCTCGAGGGCTTTCGCCGGGTGGACGACGAAGGGGTGGACTTCCAGTCGCACGTGGACGGAGGCAGGCGGCGCCTCACCCCCGAGCGGGCGATGGAGATCCAGTGGACGCTGGGGGCCGACGTCGCGATGGCCTTCGACCACGTGGTGCCGGGAGGCGCCGAGCGCGCCGCCGCCGAGGACGCCCTGGAGCGCACCACGCGGTGGCTCGAGCGTTGCGCCGCGCGTCACGGCCAGCTCGCCGCGGAGCAACCCGAGCGCCAGACCCTGTGGCCCATCATCCAGGGAGCGGGGCACCTCGATCTCAGAGGACGTGCCGCCGAGGCGGTGCTCGGCATCGGAGCTTGGACGGGGATCGCCGTAGGGGGCCTCGCGGTAGGAGAGCCGAAGGCGGTGATGTACGAGGTGCTGGAGGCGCTCGCGGCTTCGCTGCCTCCGGAGATGCCGCGTTATCTTATGGGCGTAGGGTTTCCAGAGGACCTGTTGGCGTCGGTGGCCCGGGGGCAGGACCTGTTCGACTGCGTGGCTCCGACGCGCAACGGCCGCAACGGCTCGGCGTACACCCCGGACGGCCCCATGAACATCCGGAACGCCGCGTACCGGGGCGACGGGCGTCCCCTGGACGAGACATGTGACTGCGAGACGTGCCGCACCTACAGCCGGGGCTATCTCCGCCACCTATTCGCGGCGGAGGAACTGCTGGGGCTGAGGCTCCTGTCGCTCCACAACGTGCGGTTTCTGATCCGGCTCGCCGCCGAGGCGCGGCGCCAGATCATGGCCGGCACATTCGCGGGCTGGCACCGGGAGTGGCTCGATCGCTATAACGCACGGGGAACCACGTGACACCTGAGACGCTGTTCTTGTTCGCACCGTCCGGTGAGGGCGGCGGTGGCGGGATGAGCATCTTCCTGATCCAGATGATGGCCATCGTCGCGATCTTCTACTTCCTGATCATCCGGCCCAAGTCTCAGCAGGAGAAGAAGCACCGCGAGCGGCTGGCCCAGCTCAAGCGCGGCGACAAGGTCGTCACGGTGGGCGGGATCATCGGCGAGATCATTCACATCAAGGACAACCAGCTCACCATCAAGAGCGGCGAGTCACGCCTGGTGGTCCAACGGGAGCGCGTGGCCGACCTGGTGACCACCGGCGGGGAAGGCGAGTCGAAGTAGTGGCGATCCGCCCCATCCACCTGCTCGGCTCGCCCGTGCTGCGGGAGCGGGCCGCCGAGATCGGCGAGGTGGACGACGAGCTGCTGCACCTGGTGAAGGACCTGTTCGACACTATGCACGCCGACGACGGAATCGGCCTCGCCGCCAACCAGATCGGGCTCGCCCGACGCGTGGCGGTGGTGCAGACCGAGGACGACGATGCCCTGGTGCTGATCGATCCGGTGGTCGTGGAGCAGGAAGGGCGGATCAAGGGCGAGGAGGGTTGCCTGTCGATCCCCGACATCTTCGCCGACGTGGAGCGCTCGGCCCGCATCGTGGTGGAGACCAGCACGCCGAACAACGAGCGCGTGAAGGTGGAGGCCACCGACCTCCGCGCCCGGGCGATCCAGCACGAGATCGATCACCTCGACGGAGTGCTGTTCCTGGATCACCTGAGCCCCCTCAAGCGCCGCATGCTGATGAAGAAGTGGCACAAGCTGCGCAAGGGGAAACAGGGCTACATCAAGGAAGTGCAGCCGGAGGAAGAGACCACCACGAGGCTCTGACCGTGCGCACCGTCTTCTTCGGGACCCCCGACTTCGCGGTTCCCTCGCTGCGGGCCCTGCTGGGCGAGGGGTTCGACGTAGCCGCGGTGGTAACGCAACCCGACCGACCACACGGCCGCTCCCGCTCCAAGCTCGTTCCCCCACCGGTCAAGGTCGTCGCTCTGGAAGAGAGCATCCCCGTTCTCCAGCCCGAGAAGCCCAACACAGAGGAGTTCATGCAGCAGCTGCGGGACCTCGGGCCCCTGAACATCGGGGTGGTGGTGGCGTACGGCCACATCCTCAAGTCGGCGCTGCTGGAGATCCCCGAGCGAGGGATGGTCAACGTGCACGCGTCGCTGTTGCCCGCGCTCCGTGGGGCGGCGCCCATTGAGCACGCGATCCTGAAGGGGTTCGAGCAGACCGGCGTCTCGATCATGCAGATGGAGGCCGGGATGGACACGGGCCCGGTGCTACACGCCGTCCCCACACCCATACCGCCCGACGAGACGGGCGGCGAGCTCACCGTGCGGCTTGCGGAAATCGGCGCGCTCGCCCTGGTGGAGGCCCTCGCGCTGCTCGAGGTAGACGCGGCGCACCCGATTCACCAGGACGACGAGCACGCCACCTACGCTCCCAAGATCACGCGCGAGCTGACCAAGATTCGCTGGGAGGAGCCTGCTGGGCTCATCGCCCGACAGGCGCGGGCCTTCGATCCCCGCCCCGGCGCCTGGACCACGCTCGGGGGGCGGGAGGTCAAGCTGTTCGGCCCGCTGCCCGCCGACGAGTGGGAGGCGGAAGAGGTTCCGGGAGAGATCCTCGAGACCGACCCCGCGTTCGTGGTGGCGACGGGCGACGGGGCGCTGCAGTTCCTGGACGTGCAGCCCGCCGGCCGGCAGCGCATGGCCGCCAAGGACTGGCTCAGGGGCCGCGGCTGCCGCACGGGCGACCGCTTCGAGTGAGCCGCGCCGTCCCCCGGCTCCACGCCGTCACCGACAAGCAGGTCGTCTCTCTATCCGACTTCACGAGCCGCGCCCGCGCGATCGCTCGGGCGGGCGACGTGGCACTGCACGCTCGTCCCGGCCCCGTGGATGCCCGGGAGCTGATCGCGCTCGCGACCACGCTGCGGGAGACGGGCGCCCCTGTGCTGGTGAACGACCGCGCCGACGTGGTGCCTTACGTGGGAGCCGTCGGCGTGCACCTGCCGGCCGCCGGGCTGGCGGTGCAGGCGGTGCGCGAGATGCTGGGCCCCGACGCGCTCATTGGCCGCTCGACGCACGACCCGGTCGAGGCCCGCGAAGCGCACGAGGCGGGCGCAGACTACGTCTTCCTGGGGCCGATATGGCACACGGCATCCCACCCCGACCGTACGCCGCTCGGTCTGGAGGCCATCGCAGCCGCCCGGCCCGCGCGGGTCATCGCCATCGGCGGAGTCACTCCCGAGCGGGCGGGGCCGTGCCGTGAGGCGGGTGCGTGGGGCGTGGCGGCGATCAGGGCGCTGTGGGGCGCGAGCGATCCAGGGGCGGCCGCACGCGAGTTCCTACTATCTTTAGAGCGTTAGTCGTAGTTCAGGTAACGGGGAACGGGCCGCCCCCACGACGCCCCGACGGTGCAAGGCACGAGGCATGAGGTGCGAGGTACGACAGACCACATCACCGTGACCGTCAACGGCGAAGAACGCGAGATCGCGCCCGAGTCGTCGCTGCTCGACCTGCTCGGCACGCTGGAGCTCGACCCACGAGCCGTCGTAGTGGAGCTCAACCGGGAGATCGTGCGCCGCCCGGCCCTGGGGGACACCGCCCTGCGGCAAGGCGACCGCATCGAGCTGGTGCACTTCGTGGGCGGCGGCTGAGTTTCGGGAGGCTCGACCCCTACCACTCGCAGAGAGGATGGAAGGCGCTGGATGAGCACGACCGTGGCAGCCCCCGTTGACCAGCCGCTGGTGATCGGCGGGCGCGAGTTCCGCTCGCGGCTCATGGTGGGCACGGGGAAGTACGCGGACAACGAGACCATGGTGCGAGCCATCGAGGCCTCGGGCGCCGAGGTCGTGACGGTGGCCGTGCGCCGGGTAGACCTGGACCGCACCAAGGAAGAGGGGGTGCTGCATCACCTGGACCCCAACAAGCTCTTCCTCCTGGCCAACACCGCGGGCTGCTACACGGCCGACGAAGCCATCCGCTACGCCCGCCTCGCCCGGGAAGCGGGCTTCAACGAGTTCATCAAGCTCGAGGTGATCGGCGACGAGGAAACCCTGCTGCCCGACGTGGAGGGGCTGCTGCAGGCGGCGCGCACCCTGGTGCAGGAGGACTTCAAGGTGATGGCCTACACCAATGAGGACCTGATCACGGCCCTCAAGCTCGAAGACGCGGGGTGCGCGGCCATCATGCCCCTGGCGTCGCCCATCGGCAGCGGGCTCGGCCTCATCAATCCCTACACCGTGCGCACCATCAAGCGCCGCGTGTCGCAGCCGGTCATCGTGGATGCGGGGGTGGGCACCGCCTCCGACGCCTGCATCACGATGGAGCAGGGGGTGGACGGGATCCTGATGAACACGGCCATCGCCGCCGCTCAGGACCCCGTGGCCATGGCCGGCGCCATGCGCCACGCCGTCGCTGCCGGCCGCCTGGCCTACTTGGCCGGCCGCATGCCCCGCCGGGAGATCGCGGTCCCGTCGAGTCCCACCACCGGCATGCTGGACTGACGGTGGCCTCGGGCACCGCCGCCCGCAGAGCCGCCCTGGAGATCCTTCGGCACGTGCGGGACGGCCAGCCGTTCGACGCGGCGCTGGCGACCGCTGCCGAGGGGCTGGCCGACGACGACCGTCGCCTGGCGCACGAGACCGCGGCCGGCGTGCTGCGCGCTCGCGACGAGCTGGACGGCCGGCTCGCGCCCCTAGTCTCCGGCGACTGGGGCGGCACTCCACACGAGCTACAGGACCTGCTGCGCATCGGGGCCTACCAGCTGCTCAAGCTCTCGCGGGTGCCGCCCTACGCAGCGGTGCAGGCCACCGTGGAAGCCGCCAAGCAGGTGACCGGCCGCAAAGGGGCCGGGCTGGTAAACGCAGTGCTGCGTCGCCTGGCGGCGGGTGACGAGCCCGCTGGGGAGGCGGCGCCCCCTGGGTTGGCCAAGCGCTACTCACACCCGGAGTGGCTGGTAGACCGCTGGCTGTCGCGCTACGGACCCGAGCGCACCGCAGCGCTGCTGCGGCACAACAACACGCGTCCCAGGCTGGTGCTGCGGCCGGCCGGCTGGGGCCTCGCGGAGCTGCGCGACGCTCTGGCCGCCCGCGAGGTGCCGTTCGAGGAGGCGCCGTTCGGTGCTGGGCTCGCGGTGGCCCCGGCCAAGGTGCGCAAGCTCCCGGGGTACGACGACGGCGCCTTCCTGGTGCAGGATCCGGCCCAGGCGCGGCTGCTCGACTTCGCGGCCATTCCCGACGGCGCGCTGGTGTGGGACGTCTGCGCGGCCCCGGGTGGGAAGGCGGCAGTGCTCGGCCTCAGGTGCCGCGTGGTGGCGAGCGAGTTGCGGCGCGACCGCCTCGGCCGGCTGCGCGAAACCGTGACGCGGGTCGCGCCCGGTGTATCGTTAGTGCTGGCCGATGCCCGCCGGCCACCCCTGGCAGAGGGCAGTGCAGAGGTGGTGCTGGTAGACGCGCCGTGCACCGCGACCGGCACCATCGCCAGGCACCCCGACGCGCGCTGGCGTCTCTCGCTCAGGCGCATCGTGCGGCTGGCGGGGCGGCAGGCCGACATCCTGGACGGCGTGGCGCCGATCCTTGGCGAGGGCGGGTTGCTGGTGTACCTCACCTGCTCGCTCGAGCCCGAGGAGAACGAGGAACAGGTGGACCGCTTCCTGGCACGCCACCCCGAGTACGAGCGAGAGGGCGACGATCTGTTCATCTTTCCACCCGATGCGGGCACCGACGGCGGATACGCCGCGCGACTGAGACGGACGAGATGAGGTTTCGACGGCATCAGCCCCGGGGGATCAACTGGACCGAGTGGCTCGAGCCGCTGACGCGGCGGCTCAGGCGCCTGGCCGCGCTGCCGACTCGCGGCAAGCTCGCCGTGTCGGGCATCGCGCTCGTCGGGACGCTCGTGCTGGGCTACCTGTTCGCGGCGCTGGTCGTGTTCCCGGCGCCAATCCTCGCGTCCAACGTGCCCGTCCCGCGCCTGCTGGGGATGGACCGGGGCATCGCCCTTCAGACGCTCGCCGACGCCGGGCTGGCGGTGGGCGACACCCAGAGCTTCACTCACCCCGAGGCGCCCCGCGGCGAGGTGGTGTGGCAGGATCCGGCCCCGGGCACGGCACTGCCCCCGCGCAGCTCGGTGGACCTGACGCTGAGCGGGGGACCGCAGCGGGTGCCCGTCCCCGACCTGGTAGGGTACGACGCGGTGCTGGCCACGCAGCTCATCGCGGCCGCGGGGTTACGCATCCGGGCGATAGATTCCACCCAGGCCCCGGTGCCGCGCGGCGTGGTGGTGAACACGCGGCCCCCGGCGGGCTCCACGCTGCTCCCCGGCAACGGCGTGACCCTGGTGGTGAGCGTCGGCGCCCCCACGATCACGGTGCCGGACCTGCTGGGGCTCACGGAGATCGAGGTGCAGATCATGCTGGAGCAGGTCAACCTGGTGCTGGGCACCTCGGTGCGGCGCACACATCAGGTGGCGGAGCCCGGAACAGTGATTGAGCAGCGCCCCGCCGCTGGCACCCTGGCGGCACCGGGCACGGCCATCAACATCACCATCGCGCGTCGGAGAACGCCATGAAGAACGCGATTCGGATCGCGCCCAGCGTGTTGAGCGCCGACCTGGCGCGCCTGGCCGAGCAGGTAAAGGAGGTCGAGGCGGCGGGCGCCGACTGGATCCACGTGGACGTGATGGACGGACACTTCGTCCCCAACCTCACGTTCGGCGCGGGCCTGGTAGAGGCCCTGCGGCGCATCACCGACCTTCCGCTCGACGTGCACCTGATGGTACAGCGCCCCGAGTGGTACATCGCGCCCTTCGCCGAGGCCGGGGCGTCGGTGTTCACCATGCATCCCGAGACGACCGCGCACCTGCAGCGGCAGCTCACCCAAGTGAAGGCGTGCGGGATGCTGGCCGGCGTGGCCCTCAATCCGGCCACGCCGCTGTCGCTCGCCGCGGAAGTGATCGACGACGTCGACCTCCTCCTCATCATGACGGTGAACCCCGGCTTTCCCGCGCAGCAGTACATTGCGTCGGTGACGGAGAAGATCACCCGGGCACGCCGGCTGCTGGCGGAGCGGGAGAGTCGGGCCTATCTCGAGGTGGACGGTGGAATCTCGCACGACACGATCGGCGAGGCCCATGCGGCCGGGGCCGACACATTCGTGGCCGGCTCGGCCATCTTCGGCGCCGACGACCCCGGCGCCGCGATCAGGGAGTTACGCAAACGCTGTATGGCGGTAGCCTGACATGACGCAACGAGGACAGTGGATTCTGGTCATCGCGATCGTGGTGCTGCTCGGGGGAGGCCTCCTGGCGGGCATGGCACTCTCCCCCGCCCTCAAGCCGGTGGGAGTAGAAAGCGAGGCGCCCAACTTCAGAGCCGTGGAGGTGGTGACCCTGGATACGGCGGACCTCGCCCAGCACGAGGGCGATGTGGTGCTGCTCAACATATGGGCTACCTGGTGCGCGCCGTGCGAGGCCGAGATGCCGTCCATTCAACGCCTGTACGACGAGCTGGGGCCGCAGGGGCTCAAGGTCATGGCGGTGAGCGTGGACGAGACCGGCACCGCGGGTGTGCGGGCTTGGATCGAGGAGCGCAGCCTCACCTTCCCCGTGTACCACGACCAGAACGGCCGCATCCAGCAGACCTACATGACGACGGGCGTGCCCGAGACGTTCGTGATCGACCGCCACGGGATCATAGTGAAGAAGGTGATCGGCGCGGCGGAGTGGGACGACGACGTGCAGACCGGACTGATTCGCCGGCTCCTGGGAATCGGCGACGATGCAGTGGAAGAGACTGGCTCGTAGCGTTCGGGACCGGTTCGTCCAGAACTGGCCCATCAAGCTGACCGCCCTGGTCCTGGCGGCCATACTCTGGGCGGCGACGGCGGCGCAGGAGCCTGCCACCCAGCTGGTGGACGTGCAGCTCGAGGTGGAGCCGCCTGAGGGGCGGGCGCTGGCGGCGGAGCTACCCGAGGTGAAGGCCCTCTACGCCGGCCGCACCCGCGAGCTCATAAAGCTCTACCGGCAGCCGCCGCTCATCCGCAAGATCATTCCCGACACCCTGGCTGGCGCGACGTACACGCTCGAGCTTTCGCTGGCGGACCTATCGGTGGTGGAGGGCGCCGACGTACGGGCCCAGGTGATCGAACCGCACCTGATCACGGTGACGCTGGACGACGTGTTCCAACGCGTGCTGCCGGTGATCCCGCAGGTAACCGTGATACCCGACTCCGGCTTCGAGCAGTTCGGCGACGTGCGGGCACGGCCCGGCTCAGTCGTGGTGCGCGGCCCGGAGGAGATGGTCAGGGGGGCGGCCGGCGTCTACACCATGCCCCTCGAGCTCACCGGTCTGACCGAGTCGGTCACCCGCACCGTGCCGCTCGACACCGCGACCGGTGTGCTGCGTATCTCGCAGACCGAGGTGGAGATCACGGTAGAGGTGGCCTCGGTCGCCGACCGTGTCATCATGGGCGTGCCGGTGGCCGTCCAGTCGCCGGGCGGCGGAGTGTGGGACAGCGATCCCCCCGCCGTGATGGTCACCGTGCGGGGCCGCGCCGAGCGTCTAGCGCAGCTCACGCGCGACTCGATCCGGGTGGTCGCGGACGCCACCGGCACCGCAGCCGACTCCACGGTCGCTCTGCAGGTAATCCCGCCCGACGGGATCACCGCCTGGGCGACGCCTGACTCCTCCGTGTTACGGAGGAGGCAGTGATCGGCGTCGTACTCGGGATCGAGACCTCATGTGACGAAACCTCGGCCGCGGTCCTGGTACGGGACGGAACGCGGCCGGAGCTCGCCAGCCTCGTCATCCTGTCGCAGGACGTCCACGCCGTCTTCGGCGGCGTGGTCCCGGAGCTCGCCTCCCGGGCGCACGTCACGGCCATCGGTCCGGTGGTTGACCGGGCGCTTGAGGAGGCCGGGGTCCCGCTCGAAGCGGTGGACGCGGTCGCGGTGACCGCCGGGCCCGGGCTCATCGGCTCGCTGCTGGTGGGAGTCTGCTACGCGAAGGGGCTGGCCGCCGCCGGCGACAAGCGCCTGATCGGCGTGCACCACCTCGAGGGGCACGTCTTCGCACCCACCCTGGAGCACCCCGACCTCGAGCCGCCGTTCGTGGCGCTCATCGTGTCCGGCGGACACACTATGCTGCTCGACGTGCCCGAGTGGGGCCGCTACCGCGTGCTGGGCGAGACGCGCGACGACGCGGCCGGCGAGGCGTTCGACAAGGTGGCCAGCATGCTGGAGCTGGGGTATCCCGGCGGGCCACACGTCGAGGAGCTGGCCAAAGAGGGGAGCGACCGCTTCGACCTGCCCCGCCCCATGCTGGGCGAGGGCTTCGACTTCTCGTTCAGCGGGCTCAAGACCGCCGTGCTCCACACGGTGCGCGGCTCCCGCCAGATCGACGCCGACCGCGCCGACATCGCCGCATCGTTCCAGGCGGCGGCGTTCGATGTGCTGACGGCGAAGACGAAGGCCGCACTGGAGCACACGGGGCACCGCACGGCCGTGCTGGGTGGTGGCGTCGCCTGCAGCCGCACCCTGGCGCAAGCGATGGCACAGCGGCTGCGGGGCGTAGCCCGCGTGGTGGTGGCGCGGCCCCGGCTGAACGCCGACAACGCGGCGATGATCGCGCGAGCGGGATGGTTCCACCTGGAGCGGGGCGAGCGTAGCGACCACTACCTCGATGCCGACGCGCGCATGCAGTGGCCGGGGCTGGAGCGGCCGCCCGTCTTGTCTGCAGCGACGCAGTGACCCTCACACAGGACCGCGGATGACCGTCTACCCCCTCTCGTTCCACATCGGCCCCCTCGCGATCACCGGCTTCGGCCTCATGGTCATGGCCGCGTTCCTCATGGCCGGCTGGGTGATGGCGCGCGACCTGCGCGAGCGGGGACTCAACGACCAGTACGCGTGGGACATCGTGGTGGCGGCGGTGATCGGCGGCATCCTCGGCGCGAAGCTGTACTACTGGGGCCTGTACCCCACGTGGGACGCGCTGTTTTCCCGCTCGGGCATGGTGTGGTACGGCGGGCTCATCGGCGGCTCGCTGGCGTGCATTCTCAATGGCTGGCGGCTCAAGGTGCCGCTGCGACTCACCTTGAGCCTCACGGCGCCCGCCCTCGCGGTCGGCCAGGCGCTCGGGCGCGTCGGATGCTTCCTGGTGCAGGACGACTACGGCGTTCCCACGACTCTCCCCTGGGGCATGAAGTTCCCCGAGGGGCTGCCGCCGACCACTGCAGCGAACATGGCGCGCTGGGGGATCGAGGTGCCGCCCGACGTGAGCCCGTTCGAGGTGCTGGCGGTGCACCCCACGCAGCTCTACGAGGTAGCGGCGCTGCTGCTGGCGTTCGGGATCCTGTGGTGGCTCAGGAACAGCCGCCACGGCATCGGCTGGCTATTCGGCCTGTACCTCGCGCTCTCCGGCACCGCGCGTTTTCTGGTCGAGTTCGTCCGCGCCAAGGACGACCGGTTCTTCGACGGGTTCACCCTGGCGCAGCTGGTGAGCTTCACGGCCATCGCTCTCGGGCTCTACCTCGTGACGCTGTGGTGGAGGCAGGATCAGCTATCGCTCACGGGGGTGAAGGCGCTGGAGCCGCTGCCGGCCGAGCAGCGGAACCAGCGGACGGGGAAGCAGAAGCGAAAGGAGTGACCGGCTAGTCGGATGCCTCACGGGGCGGCAGCGCCGCCTTCATCTCGGCCGCCGTCTGCCAACGCTCTTCCCGCTTGTTCTGCAGCGCCTTGTGGAGGGCCGCCGCCAGGTCCTTGGGAGTCTCCTTCCTGAGCTTCCGCACGTCCGGCACCTTGCCCTCCAGGTGTAACCGCAACACGGCCTCCTCCCGCTTGGCCGTGAACGGTGGCCTCCCAGCCAGACACTCGAACAGCACGCACCCCAGCGAGTAGAAGTCGGCGCGGCGATCGATGTCGTCGGCGCCCTCGATCTGCTCCGGGCTCATGTAGGACGAGGTCCCCACCGCGAAACCCGAGCGCGTGAGCCGGTCGGTGCCCGACTCTGCTACGGCCTTGGCGATGCCGAAGTCCACCAGCACCGCGCCCTCGCGCGACAGCACGATGTTATCGGGCTTCACGTCGCGGTGGACGATGCCCTTGGCGTGGGCGTACTCCAGCGCTTCCAGCAGATCGTGGGCGATCTTGAGCGTGTCGGAGACGGATACTTGCTGCACGCGCGCCAGGTGCTCCCGCAGCGTCGGGCCCTCCACGTACGACATCACGTAGTAGATCAGCCAGTCGTTCTCGCCGGAGTCGACGAGCCTGCCGATCCTGGGATGGTCGATGTCGGAGAGGAACGCGATCTCCCGCAGGAACCGGTCGCCAGTAACCGAGACAGCGAGCTGCGGGTGGAGCACCTTGAGCGCTACCGGCCGGCCCGACTCCCGCTCCTGGGCGAGGAAGACCCGCGCCGCACCGCCCCGGGCCACCTCACGGTCCACCGCGTAGCGGTCCTTGAGCGCTTCGCGGATCGAAGGGAGGAGATCGCGGCGGATGGAGCACCTCGAGAGCAGGATCCGCTGAATTCTGGCTGTGGGAAGGGGGTGAGGCAAGGAGGGTACTGGGGGCCGGCCCCGGGGCCGGCAGTGCTGCTGGAAGGCTCGAGTTGGGCCCGCTACTCCGGATCGGTCCTGCGCGACGAATCACCCGCCCGTACCTGCCGGATGTTGGCCCTGTGATCCCGGTAGGTGCGCGAGAAGTGGTGCCGGCCGGCGGCATCTGCCACGAAGTAGAGATAGTCGCTCGGGGTGGGATACAGCGCGGCCGTCAGGCTCGCCGTCGAAGGCTGGTTGATGGGACCGGGGGGGAGTCCGTAGACGCGGTAGGTGTTGTAGTCCGACTCCACTGCGAGATCCTCGCGTGACAGCCGGCGCCAGCCGCCCAGCGCGTATATCACGGTCGGATCGGCCTGCAGTCGCATGCCGCGCTCGAGCCGATTGTGGTACACCGACGAGATGTACGGCCGGTCGGCCTCGTGCGGCATCTCGCCTTCGATGATGGATGCCAACGTCACGATCTCGTGGCGCGACATGTCGAGCTGCTCCAGCCGCTCGCTCCAGTGTGGCAGCCACCGCGCGTTGAACGTGTCTACCATCTGCCGCACGAGCTCGTGAGCAGTGACACCGACGCGGAAGTGGTAGCGGGTGGGAAAGAGGTAGCCCTCCAGGGACTCACCGCCGGTCGCCCCCACGCGGTCCCGCAGCGCAGGATCGGCCGCCGCCTGCGTGACGCTCTCGGCCGGCACTGCCAGGGCGCGCTCGAGCCGGGCCGCGATCTCCACGACCGTACTGCGCTCCCGGATCGTCACCGCCGTTACCGGCGGCGTGCCGCGACGCAAGGCGGCGAGCACCGCACCCATAGGGCTTGCGGGGCGCAGCGGATAGGTGCCCGGCTTGATGCCGAGATGGCGGCGGTTGATACGCGCGAAGTCCTCGAACTGCCGCGCGGACTTCACGATGTCGTGCGCCGCCAACGACTCGGCTACAGCCGCGACCGAGTCACCGGGCGCAATCGTGACCCACACCGCGTTCGGCCGCTGAGGCACTTCGCATGCGAGCAGCGCGATCGCACTGAGCGCCATGAGCGCAGATCGTGCGTTGGGCATGCCGCCAGGCTAGCCCCGGCGGCCAGTCGGGTCGGTGATGCAGCTAACGGTGCTGCCGTGCGATCGCACCGAATCGGCGCAAGTCGCTACACCAGAGCGACTTCGACCCTGACGCCGAGCAGACGGCCCCACGACGGAACGACCTTCACAATCCTCGCGGCCGTGATCGCGCCGATCAGGCTGTGGCCGCGGCCCCTCTCGCCCGCAGCGGCTCCAGCCAGAACACCCACATCAGCGCGCCTGCCAGCGCTGCGGCCACGAATAGCTGCGTCAGGAACGTCTGATAGGTGGGAAAGACTCCGAGGGCGGGAAGCGACGGCAGCCAGTCGAGCGGTGTGATGGAGATGATGCCCGCTTCCTGTAGCTCGGCGACACCCTTGCCCGCGAAGCTGAACGCCATCACGTAGAGCAGCGCACTGGTGGCAACGAAGAACGGCCGCAGGGGGAGGCGCACACCGTAGCGCTCTATGGCGAGATAGACCACGGCGAGCGCAGCGAGCCCGAGCACCATCCCGCCGACAATACCGCCCGTCGCCGCCGCGCTGCCGTCGGAGGTGGCGAACAGCGCCGCGTAGAACAGCACCGTCTCGAAACCCTCGCGATACACGGCGAGGAACGCGACCGCCGCCAGCGCCCAGGCGCGCTTGCTGC
>JABAOF010000641.1_pt4 | contig 14525 bp, 15 predicted proteins | sample 7062171 | NCBI WGS metagenome assembly JABAOF01 (sample SAMN14538628, study PRJNA623070) | marine sediment metagenome | biome: marine biome [ENVO:00000428]; feature: marine pelagic biome [ENVO:01000023]; material: deep marine sediment [ENVO:00002113] | place: India: Gulf of Khambhat ...
TTCAGAGTGCCCGTGCGGTACGAGAGATTGGTTTTAGGTGGAATCGGAGTAATTTTTTTTAAAAATATTGTTGAAAAGTATAGTCATTTGGACTATACTACACCTGGAGGTTAAAATGAGCACTTCGATTACATTGACAGAAGCAAAAGCAAGATTATCCGAACTTATTAACCGGATTATTTACAATAAAGAAAAAATCTTTATTTCAAAAAAAGGAAAAAATGTCGCAGCTCTTGTCCCCTTGGAAGAAGTCGAAAATGAAAATGACAGGGAAGAAGGCCTGATACTGGCTCAAAGAGGACTGGCAGACCTGGGAGATGAAATCGATGAAATGGAAAAGTGTATTTATGAGGCACGTGAGAACGAAATAAGCCGGGAGGTGGACATTTAAAGGGAATCGGGTGCAGTGAACCCGATCTAAGAATCGCAAGTATTGCCCTGCGAAATAAATTAACATTGATAACAGGGAATGTAAAACACTTTCGCGTGATTCCTAAACTGAAAATAGAAGATTGGATCAAATAAAACGTATTAGCTGGCAGTCAAAAAATCGCTTCGGGCAAAGATACTTTCACCTTCATCCGCCGTGGAACCGGCATTCTTCGATAGCCATATCAAGCCATATGACTTCTTTACCCCGCTCCGATTTTTTAAAGCGCTTCAACAATTTCAACGCCTCCCTGGTGGGTAAATGGGCCAGGGTCATACAAATAGTTCCCAATTCGGATACCGGCGTTGACGGGGAAAATAGTTTCGCCTCAAAGGTTTTGAGGTCTTCTTCGCTGAAATCATCTTGTTGATAGATGTCCTTTTCCTTTTTCATCATACCTCCTTTTAAAGAAATTTTCTCCTGTCTACTCCTCTACACAATGGCCGTGAACTATTATAACATAATCCCCGGTGAAAAAACAACAAAATCGAACAAAGCCCAGCAATTCTCATTTTGAGAATTGCCAGGTTAAGGTTAAGGTTGAGGTTAAGGAAAACTCTTGGAACTTTACGTATTTTTCTGTAAGAACAGGTGATTTCAAGCATTTTTTTTCTCCTCAACCTTAGCCTCAACCTCAACCTTGCCAGAATTAAAATTGCTGGCCGAAAAGGGGCTTTTACATTTTGGGAAAAAAGGTATATAATTAGTCTTAAAAATCATTATAGTTTTATCCACATGCATATCAAATACAATTATGAATTGTGAATTATGGAGGAAACAATGAAACGATTGATTCTCATTCTTCTCCTGTTTATCACCCTGGTTTACGCTGGAAATGGAGACGGAAATCTTAAAAAATTAACCGCTGAACAGGTGATTCACAACAAAGGTGAAAAGCTCTATAAAAAACTCCCTACTATCGAAGGATGGGCGGATGACATGCATTACTACCAATTCAAAAAGAGTAAGCTGTTTAAAGTGAACGCAAAGAATGGAAAATCTTTTCTGGTATTCGACTCTAAAGAAAATAAAGACCTGGAAAAAAACAGCTTTAAACTGGATCGAGCCGTGGATGAAACAAAAGACTACAATAAATTTCTCTTTGTAAAAAACGGTACAATCTTTTTGTTTCTCAGGCAAAAGAATGAATTGCTGTCGCTTTTCAAAATACCGGAGGCCAAAGGTGAAATAAAAAATCCGAAATTTTCACCGGACGGTACCCACATCGCCTATACATTGAAGGGAAACCTTTTCGTTTTTGATATTCCCGCAAAGAAAGAAATACAGGTGACCGCTGACGGCAGCGAAGACATATTGAACGGTTATGCCTCATGGGTTTATTACGAGGAGATACTGGGAAGAAGGAGCCGTTACCGGGCCTTCTGGTGGAGCCCAGACAGCAGCCGGATTGCTTTTATGCGGTTTGACCAGGCTAAAGTCCCGGTGTTTTCCATTTACAGTGCATCCGGTGATTACGGGAAACTTGAACATATGAGGTACCCCAAAGCAGGTTTCCCAAACCCCACGGTTAAAATCGGCATTGCCTACCTGGAAACCAACCAGGTCCAATGGATCGACTTTAAGGATACCAATGAGCATTACCTGGCTTTCCCGGTATGGAATAAAACAGGCGATAAATTCTTTTTCCAGTGGATGAACCGGGGCCAGGATCACCTGAAAATTTTGTGTTACGATTTAAAATCCAATAAACTCCAACCAATTTATGAGGAAAAACAAAAAGCCTGGGTGGAATTTTTTGAAGGTGACGATTTTTATGTTTTGAAAAAGAATGATGTGTTGATTCGGAGTTCTAAAGATGGTTGGTACCATATCTATTATCTTCCCTGGCAAGGAAGGCAGCGACAAGTAACCAAAGGCAATTGGTCGGTGACCCGTATCAACGGTGTGGATGAGAAACGCCGGCTCATTTATTTCAGTGCCAGGAAAGAAGACCCCACAGAGACCGATTTTTACAGGATTGACTTTTTTGGGAAAAAGACAAAACGGCTAACGGATTTTAAAGGGACGCACCGCGTGGAGCTTTCGCCCGGATGTCGTTATTTTATCGACAGGTATTCATCGATTCATATGCCCACGAAGATCGATGTGCGTGATACCCGCGGGAAAATGGTGAGAAAAATTGCAGACAGTTACTCACCGGTAATGAATAAATATCGATTGGCAAAGGTGGAATTGTTTCGAATTAAAACTGAAGATGGTTATGAACTGCCCGCAGTTTGGTATCTGCCCCCGGATTTTGATAAAAGCAAAAAATACCCGGTGGTGATGAGCATATACGGCGGACCCGGTTCCTCCTCTGTCACCAACAGTTACGGCAGAGGTTACCGTGGAGGCCTGGAGAAATTTTTCCTGGCCCAGGAAGGGATTATTAACCTGTTCGTGGATAACAGGGGTTCCGGTCATTTTGGGAAAAAAGGAATGGACCTGATGCACCGCCAATTGGGAAAATGGGAAATGTTTGATTTTATCCAGGCGGTAACGTATTTAAGAACACTTGCTTTTGTGGATGGTGAGAGAATCGGGATCAAAGGTCACAGTTACGGCGGTTACGTGGCAGCGCTGGCATTGACCTACGGTGCTGACTATTTCCAGTATGGTATTTCCGGTTCCCCGGTCATCGACTGGAGGCTCTATGATTCGGTTTATACGGAGCGGTACATGGATACTCCCCGGGAGAACCCCGAAGGATACGACAACAGCTCAACCCTGACATATGTCGATAAATACAAAGGTATGTTGAGAATAACCCATGGTACATTGGATGACAATGTTCACGCCCAAAATACCCTCCAATTTGTCGATAAAGTGCTGAATACCGGGAAAACCGTCGAATTGATGCTGTACCCCGGGAACCGCCACGGTATCCGCGATAAAAAAAGTATTGAGTATCGAAAATCAAATATCAATTTCTGGCTCAAACACTTTCTAGGAAGAACGATAAAATGAATGAGCCGCGAAGTTTTATTTTTTTCTTCGCGTTTTTTACCCCATTGTAAATACCTTTGCGGCTAAAAACTTAGGAGGAAATGAAAATGAGGTTATATAGGACATTATCTAAAATTGTTGTATTGCTCTTAGTCTTTTCACTGGTGACGGCGGCCGGAGATGCCAAAAGCAAAAAAAAGGAAAAAAGCAAAGAAGCTTATGTTTTTAAAACCATCACCGAAGTTAAACGAACGCCAGTGAAAGACCAATACCGCACCGCCACCTGTTGGTGTTTTTCCACCATTTCTTTCCTGGAATCGGAACTATTACGAACAGGAAAAGGTGAGTTTGATCTTGCGGAGATGTATGTGGTTCGGCACACTTACCCGCACAAAGTGTTAAATTACATTCGTTTGCATGGGACTGCGAATCATGAGCAGGGAGGTCAGAGTCATGATGTATTGGACCAAATACGGCGTTATGGGATTGTGCCAGAGGCGGTATATCCAGGGATGAATATCGAGGAAAAGCGTCATAATCACGGTGAGATGGCAACGGTTTTGAAGGCGATTGCGGATGCGGTGTTGAAACAAAGGGGCAAACGTGTTACCCCGCGGTGGCTGGAAGCTTATAAAGCCGTGTTGGATGTTTACCTGGGGAAACCTCCTAAAAACTTTACTTACAAAGGTAAAACCTATACTCCCAAAGGTTTTGCCGATTCTCTTGGCTTAAACCTGGATGATTACATCGAACTTACGTCTTACTCCCATCATCCTTTTTATATTCAATGCCGCATCGAACTCCCAGATAACTGGACATACAATGATGAGTACTATAATGTTCCCATCGATGACCTGGAACGGATTGTCGATTATGCATTAAAAAACGGTCATTCCTTTGTCTGGGACGGCGATGTCAGCGAGAAAGAATTCTCTTCCCGGAAATTAGGATATGCGATTGTCCCGGAAAAAAGTTGGGAAGATAAAACCACGGCTGAACGAGAAAAGTCAATCACTGAACCGGTAAAAGAGAAAGAAGTGACCCAGGAGCTGCGGCAGAAAACCTTTAACAATTTCGCCACCACGGATGACCACTTGATGCATATAGTCGGATTGGCCCAGGATCAAAAAGGCAATAAATTTTACCTGACCAAGAATTCTTCCGGGACCGATCGAAAAAATGAAGGTTATATTTATTTGTCTCGTTCTTATTTCCGGTTAAAGACCATGGCCGTCATGATGAACAAACATGCGCTGCCTGAGGATATCAAGGCAAAGCTTGGCTTCTAGAGAAAGATAGCCACGAAGGACACGAAGAGACACAAAGTAAAGAAAAGAAGAAGATTAGGTAGGCCAGTGAATCAGTAAGTCAGTTGTTCGGAAGTTTTGTTTGGAATTTTGGTCATTGTAATTTGGAATTTGTGATTTGTAATTTTATAATTCTAAATCCTTAACATCAGCCTTAACCTCAACCTATTTTAAAACATGGCTTCTGAACTCCGACAATGATTTGCATATCGTTTTTGACATCTTTGCTGTGGAATTTTTTCAATTTTGCTTTTTCTGCTTCGGATAGAATCCCCAGGTTTGACAGTATCTCTATCACAACAGTGGACAGGGGGTTCTTATTCCCATCTTCGATTTTAACCGCCAGTCCGATTCCTTTTCCTTTAACACCCACGCAGTAAATGCCATCTGCACCCACTTTACCGATTAGTTTACCTGATGTGCTGCCGATCAGTGCTGTGCAAAACCCTCCCGTGCCGGAAATAATCTCCGGGTGAGCGGTCATGGCGGTGAATACCTTTCGGCACACGGCAGCGGTTTTTGGATCAAGGTCAAAGGAATCCGGGTTGGATAGTTTTAAATAAGCCAGTGCCATGTTGTATAGGGGCAAAGAAAACACCGGGGCAGAGCACCCATCGATGGCGATACCTACTGATTCTTTTTCTACTTCGCAAAAATCGCAGAAGAATTCCAGTATTTCTTGCTGGACCGGGTGGTCCGGCGAGATATAGTTTTCCAGGGGGTAATTTCGATGCAGGCACAGGGAGAGCATGCCCAGATGTTTGCCTGAGCAATCATTATATAGTTGATTCAATGGCACATGTTTGGCAGCCAGTTCCAGGGCGTAGTCAAATTTCAGAGAGTAAGAGGAGCCGCAGAGGAGATTTTTTTCTGTGAGGTTTGTTTTTCGCAGGATGCTTTCCAGTGTTTCCATGTGATTAGGTTCGCAGTAGTGGGAGGCGCACATGATAGCGATTTCCCTATCAATAAAACCAAAACGTTGATCCCCGTCGCTTAATAATAGCGGCATGACTTGCACCGGCTTGGCTGCAGACCTCATGTATGTGTTTTTATAGGGGTCTCCTAAAGAAAAAAGTATCTTTTTATCCGCTTGAACCACGCCGACGTGTCCGTGGTGAACCCGTTCCACGATATCGCCGCGGGTTATCTCCACTAACGGTACAGGTAATAGCGATTGCCCATTCATTTTTGTTTCTTATTAAAGTAATAGAGCCAGGATTGTGGCCGCAATAGAAAGCACAATTCCCGGGGGTGCCAGGTACCGGTACTCAGCAAAATAATCAAAGCCAGGACAATGGAACCGATTTTTACTGCAAGTATCAAGGGACTATCCTTATGTTAAATGTCAACGGGAAAAGGAAGGTTATTATAAGGTATTACTTTCAATAATGCAAACAGAAAGGATCGGCCCTATAAAAACTTTTCATTAGCAAAGCCACCAAAATCCACCGCTTAATTTTAGCCACGAAGGGACACGAAAAACATTGACATTCTATTGCCTTTGGATTAGTATATTCTATTCTTTATTTAAGGAGGAAGAATAATGAGGTATAAAAATCTTCGTTTCATGTTGACATTTTTTTTGGTGGTGGCGCTGGTGACCGTTATTAACTGCGGTAAAAAAGAACAACCAGGACAAAAGGAGGAATCCAAAATGAAAAAAGCTGAAAAAGAAGAACCGATTATAAAAGATTACGAAGATATCGAGACCGTTAAAAAACAAATGGCAAAACTGGCCCGCGTGAAAATTACTTATGACCCCTCCTCTCTAAACGACAATGAAAAAAAAGCACTGCTGCTGATGGTAAAAGCAGCCCAAAAAATGGACAGGATATTTCTAAGACAGGTCCACAACAAAAATGGACAAATCATGAAAGAATTGTTAAAAAAGAGAAAAGAGAACGAGGACTACAACGTTTTATGGCGATATTTTAATATTAATTTCGGACCCTTTGACCGGCTGGCAGCCCACAAACCCTTTATCAACCTGGATAAAGAGAAACCCAAAGGCGCCAATTTCTACCCCCCGAATATAACCAAAGAAGAATTTGAAGCCCACATCAAGGCAAATCCCGATGATGAAAAAGCGTTTACCTCCAATTTTACGCGGATCCGCAGGAAAATGGGGAAATTGGAGGCAGTTCCTTATTCCAAAGTTTATGAGAAATTATTGAAAGCAGCAGCGAAGTTGTTGGAAGAATCGTCGCAGTTAATCGATAACCCTTCCCTGAAAAAATACCTGAATTCCCGGGCCGAAGCCTTCTCCACCAATGATTACTACCAAAGCGATATTGATTGGGTGGATTTAAAAGATCATAAAATTGAATTGGTAATCGGACCTTACGAAGTATACGAAGACAGGTTGTTCGGGTATAAGGCCGCTTTTGAAGCGTTTGTCACCCTGGTGGACAAAGAAGAAACCGAAAAGATGGCAAAGATTTCTTCATACGTGGATGAAATGGAAAAGAATTTACCCATGGATGACAAATACAAGAAGAACTTAAAGCGGGGTGAAAGTTCTCCCATATCAATAGCCAATGAAGTATTTGCCGCAGGCGATACCAAAGCCGGTATCCAGACTATCGCTTTTAACCTGCCCAATGACGAACGGGTTCGGGAAGAAAAAGGCAGCAAACAGGTGATGCTTAAAAACATCTGCAAAGCCAAATTCGACAAATGCCTGATTCCCATTACTAAAGAAGTGCTGGCAGAATCGGATATACCCCTGGTTTCCTTTGACTCTTTCTTTAACCATATCCTCATGCATGAAATCTCCCACGCCCTGGGCCCCGGGATCATCGAGAAAAACGGCAAAAAAACAACCGTTAACAAAGAGCTGAAAGAATTGTATCCCGTGCTTGAAGAAACCAAAGCTGATATCCTGGGAATGTGGAATTACCAATTCCTGTTGGACAAAGGTGCCCTACCCAAAGAACTTGAGAAAAATCTTTATATCACCTACCTGGGAAGCACGTTCAGGAGTATGCGATTCGGTCTTGACAAAGCCCACGGCGGTGCCAATGCCATCGAGATCAATTATATCTTGGAAAAACAAGGGTTCCTTTATGATGAAACCACCGGACGGTTTCGCGTAAACCCGGATACCCAAAAGGTTAAAGATGCGGTGAAACAATTGTGCCAGGAAATCCTGGAAATCCATGCGTTGGGTAATTATGACCGGGCAAAACAGTTCATTGACAAATACCGGCATATCTCCCCACACGTGAAAAAAGCAATAGCAAAAGTCACGCATGTTCCGACAGATATCCGACCCGTTTATACCATTCTGAAAGAGTTAAGAAAGAAGTAGAACAACTTCTGACCTACTGCTCCGGTTCCCGGGTAACGACGCCTCTCTCTATCAGCATATTTAACTGTTGATTGACGGCTTCTACGAACCGTACAAAATGAGGAATGGTCATGTGCATATAGGTGTGAACGTTTACCAGTGCTGCTTCCTTTACATCCCTGATCCCCAATCCCATACATACTTCTTCAGCATTGATATTAAAGGAAACCAGGTTGGAAAAAATATGTATGGCCTCTTCGTCTGAAATTTCAAGCCGATCATTTCTCATGGTAAATCTCCTTATAGCAGTTTAGCTCATAGCTGATAGGGGGATTTTTGAAATATTTAAAATAAACTGCTTCTTCTGTAGATACCCTATGAGCTATCAGCAATGAGCTAACAGCTTAACACTTATATCAGATTTTTTTTATTTCCAGGTTTGTTTTTCCAGTTTTATTAAGAGCCTGTAAAGGCGCATTTCATCTTCAGTCAAAACAATCCGGCTGTTTTTTTGGGTTTGGCGATCTTCTTTTATTACATCCAGATTCACAGTGAACCCCAGTTTTTTAAAGGCTTTTTTTATGTCGATTTTTCCTGCGATGATTGATTCATAACTGATAATAATGCTTTTGGGGATATTTTCGTACGCGGCGATTAAGGCATTGTTGTTGTCGAACCAGTTTAATTTAAACTGGGATATTCCCCGCCTCAGCATACTGGACATAACATCAGCGGGATTCCTGAAAATAAATACCACTCGCATTTTTTTGGCAATATGCCTGTAAAAAAACAGGGAGGGGATATGTACGATTTTCAGACCGGTAAGGCCTTTGGTTTCGTTTAAGATTTTAATGACTTTATTTAATTCGGTAATATTCTCAGTGGTCATGGCTTCTTCGATTAACTTTTTTTCCAGTTCCTTGGCGGTAGACAGTTCGAAATAGCCATCCAGGTTGTATTGATCGGCACGCAGGTCTGAGGGAAAGTGAACGCCGGCACTCTCAAGAAGTTTACACGCCAGGGATGTGCCGCTCCTGGGATGACCCACAACAAATATGCCGTTTTGCAGTACCAGCGGTTTAATTTCATCTTTGGTTTGAGCTTTCGTTTCCTGTTTCTTGTCGTCTTTCATATTGCAAAACCTCCAGGCAAGATTATACCACAAAAAGAGGGAAAAATTACAAATTACAAATCAAAAATTACAAACAAAATACAATATACAAATCTACTGCAATTCCTCTACTTTCTGAACTACTTTCTCCACATGTCCTTTGGCTTTGACATTGGTCCAGGGAAATGCGATGTTTCCTTGCGGGTCGATGAGAAACGTGCTTCGCACCACGCCGTATGACTCTCTCCCAACCATCTTTTTTAGCTGCCATACCCCATACTTCTCCATTACCTCATGCTGGGGGTCACTGAGAAGAGTAATGGTTAACTCTTTTTTGGCAATGAAATTTTGATGGCTCTTGACAGAGTCAGGACTAACTCCCAGGATAACCGTATTTTTCGCTTCCAGGTCTTTTCTTACAGCAGTGAAATCAATCGCCTCCACCGTGCACCCTGGAGTATTATCCTTGGGATAAAAATAAAGAACCACCCATTTGCCTTTATAATCGGTTAAACAAATATTTTTGTCTTCCTGGTCGGGCAAACAAAACTCCGGCGCTTTATCGCCGATTTGCAATTGCTTTGATTGATTCATGGCATTTTCCTCCATTTTTATTTTTTTATTCCCCCTGGCTGCTATTGTTAACGAAATATTTTCCCTGGAAGGAGTTCAATTCCTTCATTCGTGAACGGATCGAGTGAATCACGTCATGTTTATTCAACGCCCACAGGGGTGCGTGAAAGATTTCTTTATCCCGTTCGCCGGTTAACCGGTGAATCACAATAGCCGGATCAAGATGTTCCAGTAAATGAATCATCACCTCCACGTATTCATCTTTGTCCATTAATTTGATCTCTCCTTTTTCATACATATCAAAAAGCGGTGTATGTTTTAGCACATGCATCAGGTGAAATTTGATCCCTGAGGGTTTGAGCCGGTTCATTTCTTTAATGGTTTCCAGCATGTCTGCCGGGCTTTCACCGGGAATTCCCACGATCAAATGAACCACCACATCGATATGTCTGTTTTTGAGTTTTTCATAGGTTTCCAGGAATTGGGAATAGGTGTGGTTGCGGTTCAGCAATTCATGGCTTTTGGCATGGATGGATTGAAGGCCCAGTTCAACGGTGAGATAGGTTTTTCCATTGAGTTCTTCCAACAGGGGGTACACCTCATCAGCAATGGAATCCGGCCGGGTTCCGATAAAAAGTCCCACGATTTCTTTGAAGTCAAAGATAATCTCATATTTTTTTCTTAATTCTTCAACCGGTGCATTGGTGTTGGTATGGGCCTGGTAGTAGGCGATATACTTAAAATCCTTCCGATTTCCTATAAATCTATTTATTTGTTCGGCAACGGGTAATTCAAAGGTTTTAATAGGTCCTGAGCCATAGGTGTCGCAAAAGATACATCCTTTACGGGATATTTTGCCGTTTTTATTGGGGCAGGGGAAGCCTGCATTTATAGGGATTTTTTTTACCTTCTGATTGTTAAACTTTTTTTTTAAAAAGGAGTTAAATGAATTGTAGAGCTCTTTCATTAATCATTAACATTAATGATTTTATTTATTTTTTTTGCCAATTCCTCAAGGATAAGGGGCTTTTTCATGAAATCTTCCACGAAGTAGTCTTCAATGATATCTTCGATATCATCCTTTTTGTATATGCCGGATATGGCAATGATAGGGATAAAGTATTTTTCTTTAACGGTTCTTATCAGGTTGATGCCGTGTTCTCCCGGTAAAAGTAAATCCATGACGATGATATCGGGAAGGATTTTGGGGATGAGTTCCAGGGCTTTGAGCCCATCAGATTCTACCGTGACATTAAAACCCTTGAACTCCAGGAAATCCTTTAACATTTCCAGGACTTCCAGGTCGTCTTCGATGACCATGACATTTTTTTTAGGATTATCTTTAGTCATTTTTCCCTCTTTTATAGGCTTCATAAACTTTATAATATTCTACAAAAGACCAGGTTAAAAAGCAACAACTCAATGAGATAAAGAATCGCTTTAATATCGTTAGATCGATGTATTGGTATAGGTCCAGTATATAGACCAGGATTAACGCCCCCAAAAGTGCAAATGTAACTTTTCCGGCAAGGAGAGATGGTAGAATGGTATGTTTTTCCCGGGAGATGATAGAGGCAGCGACCAGGATGACCAGGTCTCTTAACAGGATAATGATTGCCAGCCACAGCGGGAAGTCTGTTTTAATGACTAATGCTATAACAATGGCGGCAATCATTAATTTGTCAGCTAGCGGGTCCAGGATTTTTCCTAATTCTGTTTCTTGGGATAATTTCCTTGCCAGGTACCCGTCAAAGAAGTCCAGCCAGACGGAAAAAAAGTAGACCCCAATCAGTATGGGATAGTTTTTAGTGGTTGAGTAGATGATGAGCAAAACAATGGCAGGGATCGTCAATATTCGTATTATGCTCAGGGTATTGGGCACATTCATCCACTTCTTCATAACAATAAAATATAACATTTTCGAGTAAAAATCAAGTCTAATGCAAATCTACCGGCAATTTTAAATTTACTGAATTACCCGGGTGAACACAAAATACAGGCCGAACCCCTGCATTTGATGCCTCTTTTTATGCTTTTGTAGGGGCAAACCTTGTGTTTGCCCGCACTTTAATGGGCAAAATTAGAATTGCTGTTTGGTTTAGTGGGGGCTTGACAATCTTTATTATTTGTATACAATTTACTTTTGATTTAGATGTTTTTTTTTAAGGAGTATTGATGCGAGTTACAATCGAATCTGAACATTTAAATGGATTGGTAGTGATTGCTCCTGAAGTATATGAAGATGAAAGAGGTTTTTTCATGGAGGTATTCAGGGCCGATCAATTCGAGGAATTGGGTTTGCCTACTGAGTTTGTGCAGGACAATCATTCCGGTTCGCAGAGGGGTGTTTTAAGGGGTCTGCATTTTCAATATGACCCGCCCATGGCTAAGTTAATGCGGGTGACCTATGGTCGTGCGTATTTGGTGGCTGTTGACATTCGCAAAGGCTCGCCTACGCTGGGTCAATGGTTTGGCATTGAAATCTCCGCGCAAGATAAAAAACAGGTATGGGCGCCTGCGGGTTTTGCCCGGGGATTTTATACCCTCTCCGAGTATGCGGAAATCCAGTACAAATGCACGGGTATTTATAACAGCAAAGGTGAATCCGGTATTTTGTGGAATGATCCTGAAATAGGCGTTGAATGGCCGGATTCCAGTCCGATTCTTTCCAGGAAAGACCAGAATGCCCAGACCTTAGTCCAATGGCTGGGACGGCCGGAGTCGGACTATTTTAAGTACTAACAAGCGTTATCTAATAAAAGATTAACTATTTGATGAAAAAACGGTCACAAAGAAACAAAGGTACAAAATATTCTTTGTGTTCCTTCGTGTAAATTCGTGGCTAAAAAATAAAGGAGTAAAGCATGAGAATACTTGTTGCCGGTGGTGCAGGTTATATTGGTTCTGTGTTGATCCCCCAGCTCCTGGAGCGGGGTTATGACGTGGATGTGATTGATTTATTTTGGTTTGGCAATCATTTACCTAAAGAAGTCGGTATTATTAATAAAGACATCTTTGGCCTGGAGGAGAAAGATATCAGTGGTTATGACCAGGTGTTATTTTTGGCGGGTTTATCCAATGATCCCATGGCAGAGTATTCGCCAGCGGAGAATTTTATTTCCAACGGATCAGCGCCGGCCTTCCTGGCATACACTGCCAAAAAAGCTGGGGTAAGGCGTTTTATTTATGCAGGTTCTTGTTCGGTGTACGGTTATACCGTCAATGAGCTGTACGATGAAACGTGTCCTGCTGTTTCCAGTTATCCGTATGGGATATCCAAGCTGCAAGGTGAGAATGCTGCCATCCAGATGCAAGACAAGAATTTTTCTATTATTTCGTTGCGTCAGGGAACGGTATCCGGTTACAGTCCGCGGATGCGGTTTGATTTAGTAGTAAACACCATGTTCAAATTTGCCCTTACTGAAGGGGTAATCACTGTCAACAACCCGGCCATATGGCGGCCGATCTTAGCCATCAAAGATGCTGCCACTGCGTATATCCGGGCAATAGAATCCAACGAGGATATCTCCGGTATATTTAATGTGGCTTCGGGGAATTACACCGTCGGTGAAATCGGTGACCTGGTCAAAAGCGGCGTCAAAAAGTACCTGAACCTGGATATACGCCTGAATATCAAACATATCCAGGATTACAGGAATTACAAAGTCAGTATTGAAAAAGCCAGAAAGGTGTTGAGTTTTCATCCCAAAAACGATGTGGAATCTATTGTTGAGGACCTGGTGGAGAACCGGGACAAATTCCAGGATTTTGGNNGAAGTAGGAAGTATAACTCTCTGTGTTCTCTGTGTCCTCTGTGGCAAAAAAATAGATCAGGAGGTTGTGAATGAAAATAGTAGTTATTGGGGCAGATGGTCAATTAGGTACTGACATCTGTGAAGCCCTGGATAAAAACAAAGACGAGGTTATTGGGTTAACCATTGAACACATCGAGGTTACTGACATAGATTCTGTTTCTAACGTTTTAAAAGAGGCCAGGCCGGAAGTGGTCATCAACACAGCGGCCTTTCACGATCTGGAGAAGTGTGAAGATGAGCCGCTAAGGGCATTCGAGGTAAACGCCCTGGGGGGCAGGAATGCGGCCATGGTATGCAATGATATTAATGCTGTTTTGATGCACATCAGTACGGATTATGTTTTTGATGGCGAAAAGCGAGCGCCATACATCGAAACTGACAAACCCATGCCTTTGAATGTGTATGCTAACACCAAACTATCCGGTGAGTATTTTGTGGAAGCCATTGCAAAGAAATTTTATATTTTACGGGTCTCTGGTATTTACGGCAAAGCGCCTTGCATTGGTAAAAAGGGAATGAATTTTGTGAAACTCATGCTCAAATTGTCCCGGGAGCGGGACGAAGTCCGGGTGGTGGATAATGAAATATTAACCCCGACATCAACGGTTGAGATTTCCAACCAGGTTGTAAAAATAATTAACAGTCATGTGGAGTATGGGTTGTACCATTGTACTGCGGAGGGCAGTTGTTCCTGGTATGAATTTGCCAAAGAGATTTTTGATATTACTAAACCTGATATCAGGTTTAACAAAGCTGCGCCGGGTGAGTTTGCGGTTAAGGTGAACCGGCCGGAGTATTCGGTTTTGGAGAATAAATGTTTAAAGGACCGAGGCATTAATATTATGCGGCATTGGAAGGAGGGTTTAAGAGATTACCTGGCTAAAGAATAGGAGCCGCGAAGGTACACGAAAGGTTTTTTTCTTTTTATTTTTAGCCACCAAGTTACACGAAGGTACACAAAGAAGAGAAGAAAATTACAAATCCCAAATTACAATGACCGAATTTCCAAACAAAAGCTTTTGCAGGGGGTCCAGGGGGGTGGTTTTCTCGAAAA
>JABAOF010003012.1_pt5 | contig 14521 bp, 17 predicted proteins | sample 7062171 | NCBI WGS metagenome assembly JABAOF01 (sample SAMN14538628, study PRJNA623070) | marine sediment metagenome | biome: marine biome [ENVO:00000428]; feature: marine pelagic biome [ENVO:01000023]; material: deep marine sediment [ENVO:00002113] | place: India: Gulf of Khambhat ...
CCCCGGCATAAATGCCGGGGCTCAGAGCGGGGGTGGCTTGCTCTTTAAAATGTGATCCATGTGTTATTTGAGTCTAACCGGCTCCAACGCATACTCTCATGCTGCCGCACCCTGGCGACCGGGGGCCACCCCAGATTTCTCACAAACGGTCGCCGGCGGGGAAGTTTGGAAGCCATCCAGGCCAGGCGGTTATCGAGCCGCTTTGGGGATGCGGTCGTAGGTCCGAAAGCTGAAGGGAAACGGGTTGTTTTCGTCGGCAGCCTGCCGCTGGTCTTCGACCAGCTGCCAGTCGGCTTCGTCAAACGGGGGAAAGAACGTGTCCCCTTCGATCGTGGCGTGAATCTGTGTGATGTACAGACGATCGGCACGCGGCAAGGCCAGTTCGTAGATCGACGAGCCACCGATCACGAAAATTTGTTGTTCATCTCGACAAAGTCGCAGGGCCTCGTCCAGGCTCGCCACCACCTCGACACCCTCGGCACGAAATGCCCGGTCGCGGCTGATCACCATCGAGCGTCGCTGGGGCAGCGGCCGGCCGATCGATTCGTAGGTCTTGCGCCCCATGACAATCGCGTGCCCGGTCGTCAGCCGGCGAAACCGGCGCAGATCGGCAGAGATGTGCCAGGGCAACGTTCCGCCGCGACCGATGATCCGGTTTGCGGACATGGCCACGATGATCGCCAGCCCCGGTGGCCGCTTTGCGTCCATGCCATCCCCTCCGATCGCTCTGTTTGCCGTCCAAGCTTCCCCTGCCCAAGGCCTGTTCTACACGCTGACGCTGGCCTTGATATGCGGATGGGGATCGTAATCGATCAGCCGGAAGTCTTCGTAGGTGAAATCGAAGATGGAGTTCACGGCCGGATTCAATTCCATCGTCGGCAGCAGCCGCGGTTCCCGCGACAGTTGCAGCCGCGCTTTGTCCAGATGGTTGTTGTACAAATGCGCATCGCCAAAGGTGTGAATGAACTCGCCCGGGACCAGCCCGGTCACCTGAGCGACCATCATGGTCAGCAAGGCGTACGACGCGATATTGAAGGGGACTCCCAAAAACACATCGGCACTGCGCTGATACAACTGGCAGGACAACCGGCCTTGGGCCACGTAAAACTGGAAGACCATGTGGCAGGGTGCCAGGGCCATGCGGGGCAGGTCTGCCACGTTCCAGGCGCTGACGATTAATCGTCGCGAATCGGGGTTTGCGCGGATCTGAGCGATCACTTGGGCGATCTGATCGATGTGGCTGCCGTCGGGGGCGGGCCAGTTACGCCACTGGTAACCGTAAACCGGTCCCAGCTCGCCGTCGGCGTCCGCCCATTCGTCCCAAATGGTGACCTTGTTCTCGTGCAGGTAGGCGATACTGGTTTCGCCGCGCAGAAACCACAACAGCTCGTGGATGATGGACCGCGTGTGCAACTTCTTGGTGGTCACCAGCGGAAAGCCAGCGGCCAGGTCGAATCGCATCTGGTGACCAAACACGCTCAGCGTCCCTGTACCGGTGCGGTCGGCCTTGGGCACGCCGCAGTCCAGCACATGTTGCATCAGGTCCAGGTATTGTCGCATCGTGCTTCGCTACCGGGATGGCTTGCCCTGTCCCTGTTTGGCCATACATTCTTCCAGGACGCGGGCCAGCACTTCGGGCTTGTCCTGCTTTCTCAAGTGTTCAATCCGTTCCTGCTTGAGCCCCAGATTTTCCAGGGCCGCAGCGATCCGCTCCCAGACCTTTTCGCGTCGTTTGCCTTCGGCCAGGTACAGTTCCGTAACCAATTCACCAAGCCGCTGCAGCGCGATGGCTTCGCGATTCTTGTAATAGTCCTTGATTACGCGCTGCTGGTAGGGGGATCGCTCTTTCACGAAAAAACCGCCTGGGCGCAGGAGGACAAGTGGCTGACAATGCGTCGGCCTCTAAACGTATTCGATCGGTGGCAGAGCGACAATAGCGCGGCCGCCGGCCAGCGGAAATGGACGAACAACGACAATTCATGGTTGGCTTGCGCGTGACCAGCCTGTGGACCATGGCCAGTCGCGTGCTGGGCATGGTGCGCGACATGGCCACGGCCGCCTTGCTGGGAATGTCGGCCGGTGGCGTGATGGACGCCTTTGTGATCGCCTTCCGCATCCCGAACCTGTTTCGCCGCCTGTTTGGGGAAGGGGCCCTGGCGGCCAGCTACCTGCCCGTCCTATCCGAACAAATCGAACGCAATCGCGCTGGCGGATGGCAGTTGGCCAGCGTCACGCTCACCTGGCTGGCGATTGGCTTGGCAGGTATCGTCCTGGTGGGGGAGACGCTGGTGGGCATCTTGTGGCTGGCCAACCCTCACCATCCGCGGTTAGAGCTGCTGTTGGGATTGGTCGCCGTGATGCTGCCTTATTTGTTCTGCATCTGCCTGGCCGCTCAGGTCTCAGCGACGTTGCACGCGCTGCACCATTTCGGTACGCCCGCCTTCGTGCCGGTCTTGCTGAATATCGTGTGGATCCTGGGCGCCCTGGTGATCGCGCCCTGGTGGGCCACCGACAAGTCCAGCCAGGCATACGTGCTGGCCATCTCGGTTTTGTGCGGCGGCGTGTTGCAGCTGGCGATCCAGCTTCCCATCCTGCACAGGTTGGGTTTCCGCTATGACTATGATTGGCCCGCCGCGCGTCAGGGAGTATCTCGCATTGTGGCAACGCTGCTGCCGATGTTGCTGGGCCTGGCAGTCACGCAAATCAATACGCTGCTGGACAGCCTCATGGCCTGGGTGTTCAGTTCGCCGCAGCCGCGCACCCCGATTGGCTGGCTGGGGGACTCCTGGGATTACCCTTTGCGCCAAGGAGCCGCGGGGGCCATCTACTACGGCGAGCGGTTGTATCAGTTGCCGGTCGGCGTGCTGGGCATCACGGTCGCCACGGTGATTTTTCCCCTGCTCAGTCGCCACGCCGCGCGGGGGGATCGCGACAAGATTGGTGCCGACCTGTCGCTGGGCCTGCGACTGGTGCTGTTTCTGGCCGNNCTGGCCGAACCGGTCGCTCGACTGTTGTTCCAGCGGGGTGAGTTTCTGCCCGAAGACACCCTTCGCACCGCTCGCATGATCCGCTGTTACGCCTTGGGCGTGTGGGCCTATTGCGCTCTGCCGGTCCTGGTCCGTGGCTTTTACGCTCAACAAGACCCCCACACGCCTTTGCGAATCGGCCTGGGGGTGGTCAGCTGCAATTTCTTGCTGAACCTCGTGCTGATCTGGCCGCTGGCCGAAGCGGGGCTGGCCGTCTCCACGGCCGTGGCAGCTGCTCTACAAGTCGGCTGGCTGGCGGTCGCCTTTGCCCGCAAGTCAGGCCACCTGGACTGGTGGGAGATGAGCGGCACCTTGCTGCGCAGCATCGTGGCCACGGCGGCCATGTACGGGGCCGGCCTGGCCGTGCTGGGGTCGCTGCCCGACGACGGGGGTTTGACCCACCAGATGGTTGCCGTCTTGGCACCCTTGATCGTTTGTCTGGCGGTCTATCTGGCCGTCTCCCACGCCCTGGGCAGCGGTGAATGGCGGCTGCTCACTTCACGCCAGGGAAAGTCATCCGATGCGCGAAATGATCTGGGCCAGATGCGAGGCAGGGATCGAGGCGGGAACGGGTCGGCGTCTTGAGATGGCTTTGCAGCCGACGCGTCATTGGTTAAAGTGAGCCTGTCGTCTCCCTACCCCCTTCCGGTCCCATGTCAAGAGTTTGCCAGCATCATGCCGACGGTAACCTTCACCAAAGAAAAGAAACAGATCGAGGTGCCCCACGGCACAGACCTCCGCAGCGCGGCCAAGAAGGCGGGTATCAACGTTTACGATGGCCTGAACGGTTTCGGTTGCCAGCTTAACGCGCTGGTCAATTGTCATGGACTGGGCATGTGCCACACCTGCCGTGTTTCCATTACCAAGGGCAAAGAAAACGTGAACCCCTTGACCCTTCGCGAAAAAATTGGCTTCCATATCCCGATCCCGCCGCCGCCCTTACCGAACCCCGTGCCAGCCTGCTTGTACTACATCGGGCACGAGGAGACGTTGCGGCTGGCATGCATGACCAAGGTGCAGGGCGACGTCGAGGTCGAGACGGGACCCAAGCTTGATCTGTTCGGCGAAAATTTCTTCAGTTAGCCCGGCGGGAGAAGCTCGGCTGTGCTTGCCCCTCTCTTAATGTAAACTGGCTCTCGGGGAGGCCCGCCGCGAACGCTTGGCCTGGAAAAACCCGGCCGCGCCGGCAACTTTTGTCTCGAGGTTCAAGCCTGGCCGTGAAACAGATCATTGCCGTTGTCAAACCGTACCTCGTCGAAAAAGTCCTGGATGCCCTGCGCCTGGCCCCACTGGAGGCGTGTAGTGTCCGCGAAGTGAAAGGGTACGGGCGGCAAAAGAGCTATCTGGACCAGTACCGCGGCAGCGAATACTCATTGGCCTTCCTGCCCAAGGTCGAGATCACGCTGTGGGTCGATGACCTGCGGGCCGACGAAATTGTACGGAAGATTGTGGAAGTGGCCCGCACCGGCCGCATCGGCGATGGCAAGATCATGGTGCTTCCTGTCGAGCGGTACGAGTCGGAGGGCCAGCACGGTGTTCATTAGACGGAGGATCGCATGGTGGGTGAGCAAGTCATTTTGCGGGTAGAAGGTGAAGTCGCAACGCCGCGAAGGCTGACCCGTGAGGACCTCAAAACCATCGAGGATCGTTTCCAGATCGCCGATGTCAGTCAGATCGATCCCCAACGACAAGGCCGCGCCGTGATGCTGGAGGGGGTGCTGGACCTGGTGCAGCCCCAGCCGGCCGCCCGCTACCTGACCCTGCACGCATCCGCGGACGATTTTCACGCCAGTATCCCACTCGACCAGGTCCGCCAGCTGGGCCTGTTCATCTATGAACGCAACGGCCAACCGTTGGACGTCTCGGCCGGCGGGCCGCTGCGTTTCTACATCCGGGATTTCGCCGCCTGCCACAGCGGCGAAATCGACGAATGTGCCAATGTTAAATTCGTCGACCGGATCGAACTTTCGTCCGAAAAAGGACTCGATACGCGACCGGTCGACGACCAGGACCACGAGGCGCTGCACCAGCAGCAGTAGCACTACATCGGCCAAACAAGATCGCAGAAAGGGCCTCCTCGTCGGTTCCCACCCGCCCACTCCAAACAGGCTACTCAGGCAAGATCCGCTCGGCGGCGATCAGTTCTTCAAAAGTCTGCCGGCGACGGATGACGTGCGTCGCGCCGTGGGTGATCAGCACTTCGGGAGCCAAGGGCTTGGAGTTGTAGTTGGAGGCCATCACCGCTCCGTAAGCGCCCGCCCCGCCGATGACCAGATAATCCCCCACCTCCGCCTTGGGCAGGGTCCGGCTGCTGACGAAGCCTCCTTCCTCCTGCGTAAAAATATCGCCCGACTCGCACAGCGGGCCGCCTACCACGACCGCTTGCATCGGGCGGTCCTGCGAGCCGTCTGCCGGTGCCAGGGACATGGGATGATAGGCGCCGTAGAGGATGGGACGAGCCAGATCGTTGAAGCCGGCGTCGAGTAGATAAAACAGGTTACCGCCCATCCGTTTAATCGCCCGTATTTCGCTGATCAAGTACCCGGACTCGGCGGTCAGGTAGCGACCCGGCTCGATCTCCAACCTCAGACCATGCTCTAAACCGCTCTCCAGGCGTTTCCGTGTGGCGTCCCACAACTGGAAATAGGCATCCAGATCGACGTACGCTTCGCCTTCCTTGTAGGGCACCGGCAAACCGCCGCCGGCGCTGATCGAGACCAGGGTCGAGCCGACGTGTCGAGCCATTTGTTCCATGGCGTCACAGACGCGGGACAAGTGTTGCAAATCGGTGCCCGACCCAATGTGCATGTGCAAGCCGGTGACCGCCATCCCACGGGCCGCCGCCCGCTCTATGCAGTCACTCAATTCCTCGTACCAGATCCCGTGCTTTGACTGCGCGCCACCCGTGTTGGTCTTTTGACTGTGCCCATGGCCAAAACCGGGATTGACGCGCAACGAGATTTCGCCGCCCGACAGGTGGTCGCCCAACTGGTCGATCATATCGGGCGAACCGCAATTGACATGCAACTGGTGCTGAATGACCAAGTCCAGCGATTCGCGATCAAAGATATCGGCCGTGTAGACGATCGGTGGGGGCTGACCGTGGTCCGGGTATCCGGCTGCCAGGGCGCGGCGGATCTCCCAGCCGCTAACCGCATCCACCAGGGTGCCATGACGCCGACAAAGGTCCAGAACGGCCAGATTGCTGCACGCCTTTTGCGCAAAGCGAACGACATCAAAGGCGGCCAGATCTTCAATGCGTTCCACGATCTTGGCGGCGTCATAGACGTAGACCGGCGTGCCAACATCTGCCACGATGTCGGCCACGGCAACTCCGGCAATCTGTTGCCGGATGTGCGGAAAAGTCGGGGTGGCGGGCATCCGTCCAAGTCCCTGGGTTGCGTCGACCACCGGCGGCCGCTGGGTCGGCAGGGGGGGCCGCTGGCAAAAACACCATCATAGGCGGGTGAGCGGCCATTGAAAACGTGCCCACGGCCCCGCTCGAGCATCCCCTGCCGTCCCGGCCGGGCAGGTCAAAATCGCGGTTCTCCCACAAAAACATGTCCTCACACCGCAAAATCGTCACTCTTTACCCACCCATGTCAGGACCAGTAGAATGGCAGCGTCGCAGATTGGAGGATGTCGCAAACTTGACGTTGCGGCAAACTGCGGTGCGACAGCCCAAACAGGATTCTGAACCGATGGAAATCCAACCGGTTCGACTTCTGCATCGATTCGCTGGCTGTGCTTGTCGCTTTTGCTCACATCATCGCCCTTTTCCGCGTTTGTGAAAGTACGCTCCAACGGGTAAAATGGGCCATTTTGCTGGCGACACTTACCAGCTGAAACTCCCGCATCGCGGCGCAGGTTGCTTGGCTGTCAGTAGTTATATATAGGAGGCGCTTGAGTGCAGATCAGCATCTCGATCCGACATGGACACTTAAGTGATGCGAGCCAACGGAAGGTTACCGAAAAGGTAGAAAAGCTGTCTCGCATCTTCGAGCGATTGACCGCGATTGACGTCACCATTGACTTAGAGCGGGAAGAGACGCCGTCGGTGGACTTGCGGGTTTCGGCAGAACACAAGCACGACTTTGTGGCCACCGATTGCAGTTCGCAGTTGATGGGTTCTGTGGACACGGTGATCCACAAGATGGAGCAGCAGCTGCGGAAGTACAAAGAAAAGATTCAGAACCGTCACCGCAACGCTTCGGCACGCAACGTCGAGATTCCCGCGGCTGCCGATGAGGTAGACGAATTCGAATTTGAAGACGAACTGTAGGGCCGCCGACAAGCTTGATAAATGAATCTGGCAAGCGACGAGAGAAATGCTGGAAAAGTGAACTAAAGGAACACCCAGAATGAAGTTTGCTGACTTTGTTTGTACGGCAGCGATCCGCCCGGACCTGAAAGCGGATACCAAGGAAGACGTGATCCGGGAAATCGCCGGCGCTTTGGCTGAGGCCGGCGAGATCGCTGAAGAGGAGCTGGATAGTATTGTGAAAGCGATTATGAAGCGAGAGGAGCTGGGTAGCACCGGCATTGGCCGTGGGGTGGCGGTGCCACACACCAAACATCCCAGCGTCGGTCAGCTGGTCGGGACCGTGGGAGTCAGCCATGAGGGGCTGGACTTTAAGAGCCTCGACGGCGAAAAAGTCCAGCTTTTCTTCTTGCTGATCTCCCCACCCGACAGGCCCGGTGATCATCTTCGCGCCTTGGAAAATATATCTCGCCAGTTGCGCGACGACACCTTCTGCCGGTTCCTCAAACAAGCAAAGACTGTCAGCGATGTCACGCAACTGTTAGAGGAGGCGGACAACAACCAGTTTACAGCCTAAATGCGACCTGAAAGTGCATGTTGCCAGGTCGGTGCAGTCGGATGAGCGACATGAATGCCAGACGCCGAGTCAGGGTAAATAACCCGCAAGGGTTGCACCTCCGCCCCGGCGAACTGTTCGTCCGACTGGCCAGCCAGTTTGATTCACAGATTGAGGTTACTTGTGGCGACCGGCGGGCAGATGGGAAGAGCTTGATCGACCTCTGCACGCTGGGTGCCACGCAAGGGATGGAATTAGAAATAGAGGCCAGCGGTCCCGATGCCGAAGCAGCTCTCGAGGCCTTGGCGGAACTTGTAGAAAAAGAGTCCGTCGACGAGATGAATGCCGAGCAATGAGAGGCCGACGAGCAGTGCGCTGATGGTTTTAGACACCAAGCGACCCGTCGACCCCAAGCATGCTTGGCGCGGGACAAGCACGTGGTGCCGCGCCGTTGCCCCACCGGTCCCCTGCCGGGAAGACCGGTTTGCAGCCGCACCCACCCGCAGCCGCGCTGGACCTCCACAGCATTAGATGCAGCAACTACAAGGTATTGCCGTTTCCCCTGGCGTCGCCATGGGCGAAGCGCTGGTGGTGGACCAGGAAGGGTTTCGCATTCCTGAACGCTTCGTAGCGCGCGACGCGGTTACCCATGAACTGGATCGCCTGCACGCCTCGCTGCAAGCCGCCGCCCAGGAAATCGCCGCCAACCGCGATGCCGTCACTCGGCAGTTGGGCGAACACTACGGCGCCATCTTCAGCGCTCATCTGGAGATGCTCAAAGACAGCAAACTGCAGGGCGAAATCGAGGACCTTATCCGACAGCAGCACTATTCGCCAGAATATGCGGTCAGCCGCACCATGCGCCGCTACGCCAAGGTCTTCCAGCTGCTGGACAACGCCTTCATGGCCGAACGGGCCACCGATATCTTCGATATCGAAAAACGCCTGCTCAGACACCTCCTCGGCCGCCGCCGCGAAGAACTCAGCCAGGTCACGTCGCCCGTCGTGATCCTCGCTCACAACCTCACGCCCAGCGAAACGGCCAACTTGAACCCCAAATTTGCCCTCGGCTTCGTCACCGAAAGCGGCGGACCAGGTAGCCATACGGCCATCGTGGCCGAGGCCATGCAACTGCCCGCGGTCGTGGCCACCGGGCCCTTCCTGACCGACGTCTCCGGCGGCGACCGGGTGATCATCGATGGCGATCAGGGACTGGTCATTCTGCAACCCGACGAAGAGACCATCGCCCGCTATCAACACGCCGCCGAAGAACACCGCACCCTGGCCGCTCGACTGGAAAGCCTCGCCGACCAGCCCGCGGTCACCGAAGACGGCGTACGGATCCAGTTGTACGGCAATATCGAATTTCCCCAGGAAGTCGAAATGTGCCGCCGGCGTTCCGCCGACGGTATCGGCCTGTACCGCACCGAGTTCCTCTATTTGAACGCCGGCGCGGAACCGACCGAAGAGACACACTATGATGCCTACGTCAAAGTTCTGCACGACATGCAGGGCAAACCGGTCTGCATTCGTACCCTGGACCTGGGCGCCGATAAACTGCGCAATCTGCCTAGCCCGGAAGACGAACGGAATCCGGTGTTGGGCCTCCGCAGTATTCGCTTGTCCCTGCGAAATGTGCCCCTGTTTCGCACCCAGCTGCGGGCCATCCTCAGGGCCAGCCTGCACGGCGAGGCCCAGATCATGTTTCCCCTGATCAGCAATCTGCAGGAATTGCGGCAGGCCAAAATGCTGCTGGCCGACGTGATGGAAGACCTCCAGGAATCCCAGGTGTCCTACGATCCGAATATCAAGATCGGCATGATGGTCGAAGTGCCGGCGGCCGTCATGCTGATCGACCGCTTTGTGCAGGAAGTCGACTTCATCAGCATCGGCACCAACGACCTGATCCAGTACACCCTGGCCGTCGATCGTGGCAATAAAGACGTAGCCAGCCTCTACACCGCCACGAACCCGGCTGTGCTGCGCCTGATACGCACAACCATCCGGGCGGCGGATCGAGCTGGCAAGCCGGTCAACCTCTGCGGGCAGATGAGCGGCAGTTCGATGTACACGATGCTGCTCCTGGGGCTCGGCTTACGCCAGTACAGCGTGCCACCCGCCGCTTTGCTGGAAATCAAGCGCGTCGTTCGTAGTGTGAACATCAAGCAATGCGAACGGGTCGCCCGCCGCGTGATGCAAATGGACAACCCTCCAGCAATCAAAAACTATTTGCGCGAACAACTCAAATTGCTCGCACCCGAATTGGTCTCGTAGGAGAAATGATGCAAGTTGCGGGATCAAAAATGCAGAAGGCCAGATACAAGGCGGAAGGTGCGATGCCCGCCAGCCACCGGCCCTTTGTCCCCAACCCACATCCCGTGTCCCACATCCCAAATCCCGTATCCCCTAACCCAAAATGACTCGACAGCGCTACCGCATCCGTTTTCGCAAGCAGGGCGATCTGCGATGGATCAGCCACCGCGATCTGCTCCGCACGCTGGAACGGCTGTTTCGCCGCGCCGAACTCAAACTGGCCATGACCGAGGGGTTCCATCCGCGACCGCGGATGAGCTTTGCTTCGGCACTGGCCGTCGGCGTCACCGGGCTGGATGAAGTCATGGAACTGGAACTGGCCGAAGCCACCCCTGCCGCGGAACTTTTGCAACGCCTGCAGCAACACACCGTTGCCGGACTGCAGTTCCACGCCGTGGAGGCCTTGGCCGCAAACTCACCCAAGGGACGAGTGGTCAGTGTGACCTACGAGTGCCCGGTACCTGAGCAGCGTCGAGCGGAAATTGCGGGGGCTATCCAGCGGCTGTTGGGCGAACAGACCCACTGGGTCGCTCGCCCAGGTGGCAAGCAACCGGTGGAGGTCCGTCGCACGATCGGGCGGCTGGAACTGGCCGGCGACCGCCTGCAGATGCAGCTGACCGTCACGCCCCAAAACCCGGCTCGACCGCGCGAACTGCTCGCCGCGATCGGGCTGGGCAGCCCGCTCGACGACCAGGACCAGGAACTCGTGCTCACCCGCACCACCGTCGATTTGACCAACATGGAAAGATCATGAAAAGCGAAATGTTAATCAACGTGTCGCAGCCGGAAGAATGCCGGATTGCGATCTGTGAAGACGGCGTGCTGGAAGAACTGTACGTCGAACGGACCAGCCAGGACAACTATGTCGGCAATGTTTACAAAGGCGTGGTGGTGAACCTCGAGCCCAGTATTCAGGCGGCGTTTGTCGACTTTGGCGTCGGCCGTAACGGTTTCCTGCACATCAGCGACCTGGAACCGCAATACTACCGCCAGGCGGGACTCGATCCAGCAGCCTATGTCGAAAATGCGTCCGACGTGCCCAGCTCGTTTCGCGATAACGGCGGGAACGGTGCTCAGGGCAAGTCAAGCGGTCGGCGGGAAAATACGAGGCGACCACGCGGCCGGCGGCCACGCACGGGTGGACGACCACGCGTAAAACCCCCCATCCAGGAGGTATTACGCCGCGGGGACGAGGTCGTTGTCCAGGTGATCAAGGAAGGCATCGGCAACAAAGGACCCACCCTTTCCACCTACATTAGCATCCCCGGCCGCTACCTCGTCCTCATGCCTGCCCTGGGCCGCGTCGGCGTCTCGCGAAAAATCGAGGACGAAGAGGACCGCCGCCGCCTCCGCGATATCCTCCTGGATCTCAACCCCCCCAAAGGCCTTGGTTTCATTATCCGCACCGCCGGCACGGGACGCACCAAGCGGGAGCTGTCGCGCGACATGGCCTACCTGCTGCGGCTGTGGAAGGTGATCGTGCGGCGAATCAAAAAGTCTGTGGCACCCACGGATATCTACGAAGAAAGCGATATGATCATCCGCACGATTCGCGATATTTTCACCGGCGAAGTCGATGTGATCTGGGTCGATCAACAGCAGGCTTACGAACGAGCCAAGGAATTTCTGCAGATGGTGATGCCCCGCTATGTGGGCCGCCTGCAACACTATTCGGGCAAGGAACCCCTCTTTCACAAGTACCGCCTGGAAGACGAAATCCGGAAAATCCATATGCGCGAAGTGCCGCTGAAACATGGGGGGTCGATCGTGATCGACCAAACCGAGGCCCTGGTAGCCATCGACGTGAACAGCGGCAGCTTTCGTACCGAAGGCGATGCCGAAGAATCGGCCTACCAGATCAACCAACTGGCCGCCAAGGAAATCGCACGGCAGCTGCGGCTGCGGGACCTGGGCGGCGTCGTGGTGAACGACTTTATCGATATGCGGATGGAACGGCACCGTCGCGGTGTCGAACGCTCGTTGCGCGATGCGGTCAAAAGGGACCGCGCGCGGACAAAAATCCTGCGAACCAGCCCTTTCGGACTGATCGAAATGACCCGCCAGCGGATTCGCCCCAGCCTCAAACGCAGCGTCTACCGTGAATGTCCCGGCTGTACCGGCGCGGGCGTCGTGAAAACCCCCGAAAGCCTCTCGCTGGAAGTCGTGCGGCTGCTGATGCTGGCCGCCCAGACGCCCGACGTGGCACGCATTCACGTCACCGTGGCCGAAGAGGTGGCCAGCTACCTGAACAACAAGAAACGCCGTGATATCTCCAAACTGGAAGATGAGGCCGAAGTATCGGTACTGATCTTCGGCAAGGAGACCAGTCTGCCGGAACAGGTCGAAATTGANNCAGCCTGCCGGAACAGGTCGAAATTGAGTGCCTGGACGGGTCGGGCCGAAGCCTGCCGTTTGACTACCAGTAGCCGCTGCCAACCCCCCCAGCGGGCTCGACGGCCCCCGCCAGCAGCACTACACTAATAGATCTCCCCGTAAACCCGTCTGCTCACCGCCTGGCACCACAATTTTGAAAACGCGACAAGACACGGCAGAACACGCGCGATGACCCAGCGCCGTTCCCTCGTGGCAACCCCTGGATACCGACCCATGTACGCGATCATCCATGACAGTGGCAAACAACTCAAAGTGGAAGAAGGCGACCAGCTGAACGTCGATTACCGCGACGTGCACAAAGGCGACCAGCTGACATTCGACAACGTGCTGTGCGTTAGTGGTGAAGACGGGGTGCGGATCGGTAAACCCACGCTGGAGGGAGCGTCGGTGACCGCCGAAGTGGTCGGCGTGAGCCGCGGTCCCAAACTGGTCGTCCAAAAAATCCGCCGCCGTAAGAATTCGCGGCGCAAGACCGGCCACCGCCAGCTGTACACCACGGTCAAGATCAACAAGATCGTGGCCCCCTGATCCCGCGGCCCCGCCTGCCCAGGCCCGGCGATCCGCCCCCGGGGCGGCCAAATCGTAAAGTCCCCACAGGCCGGTCCCCCCACCCGGCGGCTGCCATCCTTACCCGTCGTCGTCCTCCAAAGGGGGCCGGCCGGCTCGGGCGCGGATCCGGTTGATCATCCGCAGGAGGGACGGACGATGCAACACCTTACGCTCAACCGTCCGCTTCCCCGGAACATCCAGCAACATCACGCCCACCAACAGCGCCAATAAACCCTGGCCGGGTGTGAAGAGCATGATCAGCCCCGCCGCGACCAGCAGCCCACCCATCAGGTTCTTGAAAATCAACACCAGCCAGCCAATCACCGGATGCGTGTTTCGCAGGTAGGCAAAGCGAGGGGTCTGGCGAGTAAAGTAATCATGCGGCAAATAGATGATCACGATCGGTAATACGATCAGGCTGACCACAACCATCAGCAGCGAAACCAACACAATCCACGGTCCGGCCCTGTACAAATCAATCATCGGCCATCGCATTTTGAGAAAAAATCCCGATGCCTGGATCCAGCTTACGCGGCGCGGGAGGCGATCTGCTGGAAGGTGCGAGTCGTATCCCGCACCCCACCTACCCGGATCCCGCAACCCGGATCCCGCTATAATCATAGGCAAATAACCATTCGCTGCTGAAGATCGCATCTCCTCCGCCATGGCACTCTATTTCGCCCAGGGAAGACCTGATACCGAGCTGAGCGACGAGGATCTGCAGGCGGGGCTGGCCCATTGTTTCGACCAGCTGGGCCCACGGCAGCGCGTGCTGGCCGTGCCGCCCGACTTTACGCGGGCCGCCAGCCAGGCCGGCCGGCTGACCTGCCTGGCTTACCATTACTACGGCGACCGCCTGGTCGACGTGCTGCCCGCCCTGGGCACCCACTTTCCGATGCAGCCGTGGCAACTCGATAGGATGTTCCCCAGGCTGCCTCTCTCGCTGATCCGGCAGCACGACTGGCGCCACGATGTGGTCACGCTGGGCGAAGTGCCCGCCTCCTTTATCGCCGAGGCCACCGGCGGCCGCTTCGACCAGCCCTGGACGGCCCAAATGAACCGGCTCGTCTGCCAGGGTGGCCACGACTTGATCCTCTCGCTGGGCCAGGTGGTGCCCCACGAGGTGATCGGCATGGCCAACTACAACAAAAACCTCTTCATCGGCACGGGCGGCCCACTGGGGATCAACACCTCCCACTTTATCAGTGCCGCCTGCGGAATCGAACGAACTTTGGGCCAGATCGACACGCCGGTCCGCAGGATCCTCAACCGGGCCGAACAGCTGTTCTGCGGCAATCTGCCAGTTGTGTACGTGCTGACCGTCATCGGCAGGACCACCGACAACCGCCTCGCCGTTCGTGGGCTGTTCGTAGGGGACGACAGCGAATGTTTTCAGCAAGCGGCCGAACTGTCGGTACAGGT
>JABAOF010002459.1_pt1 | contig 14513 bp, 9 predicted proteins | sample 7062171 | NCBI WGS metagenome assembly JABAOF01 (sample SAMN14538628, study PRJNA623070) | marine sediment metagenome | biome: marine biome [ENVO:00000428]; feature: marine pelagic biome [ENVO:01000023]; material: deep marine sediment [ENVO:00002113] | place: India: Gulf of Khambhat ...
AAAACAAAGCCAAACAAAGCCAAAGTTAATATAGGTAAGATAGGCACAGAGTGGCAAAGGCACAAAGTGAATTTCGTTGTTTCTCAATACGCAATACGAAATACGAGGTACGAGATACGTGTTTAACAGGGATTGTGATAAACAAGACCGTGGCTCAGTGGAGTGCATTCCTCGGCAGGAAGAATACGCCTGGCCCCACACCATCAGGATATGGGATAGTACCATCGGCGGTAATGGAAACCTTCATTGGTACGACATCCGAGGCCGAATAGCTCTCAACGTGTCCGTCGGTGTATCCCGCCTGCAGCTTGATTTCAGGACGATCTTTAGGATCGCTCTTGCGGGACCAATAGGACGAAAGGAGCCATGTTTCGGGAGTAATACCAGCTCCATTGAATGGTTCGCAGCTGCCGTACGATTCGGGGGTTCGCCAATGACCATAGCCGAAATAGTCGCTTACCAGCAACTTGCTATATCTTCGGCTGCTTGCCGGGCCTTGCGGTCCTCTGAAAACGGCCCTGCGTCTGCCGAGATATCCTCTGTAGTTCCAATAGAAGCAATATGAGCCGCCGGCGGGGTCGGCTGGAAAGGAGGTCTTGGGATTGTCCCAATTGTCACCGGCATCCCAAGCCTGTTGCAAATACTCGTATTTCTGCGGCGAATTTGGGCAAAACATGGTGCTCGCATCGCTTATGTATCTCCGCAGGTATTCGCTCATGGCTCGGTGTAGTTGCGGGCTACGGCGTCTGTTACCGGTCAACCTGGTTGAGTCTGACCAGTTCCAGTTATCACCGAATCCTATAGTGGCAACCGATTCGGGGTATCTATCATTGTTATTCAATGCAAAGAGGTTCATGGCGGACGTTATCTGCTTCTGGTTGCTCATGCTCAGCATCGTCCGGGCCTTACGCCGCACCCGGCTGAATGTCGGCAGCGTAATAGCCATGATTACGGAGATGATAGAAATGACCACAAGCAGTTCGACCAGCGTAAACCCCAGCTTGCGTGCCTTGCCTACCTGCATGTGTTTGTATTGGACGCTAATCTCTCTATCCTCCTACCATGCGCATACACTCTCTTTGCGCTTTCTTAGCACGTTATATCTGCGCAAACTTAGCGCCTCGACCAAATTTTCTTCATTATACTCGCTGTTCAATCCCATGTCAACGTGAAAATTGGAAATTTTTATACCTTTATTTAAAAAAAAGTTGGCGGTTGGGACCCCATATATTACAGGTTTGTGAACAGATCCCTACCGACTATGAGAGTTTGCCCGCTCTTTATTGCTTAGCCGCCGCTCTCCTAACAACGCTAACCCCCTTATTCCCAAGCCCTTACAACAATTAATGCCCCCACACAAAAAATTGGTCCCGGTGTACCATGCTGGTCATCGCCGGCTTGACGATTTCCACTACCAAACTCACTGCCGAAATTGACAATCACGATTGATAATCACCACGACGGGCTGCTCTTGCTTGCATACGGCGTTCCACCATAAGCACCCATGTTCAGTCTACCTCCGTGAGGCTTCTGCTCACGTCCGGTTCGCATGCTGGGATCACCGCCATCGATACAAGGACTTGTGAGCGAATCCGTCTTTACCCAATCGCCGAGAGTCGGCGAATATCTGCCGTATTCAGATTGCAGATGGTAGTCGCCATTTACAGGATCGGCAAACAACGGGTCTTTGCTAATATTGCCCTTTTCCATAAAAATGGGATCCAATTGTTGTTGAAGACAACTGTAGTTAATATTGGGCCGGTAGATTATGTCACCAAATAGGTCGCCATCTTTGTTGTTCCAAAGGATGCAGTTGGTTATGCTTGGATTGGCCCCACCTCCGGTATAAATCCCATACCCGTTATTAGCTATAGTCAAGTTAATCAGCTTAGGCTCGGCGCTAATGCAGTAGATAGCTGCGTCGAGGCAATTAGCGATAACCAAGTTGCGTAAAACGGCCCTTGAGCTCTCGGCCCCGTAAAAGGAAAATGCGTAACCGGTGGGAGCCTCGATCACGGCTGCATCATCCGCGTTCTGGAGCGTGACGCCCTTGCGGTTGAAAGTGACTTCTTCTCGGTAGACTCCCGGCCAGACCATGATAGTATCACCGTCAATGGCCTCGTCTACCGCGTCTTGGATGGTTGCGAATGCGTCGCTCCTGCTCAGGCCCGTGTTAAATCTGCTGCCATGAGAACCATCAACGTGAAAGATAAGAGGACCGACGCTTTTGCTTGCCTCGCGCGTCCCGCCATATGCTCCCATGTTGATACGCGTTTTATTCGGGAAAGGCTCCGAAGCCACTGGATCCTGGGGGTCACCGGCATCTATACAGGGGCTATTATCATCGTCTTTAACCCATCGGTCACGGTCTGGATCATATCGGCCTAAGACTGACCGAAGGTGATAGTCAGCTCCTGCCGCCGATGCGAACAGAGGGTCTATATCGATGTTACCTTGTCCTGGATAACCTCCCTCGATATTTGAATAGAGAACTGGACTGTCTGAGGCCGGAGCTTGGAGCAGGATGGCTGCGCCATCGTTATACCACACGATACTGTTCCTGATCACAATATCGCTACCGACTGAGTGAATCCCCCCTCCAGCTGACATCTGTGGACCTGACAGCCTGTTGTTAGCAATCGTGCAGTTTGTCACGCGTACATAGGCAGGCGAACTGGCGAAGATGCCGCCACCGATCTCGGCAGTGTTGTTCGAGATGGTACAGTGCTCTAATACGACGCCCGCAGAAGACCCTCCGCAGTGGATACCACCGCCTGGAATATCGCCCTGTGCACTGTTAGAGGAAATATCGCAATTCGCTAACAGCGCTGTACTTTGCCAACAATATACACCTGCTCCAAGACTGTTTTGATAACCGATGTTCTCTTTAATGGTACAGTTGATAATCTTGGCGTCGGAGCTTCTGATCAAACCGATGCCGGCCCCATATCCACTGGATCCGGCTGACCCCAGGCCTCCAGCATGGCATTCTTCGATCGTACAATCAATAATCGCTGGTGCACCACCCACAGATCCGATTCCACCTCCAAGCTCCGTTGAGCATCTTTTTATCACACAGTCAATGATGCTTGGACTGCTGAACTCGCAGTATATGCCGCCACCGACCGGATGTGCAGGACTCGAGCTCCAGCTCACATGGTCCGGCGGAATCTCCGAGCCCGCCACAAAACCGTTGATGATCGTGAACCCGCGTAGAACAGAGCCCGGTCCTTCTCCTTGGTGGAAGTAGAAGCCTCTGTGTCCCCCGTCGCTACAGTCAATAGTCGTCCGCTCCGGACCAGCGGTGCTGCGCAAGGTGATTGCCTTGCCTTGGAAGTCGATATCCCAGTTGCCATCGCCCGTGTAGGTACCTGGAGAAACCTCCACGATGTCACCATTAGCCGCCGAATTAATCGCTTCCTGGATCGTGGCGTAGTCACGCGGCACGTGAATCGTAGCAGCCGACGAGTTCAAACGCACGTAAATATTATCGACCACGGCCTCAGTTCCCCGGAATTTGACGTAACAGGTGCCCCGGACCGACTCGAGCGGGATGCTATGGCTTCCTGTCCCCAATTGCCGTGCCGGTGACCAATTGACACCGTCGGCCGAGAGCGAGTATTGTAAAGAACCCGACACCATGTCTCTGTTGTCCGTGAACCACACGTCAATTTGCAGGTATCCGCTAACAGCCGCCTGCGACTGAACCGAACCGACCGGGAAGCAATAACCCAGAACGGCTGGGACAAGGTTGTAATCTCCGAACCCTAATTCGCGCTGCGACCCTGTACCGAGATAGTAAAGATACGTTTGTGACGGAGGAAAGGCCCCTTGAGGCCAGAAAATGGAGTGAAGGAGGCTGTCTCTTTCGGCGCTGTTAGTGCTGAAATCTTCCCGATATTCGTAGGTCCAAGCAGCCTCGACCTTAGTGGGAGCTAAGCAGACTGTTGCGCCCACCAAAATAACAGCAGTAGTCCAAAACCAACCTGATCTTGCCAGTTTCATTCTCGTTGCCTCTATTGGACCGGATGTAACACCGCCTCTCCATTAACGCCATCCTCCTCGGTTTGGGTTTGGGATGACCTTGTGTGCGTACAACCCGGTTGGTCTACCCGAGTGAACCTTCCACCAACTGCACAAGCCATAACAGACCCGGGCCGCTCTTAGAGGTCCTGCTTCGTCTTGGTCTGCTTGGAGGTATAAACTCCTCACCAACTCCTTGAATGGACTGAAGATATGAGAACTTCAGATTTCCTTTGTTGCCTTGGTCTGTGGAGAAGGTGATTTCGTCAATGATGTCTTTTTCTAAATCGATTTTATAGATGAGTCTGACACCGTTACAGAACAGCTCCACCTGCGCGAACAGCTCCCCTGGCGTATGCTTTGTCTCAAAATGAATACGCTGTTCGGCCGCGTCGCGGCGCACTGTATCGATTGTATGCAGTCCCATCCAAGGTCTAAGCAGCCCTTTGAAGAAGCTGCCGCCGGCGTATGTCCCGAGCCGGGCAGATACCGACCGGCTCAGATAAGCTTCCGTGTAGCTATCTACTATCCTCAGGGAGCCCACCTGCAGCTTCAGCCAGGGATTGTATCTCTCGCTGGTAGCGTAAACAAATGGTATTCTTCCCGTTCCGTAAACGTTCTCGCCGTTTATTTGACCAGTAATCCTAAAATAAGTCCAGCCGCGTTTATGCATAAGATCGCGGTTATCAACAGTCTTAGCTGTTGCTGGCCAATCACTCTGAAAGTAATCTTCCTCCAGGACGTTGTAGTGACGGACAGCCCACGACCGATTGCTGTCTTCGGCGTCACCGCGGGCAGCAATAACAAGCAGACCTCGGCCTGTGGCTGCTATATGGTCTACAGTTTTTGTGCTGCCGTCGACCTGACAGAGGAAATCGGTCAATTTTGGGTTGTCCGTTGGGATCTTCAGCACGCTAAGGTCGCCGTTAAACATTCGGGCGTTGTTAATATGTACGCTGTTGTCGTGGTAGTAGTAATTTGCCAGGCTGTTTTGTAGTAATTGCCAGTACGATTCGTCACCGACCACACCGGACTTTGCACGTAGCATCATAGAGTTTGCTGGACCTTGCGGAAAATAATACCAATATTCTTCTTTGGCGTTGCTGGTCTGGCCGAACTGGCCGATAGCATTGGCACTAACCGTCGAGGGACGAGGAGCTTCGGCAGCTTGCTTCCAAGTTCCTGATGTCGCAACTATGGTGCCAGCAGTCAAAGCACCTGCCGCTGTGAACGATACAATTGCCGTTTTCGTGGTTGCCAGGCAGGCGACTCCGGCTAGCAAACCAACCTTAGTCGCGGCAGCCGTGACCGACACTTGTGCAGCCGCGGCCTCGGTCGGGGCTGTCATCTTGCCGAACAGCACGAGAGCAGCCAATAGAGAGCCCTTGCCAAAGCCGTTGCGAGAAAGCTCTCGCTGCAAGGCCTTCTTTGCACGCAAAAACAACATGCGCGTACTGAACTCGCTACAGCCCATCGACTCGGCAATCTCCGAATGCGTCATCCCATCATAGCAGCGCATGATTAGGATGGCTTTGTGCCGCGTCCGCAGCTTAGCCATTGCCGTCGAGACGATTTCTTTCAACTCTTCACTTACGAGATTCTCCAGCCCGTCCTGCCGTTCTTTCAGCGTACCCTTGCGTGTTGCACTAGAGACCGCTACATTTCGTTGTTTCCGCTCGGTTCTGTAATGACGCCGTAGCTTGTTAACGGCTATGCCGTAGAGCCAGGGCCAGAAACGATCGGCTTTTTTGAGTTTTCCAATCACCATACACATCTCCAATAATGTCTCCTGTACGATTTCTTGCGCCAGGTCTTCTCTTTGCGTTAGACGATAGGCATACGTGTGTAGGCGTTCTCTCGCCTGCTGAGCCAGCTGATCGAGGCATTGTCTATCGCCGCGCTGAGCCCGGCTGATCAGTTCTATCTGAAGCAACTGCTGATCCATACAGGGCTCCTATTACCGCTATTGAATATACTCATACTATAATTAAGTGCCATTATCGACGCCAAATGTAACGTTTTTTTCACAATTCTACCAGCAGGCCAGTGCCTGTAAAACCCCGCCGGCTTTAGCTACTTGTCGTACTCATTATATCATAAGCACTTACCAATAAAAGATTTAGAAATGTAGTACAGGCGAGCCCAAGAGGTCGCCCTGAGCAGGCATATAGGCCTATTCTATGGGTACTTCCCAGCCCGCTGCCCCAATTCATGTCGGGAAACGCGGGGGCAGGGGACTATGCAAGAATTATAGCATTTTTCCCCGGTGCAAATCAAGAAAAACTTCTGCAGATTTTGGAAGAAATCAGTTGCTACGCTACAAAGCACGGGCGAAAAGTCGCCGGATGACCTAAAATTAAAATTATCGAGTCGACGTATCTGCTCGGGGCTTTGCCGATAACATAGGGCTCCTCAAGCCAAAAGAGGCCAGCGGACGAGATAAATCTCAGCGATGGCTACTTGCCTCCTTTTCCCAATGCTCGAACTGGGCTTTGAGGTGTTCTGCTAATTCTGGCTTTGCAGAGAGGAGATTGGCGGTTTCACCAATGTCGGTTTGCAGGTCAAAGAGCTGCCAGTCCCGGTTAGTGCTGTACCGTTCGCGGATAAGCTTGTAGCGACCCATTCGAATCGCAGCGCTCATTGTGCCCCAGCGCCAGTAGATGTATTTGTGAGGCGAGGGGGCCCGGCCGGCCAGTGCGGCTGTTGGGTCCTTGCCATCGAGCACGCGGTCGGTTGGAAGAGCCAGACCGGCGGCATGGAGCACCATTGGCACGAAGTCCATGCTGACGAGGGGCTCGCGGCAGAGGGTCCCTGGCTTAATCCGACCAGGCCACCGAACGATACAAGGTACTCGGATGCCACCTTCCCAAAGTGTTGTCCCACCGGCTCGCAGGGGGGCATTGGATGCACACTCAAGTCCACGCGCTGGAATGAGAAAAGCTCCGTTGTCAGAGAGCAGGATGACGATGGTTTTCTCGGTCAACTTCAATCGGTCGAGTTGGTCGAGAACACGGCCTATACCCTCGTCCAACGCCGTAACCACGGCCCGGTAGCGCTTGCGCTCATCGAGTGTTTTCGGCGAGTAGCCGTAGCGTGCAAAGGCCTCGTCAGGGGCTTGCCACAGGCAAGGTGTGCCCGGTGGTTTGTTTTTCGGATTCGGGTAGTGGGCGGCGTTGAATGGAATGTAGCAGAAGAACGGCCGATCCTTGTTTCGCTCGATGAACTCACACGCCGCATCGGCAAATATGAAGGTACTATAACCATTGGCCTTTGCCGGCTCGGTGTTGCGGTAGAGGTCGTTACGTCCATTGTAGATATATGTGTAATAATCACAATTCCCAGAGATATTGCCGAAATATTCGTCGAAGCCGCGATCCGTCGGTCGGCTGCCCGGGGCAAAGCCAAGGTTCCATTTGCCAAAGCAGCCGCTGACATACCCGGCTTTGGCGAGATAACGAGGCAGAATCACCTCGGTGTGCGGCAGTGCGATTTGCTGATGTTCATCTATCCTCCAGAGCTGTTCGTTCAAGCCGTTGCGGAGCGGATGCCGACCGGTGAGCAAGGCCCCACGAGAGGGCATGCAAGAAGGCGAGGCAATGTAGAAGTCGGTGCAGCGAACTCCCTCGGCGGCGAGCTGGTCGATCCGCGGCGTTTTCATCGCCTCATTGCCATAACATGCCAAATCACCGTAGCCGATATTGTCGAGAAATATAATTACTATGTTCGGCTTGGGAGTACCGCCTTGTGCAAACAAGTTCCTGCCTAAGGCGAAAGACACTCCCGCCACACTAAGCATCTTCGTGAAGTCTCTGCGGGTAATACGTTCTTCGGATCTCACTTGCGACCCTACATTATGATTCATTGTCATGCAACCTAAACATTTATCCATTCCTCTTTATGTCTCATTCTAAAGCCATAGAATACACCGGAATCGGGACTATCGTCAAACGAAAATTGGCTCGAGCAGGCCGATCGCAGTGTGTCTTCATAAGACTACTCCATACTTCTGGCTTAAAGGTTTTCCCATACAGAACTTGTGCCGAAAGAAGGAGCCTTGTAGAATGCCATGTGGAAGTCCTGGGCTGGATCAGACCCGCCTTCCTGGCTTCGGCTTATGCCTTTGCGAAGTCGAGAGGCGGGCTACGGGAAATGATGGTCAAGAAAAATACGGTTGTAAAGAACACGTTTTTCTGCTATAATACTACTTTGTGGAGTATCATGAACAATTACGGGATGGAAGAGCGGGTGTGAAAAGCAGCGGTGGAGAAGCGCCTTGCGGCCGAAACAAGGACCGTACGAGATAGACTATGAATAACGTATACAACCATCAGCAGTCCGCCAGAGGTAGCCTGACAGCCGCTGAGCTTGTTGATAAACTTAGTCAATTTGACGGCTCCAGTGGTCAATTCTTCTGGAATCTGCTGGCTGTACAGTGCTTCTTAGGCCGGGCCGACAGTGGTGCGATCTTACGAAGCCGGCAGGACGAAGGCGTCGACATCTTGGCCGCATATCCTCAACTGCCCGAGAGCCCCGCCGAAGTACTTCGGAGCGCCCCGGCATGGCTGAATGAATCTGTCTCATCTGTCCATGAGGCTATTTCCACCGATGCGACTATTGTCAAACCCTTACCTACTCCGGATGGGGATCGTGGCGAAAACGGCCGGAGTTACGTTCTGTTTGTTCCACTGAAAATGGCTGAAATCGGCCAGGCTGTGGAAGCTTTTGTGATAAGAGCCAGTGATAGAAGCACCATCGAGACATGCCGGGAGCAATTGGAGCTGACAGCCAACCTGCTGGGCATCTCCGAGAGGCGACTGACACTCCAGAAAAGACAGGCAGGCCTGAGAAGACTGCAAAAAGCAATGGAAACGCTTTCAGCAATCAACCGGCAGAATCGGTTTACCAGTACCGCCATGGCCCTTTGTAACGAAGTAGCTTCTCAGTGGCGGTGCGAACGGGTGAGTATTGGTTTTCTGAAGGGAAGATATGTTCAACTGAGGGCCATGAGCCACACTGAGGATTTTAGTCGAAAGATGCAAATTGTTCAGGACATAGAATCTGCGATGGAGGAGTGCCTGGACCAGGACTGTGAGGTCCTGTATCCTGCTTCGCAAGAGGCTACATATATCAGCCGAGCAACAGGCCAACTGTCCAGACGGCATGGCCCACTGGCTGTTTTAAGCTTGCCTTTGCGGCAGGATGGAGAGGTTCGGGCGGTTCTAACTCTCGAGCGACCGTCGAGCGAATCCTTTGGCCTTGAAGAAGTCGAGGCAATTCGGCTAACTTGCGAACTGTGCACACCAAGACTATTAAACCTGTATGAGCATGACCGCTGGGTTGGTGCCAGGGTCGTTGCTCAAGCCCGCAGCGCACTGGCTGCACTGGTAGGCCCGAAACATACCTGGACAAAGATTTTGGTGATACTGTTCCTCGGCGTGATACTATTGCTAATATTTGGTAAGGGGCAGTTTCGCTCTGAAGCACCTTTTGTCCTCGAGGCCACCTATCAACAAGTCGTTTGTGCATCCTTCGATGGTTATATCAAAAGCGTTAACGTTGAAGTTGGCGCTGCAGTCGAAGGAGGCCAAACAATCTTGGCCGAGCTGGATACTGCAGAACTGCGCTTAAAACTGGCCGCTGCCAAGGCGGAAAGGGCAGGGTATCTCAAGCAAGTCGCAGCTGCCATGCGGGACGGTGAAATTGCACAGGCCCAGATTGCACAAGCTGACGCTGATAAGATAGAGGCTCAAATTGAGTTGCTGAATTACCAGATAGAGCAGGGAAAAATCATATCGCCGATCAGTGGAACTGTTGTCAAGGGCGACCTGAAGCGCCAAATCGGTGCACCGGTGAAAACAGGCGATGTTCTCTTCGAAGTTACTCCTCTTGAGTCATTACGAGCTGAGCTGCTGGTGCCTGAAGATCAGATTTTTGATATTGCGGTAGACCAGGCAGGATATTTGGCTACGGTGTCTTATCCTGGCGAACGAATCAAATTTGTCGTAGAGCGGGTCAATCCGATGGCTGAGGTGGTGAATGACCGTAATGTTTTTAAGGTTCGCGTCCGTCTGCTGGCCGAAGATCCTTCGACCGAAGATCCCTTGGCCGAACATCCCTGGATGCGGCCCGGCATGGAGGGTGTGGCTAAGATATCGATCGGCAAACGGCCGTACATCTGGATATGGACCCGAAGGGTCGTTAACTGGCTGAGAATGAAATTTTGGCTTTGAGGACAACCAAGCAGGGTTGCCCCTAAAAGTCTTGAGATTCCTTATGGCTGTGGAACGCCCGACATTTCACGAAGCTTGGTATCGCGTTGCTGATTTGCGCCCGAGATTATCATCGGGAGTGCAGGTTTACAGGCAGCATTTTCGTGGACAAATGTGGTACGTCCTGGAGAACCCCTCCAACAACCAATACTCCCGCATCAGTGACGAAGCTTACCGCTTCATAGGTATGCTTGACGGCCGACGAACCGTATCGCAAATATGGCGGATATGTAACGAGCAGCTTGCCGACAGAGCGCCCACTCAAGGAGAAGTCATACAGCTTTTAGGCCAGTTGCACGGCGTCAATCTCTTGCATGCGGACCTGCCGCCGGACAGCGAAAGCCTGTTCAATCGCTACCGCAGACGGGTCGGACGACAGGTTCGTGGACACCTTATGAACCTGCTGTTCATTCGGATTCCACTGTTAGACCCTGATCACTTTCTTGAGCACTGGGTCGGCATATTTGGCCGAATTTTTAACTGGCTCGGGTTGATTGTATGGTCGATGTTAGTAGCGACTGGGTTATACTTTGTAGTCGATAATATCCGCGAGCTGGTACACCAGAGCTCCGACGTTTTAGCCCCTGATAACTTAATATTGCTGTATCTTAGTTTTGTGCTAATCAAGATATTCCATGAGTTCAGCCATGCCTTCGCATGCAAGAAGTTCGGACAACTCAACCGAGGTGGTGGACAGGTACATAACATGGGTGTTATGTTTCTCGTCTTCTTCCCGTTACCTTATATGGATGCCTCCAGTGCCTGGGCATTTCGTAGTAAATGGCACAGAGCTATTGTCGGTATGTCCGGTGTTATGGCTGAGCTTTCAGCCGCAGCGATAGCGGCAATTGTCTGGGCCAATACGTCTACAGGAACGCTGCACATAATTGCGTACAACGTTATATTTGTTGCGAGTGTCTCCACGCTGCTTTTCAATGGAAATCCTCTTCTCAGGTTCGATGCCTATTACGTCCTTTCCGACCTGTTGGAAATGCCAAACCTTGGCCCGCGATCCAGAAACTACCTTTACTATCTGGTCAAGCGGTACTGCTGGGGGCTCAGAAGAGCACAGAATCCAGCATACACTGTCGGGGAGTGTCTCTGGTTCGTTTTCTATGGTATAGCCTCCATAGCGTACCGGGTGTTCATCTGCATAAGAATACTGCTGTTTTTGAATAACAGACTGCCGGAGGAGCTGTTTATACTTGTACCTTTGCTTGCTTTCTCTGCAATTGTGGCGTGGGTGTTTGTCCCAATCGGCAAGTTCTTACAACTTCTGGCCACTGGCGCCGAACTTGTTCGCAAGCGCGTTCGGGCGGTTGCATCAACCTTCGGTTCTTTTTGCCTGATAATTGCCTGTGTGGGATTGATTCCAGCACCTGACTATTGGCGAGTCGAGGGAGTTGTTGAGCCGGTTAACCTTACCATAGTCCACGCTGAAAGCGATGGATTTGTTGTGGATTTTCTGGATTCTGACAAGAAGGTATCTCCAGGTGGACCGCACCTGATAAAAGCTATCAATCCTGAATTGGAAGCCGAAAGAAAGAGTTCGGTTGCTGAACGTCGCGGTCTCGAATTTAAGCGGCATATTGCTGAAATGCAGGAAATCGCCGCGGCACAAATATTAGACGAACAGCTTGAGGCTTTGGATGAAAAAATAGCAAGGCTGAAATTCGAACTGGCCTCGCTGAATCTGGACCCACCGCTCTCAGGCACATGGGTCGCGCCTGATATTGAGCATTCTATAGGGACGTATCTACCTCGCGGCCAAAGCATTGGCTTCGTAGCAAGTCTGGACGATGTTATCATCCGAGCCACGGCTGTTCAGAAAGTTGCTGCCATGTTAGAGCAAGCGGCAAAGGGCGTTGAGATTCGCGTTAAGGGACGACCGGAATTGATGCTTACCGGTCAGATCGAGAAGATTTTCCCGGCCGGACAGGAATTGCTGCCGTCAGAGGCCCTGGGCTACGCAGTGGGGGGGTCTATGCCGACACTGCCAGAGGACCCGCGCGGTACCAGGACTGCTGAGAAGTTTTTTGAGATTCGAATTAGACCAAATGCGGACAGCTCAGTTCGTTTGCTCACTGGCCAGCGCGTTGTTGCAAGGATTCGCATGCTTCCCAATAAACCGCTTGCAGTCCAGTGGTGGCGATCTGCAAGGCAACTATTCCAGCGGAGGTTCCACATTTAAAATGGTCGCACTTCCAAGCGCAACATGGCAGATGCTTGAGCAACGGATGTCAGACAAACCTCTCCCCAGAGGCCTTGATGCTGCATGGGATGCCGCTGTCGGATTAATAGGCCAGTTTCTGCCGAGACGAGAGATGTTTCTACGTCGGGCGGAAAGAGTGCTTTCACTGGAAAAACATTTTTCTGAAATGACAGACGCCAAGCTCCACAAGGTTGTCGATGAGCTTCGTGAGATTTTTCGCCGCGGCCGCAATAATCATTCGGACCTCGAGCGGGCCTTTGCGCTGGTTCGGGAGGTAGCAGCCCGTCAGATAGGCGATAGACCTTTTCCAGTTCAGATCGCAGGCGCTTTCGCCCTTGAAAGCGGCTGCATCGCGGAGATGGCTACCGGTGAAGGTAAGACTCTCACCGCCACTATGCCTGCGACAGTTGCCGGCTGGCGCGGCCAAGGCTGCCATGTTATCACAGTTAATGACTACCTGGCCCAACGCGATGCCGAATGGATGGGCCGCATTTACCGCTTTTGCGGCCTGAGTGTTGCACATATAGAGCAAGCAATGCCTCCCCCCGCGCGAAGAGCGGCATATTCGGCCGATATAACCTATTGTACGAACAAAGAGGTGACTGCTGATTTTCTCCGCGACCGGCTCATACTTGGCCGTTTAAGAGGATTAAGCTCGGCGCTTTTGGCCAAGATATCCAGAGCCAGCTGGCCGGTAATAGACCGCTTGGTTCAGCGCGGCCTCAATTTCGCCATTGTGGACGAAGCGGACTCGATTCTTGTTGACGAGGCAATTACACCGCTGATTATATCCGGGCCAGCTCCCAATCCTGAACAGGTCGAGGCTTTTCGCCAGGCTGCCGATGTTGCGACCAATTTGAACTCAGAAACAGATTACCGGGTCAATCCTCGCTATCGGGAGGTCGAATTAACCAACGCCGGTAGAGCACGTCTGGCGGAAGTTACCAGCACTTTGGGTGATATCTGGCAGGGTGCCCGCCGTCGGGAGGAAATTACAACCAAAGCTTTGATCGCCAAAGAGCTGTATTCACGGGATAAACAGTACGTTATTGATGACGGTAAAGTAGTCATCGTCGACGACTTTACCGGGAGGCTCATGTGGGACCGTAGCTGGCGTGACGGCTTGCACCAGGCTGTTGAGGCTAAGGAGAAGCTTGAAGTCACCCCCCCAAAAGATACATACGCTCGTATCAGTTTTCAGCGGTTCTTCCGGTTGTACCGCAAATTGTCCGGTATGACCGGGACAGCAAAGGAGGCCACCGCTGAATTTTGGCAAATCTATCACTTGCCTGTAGTGGTAATTCCGACAAACCGTCCGTGCATAAGGAAAATGGAGCCCGATATAGTGTTACCCACAGAATCCGCCAAATGGAAGAGAATCGCCTCGGAAATTCACCGAGTTCACGAGACCACCAGGCCAATTCTTATCGGTACGCGAAGTGTCCGAGCCAGCGAATACCTTAGCGAGCTGCTCAAAGCAGAAAATCTGGACCATCAGGTGCTTAATGCTGTCCATCACCGCCAAGAGGCCCAAATCGTTGCCGGTGCCGGGCAGCCCGGAAGAATTACAGTAGCAACCAACATGGCCGGCCGAGGCACCGATATTAAACTTGGCCGAAGAGTAGCCCAATTGGGCGGGCTCCATGTTATCGCCGGCGAACGAAACGAATCCGCTCGCATAGACCGACAGCTATTTGGTCGCTGTGCTCGCCAGGGTGACCCCGGAAGCGCCCAGGCAATAGTTTGTTTGGAAGATGAGTTTGTGTCTCGATATACCAGGAATCTCGTCGCTTACTTGAAAAAACGATACACTCACACCTCCGATGACATTTCTTCGACCTTTACCAGAGGAGTATTTCGCCTTGCCCAGCTTCGCGCAGAAAAGCTGGCCCTGCGCCAGCGTAAATCAGTTATGAGAACAGACCACTGGCTCGAAGAACAGCTTAGCTTTACCGGAAGGGAATAGTGACGTACTGTCCCACTGGAAGGCGTCCTGTGGACTACGGCTG
>JABAOF010001480.1_pt1 | contig 14506 bp, 15 predicted proteins | sample 7062171 | NCBI WGS metagenome assembly JABAOF01 (sample SAMN14538628, study PRJNA623070) | marine sediment metagenome | biome: marine biome [ENVO:00000428]; feature: marine pelagic biome [ENVO:01000023]; material: deep marine sediment [ENVO:00002113] | place: India: Gulf of Khambhat ...
AGGAGAGCTGTGCGGGTAGGGGCGTCACAGGTCTTTGGGCTTCACGACGATCGCGATCCGAAACATTCCCAAGAGGAAGCTTAGGAACGCGTTGACGGTACTAAGCATAGCCATAGGAGTGGCTATGCTGATAGGAGTGAACATAGCGACTGAAACCACCTTCGCAGAGCTGAGAAACTTCGTTTTGACCATATCTGGGAACACGGACATCATGGTTACGTCCTCTTCAAGGGTACCCTTTGAAGAGGTCAAGTCGAATTATGCGATGAGAGGTGTGCGAGACGCAGAGGCCACTGGCGTTCTAGCGTTACAGGGCTTCATCAAATATGGAGCTGATCGAAAGGGTGTCTCGATACTTGGAATCGACCAGCAGAAAAATTTTGAATACACCTCACACAGGTTTGATGGTTCAGCCCGTTTGGGAGGGAGCCGAGTCACAATTAGCAACGCGATTCATGAAGAGCTGGATGTCGACGTCGGCGGATCCGTGGTCGTTGAGATGTTTCCAGAGAAACGCCACGTCTTCCAGGTAGTGGGGATATATCACCCCAAGGTGGATACCCAGAACTATCAAATTTATGTTGATCTAGGCTATATGCAACAACTCTACGGCTTCACCGGTAGAATCTCATACATCGCGGTGTCGGTCGATGAGATGAGCAGGACAGGGGAGATCAAACAAAGAATCGAGCAGAACCTCGGAGACAGCTTCAGAGTCAACGCCATAAAAGAAGAGTCCATCGAATCCTGGGAGAGTAACCTTGAGGGATGGCGTCAAGGCCTAAGCATCGTATCGATGCTCTCACTGTTCGTAGCCTTCGGACTCGTGGTGAACACCATGTACATGAACGTCGGTGAACGAACCTACGAGGTAGGTGTCTTGAGGGCACTCGGAGCCCCCAGAAGAGGGATCTTCTGGATGTTTTTCTGTGAAGCGATACTGCTGGCTGGGATGGGAATAGCGATAGGTATTCCCACAGGAATAGGCATGGCAAACCTCCTCCATCGACTAATACAAGGTGCATTCGGTTTTACCAGTTTAGCCGGAGAATTTGGCCTTCTCTTGAGGCCGGAATATTATTTCATGGGTGTAACAGCGGGTTTCATCGCGAGCATAGTTGGAGGCTTCATACCTTCCTATTCAGCCACGAGGATAGGCGTTATTCAGGCTTTGAAGCCTAGTATGAGGTCTCCAGGTAAGCGAGCTACATCTCTCAAACTCTTCGTCATCGGCGCCGCCTTGTTCTCTACAGGTACCTACATTGTAAGCGTCGGAATAGAGGGCTACTTTTTAGATGTGGCTATGATAACGGTAGGTTTGGTGATACTGGTGGGGGCGGCTATCAGAGTCGCTAGTCCCGGCATAGATGTGTTGTTATCCCCCTTTATGGCTGTGGGCAAGCTTCTATCGCGGAATCTGGGTAGAAACTTGAAGCGATCCGCCCTAACATATGCGACCATCGGCATCACCCTAAGCTTCGTGGTCATGATAGGAGGTATACAGGNNAATAGACCCTGGAAAGATCGAGTCTGTGACTTACCTTAGATTCACAATGACAAGAACAAAATTTCAAAAACCAAATCACGATATAGGCATCATAGCTACGGATCCACCAACTTTCTCAAGGATATTCAAGGATCTCGAAATTGTTTCTCTATATGAAAATCATAAAGGAACTCCAAATATCCATTCGCTTTTGGATATGTATCAATCGGCGATACTTGTGGAGCCACTCGCAGACACCTTGGGAGTATCAGTTGGAGACCGCATCCAGGTTTACGCGGGATCCGAGACCACGAGCCTAAATGTGGTCGGAGTTGCAAAGGGTATGGGGCTTTCCTTTATGAGTATGGGCGGAGGCTTTCAGATGTCCCAGGCGGCCTTCGTCTCCTATACAACGGCTAAACAATTCTTCCCTCAAGATGAGAGAGAGATAGCCGACATGTTTATGATACGCCTTAGAGATGAGAGGGACATAGACTATATTGAGAATAAAATCATCGACATGTATGATAAGAGATATGACCTTCAGACACTTACCCTAAATAAAATTTTAAATGAGTTCAGTGACTCGATGGAGAAAAGCCTTGCGATATTCAACATGGTTCTCTATATGGCTATACTCAGCGCCACGGCTGGCATAGCAGCCACGATGGTGATGAATGTAAGCGAGAGGCAGAGAGAGATCGGGATCTTGAGGGCTGAGGGGATGAGACGCATAGAGATCTTCACCCTCATCGTGGGGGAGGCTCTCTTCCTGGGATTCCTCGGCTTCGTAGTCGGTGTTCCAACAGGCATAGTGATCCTTCAAGGTGCGGTAAGAGGGATGGCTGCAACCGGTCTGCCTGTAACATTCATAATACCCCTTGAAAGAATTTTACTTGCCTTCGGTTTAGCGATGTTTTCTTCCTTCCTAGGCGTCTTGTACCCGTCCATAAGGGCGCTTAAGGTCAAGCCCGTCGAGGCCCTGAAATATAGGGGATGACGTTGCATGGTCGGTGATACTGTTCTAAAGATGAGGTACGTTTAGAAAATTGCTAGATAGAGGTTCAGGCATAGGAGGATAAGCCAGCTGAAGTCAACTGGACAACAGACCTCTCAGCAAGATCGCGGTGATGAAGTCAATTAGGAGAGAAGCATTGGAGACGGTAATAGAAGCCATAGATCTAAAGAAGACCTACATCCTGGGTAAGATTCCGGTGCATGCCCTCAGAGGCGTCAACCTAAAGGTGGAGACTGGGGAGTTTTTGGCGATCCTCGGCCGCTCCGGCACCGGCAAGTCGACTCTCCTACACCTGCTGGGCGCCTTGGACAAACCCACCTCGGGCAAAGTCTTCATCGATGGCGTCGACATATCAACCCTCAACAGGGTACAGATGGCCTACCTCCGATCCATCAAGATAGGCTTCGTCTTCCAGTTCTTCAACCTAGTCCGCCACCTGACGGCGCTGGAAAACGTTGAGCTACCGATGATCCCGCTTGGAATCAATTCAGAAAGAAGAAAGAGGAGAGCACTTGAGTATCTTCGACTGGTGGAGCTGGAGGAGCGGATTAACCATAGGCCATTCGAGCTCAGCGGCGGGGAGCAGCAGCGAGTAGCCATAGCCAGATCTCTGGTGAACGATCCAAAGATCATCTTGATGGATGAGCCCACTGGAAACATCGACTCAAAGACTTCTACAGGGATCCTTGAGCTTGTTAGGAAGCTAAGCCAGGAGAAGCGTCAGACCTTCATCGCTGTGACTCACAGCGAGCTCTTCAAGCAATATGCGAACCGCATCGTACACCTTCTAGATGGGAGAATCCAGAGTGAGGAACGGATGAGTGGTTGAGCTACCTATGATTTTGACAGATCTATTCAAGCACTCCTTGAAGGCGCTAGCCAGCCGTAGGTTACGGTCGCTGCTCACTATAATCATGGTTACAGTTGGAGTGGCACTCATCATTGGACTCAACGGTATGACTACAGGTTTAAATCATTTTATCACAAAGCAGCTGGGTGTTGTGGGAGCGGAGACCATCAGCGTATTACCCGGTCGTACTGCGTCAATAAAGATTACAGACTTTGTAGTTCAGGAGATTGGACAGATACCAGGGGTTAAAACTGCCTCACCGTACCTGCAACGCACCGCCACAGTTAGATCAGGGGGAGACGCTGAGAGTCTGATATTGATAGGAATCAACCAGCCCGACCTTCCCCTGATTTATCCCAGTATTAAGATTAAAGAAGGAGGATTAGTTCCACAACGTGATCAAACCGGCATCTTGTTAGGGGGGCGAGTCGCCAACCCTCTAGAAAGTTCGGTACCCTTTGCAAGGTTTAATAGCGGTGTAATCGTAGAAGTCGTTAACGCTGGAGAAAAAACACCGCAGAGAAGAATGCTTATCGTTAAAGGAATAATAGACACTACCGGCTTCCCTTTAGTCGATCGTGGTGCCTTCGTCACCCTTCAAACCGCAAAATCCCTCTTTAACAGAGAGTCTGAGTATGAAGGCATCTACGTTGTGGCAAACAACCCTGCCTCAGTCGACAAAATCGAAGAGGAAATTATCAGTATGTACGGAAGAGACCTCATAGTCTTATCTTTCAAGGAAATGACCAGAATGGTTCAGCAGATCACGGGTACTTTGCAACTATTCACGGGTAGCATAGCTAGCGTATCGCTCATCGTCGCCACGGTTGGCATAGTGGCTACCATGTACACATCCGTAAGAGAGAGAACTAGAGAGATCGGCGTCACCAAGTCTATAGGCTTCACCGACCGCATGGTGCTGACGTTGTTCCTCTTCGAGGCGCTAATAATCGGAGTTATCGGCGGATCCATCGGAGTTGTTGGAGGAGTAGGTATATCATATTTGCTCACATTCGTCTTTGGCAGATTTGAGACTTCTCCTCCCGAAGGTATGCGCGGGGGAGGTTTTGGTGGAGGTTTTGGTTTGGAGGGATTAACCCCGGTCTTTGATCCAACCATGCTGACTCTGGTCTGGCTCCTTAGCTTAGTATTAAGCCTTGTGGGAGGAGCATACCCCGCGTGGAGGGCGTCGAGGCTAAACCCTATAGATGCTTTGAGAGGCGAGTAAAGACTAAGAATGGGTTATTTTCGGTGTCCTATTCGGATATTTTTTCATCCAATTTTAAATATTGTTCGACCATCAAAAGAGTTCTCCATCACACAGACCAACGCTAGGGTTACCGATCACCCGTAGCTGTTCAACGCCCTAACAGAGATTAACAGAGGGTCATGAACCTCGTCGTATCTAAATGATTCAGTAGGCGTGGCTCCGAAGGCGTTAAATCAAACTATGGACGTGAAATATATGAGATGGAGATAAAGTTCGAGAAGATAAGCAGGAAAGTCGTTTTCCTCAACCCCTCCAAGGACTTCAGCGAAGAAGAGCACGTCATAGAATATAGAGCTGATCCCTTGACGGGAAGGCGTTGTCGCATAAGTGTCGAGAGGGCTACGCGGGCAGAGAAGTTGGCTTCAAAAGAGCTAGATGAGGCTGTGCTTGAAGAGATATGCCGAACTAAAAAAACATGCTACTTCTGTGAGCATAACCTCGAGAGCCAGACCCCTAAGTTTCATCCAAAATTGATAGGAACAGAGAGGATCAGGGTTGGAGAGGCCGTGGTCGTTCCAAACCTTTACCCTTTCGGGGAGTATCACGGCGTATGCGTGGTATCTAAGGACCACCTAACCGATCTTCGCTGGATGGGGTCGGAGATGCTTAAACAGTCTTTTAAAGCCAGCATCAGATTCTTCAGAGCCGTCAACGAGAAAGACCGAGAGGCCATCTACCCCTCGGTCAACTGCAACTTTCTACATCCAGCCGGTGCTTCGATTCCTCACGCCCATCTCCAAATTTTTGTCGAACGAAAGGGCACTGAAACCCTAGATGAGTTGACCGATAGAAGCAAAGAATACTTCTTAAGGAACGAAAGATGCTTTTGGGTGGATCTCGTGGAGAAAGAGGAAGCATCTGAGGAACGCCACATCGGCAGGAGCGGATCTTTCTCCTGGCTTGCCAGCTGGTCTCCTCTGGGCAACAACGAGATATTGGGAGTAGCAAGGGAACCCATCTCCTGCATCACAGATCTAGAAGACACCCAAATCGGGGATTTGGCTGAGGGCCTATCAAAGGTCCTGAAGGGACTACGAGAGAAGAGGGGCGTCTTCAGCTTAAACTTCAGCGTCTATTCTTCTCCCATGGTTAAGGAGAATGGAGAATTTTTCCGCCTCTTCATTAAGATAATCTCTCGTCCTTCTCCGAGAAGTTTTTATGCAAGTGACCAAGGGTTCATGGAGGTTTTACAACGAGAACCCGTGATACATACCATGCCTGAAGACGTAGCCCGAGACATAAGAACCTATTTCGCTGATAGGCGTGGATAGATGCCTAGCACAGAAAGTCTTATACTGAGAATAAGCATCAGAACCTTCATTGTTTTTTCTTGCTTATCTTGACTGCATAGCTGTGTATTACAATAGGGGATGTACAGCCTTAGGTTTTGACCGCGACTGTTACCGCCTTTATCCTAAATCTAATCTTGCGTTTTATAAAACTAGATTATGGGTCTTCCCAACTAGTGCCATAATCCTAGGGTTGATTATCGATTTGATTATGGTAAATGGGCATGTTTGGTATATCTACAATTTTAGCGTTTACCTATACTTCAATAATTATGTGATAACTAGGATAAGGCTGATCAGCTTTAAGCTGACTACGAAAAAACAGGTCTGCAAAATTCCGAGAAAAGGAATCAACATTATGCTAACCAAAAGCGCTCCTAACCATGCACCTAACAAGTCCGAGGCGTAAAGCACATCAGCTGTTTTGCCTACTTGGAGGCTACCACTCAAATATATAAGTTTCAGTGTTTCTAACACCCTGTCGAATTTAGATGAGGATGTTGTTTCATAGAATTTTGAGGTGAATCCTTTCAAGTCAACAGTGATCGCGTCTAAATGCTTTAGTAGTTCCTTCATAGGTTCTGGGTTCATAGAAGTATTTGTGAATCAGGGTCTTTAATCCGCTCTTCTAACACTGCAGTATCATATACATATTCGTAAAGGACCGTAGGCTCATTATAGGTGAATGAAATACCGTCGACTCCGTTTTATATTTATTATTTAAATATATTGTGGTGATTCTATGGCGGAGAAAAGTAAGGTAAAGATCAAGGTTGTAAAGAAGCTGAATACGAGAGAACTATTTGGGGACAGCCCTCCTCTAGGTGAAACTGTAGAGGCTTGTGATATCTATGAGGTTGGCCAAGAGTTCGTAGTAGGTGAAGACGGTAGAATGCCGGAAGGATTCTGTACCTGGGCTTGGAACGACATCTATGGTGTGGTGACAACTCTAAGGTTTGGCGGAAACTTCCCTTGGATGGAGAGGGAAGGAACCAGCATTTCTTGTTGTACCGACGGGTTGAGGCCGGTCATCTTCGAATTAATTAGAATGGAGGACTAGATGGGCTAGTCTCTTCAAGAAGTAATTTTTTTTCTTACAATAATACTTCCATCTTCTATGTGGGTGCGCGGCCAGATCTTAGAGTCGTTATCGACCCTAACCTGATCTCCAACTGTGACTCCGTAGCCTATTATGCTGTTTCCACTGAGGCAGCAGCCTTCCCCTACCCTGGTCTCCTTGTCAATTACGCAGTCCTCGATCACGGTGTTCTTCCCGACCTCGACTTCCTCAAAGAGTATGCTTTTGTTAATGGTGGAGCCTCTCTCTATCTTGCATTCTTCGGCTAGACTTACCGAGGGTCCTATGGCACATCTCTCCTCTACTTTGCATCCTGCATCTATAAACACAGGACCCTGGATTAAGACTCCTGTGCCTATTTGGGTGTTTCTCTCAATCCTTATGTTCGGCCCTCTTAAACAGGCTGTCGGGGCAATCCTGGATGACTCGATCTGTTCTGGGATGTGTTTAAGTGTCGCGCTGTTTGTCTGTATATAGGTTTTAACATTTCCGATATCCGACCACATCCCTGAGAACACATAGCCATATATTGGTATGCGTTTCACAAGGTGCTCCCAGAGCTCCCCAATCATGTCAGGTTTTTTTCCAGCCGCCCTAACGTCTTCGATGTATTCAGGGAGATATCTCTCTGTGAACTTGCCACTGAGACAGTATATGGCCGTTGCAGCCAGAAAGGAAAAGGCCTCCTCAACTCTGGGTTTCTCTTGAAACCTCTGTATCCTTCTCTTCTCATCGATCTGCGCCACCCCGTATTGTCGAACGAGTTCTTTTTCCCTCAACTCGTATAGTGCTATAGTGGCAGCAGCCTCCATCTCTCTATGATGATCTATAAGGTCCCTGATATTCAATTCGTGAACGAAGTTGTCACCCCCAAAAAACAGGCACTCGTCCCGTAGCTGTATCTGATCCAAAACGTAGTTCATGGCTCCTACAGAGCCTAACTTGTCTTCATCGCTGGTGGTCTCTTCATAGACATAGACGATGTTAACGCCGATTTCTCCTCCATCTCCAAAATATTTTTCGATTTCGGACTGGCCTTTTCTGAGTGATATAACCAAATCGTTTATACCGGCGCCCTTCAAAAGTTCAATCGTATGTAATAATACTGGTTTACCAGCCAATGGTAGAAGGCACTTTGACAACCTCAAGGTCAGGGGGAACAGCCTGGTTCCATACCCTCCGACTAAGAGAACAGCTTTCATAGCCACATACACCATAGAACACATTAACTATAAGCTTACCAACGGCAATAACGATCTAAAAAAGATAGGTTAAGGAGATTTATTCCGTAAGGTATTTAGAGGGCTAGGTTTACTTTATCTGCAGTGACAGTGGTTGTCGAAGAACAAGGACGAGGAGCCAAAGCAGGGTAGAATCGAGTTCAAGTTTCCCATGCTGACGGTGAGGACGCAGGCTTTCTTGAAGCTTTACGACAGACTCGGCTCCTACAGAGCCTCACGTCCACTTGCATGGGTGGCTCTTATCATCATGCCCATAGTTGCAGGCTTTGGCATCTTCCTCATATCCACAAGTCTCATTAATTTGCTTACAATGCCTGAGGTCCGAGAAGTTGCACGTGAACTCGGACCTCAGGCATACATCTTATTGCCTGGAATCAACCCCTACCTCCCTATATTCTTCGGCTGGATGGGGATAGTGGTCGCAATAGCGGTTCACGAAGGGGCTCACGGCGTGATAGCTAGAAGCCTTGGATTTAGGGTGAAGTCCAGCGGACTTCTCTTCATACTCGCGATTCCCATAGGTGCTTTTGTGGATGTAGATGAGGTGGAGATCGAGAAAGCCAAGGCTAGGGATTCTGTGAGGGTGTTAGCAGCGGGACATGGAGCTAATATCGCCATAGCTCTGATCTGTATATCTGCGGTTACGATCATCACTGCTGGTTTGAATCCTGTGATTGATGGGTTATATGTCGCTGATGTCTTGGAGGACATGCCTGCCGAGAAAGCGGGTCTATCGGTGGGAGACGTGATCATAGGGCTTGATGATAAACCAGTAACTTTGCTCAATGACTTCACTGCTACGTTGAAAAGCAAAAAACCGGGGGACACCGTGTACGTGACGGTGGCAAGGGGAGAGAAGTGGAAAGAACGTATTTCTATTCCTGTTGGAACGATTGAGCGTGAGGGTAAGGCTTTCCTGGGCGTAAGTCTAGGTGAAATGCTTATAGAACAACGTCTGGAGACATATCGAACGCTGGCTACGAAAACGCCGTTTATACACTTTGTTCCGCCTACATTAGCCTCAAACATGGTACCGTTCTCTGAAGCCCTAAATGCTTTTTACACACACGCGCTTGGAGAGCAGTGGCACATCTTGGCAAATATCTTGTTCTGGTTGTGGTTTGTCAACGTAAATTTGGCGATATTTAACGCGCTGCCCATCTATCCACTCGACGGTGGACAGGCGTTTAAATTCTTTTTGAGGAATGTGATGGGCCATAGGTTCGGTGAAAAGGTGGTCACCCGGATAACCGTTGCTGTAACAGTTGCCATGGCGGGAATGATAGCGTTGATGATAATTTTTCCATATATCTAATCGTTGTGTTCATGATAGGAATTTATACAGGACGACCTTCATGACTGAACCTCTGTTGGCCTTATGGAGCAGTTTAGGAGGCTTTGCCTTTGCACCGTGAAGACCCTGAGAAAAAGATGAGGTGTATTTACTGCGGTGGTAAACCCTTCTACCACAGAAGGTATTCAGGGGAGACCCTCTGCAGAAGACACTTCATCGAGACCATCGATAAAAGGGTCTACAGAGAGGCGAGGAAGCACCTAAAAGAAGACAGCAGAGTCGGTTTAGCCGTCTCCGGGGGTAAAGACAGCCTCGTATTAGCCTATTCAGTGAATAAGCTTAAAAAACGCTTTCCCGACATGGAGTTGATAGGCCTGATCGTCGATGAAGGTATTAGTGGCTATAGGGAAAGGGCAATCAAGAAGGCTGATAAGGCGCTCTCACATCTGAGTGTCATCTACCACGTCTTCAACTTCCGGGATCACTTCTCCACCACATTGGACGAGGCAATTAGGCTTTTAGGGAAAGACGCGATGCCCTGCAGCCTCTGTGGGGTACTGAGGAGAAGGGCGATCAGCATCTTGGCCGAGGAGACAGAAGTGGAAGCTGTCTTGACAGGACACAACGCAGATGACATGGCTCAGACGATAATCCTGAACATAGTGCAAGGCAACGTAAGGAATCTTGCACAAGAGATCGAGTTCCCCGGGGTGGTGAAGAGATTTAAGCCCCTTAAGGAGGTATTGGAGAAGGAAGTCGTCCTCTACGGATTGATGAGTGGCATAGACTACTACTCAGACCCATGCCCCTACTCGGGATTCGCGCTAAGGAACGATATCAGAAACTTTCTATTAGCGTTGGAAACCAATCACTCTGGTGTCACATATTCGATCATCAGATCCGCCGAGAAGATAATCGAGGGGATAAGCCCCCCTCCAAAAATAGGTAGATGTATGAGATGCTCCTATCCAACGACGAGAGAATTGTGCAAAGTCTGTGAGGTGCTGAGGAAGGTAGAGGAACTTAAACAAACAAGCGAACGAGGTTAAAAATGAGGCCACCTAATCACTTTCTTGGATATCGTTTCGATAGTTTTTTATAGGTAGAAGCTATCGTATTAGTAAAGTCTGAGCAATAGGTGTATCCTGATGTCAGTTCGCCTGGACGAGATTGTTTACCGATCATACATCGTCAAATACATCGTTAGATTATTGGAGTACATTATGGCCGTTGGAAAGAAGATCGGGATGGAGGAGGCTTTGAAGACTTATGCCTCTACAGAGTGGCGTAGAGGGAGGACATGGGTCAAGGAAAACCTTTCAAAGCTCGATATAAGGGGCGAAGATGCGAAGGCGGCCTGGGCGCTGGTCAAACACTCATTACGAATGTTCGATCCAAGACCGATAAACCCTTCGGAGAACAAGATCGTAGAGGACAGACCAGAAAAAGTTGTGGTGCACAGGACGGCGTGGTGCCCCATCCTCGAGGCCTGTAAGGTGCTGAATCTCCCTCCACACGAGATATATCCCCATTTCATCATCCAAAACGCCGACGCGTTAATAAAAACTCTTAACCCCAAACTCTCCATTAGAATGGGCAAGCTGAAACCAGAGAAGAACTTCGTCGAATACATAATCGAGCTCGAAAAATAACCAACAACACCGTCTAAATAATGGCCGTCGAATCCTTTTTAAGAATGTTTTACTTTCAGCCGTTCTCAGCCCCAAATCGAAAACATTTAAACGATTTCTGCAGAATAGTTTTGGCGGCGGGTAGGGTCGGGGGGTCAGCCGTCCCCACCCGTCTGAAACCGGCTATACGCAGGGACCAGTAACCCCCGGGTAAATCCCCGAAATCCCATCCAGCCACCAGGAGGACAGAGATGTGGCTCTGACTGGAAGGAGCCACACAGTGAGAAGTCTCCTTGGAGGAGGGGATGAACCACGAGGCATCGAACCGGGTCAGGCCCGGGAGGGAGCAGCCCTAAGGTGTAGTGTGGTTGCTTTCCACCATCGGGGTTGAATCTACCCCTTGGGAGGGGGTTGGGAGATTAGGGTCGGAACCGGGGGATCCGCCGCCAAAAAAGTCTAGTATGCCAATTTAATTAGGTCGATTTTAGGCCTCTCCACTCCGTCTTCTTTCCTCTTTATATTCCTCCGCCGTCTCCCAGACATCAGGAGGCATCAAATCGATCTCGGCTATGCAGCGAATCTCCTTCGCCTGGGTCTCGGTGATATCCAGTCTCTCGGCTATCTCTTTGTCGGTGAGAGGTCTAGGCCTGTACCTCTGCCCATCATAGCGCTGAACCGCGAGGCTGTGCTTTAAGACCTTGTCTCTAATCATCTTATAGAGTTTAGGGGAAACCTCAGAGCTCACGCCATCACTCTCCTGCCTTAGGCCTCAACACTCTTTTCCTTACACATACAGGGCAGAGTCTGAGACACTCGTAGCACCGTCCTACTATCTCTCGAGCTCAAGTTCTTCACGACGGCACCGAAGAGGCTCCCATAGATCATCTGTCGCCTCCTCTCGACGTGCTTCTCCTCCAAGATCCGGTTTAAGTTGTGCTGGAAAGCTGAGATCCAGTTGGCCTGGGGTACACATAGATGCCTACGATACTCCATCCATCTGATCTTTCCTTCGGTGAGCTCTCCTGACAGACACTTGGGGCAGGCCGCCAGGCACGGTGTAGATTCTTTCTCATCCCACAGCTTTACGCAGACTTCATCTGGGCAAACGGGCTCCTTTAGCGGCCCATCGGCCCTCAAGGGCATGGAGGTGATGGTGCAAGCGAAACTCAGCAGCCCGTGATCCCTGTTCAGTATCACTCCTCCGGCAAGAGCTCTCGTCCCCAAGCCTGCCATCTCAGCACAGAGTTTCAGACTTAGGAAGGGACTAAGCCCAGCGACATCGCCGGCATCATAGTAGATGGCGTAATGCCCATACTCCCTCTCTAAGAGGGAGGAAATCTTCATAGTTAGAGTAGCTCTCATTGTGGGGAACGCCCTGTTAATTGTCATTACTCTGAGATTTGGCCCACTGCTGAGGCGCCGTTATCAACTGATACCTTTTGATATGCTTTTCCACCGACATCTCGATCAAGCCTTCAATTCAGCCTATTAGAAATAAAAGTGTTCTAATGTGTCATGATGAATTCTAGAAAGCTTTTATTGACTCAAATCTTCTACATAGGTAAATTGGAATGTGATACCTATGCCTATAAGACCTTCATCTAGGTGGAGCAAAGGTGTTGGAGCCATGGCTAGGGCGGCCTCTCCTTTGACAGCCCTTAAAAGAGAGTTCAAGCAGAAGGGAGAAGAGATCATCGACCTGCAGGCTGGAGACCCTGTTATATGGGGCCACATCAACCAGCCCCTCTCGGAGAGTCTCCTCCAGGCAGTAGAGGAAGGGTCACATATGTATCCAGGAAGCACGGACTGGTTCGGGAGGCTTAGAGAGGCCATATCGAGCTTTGAACGCGTCGAGCGAGGCATCGACTGCTCTCCAAAAGATGTGATCCTAACGCCGGGGTGTGCAGCCGCCTTTAACGTGCTTCACTACACACTCCTAGATAGAGGGGATGAGGTGGTGTGCTTCGAGCCCTATCACTACCTCGCCGCCCCCACAAGCTACTTCTCCTATTTCGGAGCGAGAGTGGTGAGCTGCCTCACTGATGAGTCAAAGGATTGGGAGCCTGATTTGGATGAGCTACGTTCAAGAGTCACCGATAAGGCAAAAGCGATCTTTGTAAACAGTCCTAACAACCCAACTGGAGCCGTTTATAGGGAAAGATTACTCAGGGATATCGCCGACATCGCCGGAGAACACGACCTGCCCATCATCTCAGACGAGATATACGGCTTGATCACATATGATGGAGTGGAGGCGGAGTCAACGGCGGCCGTGGCGGGAGACGTCCCGGTGATGGCGATATCAGGAATGTCTAAGTTCTTCGTAAGGCCAGGTTGGCGACTGGGCTATATAATATTTCATGACCCTCAGGAAAAGATTGCCGAGATCCAGGATACAATGAGGAGGGTTGCAACAGCCTATGGACACATGACCTCCTGCATACCAACACCCATCCTCGCGGCGGCGGCGAGGATCTACAAAGGATCCATAGAGACGGGAAGGGAGATGGTCGAGGAACTCCAAGTCAGGAGAGATTTCACCTTTAAACGCCTCAATGAGATCGAGGGGATGAGCTGCACGAAGCCCCAGGGAGCACTTTACGCTTTCCCCCGCCTGGAGGAATACGGGGAGGTATGGAAGACGGAGGAAGACCTCCTCTCCGATCTGCTCAGAGAGGAGAAGATTGCCCTAGACACGGGGTCTTGGTACGGCAAATCGGGGAAGTGGCACTTCCGGACACTAATTTTACCTGAAGTCCCGATCCTCGAGGATGCATATAACAGGCTGGAGATGTTCCTTAAGAGGCATACCTAAAGCAGCACTTCCACCGATACCTTTACCGTAGAGACATTAAACACCAATAAGACGATAGATGCTTAGAGTGGTAGATCAGAGTTTGGACTAACTCGATAAGCTTGCAGCTTTCTCGGCGAGCTTGCTCTTAATACGCTTCAGCCTGAAGAAGTCTTCCCTGCTCCGTTCGCTGAGCATCTGTTCTATAGTGGCCACTGAGATATTGACATTGGGTATAATGATATATTTTAAAGCGTTCACCCGTCGCCTCGTGGAGAGGATCGCGGCGTAGAGCCGAAGTACACCACCCTCCAGCTCTGCTAAGTGCACAAGGGACTCCATGGCCTTCCTCAGATCCTTGACGGCGTCCTCCAAGACCGCATTTGACTCCGTGATGGTATATGAAGGAACTTCCTCCAAGGGTTTCAAGCTGATCTTTGGCAGTCTCACCCCCATAACGTTCTGCTCTACCACATCCACAGAGGCGATGGAAGAGGAGGCACTGGAGACAGTTTCGATCGATGCCTCACCACTTACGGCAATGGCCTTTAGGAA
>JABAOF010011759.1_pt2 | contig 14505 bp, 12 predicted proteins | sample 7062171 | NCBI WGS metagenome assembly JABAOF01 (sample SAMN14538628, study PRJNA623070) | marine sediment metagenome | biome: marine biome [ENVO:00000428]; feature: marine pelagic biome [ENVO:01000023]; material: deep marine sediment [ENVO:00002113] | place: India: Gulf of Khambhat ...
CTGGATTATGAGATTATCGAGCTCCTCTTGACACTGGGAACACCCCGCACAGACTGTAAGCAGCCGGCAAAGGACGCCCTGAAAAAATTTCAATCTTTGAGAGGGGTGCTGGAGGCGACGGAAGATGAACTCAAGAAGATTGATGGAATAGGCCCTCATAATGTATTTGGTCTGAAGTTTATTCATGAGGTTTCCCGGTATTTCCTCAAAGAAAAAATGATGAGTCGGCCTTACTGTCATTCCTCGAAAGAAGTGTTCGATTACCTCTATCATTCTCTCCGGGATGTGAAGAAAGAAAAATTCAAAGTTCTTTTTCTCGATGCGAAAAACCATATACTGGAGGAAAAAACAGTGTTCGAAGGGACGGTTGACTCGAGTGCTGTCTATCCGAGAGAGATCGTGAAAGAAGCCTTGAGATGCGACGCCTCTTCCTTGATTTTTGTTCACAATCATCCTTCAGGGGATCCAGAGCCCTCAGCCAGCGATAGAGAGATCACGAGAGAACTTGTGTTCGCGGCAAGTGTTATGCAGTTGAAAGTCCTGGACCATATCATCATCGGGAACAACCGTTATTTCAGTTTTGCCGATGATGGCCTGATTGAAGAATATGGTATAATGTTCCACGATTTTAACCGGAAAAGTCACGAAAAGAGAAAGGAAATGTGCAAAGTCTTTCTCCCGAAATAAACTCTTCAAAGGAGGTCAGGATGCTCAACGATATGGAGATCGCTGAGAATGTTGAGATTAAACCGATAGAAGAGATCGCCAGCCAACTGGGACTTAATGAAGAAGATTTGGAGAAATACGGAAAGTATAAGGCGAAAATCTCTCCTCGGACCAAAATTAAAGGAAAAGACAAAAAAGGAAAACTAATCATGGTCACAGCCATGACTCCTACACCGGCCGGGGAAGGAAAAACCACGACATCTATCGGTCTGGCTGATGCGCTGAACCATATTGGGGAAAGAGCAGTGGTGGCCTTGAGAGAACCATCTCTCGGACCTGTTTTCGGGATGAAAGGCGGTGCGACAGGAGGAGGATATGCCCAGGTTGCACCGCGAGAAGAGATCAACCTCCATTTCACTGGGGATATTCATGCCATCACAGCCGCCCACAATCTCTTATCGGCCATGGTGGATAACAGGCTTCATTTTGATGGGTCCTGTGGCCTGCTCGACTGCCGCCGGGTGACCTGGAAGAGAGTCATGGACATGGATGACCGTGTTTTGCGCGAAGCGGTCATCGGAATAGGCGGCCCTCTCAGGGGAATAGCGAGAGAGACAGGTTTCGATATCACTGCGGCGTCAGAGGTGATGGCCATTTTTTGTCTGGCTGTCGACCTCAAAGACCTTAAGGAAAGGTTAGGAAATATCCTAGTCGGCTATGCTCCGGACAGGAAGCCGGTTTTTGCCCGAGAGCTCAAAGCAGAGGGGGCGATGGCAGCCCTCCTCAAGGATGCTCTCCAACCCAACCTTGTCCAGACTCTAGAGGGAACGCCGGCCTTGATTCACGGCGGGCCGTTTGCCAACATTGCCCACGGCACCAATTCTGTGATTGCCACCCGGATGGGGCTTCAGCTGGCGGATTATGTGGTGACTGAGTCTGGGTTTGGCTCAGACCTTGGCGCAGAGAAATTTTTTAATATCGTTGTTCGGACTGGGCATATTCCGCCGCCCGAAGCCTGTGTTCTGGTGGCCACGCTCCGGGCACTTAAGCTTCATGGTGGAGTGGAGTTGGAAAATGTGGACAAGGAAAATGTGAAAGCAGTGGAAAAAGGTTTTGAGAACCTCCAGAAACACATGGAAAATATGAAAGTTTTCGGTGTTCCGTTTGTGGTGGCAATCAATAGATTTCCTTCGGATACTGATGCGGAAATAGAGAAAGTCAAAGAGTTGTGCCGAATGGAGAAAGCTCGTGTGGCCCTGAGTGAAGTGTTTGCCAAAGGAGGAAAAGGGGGGAAAGATTTGGCGCAGGAGATTCTGAAAACTATTGAGGAAGAGGAGAACCGGTTTCAGCTTCTTTATCCCACAGACATGCCACTTCTTGAAAAAATTGAGACGGTCGCTCAGAAAATATACGGAGCATCCTCGGTGGCCATGGAAGGAAAGATTAGACGAAAGATACGAAGGATTGAGAAAAGAGGATTCGGCAATCTTCCTGTTTGTATCGCTAAAACGCAGTATTCTCTTTCTGATGATGATGAAGCGCTGGGAAGACCCACGGATTTTACATTGATCGTGACGGATGTCTCTCTCAGCTCGGGTGCGGGGTTTGTCGTAGTTTATTGTGGCGATATCATGACCATGCCCGGGCTCCCTAAGGTTCCTTCAGCCGAAAAAATAGATGTCATGGAGGACGGCCGAATAACCGGCTTGAGCTGAGCAGATTGGGGACGCTCCCGAGAGGGATGCCAGACTAACGAGTTGAAAGTAGTCTTTAATCCCCGAAAATATTTCATGTCGAGTAATAATATTTTTCCTTTGTTAATTTTTTAATCAGGCAGGATTTCCTGGGGAAAATTAGACTTTTTTCCCGTTTGAAACAGGAATTTGAGGTGGGTTTACACCCTCATTTAATTGTGATAAAAAGGGAAGGATTCACAAATATTCTATCTTAATACGAAAGGCTTAATACAATGTGTGAATTGCGCGATGTGTTTATTGTCGGGGCCGCCCGGACGGCTATCGGCAGCTTTTTAGGGACTTTGAAAAATTTCAAAGCGGCAGATTTAGGTGGCCTGGCTATCCAGGAAGCTGTGAAGAGAGCCGGAATCAAAGGGGAAGATGTCGGTGAGGTGATCATGGGGAATGTCGTTTCCGCAGGGATTGGACAGGCTCCAGCCAAGCAGGCGGCCATGAAGGGTGGAATCCCTCCCACAGTCAGCTGTTTTGCCGTGAACAAAGTTTGCGGGTCAGCTTTAAAAGCCGTAGCCCTGGGAACTCAGGCCATTTGGCTCGAAGAGAAGGAGATCGTTGTCGCGGGCGGAATGGAGAGCATGAGCCAGGCGCCGCATCTTGTCTGGGGAGCTAGGGAAGGCGTCAAGTTTGGGGATTTGAAGATGAAGGATTCCATGATCTTGGATGGACTCTGGTGCGCTTTTGATGACCAGCACATGGGCATAACCGGAGAAGTTGTCGCTGAAAAATTCGGCGCAAGTCGAGAAGAACAGGATGAGTATGCAGCCAGCAGCCATGTGAAAGCTCTTCATGCCATCGAAAAGGGGTATTTAAAAGAGGAGATTGTTCCTGTTGAAGTTCCCCAGAGAAAAGGCGATCCTGTAGTATTCGAAGTGGACGAAGGCCCAAGAAAGGATGCGACGCTCGAGAAGTTATCCAAACTCAGACCCGCCTTTAAAAAAGATGGGACAGTCACTGCCGGAAATGCGTCTAGTTTAAATGATGGGGCGGCCGCTGTGGTCCTCGCTTCAGCAGATGTGGTGAAGGAAAAGAAACTTCAGCCCATGGCCCGGATTCTTGCTTCCGCGACGAACGGAGTCGAGCCCTCAATGGTTATGTATGCGCCCAAAGGAGCTATCGAAAAACTGCTGGCCAATGTCGGCTGGGCAATCAAGGATGTTGACCTTTTTGAGATCAACGAGGCTTTTTCTTCCCAGCTTGTTGTTCTGATCAAAGAACTGGGACTGGACAGAGAAACAGTCAATGTCCATGGAGGAGCTGTGGCTTTAGGCCATCCGATCGGAGCCACAGGAGCGAGGATCCTGACGACATTGATTTACGCCCTCAAACACAGAGGGCTGAAGAAAGGCGTGGCAGCGCTCTGTCTTGGCGGAGGAGATGCTGTTGCCATGGCTGTGGAGATGGTCTAGACAAGGAGGGATAATGGCAATCAAAAAGATGGGAGTAGTAGGAGCTGGAACGATGGGCACGGGTATTGCCCAGGTTGCGGCGACTTCTGGTTTTGAGGTTGTCTTGAATGATGTGGCCGACGACTTGATCCAGCGGTCTTTAAAAATTGTGGATAAAAGTTTGACCAAGCTCGCGGAGAAAGGAAAGATCGAGGAAGATAAGGATAAAATCATCTCTCGGATCAAGGCCACGACACAATTAGCTGACATCAAGGATGTTGATTTTGCAGTGGAAGCCGTATTCGAGGATTTTGAGGTGAAAAAGAAATTGCTCGGAGAATTAGATAAACTTCTGAAGCCCTCGGTCATTCTGACAACGAATACGTCTTCCATATCCATTACGCGTTTGGCTGCTTTGACGAGTCGCCCAGATAAATTTATGGGCATGCATTTCATGAATCCAGTGCCCTTGATGGCATTGGTGGAATTAATCAAAGGCATAGCCACATCAAAGGAGACTTTCGATGAGGTGAAATCCCTCACGGAGAAGATGGGCAAAGTGCCTGTGGAAGCCAATGATTTCCCGGGATTCCTTTCAAACCGGATTTTGCTCCCCATGATCAACGAAGCTATTTATGCGTTGATGGAAGGAGTGGGAACTGAGGAAGCCATTGATACAGTGATGAAGCTGGGCATGAATCATCCCATGGGTCCTCTGGCGTTGGCAGATCTGATCGGCTTGGATGTCTGCCTCAACATCATGGAAGTCCTGAATGAAGGATTCAGGGACCCGAAATACAGACCCTGTCCGTTGTTGAGAAAGATGGTCGATGCGGGATACCTCGGCCGGAAGACTGGAAAAGGATTTTACGACTACAGCAAGTAATTCAGTCAACTGAATAAGCTAAGTTATCGGTTGAATATTTAAGAATCTTTATAAATGAGTTACAATAAAAAACGAAAAAAGATGGTTCTCCAACCACAGAAAGAAACCCATTGAACCTGGGAGGGTAAAATGACTCAAGATACTGAAAATAAACAAGATTCGAGAAACAGAGCGATCGATGCCGCGGTTTCTCAGATAGAGAAACAATTCGGCAAGGGAGCGGTGATGAAGCTCGGGCAAAGGGAGGCAGCGATTAAAGTGCCTGCCATTCCCACCGGATCCATCGCCTTTGATTTAAGCCTTGGTATCGGTGGGTTTCCTAGAGGGAGAGTGGTGGAGGTCTTCGGTCCTGAAGCCACTGGAAAAACAACATTGGTTCTTCATGTCATCGCTGAAGCCCAGAAACAGGGCGGTCAAGCTGCCTTTATCGATGCCGAGCACGCTCTGGACCCTGTGTACGCGGCCAGTGTGGGAGTGGATGTGGATGATCTCCTCATTTCTCAGCCAGATTTCGGGGAACAGGCCCTTGAGATCGCAGAGATGCTTGTCCGGAGTGGAGCTGTCGATGTCATTGCAGTGGATTCTGTGGCGGCGTTGGTTCCCAAGGCAGAGCTCGAAGGAGAAATGGGAGATGCCCATATGGGCCTTCAGGCCCGCCTCATGTCTCAAGCATTGAGAAAGCTTACGGCTATAGTCAGCCGCTCAAAGACATGCTTTATATTCGTCAACCAGATTAGAGAGAAGATCGGATTTTTCTTGGGAAGCCCGGAGACAACAACAGGAGGAAGGGCACTGAAGTTTTATTCCTCGCTGAGGATCGATATCAGACGCTTGGCCACCTTAAAGGAAGGCGATAAAGTCGTCGGCAACAGGGTGAAGGTGAAGATCGTCAAGAATAAGATGGCCCCGCCTTTCAGGTTATCCCAATTTGATATCATCTATGGAGAGGGAATATCGAAGGAAGGAGATCTGGTTGACTGCGGATTGGATACGGGAATCATTGAAAAAACCGGAACCTGGTATTCCTACAAAGGTGAGCGCTTGGGTCAGGGCAGAGAGAATGTCAAAAAACTCCTCAAAGAGAACGCAGAAATGGCGGCTCAGTTAGATATCGAAATTAGAAGGGAAGTCGGGCTCCTTCCTGCGGAGAAAGCCTCAGAAAAAACTCAAGAGAAAACTGAGGAAAAACCAGCCGAGAAAGCCGCAGAAAAACCTGCCAAAGAATAACCTCAAAAGGAGGTCTCTAGGAATTCAAGGAAATTCAGGATTAAGTGCGCTTTACTCTCAGCCATCATCATTGTTTTTTTGAGTTCTACGGCGAGAGCGGATTCACTCACGGATCAGGTTGATAAGCTCTTCAAGACTTGGGACAAGCCAGATTCTCCAGGTTGTGCCCTGGGAGTCATCAAGGACGGACAATTCATTTATAAACGTGGATACGGCATGGCCAACCTGGAGTACAACATTCCCCTCAAACCTCAATTCATAAAGCTTTCTGAGGCTGAGCTTAAAGAAAAAACCGGTGCTTTTCGAAATTCAGAAACAGGTACTATTTGGAAGATTTCAATTCAAAAGGAGAGACTGGAGGTGTATACATTTTTGTATCGTTTTTCCATTTCACCCGTAAGCCAAAGAAAATTTCTTTCAATCGAGGCGCCCGTGGAACTAGAAATTGAATTTGAAAAAAAAGCCGATGATTATTCGAGTCAAAAGAGAAGGAAGGGAGCCCTACACGCTTGAGCCAGTCGTTCTCGTTACTCCAACGGCTGAAGAATTAGAGGAGCTAGTCGGTGAGTGTACCAGTGAAGAGCTTCAGGTGACTTATCAGCTGGAATTGAAAAAGGGGAAGCTCTATCTTGTTCATGAGAATCCTTATAAAAACTATCCAGACAACCCTTTGGAGCCCACGCTGAGAGACAGTTTCATGGTCTCTGGCATTCAGATACAGTTTTTCCGTAATGAAAAGAATGATGTGGAGTCATTTACTGTGAATGCCGGCCGAGTGAAGAACATTCGCTTTGTCAGAAAAAATGGTTCTCTTCCGTTTAGTGTGGGTAAATGATTAGATAGAATTCAGGGATGTCCTTGCTCCAGTCCGTTTTTTCACGCCATTTCCTCCTTAATCTTCTTAGTGGATAAGCGAAGGGCAGTGGGAGAGTTAATTGTTTGAATTCTTTTTGACGTATCGGGCAATCTCTTCGTGCATGGCAAACCAGACTTTATTGAATGTGCGCATGTGATGGATGAGTTTTTCGAGTATCGCTTTTCTACCATCTTTGGCCGACAGTGCTCATGTAAACGACACTCTCCTCCTCGCCGTCAATGCTGATCAGTGCGTTCACTTCTTTGTCGTAAAGGGCACCGATCTGGCATGTTCCCAGGCCAAAAGAAACCGCGGCTAGAGCGAGATTCTGGGCGATATGGCCGGCATCGAGATAGACGTAACGATAGGCTCTCTGGTCGTATTTCCACTTTGAACGCTGAAACACCGCAGTCCAGATGAACACGACACTGGCTGAGTAGGCCATGTCCTGGTCGAGTGAGGCTCGAGCCGCCGCTTCTCGAAAATCACCTTTTTTGAGCTGTTCAAGTTCATGATTCTGCACTCCGTAATGGTAAATCCCGGATTCGATTTCTTCGACATTGTGGAGGGCAAGATAGGTCTCGACAGGATAAAGAGCTCCAGCGGATGGTGCGGCGCGAAACTCAAATCCCATGGATTCATGCGTGATTCCCTGAGTTGCCCAGAGAAGCTGGGATAAAATGTCTTTTTTCAAGGGTTGATCCTTGAAGTTCCGGATACTGTGGCGAAGATTTATCGCCTCCCAGAGAGGCATGCCTCCCGTTTTTTGAGGGGCCTCTAGTTTATACTTTGGTGCATCCGGATAGTGTTTATATGTCTCGGGCTGAGCATGCCAGAGAAGTGGGCCACCCCCCATCTTTCCTCTGATGTATTGTGTTTCTTTCTGGAAAAAATCACCGGCACCTTTTTTCATGATACACCCCTCCTCAGAAGCCTAATTCATAAGGCGAAACCGAAGATAAGATAGAGAAGAACAGCAAAGCCAGCCGCTGTGAACGCATAGGGAAGCTGGGTTCTCACATGATCGATATGGTCAGTTGCCGCTGCCATGGAAGAAATGATGGTCGTATCGGATATCGGCGAGCAGTGGTCTCCGAACACTCCGCCACCCAGAACAGCGGCAATGATTAAACCTGGATGAAGCCCGATTATGTTGATCATCGGAACAGCTATGGGAATCATGATGGCAAATGTCCCCCAAGAAGTCCCGGTGGAGAAGGCGATAAAGCAGGAGATGATGAAGACAACAACTGGGATAAGTCCAGGGTTGATAGTGGATTTGGCGGCTTGGGCCACAAATGGTCCGGTGCCCAGAGCATCGCAGGTATCGCCGATTGAAAAAGCCAGCATCATCAAGCTTGCCACAGGAATGAGCCCTCCCACTCCTTTCATGAAGACATCCGTGATTTCTTTGACTTTCATTATTTTCTGGCCCCGGTAGGCTATGGCACCTGCCACAAGTCCCAGGATAACAGCCCAGAGAACAGAAACAGAACCGGAACCTGCCATCAAATTCCCCTTTCCAGTGATGAGTAGAACGATGGGCATCGTGACCACCATGGTCACAACCGGGAGGATCATGTTTATTGCTCGGGGAGGAATTCCTTTTTTGGCCTCCAAGGATACGACTTCAGTCGAGACCAGGGGTTCAGCTCCATCCCGAAGGAGCTTATTTTCGACTCTGACTCTGTGTTCTGCTTTCTTCATGGGCCCGAAGTCTTTTTCTCTGAGGACGACAAAAAGAACAAGGAGCAGAGCGAAGACGGCGTAAAAATTAAAAGGAATGGAGGCCAGGAGGTATTTAACCGGTTGCTCGACATTTTGTTTGCCCAGCAGCCCAATAACGAAAGCCCCCCACGCATTGAGCGGGACAAGAATGCATTTTGGTGCAGATGTTGAGTCGAGGATATAGCTGAGCTTCTCGCGGGATATTTTGAGTTTATCGAAAATAGGCCTGGCGACGGCTCCGGAGACAAGCACGCAAATGCTGGATTCAATAAAAATAATGAACCCCAGGAACCAGGCCAGCAGACCTCCTCTTTTTCTTGTCCGGACCAGCCCTTTGCCGCTGACCCAGTTGACAAAGCCCTTCATTCCTCCTGAATACTGGGTAAACGTGATGATCGCTCCTATCATGGCGCTGAAAAGGATGACCCGTGTGTTATCCCCGTCTCTGAACACGTCAATCAGAGAATTAACTGTCTGAATGAGGCCCTGGATTGGATTCCAGGAATGGATGATGGTCCATCCCAGCCATATGCCCAGGATGAGAGAGATATAGACATGTTTGGTTCGGATAGCGAGGATGATGGCAAAAAGGGGAGGAAGGATGGAAAGCCAGCCGAAAGTCTCCATCTTGGATGCTTTTTTCTAGAGAGATATAACACTGGATGGGGGATATGTCAAATGGGATTGGGTCGTTCGACTGGATAATCATGAAAGATGGATGGGGGCTGACGGATTTTGAGCAGCATTAGTCAACTTTTTTAAGGGATGGTGAGCATCTGGGCTTTTTCTTGGAAGGAAAATATTTTCTTGAAAGAATAGGACTGGTTACTGTATAAAGAATACGTGAGGGGAAAGATTCATTTTGCATTACATCTTGATTCATTTTTGATAAAATATATACAATTACTATAAATGAAAGGAATGGAATAACCCACAAGTCAGATGATTGATTCATTGTCCGGTTTATTGAAAGATGTGATTAGTTTTCTGGGCGGTCTCAATCTTCTTGATTTTATTTTCTTGGGTCTGTTCTTAATCATTTTCACCTGGATGTATGTCACCCACAAGAGAGTCAAAAGAGTCATCGGTGATCCTTTAAAGAAGTATGATAAGGATATTAAGAAGAAACAGGATGAGTTGGACCGAGAGAAAGAGGCAATAAGAGCCTTTGCTAATAAGGAAATAAAGAAAGTGGAAGAAATCCGAGCTGAACAGAAAGCGCAGTTCGAGAAAGAGATTGGGGCGCTGAAAGGGAAAAGAATTGAAAAGGAAGCTGAGCCGAGGGCTGAAGTCAAAGCGAAGGCTCGAGTAGAGAAAGAAATAGAGGTAGAGAAAGCCGTGAAGGTTGAAGAGGTTGAGGAAAAAGTTGAAGCTGAAAATGAGGTCCTGGTAGAGCCAAAAGTACAGGTGGAGGACGTCCAAGAAGCTGTGAAAGAGATTCCGGCAGAAGAAAAACCTTCGTTGGAACCGGAGCCAGAGGCTCCAATCGAGAAAGAGGTTCAAGTAGAAGAAAAACCGATAGAGAAGAAAAAAGAGCCAGAAGAAGTACCCAAAAAAGCCCTGAAGAAACCGGTAAAAAAAGAAAAACCATCAAAACTCACAAGCGAACAGTATTTTATATTATCCGCAATCGCTGATGAACCGGACAAGACATACCAGGAAGAAGCGTTGTACAAGATCTTCAAAATGGCATTCTCAGATAGAGAAAAAGAAGACTATGATCAGGATGTTAAAAAACTCGAAAAACTCAACTATATTGTGCTTGAGAAGCCCTCCGGATACAGAGTCTGGTTAAAGATCACGGATAAAGGACTGAAACATTACAGGAATAGTGAGGGGAAATAGTTACGCTTGGAAGAGTCCCTTCCATTCAATTATTTTTAACTCCTTAGAAATACTGTAGCTTGAGTCCATCTCGCCCCATCCGCTGTGCGTTCAATTGGATGGGATTCAACCCAACAGACTCCCTTTTTTGGCTCAAGAAGTTGCCAAGTGCAAAAATTTCAATTATTGAGCAAGATATTTTTTCAAATAGAGACCGGTGTGTGATTTTTTGGATTTGACGATTTCTTCAGGAGGCCCTTGAGCGACGATTCGGCCGCCTCTCTCTCCTCCTTCAGGACCCAAATCAATGACGTGATCGGCACATTTGATCATATCCAGGTTGTGTTCGATGACCACAACTGTGTGTCCCTCGTCCACCAGCTTTTGAAAAGAGTTGAGGAGTACAGACACGTCATCCGGATGAAGACCGATGGTGGGCTCGTCGAAAAGATAGAGAATTCTCTTATCTCTTTGGTGGATAAGATGGTGGGCGAGTTTGATCCTTTGAAGTTCTCCTCCGGATAGGGTTGTGGTGGGCTGCCCCAGTTTCAGGTACCCTAGCCCCACTTCTGCGAGCGGAGTCAGTTTTCTCCTGATTTTCGGGTGCTCTGAGAAAAACTCGTAAGCCTCAGATACACTCATCTGCAGGATTTGATCGATAGTTTTATCCTTGTATTTGATCTCGAGGATTTCGCTTTTGAACCTTTTTCCTTTGCAGGCTTCACAGGTGAGCACCACATCCGAGAGAAACTGCATTTCGACGATGAGCTGGCCGGCCCCTTTGCAATCTTCACACCTGCCTCCGGGAGTGTTGAAGGAGAAAAACCCGGGCTTCATTCCCAGAGCTTTGGCCTCTCGTGTCTGACTGAAAACCGCCCTGATTTCATCCATGGCCTTGGTGTATGTGGCCGGAATGGAACGGGGCGATGTGCTGATGGGTGACTGGTCGACCATGATGATTTTATCAACCTGTCCTTTTCCTTTTATTTCTTTAAATCCATCCCTGGCTTCTCCTCGCCATCCCTGGTAGAGAACATCATAAAGGAGGGTGCTTTTCCCTGAGCCAGAGACGCCAGTGGTGCAGGTGAAGATGTTCAGGGGGATTTTTACATCCAGGTTTTTGAGGTTGTGCTTCTGCGCATCTTTGATCTCGATAAAATCAGCAGAAAATCTGCGTGTCTCTGGTATTTTTATCCTTTTTTCGCTCCTCAAGTATTGGGCAGTGAGAGATTTATGGTTTCTGAGAAATTGATCTATAGGGCCATCAAATATGACTTTACCTCCGGCCTCTCCTGCCCATGGTCCCAGGTCGATCATGTATTCAGCAGATTTTATGATTTCCGGGTCGTGCTCGACCACCATAACCGTGTTCCCGATATCCTTCAGGGATTTAAGGATTTCCACAAGGCGTCGGTTATCCCGCGCATGGAGGCCGATGCTCGGTTCATCCAATACAAACAGAGTGCCGACGAGGGATGCGCTCAAGGCGGCAGCCAGGTTGATCCTCTGGGCTTCGCCTCCGCTTAAGGTGAATGTCATTCGATCCAGGCTGATGTAATCCAGGCCAACTTCGAGCAGGAATTTCAATCTGTTCTGGATTTCATCGATGAGTTTTTCTGCGACTTGTTTTTGGAAGGGAGAAAGTTTGAGCGAATTGAAAAAACCAAACGCTTTCTGCACCGTCATCTGGGTGACCTGGCCTATCGAAAGGCCCTCGACTTTAACATTCAGCGCTTGAGGATTCAGGCGCATTTGCTGGCAATCAGGGCAAGGGATGTATTTCCGGTACCGACTTAGAAAAACTCTCACCTGGACTTTGTATTTCTTTCTCTGGAGTCTCTCGAAGAAGCCCTTGACTCCTCTGTATCGGCCTTCTCCTTCGAAAACAAAATTTTTCCATTCGTCTTTCATATCTTTGAAAGGAATATCTGTCGGTATTCCCCGACTCTGTGCTTCGGCAATCAGCTTCCTCATCAACCGGCGAGAGACTGGCTTTGTCCAGGGTTCGACGGCTCCCTCTTCGAGAGATTTGTTTTTGTCAGGAATAATTTTATCCTCATCCAGAACGGCTAAGTCGCCGAAACCATGACAGACAGGGCATGCCCCTTGGGGGCTGTTGAAGGAAAAAAGGTTGGGGAAGGGCTCTTCATACAGGATTTCGCACGCCTTGCATTCGAGTCTGTCAGAGAAGGTGAATTCCTTGTCTGCGTCTGTTCGAACATAGATTTTTCCGTTTCCTTCGCGCAGGCCAATTTCGAGGGAGTCCACCAGCCGTTCTCTATCCTTCTTGTTTAAAGTCATTTGATCGACAAGGACATCGATTCTTTCTGTCTTATCGAGCTTCACTTCGTCGATGTGGCGGACTTTGCTTTCTAGAACAACCCTGAAGAAACCGCCTTTTCTGAGAGGGCCCAGACCTTTTTCTGAAGGCCAAGAGAACGAGATTTGAATTTTTGTCTGAGGGGGGAGCTTATAGAGTCTATCAACGATGGCGTCAATCGTATCTCTTCTCACAGGTTTGCCGCACTTGAGGCAGTGAACCGTGCCGATCCGGGCAAACAGGACTCTTAAAAAGTCATAGACCTCGGTAACCGTGGCCACGGTCGAGCGCGGATTTTTAGTCACGGCTTTCTGCTGGATGGCGATCGCCGGCGTGATGCCCTCTATGAGGTCGGCATCGGGCTTTTCCATTCTTTCCAGGAATTGACGGGCATAGGAAGAGAGGGATTCGATGTAGCGGCGCTGTCCCTCAGCATAGAGAGTGTCGAAGGCCAGGGAGGATTTACCCGAGCCGCTGACACCTGTGACGATGATGAGTTTGTTCAGGGGAATGTCGAGGTTAATATTTTTCAGGTTGTGTACTCTGACTCCCCTAAGAATGATCGTGTTGTCCATAGAGAAAAAATTTCACTCGGTTTCGGTTTTTATTTGTGTCTTCGTGCCTCTGATATCGAGTTTATTATTATAAGCTTATTGCCTGGAGGAGAAAAGTGATTTTCTTAAACCGAATATTTTGGGGTCAGGCCTTATCTGGATTTGAAACTCTAATCTTGATTCTAGTCTTGGAGCATTGATCCTGACAAGGCCTGACCCCGTACTCATAAAAAAGGGGCCTGTCCCCTTTTTCTGCCTTTTGATATAATGGGCGCACTCTCAGAAAGGAGGTTTTCATGCACAAAGGGACCAAACTGGCTTTGATTGTGGGGGCGATTCCGTTTGTCACTCTCGTGTTTGCACTTCCTCTTGTCAACCGGATTAAGCCTGTGATTCTGGGTTTTCCTTTTCTTTTATTCTGGATTCTCATCTGGGTCATTCTGACTCCTCTTATTCTCTTTGTGGCCTATATCTTGGAAAAGAAGTTCAATCCGCCTGAAGAGGAGGATGAGAGTTGAACGCTGCACTGATCATTATTTTTGCGACGATCATCCTGTCTTCTTTCCTGGGCATTTATGCGGGAAGGCGAGTCAAGATGAACCTGGAGAACTGGACTGTCGGAGGTCGTCGGTTCGGGATCATTATAATCTGGCTTCTCATGGCTGGAGAGATCTACACGACGTTCACCTTTCTGGGAGCCAGTGGCTGGGCTTATTCCAAGGGAGCCCCGACTTTTTACATTCTGATATACGGTGCTTTGGCCTATACCTGTTCCTTTTTTGTGCTTCCGGCCTTATGGAAAGTCGGAAAACGCTACGGACTCCACACTCAGCCCGATTTTTTCATCAAGCGGTATGACAGCCGCTATCTGGGTGTTTTCGTCGCCTTGATCGGCGTTGTCTGCATCATTCCCTACCTCCAGCTTCAGCTCAAAGGCCTGGGGTTGATTGTCCAGGTGGCCAGTAATGGAGCTGTCCATCCTCAAATCGCCATCGGGATTTCTTTTGTCCTGACCTGCGCTTTTGTCTACACCAGCGGGATTAGAGGAACAGCCTGGGTGGCCATTGTCAAGGATATCTTGATGATACTTGCGGTTTTTATCGTGGGCATCGGAGTCCCTTATATCTATTTTGGCGGTTTTGGGAAGATGTTTAAGAAATTGATCGAGCAGAAGCCTGATTATCTCGTCTTTCCCGGGGCTGTTCCAGAGATGAACGTAATCTGGATCATGTCGACTTTGCTCGTCATGGGTTTTGGCTTTTACATGTGGCCCCATGTCTTTGGCTCGGCCTTTTCAGCCAAAAG
>JABAOF010018124.1_pt1 | contig 14505 bp, 15 predicted proteins | sample 7062171 | NCBI WGS metagenome assembly JABAOF01 (sample SAMN14538628, study PRJNA623070) | marine sediment metagenome | biome: marine biome [ENVO:00000428]; feature: marine pelagic biome [ENVO:01000023]; material: deep marine sediment [ENVO:00002113] | place: India: Gulf of Khambhat ...
CACTTGACGTGCTTTTTCATAGGTGACCCCAACGCGTGCAACCCGTGACCCCAAGCCGATCGCGCTTCGATGAAGCGTCTGATCTGCTGCTCTTTAGTCATCGCCGGTTCGACATCTAACGTTGGAGCTAAGGCGCGTGGTTTACCGCGTCGCCTTCAGCTCCTTGTTACGAGGAACTGGTGGACTCGTCTTGGACAACTCTTCAACTCTCGTTCCAGTTTTGTCCGCCCCATCTATGCCTTGTGTAAAAAGCCTCCTCATCAGTTTCACATCAGAGCAATACTTGGATTCAGTCGATGTCGCTTCCGAGGGGATGAATGTAACAGCGAAGTCACCCCTGATGGACCCATGAGCAACGCAGATCGAAGCGAGCTTCTCATGAAGGTCCTGAAAACGGAACGTACCCTCGGAAAAGCTTGCGAAGTCGTGAAACGAAGAACCGTACCCTACCTGCCCAGAACCATCCCGATGGATCCGCAGCCACCATGATGTTGGTGACATGATCGAGATTTCTATTATCTTGCTGTCTGATGAAAGAGAGGATTCTTGGGATGCTTTTTCGGGTGGTAACCCTGATGTGCATCCCCAAAGCAACGCAAAGGAGCACATAAATCCAAGCGCTCTTCTCATTCTCGCCTCATAACTACAAATAGACAAAACTATATTATACGGGAAACACTGCAGGTTCCTGCCGCCTATTTCCTTCGCCCTCATCTGGACTCACGTGAGGCAAATTAGCCAATCCTGACACCGCGCCTTTTCATTCTAAGGTTTATGGCCTACTTGTCCCTTGCAACATATCTCTTAACTGTATCAATCTCTCACGAGAGGGAACGCAAGGCTCATGTCCAACATTTCCCCTATCTACATCATGCATATCCATAAATTCGCTCAGAACTTCCTCGAGTAATTACTCGTAGCCGGATTCAAGCTCATACTTATCATCACATGCTAAATATTGAATCATCTCGTCACCGAAGTCAGGCACAGACATTTCACCTTCAAGCAAATTATCGATACGACCAATGATGAACTTCCGTGTTATGAGTTGTTTACGCATGCATTATTGTTTCTTCATGCAAGTTAGGCAAGCCTGACCCGACGCTCCACCCTCGGTTTCGAGGAATTCCCCGCCGCACTCCTTACACTTGAACGGAACGATCCTGGCTCTCCCCATCTCCCATTCACGTATTCAAGCCTGACCCCATCCCCGGGCTATGACCTGCCCAAGAGGGCTCTGGATGGATTATGCCGGAGGGGCCGGGGGCGATGGCCACTCCGGGTTCATACCTGTGCTAATTTCAACATTGATGACCTTCCCCCATCTGGCCCTATGATCCGGGTTGCCCTCGGACTAATACGACACGAGTATAGTATGAGGAGAGCGATTACGGCTGCGAGAGCCAAAAGCAAAACTTTGATTGCTCGATCAATATAGAGGGGAAACATCTGAGCCTCGTCGTGCCGTACGGGGAACGGGAAGTGGAGAGAACGAAAAACTTTCGCGTCCACCAGGAGGTCGTAGATCCCATCTTGCGTCCGCAGACGCAAGGCTATCGTCCAGGGTATTCGACCCAGGCCGGGGAGCTTGACCGAGTAGGCTACAGCTGACTGAACGGAGCGAGCCGGAACACTGTACGGAGGAAACTCAATTGTGTCAGTTGAAACGGTGAGCACGGTGAATGGCGCAGTGGACTCCCAACCCCAGAGGGGTGACCTTTCATTGGTCAGCTCCAGGCGACGAACCTTTGCCCGCACCCCCTCCATATTTCCGCCTTCTTTAAGTTAGGAAGCTGCAGTAGCTGAGCGAGGGCGGTGCAAGGCGTGTGCCGGACGTGGCCGGGGGTTATGTTCACCCCGGGTACATTGCTACTACCTGCTATGAGCTGAGTGTTGAGAGCTAACTGTTCGCCTTACCTATCGATCACCCATGCGACAACCCGAGAGGCCGTCCGTCAACATAAAAAGCAGAATGTCCCCTTTTTGCCCTTAAAGCAGAATGTCCCCTTTTCGCCCTTTTCGTCCAAAGGTGTCCGGTACCCTCTAACTTCGCCAGGATCATCTCAACAGGTCACGGGCCTACGACCACGGTGCGCCTGGCCATGCCGAAGTTGGCGTTGGACGGGTCCATAGCCAGTACTTCCAACTCCGCCGGTCCCGTGCTGTCCAGCACCACCTGCCCGGCGAAGGTGCTCTTTTGCCCGGCGTACGAGAGGGGCGCCTCCGTCAGGACCTGGCCATCTCGGAGCGCCCGCGCGACCACGCGGATCTTCCTAGCGTCCCAGAGCCCTCCGGGCTCGGTGGGGCACCCTCAGGTCAACGTCACGGTCGCCCGAACCTCGACCGGGGAGCGGACGGACGTGCGTGCGTGGGCTGTGGGGGACAGTAGGTCCACCGTAAACCCGTGGATCTCCAAAATGATCCCCTCGCCCAGCACATCCTGGCCGGGGACCAAGAGCAAAGTCTTCGACGCGCGCTGTGTGGACTGCGGGGTCCCCAAGGGCCCCTCGGCCGTCACCTCGACGTTGGTAGGCCGCTCGAGCGTCAGCGTCACGAGGAAACTTGCCGTCCCGGCGGTGTCAAAGATTGTCGCCCCCCGGGCGCGGGGCCGGACCATGATCAGATCGGTGCTCCCCGTCTCCCCCTTCTGTATGCCCTCGGCCAGGACCGCACCGCTGGCCACGTCCCGAATGGTGATTCGGGCTCCGCCCACGTTGCTCCCTATCACCTTGGCGTCCCGCGAGACGGCCCGCACCATCACCTTGGTCGGGACCCCCTCCCCAGCTTGGGTCAGCCCGGCCATGACCAAGACAAGCAGTGCGGCTGTACCGCTTATCCGGCCGTTCCTCCTCATCGGCCACCTCCTTTGTACTGGTCCCTGATTTCTTGGACGTGTCTGGCCAATTCCGGGAACATAATACATACTTTAAGAAAATGGGGTGCGACCTATTTTCGTATGCTTGGGACTTTGGACCGAGATAACCAGATGCAGTCCGCGGGCGCAGGCGGGGCAGAGGGGCAAAGGGGTCAAGTCTGCTCTTGACTCACCACCGTGGCAATGGCTCCAGGCACCCCACGTTTCTCCTCCCATTCCGTCCTGAACTCTCAACTCTCGTCCCTCAGCCCTCCGCTACCCCGCTACTTGGATTTCCATTCGTGGTGGAATGAAATTACGATCAATGTTGGCGACAACTTATCAATTACGTTTCAGTCGCACCGACTCGGGCCAGTCCCATATCCGTCGGTCTCGATCTTTTTCAGTCTCCCACCCCTGAAGGTCAGCAGATGAATCAGCCGATTGTCCCCGCAGTCGTACATCAGGACTTCGGTCTGCTCGACCGTTTTGGTGAAAGTCCCCTCTCGAATGACCTGCCCCGGCCCCTCGGTGGTTGCTGTGTCGCCGAATGAACCGGTCAGTTCCTCTTGGACGACCCGACTCGACGTGGGTTCACCGCACTTCGCAATGACAATGTCAATAAAGTCACCCCGGCTGATGATGCCTCCCTCACATTGAAAGGCAAATGCGCCCTGCGCCAAAAAGAGAACTGCCGCGCCGGCTATCACGATTGTCCCTATTATTCGTGCCATGTCTCTTCTCCATTCATAAATAGCTGAGAGTCGAGAGTTGAGGGTTGAGAGCAAGCCCTTCGACTGCCTCGTCCGCGTCGCCATAAGCTGCTTCACCTGGCACGTCTTCCCCAGATCCGCCTTCAGCCCGTCCGGCTCGGGAAAGCTGACGGGGATTAAGCACGACGGTATTCCATGAAGTGGGCCGTCTCATCGGCGACCTCGCCCCCAAACAGCGACTCCACGACATAGAAGGACATATCAATGCCCGAGGCGACCCCGGCCGAGCTGATGATACCGTCGTCCACCACCCTGCGATCCCGCTCTACCTTCATCGCCGGGTCGAGCGATTCGAGCAGGTCGAGCGCGCCCCAGTGGGTCGTGGCCCGCCGGCCTTCCAACATCCCGGTCTTGGCCAGGAGGAGGGAACCGGTGCAGACCGAGGTGATCTTGCGCGCCTGGGCGGCGACCCGCCGGATCCACTGCAGGGTTTCCGCATCATTGAGGAGCGGGCGGGTCCCAAAGCCGCCCGGGACGACGAGCAGGTCGATCTTCGGCGCGTTGTCAAAGGCGAAATCAGGGAGAATCCGCAGGCCCCCGATGGCCACCACCGTCTCGAGCGACTTGGCCACCGTGAAGACGCGGAACGGGGCGCCCTCGTCCGAGCGACGCGATTCCACCCCGGGCACGAGGCGCGTGCGCGAGAAGACTTCGTAGGGGCCGGCGAAGTCCAGCACCTCGACATCCTCAAAGATGAAGATCCCAACATTCCACTGCTCCACGGTCCTCCCCCCGACATCCGCATTCTCAGCTCTTCAGAAAAGGGGTCATCGAAAAGGGGTCAAGTCTGCCCTTGACTCGCCCCGTACTTCCCCTCCCATTCCTTCCGCAGCCCTCAGCTACGCCGTCACTTCGATTGCCATTCGTGGTGGACCGGGTGTGAGGGGTCCGTCAGGTTGTGGAGCAATCCCTCGCAAAGCCACAGTTGCCGCTCTGAAACACAAAGCACCGGGGGGCGTACGACCCGCCCGGTGCTGCAGTGTGTCCGGGTCCTACCCTTTCCATGTCGATCCTAACTCTCGGCTCTCAACTCTAGACTCTCAGCTTAATGTTGGCGCTAACTTAAGGAATTTAGGCGGGTGTGTCAACCCGAAAAGCCGGTCGCGGCCAGGCGGCCATGCACCAAATTGGGATGGAGTCGAATTTCCTTGCTTGACCGCACTCGACTCTCAACTCTGAGCTCTCCCCTCTATCGCAGCGGCTTGGGTCTGGGTGTGCGCACATCCAACAGCTCCTCGAACACGCGGTCGGAAGCGGTCTTGGGATCGCCAAGGTTGTACATGAAGAGGATCCCGACGTTGTGTCCTCCCCGATCATCATCCCGAATGGCATTGAACCCATAGTTGTAGCCGACGCCCACGCGCCAGCGCCGACTTTCGGGCGTGTACCCGAGGATGCCGCCCACCCCCGTATGCCATTGACCCGGCTGTCCCAGGCCCTCGATGTAGTCCACCCAACCCGTCGCGCCCCCAGCGGTCAAGGAATACCGTTCCGCAGAGTCCAGCGGTAGTGTGTACGTGCCGTAGAGTAAGCCGAGGCGCTCGGTCGAAAGCTCCTTGTGGAAGTAGCCCGGCATATAGAGCGGAAACTCCGAGGCAAAAGGAAGGGCACCGCCCACGCGGTAGGCGCTGAAACGGTCCGCATCCAGCACGGCTCCCCCGATCAGTCCGAGGCTAAAACGATGCTTGTTCTCCGGGAAGGTGTGGGTCATCTCGATGCGGCCGAGGAAGCGGTGACTGGTGGACTTCAGCTCCCGGTCATCGGCAAAGCCGTAGCGGCCGCTGTCGGGGCGGTGGTGCAGCTCGTACCACACGGACACTTCTGAGGCCAGGCGCGGCCAGAGCACCGGCTCTTTTCCTCCGAAACGCAGGCCTGCCCGCAGGGTCAAAAATGGCTGGTCCTCGGGTAGTTCGAAGGTGTCCTCGGTTTCACTACTTTTGGCGAACACGTGATAGTTCACGCCGCCGCGCAAAACGCCATTCAGCGGAATCGTCGCCCCGGGATTGAACAGATGAAAAATGCTGACGTTGATACCGCCGCCGTGGCCGTAAAAGGACTCGTCGCGAGTATAGTTGCCGCGCCGCACCTCGTTGTAGTTGTTGTAAAAGCCGCCGCCGAAGACTTCCACGGCCAGGTCGGTGTGCTCGCGCAGCAGGTCCCGAAAGCCTAGCTCGCCGGTCACGAACGTGGGAGCGAACACCATGCGCAGGGTTTGATTGGTTTGCGGGAAGTCCGGTATGTTCCAGTAGTAGAACGCGTACACCTCGTTTGGACCGTCCGTCCGGAGCGACTGGTTGAAGCCCAAGTGGAGTAGCTTCCGCGGCTCGGGGTCGATCTGGGCCAGCGCAGGGACGGCCAGGGCCAGCCACAGTGGGAGGATGAGTCCGGTCAATATTTTTCGGCACAAAGACGGCACAGCGTTCAATGTGTTCTTGATGATGCGGTCAAACTTCTTCAGGTTGATGGGCCGAATGTTGGCGATACCTTAAGGGATTCGGGTTGGCCCGTCAATCAGTGTTTAACACAGAGTCGAGAGCGGCCAGATTTCGGATTTGGGACTTCGAGTCGTGAGCCTCAGTCGAACGATTGCGGATTTCGGATTTCTTGGACCTCGGACTTCGGACGTTGCACCGGAGGGTCGAGAGTGGAGAGTTGAGGGTGGAGAGTCAGAATATAGTCGAGAGTTGAGAGCCATTCGACAACCATTCGACGGGTTTACCCCAAGCTTGGTCGAGGGATTCAGGGCGGGGCTCAGGGGACTGATGGAGTCACGAAAAAACGGAGGTCAGGACCCAGAGGGCGATCACGGTCCAGATCACGATGGCGAGCCACGCGTTCCGCAGCAGCTTTGATCGGTCCGCTGACATCTCCTCAGCGATCTTCATGAATGCATCTGCAAATGGCAATATGCCCAAACCGCCCACGAGCGCGGTGAAGGCCATCACCGCAGCAACGTCGACGATATTCATGCGTGTCAACACATAGTACCCGACCACGATCGCCAAGACCCCATACACGGTGGTCGCCAACCAGGGATTGCCCAGGAGCGGTTCAGCGACTTTCTTCATCCATACCTGTGGATTGATCAGCACCACCACCATCTTCACCAAGACCAAGATCGCAAAGATGGTCGCGATAATCTCGAGCGCGCTCATGTGTCTCACCTCCGATTGTTAGCGGAGAGTCCGCAGTTAGTCGAGGGTAGAGTGTCGAGAGTCGAGCGATACCCGTTCGACGGGGCTCACGGCAGGCCCTTCGACTCGGAATAGGGCAAAGATTCCCGGAAACTCCCCCACTACAAATATAGGCACCGGACCAAGTTAGTCGAGGGTTGAGTGCCCTTCGACTTCGCTCAGGGCAAGTTGAGAGTTGAGTGATCACAGCGGTTCGACGGGTTCACCCCGAGCTTGGTCGAGGGGCTCAGGGTATAGCTCGTGGGCTGATGGGGGTTAGAGGGCGCGGACGAAGTACAAGATTGCTATCAGAACAAAAAGTCCGGCCAGGGCTTTTGGCAGATATTGCTCGTACTGCTTCAGCCGGTCCTCCACCAATCGGTAGCCGTGAATGGCCAAGAGGGTTACGCCGATGAGGGAAGCAGTGACAGCTAACGCGTATGTCAGCATGAGTGCGACGCAGTGGATTCCCCCCAGGCAGAGGGCCAAGAGGGCAAACTCTTCCTCGTGGATGAATCCGAGGAGGAAGGCAAATACCGCCATGTCCCAGAGGGACTGCGGCGTCATCCGAGGATGGACATGGCCGTGCTCGTGGCCGTAGCTGTGCGGGTGATCATGATGGTGATGACCATGGTGATGGCTGTGGTTTCCGCGGTATGCCCGATAGGCCATATAGAGAAGTAACACGACCACCCCGTACCGAACGAGAGGAAGCGAAGCGAGATCGATCGCCTGATTGACGAGAAGAAAGACCACCACGACTGCCAGGGATGAAATGAGGTGGAAAAAGGCAAGGATGCCCGAAGTAAGGAATCCATACCAGGTCTGCCCCTTGCGTTGGAGGGAGTAGGCAACGGCCACCGGCCAACCATGGCCGGGTTCCACACCGTGGAGCAGTCCAATCATTATTGCGTTAAGGTAGACCGACATGCGTCCCCCACCTTGGATCCTCTCCCCTACGACTCGAGAAAATTATATCCCACTTCGAGGGGGCAAAAAGAGGGCAAAAAAAGGGTTAAATCTTTTGTTGACAATTAGTCAAATTTGGCCGGTGGAGCAGATGAAATAGAACAAACCATCGATGTAATGTCACATGCTCCGAGAATTAACATAGCACCGCTTGACACCTCTGGTGAGCTGAGCAATGCTTACACGTGTCCCACATCAACACACGAGGAGGGTCCTGTGAGAATCGCGATTACCACGCCGACCGGAAACATCGGACGGAGCCTCACGCATCGGTTGCTCGACGCGGGCGGCCACGAGCTGATCCTCCTCGCGCGCAATCCCGACAAGCTCAAGGCGGAGCACGCCAAAGGGGCGAAGGTCGTCCAGGGGGACCTGGGTGACGCGGCCTACGTCAAGAAGGCGACCAAAGGCGCCGACGCACTCTTTTTTCTCTGCCCCCCCAACTTTGCCGTTCCCAATCTACCGCGCCTACTACGGCAAGCTCGCCAAGATCGGCGCCGATGCGGTGAAGGCCAACAGGATCAAGCACACCGTGCTCCTCTCCAGCATCGGCGCGCACCTGGCCGAAGGCACCGGTCCCATCCTCGGCCTCCACGACGCCGAAAAGATTTTCGCCCAGGCCACGAGGTGCCTGACCAACCTGCGCCCCACGTGGTTCATGGAGAACTACCTCTGGGATCTCGACTCCATCCGGCGCATGAACAGCATCTTCATGCCCGTCTCCGGTGACATCACGTTGCCCATGATCGCCACAACGGACATCGCCGAGCGCGCAGCCCGCGTCATCACTGGCCCTGCGCCTTCCCAGCCCAAGAATGTCTCCCTCCACGGCCCCAAGGACTACAGCTTTGACGAGTGCGCCAGGATCATCAGCCAGGCAATCGGCAAGGAGGTCCGGCACGTCCGGGTTCCGCCCGCAGAGACAAAGGAGGCCCTCATCGGTATGGGCGCCAGCGAGGGCGTGGCCGACGCGATGCTCGAGATGTACACCGCGCTCCAGGCTGGCACCATCACGGACGAAGTCGAGCGCACGCCGGACACGACGACGCCGACCACGTTCGAGACCTTCGCCCAGGACGTGCTCGCGCCCGCCCTGCAGGCCTAGCGCCGGGCCTCTGCTGAACTTCTGTCCCACTGATTCATAAATCTCCCCAGCCCCACCTGAGCAAGCCCAGGGCGACCAATCCCCGCAAGAATCCGACAATTCGGAGTGCGCAATGGGAAAGTCCGTAAATTTTGGGGCAAGATCTCGTACTTTTACGAGTTGTCGGCGCGAACCCATTGGCTAATATGTAGTTAATACTACCTTGCTTCGTCGAGAATACTTAAGGCCCCACCGGGAGATGTAAGCATGGAACCGGGGTGCGCGTCGTATTCTTAGCCCACCCCAGGCACCATCGACGGCGAAACGAGCATTCAGACGCCCTTCCGGGCGGACCACGGGCCGAGAGGGTGTTTTCGCTTTTGAATCCAGCATACTCCCCTTGCACGCGCCGCCGCCCGCTCTCGGCCGAGGATGATGGATCTATAGCCTCTGTCCTGTGGCCGTGCACACAATGACCCCACATAAATGCCACCATCTGGATCACGCGAAGACCAAGGAACCACGGTTAGATTGAATTGCTGCCTATTTTCGGAAGGCTATGCGACGTGTAAAAGATGAAGAGAAGGCAAAAAAGCAACGCACACACGGGCTGGTAGGCATGCGACAACGGGTCACTGCCTTCAAATCATTGGAGAACAAGCGCACGTGGGCGGACGAGACGTTTCGCCGGTTCTTGGACTCTGCCCCGGATGCCATGGTCTATATCAACGAGCACGGGAAGATCCTTTTGGTGAACGCGCAGACAGAGAGACTCTTCGGTTACGCTCGCGAGGAGCTGATCGGACAAGGTGTCGAGATCCTCTTGCCCGAACGCTTCCAGGACCAACACGTCGAACACCGGAAGTCCTACTTCAGCCATCCCCGTGTCCGACCGATGGGGGCATCCCTAGATCTGTCCGGTCGGCGCAAGGATGACACCGAGTTTCCGGTCGAGATCTCGCTCAGCCCAATTGAGACCGAGGAAGGCGTCCTGGTCTCGGCCGCTATCCGGGACATCACCGAGCGCAAGAAGGCCGAGCAGCAGATTCTTGATTATCAACAGCAACTCCGGAATGCGCTCTCAGAAGTAGAACAATTGAAAAACCAGCTCCAGGCGGAGAACATCTATCTGCGGAAAGAAGTCAAACTGAGCCATAAGTTCGGAGAGATGATTGGCCAGAGTGATGCCCTGAAGGAAGCTCTCCACAAGGCGGAACAGGTGGCCTCGACGGATGCCACGGTCTTGATCCTGGGAGAAACCGGTACGGGTAAGGAGCTCGTTGCTCGAGCGATACACAACTTGAGTCCACGGAAAGAACGACCGCTGGTCAGTGTTAACTGCGCAGCGCTGCCACCGACGCTTATCGAAAGCGAGCTTTTTGGTCACGAAAAAGGCGCCTTCACGGGCGCATCCTCGCAACAGGCCGGTCGTTTTGAGATGGCCAATGGAGGGACGATCTTTCTGGACGAAATCGGCGACCTGCCCCGCGAACTGCAGGCCAAGCTCCTCCGGGTTCTTCAGGAACGGGAGTTCCTGCGCGTGGGAGGGTCCCGCCCCGTCACTGTGGATGTGCGGGTCATTGTCGCCACCCATCGGGACCTTGAACAGGCAATCAAGGTCGGTGATTTCCGCGAAGACCTCTATTACCGGCTAAACGTTTTCCCCATATCCCTTCCTCCCCTTCGGGACCGAATAGAAGACATCCCTCTCTTAGTGAGGTATTTCACACACAAGTATGGCACAATGTTTGGGAAGAGGATCGAAAGTATCCCTCAGAAAGTCATGGACATGCTGCAGGCCTATCGGTGGCCTGGCAATGTTAGGGAGTTAGAAAACATTATCGAACGAGCCGTGATTCTCGCGTCCGGCTCGGCCATTGGGCTCGGTGAGGCTCTCGAGTCGGTGCGACCCTCTGACCTGCACACGACTAGCTCGCTCACTCTTGCAGAGGTAGAGCGTAATCACATCCTTGGGGTTCTGGAGAAAACCGGCTGGAGGATTGAGGGCGAGCACGGCGCTGCCGTGCGGCTGAGGCTCAACCCCAGCACTCTCCGATCTCGTATGAAGAGACTGGGCATCAAAAAAGAACGGCGCGCCAGTTAGCGCCGCCGCATCCCGCTATCCCGCGATATTTCGCTGTCTGCGATATATCGCGGAAATGTGTAGTCTTCTCATCTCCTTACTTTCACACCCCGAAGTCCAGCTACCCCTTATTATTCAGTCGAATATCTCTACTCAGTAAGAGCAGAACTCCTGTGGCACGCCAATTGCGAGACAAGGTCGATGGCGCGTCGGAGAAGTTGATGCACAACACCGGGACGTTTGACCGCATGGGTTACCTGAACATGTAAGGTGTCCTCTCCGGGAAACAAGGAGGCGGACCATGATGCAACGACACATGGGTTTGAGAAAACGCCTGGGGGCCCTTATGGCGATCGCCCTACTTGTGGCATGGCCAGTCTGGGCGGGTGCTGAGGAGACCTCGTCTGTTGGTGTAAGGGAAACGATTTTTACGATCGAGAGACCCCAACCCGTCTAGCTCCCGCTGAAGAACGGGGGACTCTCACGTGAGGCCATGGCCCCCGCGGCATCAATGAAGCGCGATACAGAGACGTAAAGGAAAGGAGGTGAGAAACCATGAAGCGGCTTGCAACTATCGTGCTCGTACTGGCGCTCTTCGCCACGCCGGCGATTGCCTTGGCGGACTCTAACATCGCCAATTCCGTGGGCATCTCGGTGGATGAACTTCTTACCGAAGCCGGAAATGATTAATCCTGCCGGGTAAGACAAGAAACGCAAAAAGGTCCCAGGGATCCCTGGGGCCTTTTTGCGTTTTAGGGGTAGAACAGAAACACGGTCCTCAGACCCCTATCCACTGGGGCTATAGGGGATTTCCCTGGGCAAAGCATAGGCCTCTCCCTGGTCCGAAAAACAGGTTCGCTCCTGATTGTGATGCAGACGCCATTTTGCTACCGGTGGACATTGGAATATCATCGTGCTTCATAAGCACTAGTACCGTCTTGAGCGTCTTAGAGATAGACCCCTGACCGACCTCCGTAACACGGACACCAAAGAAGGAGACTCATTATGGGCAATCCGTTCGTACACGTTGAACTCCAGACAAGTGACACACGTAAGGCGAAAGACTTTTACATGAAATTGTTTGATTGGAAGTTAGAAGACCACCAGATTGGCGATATGACCTACACGATGGTGGAGGTGGGTGAAGGAACCGGGGGGGCATCATGGAAAATCCTGTCCCCAATGTCCCGTCTCACTGGTTGGCTTACATCCTGGTAGACGATGTGGCCGCGTCAATCAAGAAGGCGAAATCGCTCGGGGCGACGATCCTTCAAGACAAAATGGAGGTCCCAAATTACGGGTGGTTGGGTGTGATCAGTGATCCCATCGGGGCAGTTTTTGGCATCTGGCAGCCCATGAAAAAATAGACAGAACCGATCCCCCAAGAACCCGACAATTTCGAGTGAGCGATGGTATACCTGGATATCCGTCGTACGAGGTGTTCTGGGAGCCGCGTGGTAGCAAGGACTGACCTCCAGGACGCGGCAAAATATGCCCTTTCGTGACCCAAAAACGCAACCCATACGCAACCGCCCTGACCTGATGGAACGCCGCCTTTCGCAGGCATTCTTCTCGGTAAGAGATCCCCTATAGCTTGACACTCCTTGCACGGTGTCCAGCAATTGCCTCTATACCCTCCGCCAGGCCCTCGTCTGAAGTGATCCGGATCATGTGAATAGCTGACCACCGCCATTGCCCTTTCCTTCGCCTTGCAACAAATTACGAATAGGATTGACGTTGTCGCGTAACTGATCCAGCCACGAGGGGAGTCGTAGCCTCCCCTTCAGCAGTTGCAGCATGGAACCGGGGTAAAGACAGTCCCCGGCCGACCGCAGGCACCATCGACGGCGCACCAAGCATTCAGACGCCCTTCCGGGCGGAGCATAGCCCGGAGGGCGTTTTTGCTTTTCCGAGGTGAGCAGGACCACGGCGTAATCTGAGGAGGTACCGTTACAAAGACGAGGGTTCTCTCAATGAGGACAAGAGCAGGAAGTGCTTTCGACAGGCGGAACACGTAACCATCGATAGAGAGGCGGGGGAAGGTGCCATGGCGATTGAGGAGAGGCTCGAGGAGCTGCGGAGAAGACGGGAGGCGGCCCTCGTAGGGGGCGGAAAGGAGCGGATCGAACGGCAGCACCAGGCCGGCAAACTCACCGCGCGGGAACGGTTGGATCTGCTGCTCGATCCCGGAAGCTTCACCGAACTGGATATGCTGGTCACCCACCGCTGCACCGACTTCGGGATGGAGAAGCAGAAGATCCCGGGGGATGCGGTGGTCACCGGCTACGGCACCATTGACGGTCGACCAGTCTGTGTCTTTGCCCAGGACTTCACCAGCTTTGGGGGGACCTTAAGCCTGGCGAATGCTCAGAAGGTCTGTAAGGTCATGGACCTCGCGGTCAAGATGGGGGTACCCATCATCGGCCTCAACGACTCGGGGGGAGCCAGGATCCAGGAGGGGGTCGACTCGCTGGCGGGTTATGCCGACATCTTCTTGAGGAACGTCCTGGCCTCTGGGGTCATTCCCCAGATTACAGCGATCATGGGCCCCTGCGCCGGCGGGGCCGTCTACTCCCCTGCCCTGACGGACTTCGTCATCATGGTCAAGGGGAATAGCTGCATGTTTATAACCGGCCCCGATGTCATCAAGACAGTCCTCCAAGAGGAGGTGACCTTTGAGGAGCTCGGCGGGGCGATGATCCATAATGCCACCTCCGGGGTGGCCCATTTCGCCGTCGACTCGGAGGAGGAGTGCATGCTAACGGTTCGGGAGCTCCTGAGCTTTCTGCCCCAGAACAATCTCGAAGACCCGCCGCGGCGGCCGTCGACCGACGATCCCAACCGGATGGAGGAGGTCCTTGATGCGATCGTCCCTGACAATCCCGTCAAGCCGTATGACATGAAGACACTGATCCGGTTCGTCGTCGATGATGGGTACTTTTTCGAGGTGCAAGAGCACCTCGCCCAGAACATCATCATCGGCTTCGCGCGGCTCGACGGCCAGTCCGTGGGGATCGTCGCCAACCAGCCCATGGTGCTGGCCGGCTGTCTCGATATCAACTCTTCCATCAAGGCCGCTCGGTTCATCCGCTTCTGCGACTGCTTCAACATCCCCATCATCACCTTTGAGGATGTCCCGGGCTATCTCCCCGGCACCGCCCAGGAACACGGCGGGATCATCAAGCATGGGGCCAAGCTGCTCTACGCCTATGGCGAGGCCACGGTGCCGAAACTCACAGTCATCGCCCGCAAGTCCTATGGCGGTGCCTATACCGTCATGGGGTCCAAGCACATGCGGGCCGATTACAATCTGGCCTTTCCGACGGCGGAGATTGCCGTGATGGGGCCCGAGGGGGCGGTGAATATTCTGTACCGCCGGGAGCTGAGCAAGGCAGAGGATGCCGAGGCTTTCCGGGCTGAACGGGTCGAGGAATTTAGGGACAAATTTGCAAACCCCTATGTGGCGGCAGAGAAAGGGTACATCGATGACGTGATCGAGCCAAAAGAGACCCGCCCGAGGCTGATCAGTGCCCTGCGGATGACGGCCACCAAACGCGACACCAACCCCC
>JABAOF010019749.1_pt2 | contig 14497 bp, 15 predicted proteins | sample 7062171 | NCBI WGS metagenome assembly JABAOF01 (sample SAMN14538628, study PRJNA623070) | marine sediment metagenome | biome: marine biome [ENVO:00000428]; feature: marine pelagic biome [ENVO:01000023]; material: deep marine sediment [ENVO:00002113] | place: India: Gulf of Khambhat ...
GCAGTCACTGTTGACATTTTAAGAGGGCACAATAATATTGTGTGCATGACACTTGATGCCCGTACAGGACTTATCGGACTTTTTGGAAACCCGGTAGAACACTCCTTCTCACCATTGTTCATGAACTACGCTCTTGGAGTCCTCAATCTAAACTACCGCTACCTTGCCTTTAGCATTGATCATGACAATCTCGGGATCGCCGTCGATTCGCTCAGGACTCTGGGGTTACGGGGCGTGAACGTCACAATCCCCTATAAAAAATCCATAATGAGCTTTCTCGATACTGTGGACGATCAGGCAAAGCTGATCGGTGCGGTAAACTGTATCGTGAACGGGGAAGGTCGTCTCGTCGGATACAATACGGACGTTCACGGTTTCATAAAACCATTAGAGGACCGCGGCATATCTCTCCATGGAAAAAGGGTGCTCATCATTGGGAGCGGGGGTGCAGCACGGTCTGTCATGTACAGTCTTGTTCANNTTGTTCATGAGGAAGCGGCTGAGATCAGCCTTGCAAACCGAACAGAATCTAAAGCAGTTTCGCTCATCGAATGGTGTAATAATACACTCCGATACCGGAAAGCTAGTTTTGCAGGTCCCGGTCAGGAAATAACCCAGAATAAGATGGATACATACGAAATTATTGTGAACACAACACCAGTGGGCATGCATCCGGATAGGTCTGGCTGCCCTGTGGGGAAGAATATCGGTTTCCATTCAAAACAGGTTATCTATGACCTCATCTATAACCCCCCACAAACTGAGCTTTTGAGGAAGGGTGTCACGGGGAGCGCGCTTATACTGAACGGATTCGAAATGCTCATTATTCAGGGGTTGTACTCCCTCGCACACTGGTTTCCAGATCAGAAGAGAGACATTTTCTCTCTTCAGCAGAACATTATCGACCATGCGAAAATCTCTGCGGGGTGTATCTGAGAAAATGGAAATACAAAACCGAACCGCTATCTTTTTAATCGGCTTCATGGCGGCCGGAAAGAGCACAATTGGCAAACACCTGGCAGAGCCCCTGGACTGTTCCTACCAGGACACCGATGCGGAGGTGGAAAAAAGGGGGGGTATGCCTATTCATGATATCTTGGAAAAAAAGGGTAAATCCTATTTCCGTTATTATGTAAAGAAACTCGGGATCTCTATTTTGTCTTTGGCCGGGAAATACCCGGTGGTTAATAATCTCGTTAGGTGTTGTGGCTGGGAGAAAAAGCTAGACTAAAGCTGTCCCAACTAAGCTTCGTAAGTCAGAAGAAATCTTGCAATCCGGTAAGTAATAAAGTAATTTAAAATGAATTCTTGTATCCACAGGAGATTGCTGAATTCCGAATGAAATTTTTAGTAACACGATCCAACATGAAAGGAACTGTGACCATACCAGGATCAAAATCCCACACTATCCGTTCCGTATTTATAGCCAGCCTGGCTGATGGTCGCTCCCTTATTCGGGCTCCTCTTTTATCCCTGGATACAGAGTCCGCCATCCGTGTCTGTCGGGCTTTTGGGGCTGAGATAATAAGTGGCAAAAACCAGCTCGATGTGATTGGATTCGGAGGGCAGCCCTCAACTCCGGAGAATGTGATCGATGTAGGCAACTCCGGTACGACCCTCAGACTGGGAGTTTCCACGGCCTGCCTATGTGAAGGTTACTCCCTATTTACCGGTGATGAACAGATTAGAAGCAGGCCCATGGATCCGCTTCTGACTGCCTTGAACAATCTTGGTGCCCGTATTATTTCCACAAGAGGGAACGGGAAGGCACCTCTGATTGTGAAAGGCAGGGTCCTGGGTGGAAAAACTGAGCTTCAGGCTGTGAGTTCACAATATCTGTCTTCTCTGTTGATAAATGCCCCTTTGTTTGAACAGAACACAGAAATCATTTTGACGGAATTATATGAGATTCCTTATGTGGATATTACCCTGTGGTGGCTTGATGAACAGGGTATTCGATATGAGAGAGAGGGATATGAACGATTCCTGATACCAGGAAATCAGTCCTACCATTCCTTTGAGAAGACTATACCTGGTGATTTTTCCTCCGCTTCCTTTTTCTTGGTTCTTGGTGCCCTTTCAGAGGAGGGGATCCGGTTGAAAAACCTTCTCATAACCGATCCTCAGGGGGATAAAAGAGTTATTGAAATATTGAAGTCTATGGGCGCCGTTGTAAAGGTAAATCATGACAGCATTACAGTGAAGGCCGGAGAGCTAAAGGGGCGGAAAATCGATATGAACGATATTCCCGATGCCCTGCCTGTCATGGCCGTGGCCGGCTGTCTTGCAGAGGGAACAACCCAGCTATGCAATGTCCCCCAGGCCAGGCTGAAAGAGACGGACAGGATCAGTGTTATGTGTCGCGAGCTTTCCAAAATGGGTGCTGATATTACAGAAAAAGAGGACGGTCTGGTAATCAATAAAAGCCAGTTAAAGGCCGCCTCGGTAACGGGATATAAAGATCACAGGGTGGTTATGGCCCTTGCCGTTGCCGGACTGCAGGTTGAGGGAGAAACAATAATTGGCACGGCAGAATCCACTGAAGTGACTTTCCCCAATTTTTTTGATCTTATCAGACAGTGTCAAGGCAACATAAAGAAATTAGAGCAATGATTTTTGGTTGTTATCTTGTAAATTATTCCTTGAAAGGATGGAATTATGATTGGTTGTCATTTAGGCAGGATGGTTCAGCTAACAGTGGCGGGTGGGTCCTATCAGGAGGGACTATCCATTGTTCTGCAGGGTATCCCGCCCGGAATTACTTTAACAGAAAAAGAGATCTATGCTGACCTCTTATTGAGAAAACCCGGGGCTGACGAACTCTCTTCCCCCAGAAAAGAGCCTGACCTTCCTGTTATATATAGCGGGTTGAATGTCGAAGATACAATACAGGATGCTGGGAACAAGAATCACACCAATGGAACCCCTTTGACCATTCTTATCCCAAACCTGGACAGACATTTTATCCATATAAAACAGTACCAGGACACAAACCGTACACCCCGTCCGGGTCATGCCTCCTATGCTACTTTTAAAAAATACGGTCCTGATGATGATGCCATTGGTGCCGGTTTTTTCAGCGGCCGATATACAGCTACTATTGTGGGAGCCGGTTACGTGGCAAAAAAGATCCTCAAAAAATGCGGGATTGATGTCTTTTCTTTTGTCAGAGAAGCTGCGGGGATTCGCTGTTCAGAAGACAACCTGGAAACCATCAAGAAATATACAGATTCCTATAAGCTGATGCGCAGGGATCATGATCCTTTCTACCAGACCGTCTATGAACAGGAAATGGTAACCATGGACATGCGATTCCTGGAGAAAATGAAGATATTCGCCGAGATCGAGAAAACGATAGATGATATCCGGGACGGTGCCACTGAAATGAAACGCGAGGCTATTCTCGAGAAATACGGCGTACATCCTGTTATAAACTGCCCGAACCTTGAGGAAGCGGATGCCATGGTGAAGGCCTGCAATAAGGTTTCCGCTACAGGGGATTCCACCGGCGGTATCGTTGAAGTAGTTGCAACCGGTATTCCGGCTGGTCTGGGTGAGCCTGTTTTTCACAAACTGGACGGTGAACTAGGACAGATGCTTGGCATAGGGGCCGTGAAGGGAGTGGAAGTGGGAGCTGGCTTCAAAGTGAAGGACATGACCGGTTCTGAGTGCAATGATGAGATGAGGGCTGAAAACGGCAGGGTTGTCTTTGATTCAAATAATGCAGGGGGTGTCACCGGCGGTGTCTCAACGGGTCAACCTCTTGTTGTCAGACTTGCGATCAAACCCACACCGACCATAGACAGGAAACAGCATACCATTGATAAATATACCTTAGAGAACAAAGAGCTTGCTGCCATTACCAGAAGGGATCCCACCATTGTCTCCCGGATCTGGCCTGTTGCTGAAAATTATACTTCTCTTATTCTTCTTGACATGCTGATGATCCATTACGGATACAGTAAATTGCGCGATATGAAATAAGCGTTTGAAACGCTATTCCTTGAAAACAGATAAATCCGGTTTTCATTTGGCTGGCCTGTTTATCTGTCTTGGTTAAAGGATCTCTACATTNNACAGTCGGTACCTTATGGCTTATGAAGAAGAGGGGTTTTGTGGAGTGCTTGAAATCAAACATCGATGATATAATGAAACGGGTAGATACAAGTTCCGAGCGGCCGATTTTCCATCCCGGGAAACGGCCCAGAAAATCGCTCACATTCTCAAAAGGAAAGTAGTGTAGCTTGCAAATGGATAAGGTGCAGGTCGGAAATTTAAATCCATACACTGTGTACATTGGTGACGGAATTCTCAAAGAAACCCCTGTGATCATCGAGAAGAAACTAGCCGCAAAACCCTACCGTGACCGTAATCTGTTTATCATAACCGATCGAAACGTTTCAAGGCGCTATCTGAAGCCTCTGACGGGAAAACTGAAGAAACGGGGTTTTCGTGTAACACAGTCAATTCAGAATCCAGGCGAGAGACTCAAAAATCCAAGCAGTCTTAACAGTGTGCTGAACAGTATGGTGCGCCAGGGGATGACCCGGGATTCCACCGTTGTTGCCCTTGGAGGTGGCGTTATCGGTGACTTCGCCGGATTTGCCGCTTCGATCTATATGCGCGGCTGTCACCTCGTGCAGATTCCTACTACCCTTCTCGCGCAGGTTGATTCATCGGTCGGTGGAAAAGTGGGCATCAATTTAAAGGAGGGAAAAAATCTCGTCGGGAGTTTCTACAATCCGCTCACCGTAATCGGTGATACAGACACACTTAGAACCCTTCCTAGCCGTGAGTTTGTTGCCGGATTTGCAGAGATAATCAAATACGGTCTCATCTTCAGAAAAACACTCTTCGAAGAGGTTGAACGATTTTTCTCCTCCCGTTTTCCCGACACAGAAACCTCTATACCAACCGGGAAGCTCAGCAGGGTGATTCTCAGTGATATAGAGTTTTTGAGGAGTGTCATAGTGGAATCAGTAAAGATCAAGGCCATGATCGTTAGTGCGGACGAGCGGGAAAAGGACCTTCGCATGATTCTGAACTTCGGCCATACCTTTGGACACGCGCTGGAGCAGATAACTCGGTATCATCATTTCATCCATGGAGAAGCCGTGTTCCTCGGCATGCGAATGGGAGCGGAGCTCTCCAGTGAACTCGGTCTGATCAACTCCCACCAAAGGCAGAGGGTTTGTTCTCTTCTCGAACGATTCACCACCCCGCCTCCTAAGAATCTGAGCGCAGCAAGAGTTTATGCGCAGATGGGAAAGGATAAGAAAAAGCGTGGCGGATTGCTTCACTTTATCGTTCTGGAGAATATTGGTTCTGCCGTTTCCAAAACCGGCCTACCGAAAAAAATCGTTCTGGATTGCATCCAGAGGGTACTCCATAAATAACAGGTTGCCCGATCACACTCTTTTGAGTATGAGGTCAAAAGCCTTAAGGTATCCCTTAGGACCGAGACCCTTTATCTGATCCACACATACGTCCCTGATAACCGAAACTTTCCTGAATTCTTCTCTTTTTTCAATATCAGAGAGATGCACCTCAACCGTCGGCAGACCTGAGGCCTTAATCGCATCCCGCAAAGCGTAGCTGTAATGAGTGAACGCACCTGGATTCAGAATAAGGCCGCTATACCCACGTCGGGAAAGGGAGTGTATCCTATCAATGAGCTTCCCCTCATGATTCGACTGAAAAGCTCCAATTTTTACTCCCCTTTCACGGGCGTAACCTTTCAACATTCGAATGATATCCCGCAGGGTGGATTGGCCGTACACGTCAGGTTCCCTGCTGCCAAGCAGGTTGAGATTGGGACCGTTCATGACAAATATCTTTTTCATCTAGCGTATCCTGTCTTAACTCGAAACCACCTGATCATCTTCTCATAGTAAAGTGTCGAGATAAAAAAATCAACCGGGTGGGCGAAACAACAGTGGAAGCTCCAGCAGGAAGAGTGCTGTCAGGTGTAAAACCAGAGTGAGGGTGGCTGTTTTCCAGTAAAATGACACTGCTCTTAGAATTAGGTCTGGATCCTCCTTTTCCTTTTCGCCGAGCTTATCCTCTCCGATCCAGGGTTTGAATTTTTCTACACCCCCGTAGGTTGAGGGTCCTCCAAGTGAAAGTCCAAGATATCCCGCAAACCCGGCCTCCGATACCCCGCTGTTTGGACTTGGATGAGCTTTTGAGTACCGGATCATCGATCGGAACACGTCACTCCTGAATCCAGCCGCACAGAGAACAAAGAAGCCATTCAACCGTGCGGGTATGAAATTGAGCAGATCGTCCAGCCGGGCGCCAACTTTGCCGAAACGCTCGTATCGTTCGTTACGGTACCCAAAACAGGAATCGACTGTGTTGACCGTTTTATATATATAGGCAAGAGGCATCCCGCCGAGCACGAGATAGAATAGCGGAGCCGTGAAGCCGTCGACGATATTTTCAGCAACCGATTCAACAGTAGCCCGAATCAGTTCCTTTTTTCCAAGATTTTCAGTATCCCTGCCCACGATCCGTGCCGCTCTCTTACGGGCCTCCTCGATGCTTTCTTCATCTATATATCTGGCCACAGCCTTTGCCTCCCCGACCATGTCCCGGTTGCAAAAGAGGAAGAAGAGGAGGGCGATAAGAAGAACATTCACTCCAAAAGGAAGGGAGAAAAAGCGAAGCAGCCACTGAAGACCGATAGTAACGACAAAGACCGTTGCTATTGCCCAGAGTACGAGCAAAAGTCCACCAAAAAATTTCTTTTTCATCCGATACAGTACACGCTCATAGAAGTTGAGCATGGATCCGATGAGCCGCACGGGGTGTGCCCTAATCCGGGGATCACCAAACAGCGAATCGAGCACGAACGCGACGAAAACATTGATGATCACGGTTGTTCCCTCTACAAAACCATGATGAGTACGAGAATGAACCCGAGGCTTTCGGAAAACTCAACTCCCGCACCGATCGTATCTCCCGTAATTCCACCGATCTTTCTCCTGCATACCAGACCCCATAAAAACCAGAATAGAATAATGAAGGCGGGGAGAAAGAAAGAGAGGGGAGCTCCCAATCGTATCGAAATAAGCTCAGTGAGCAGAAAAGAACCAAGGACATGGTGTAAACGTACACCAGAAGCGAAACTCTTTCCAAGACTACTCCCATCCGATGCAGCAGGAAAAAGAAAACTGTAGAATGCCACACCACCCCTGCTCATAACCGTTGGCAGTAAGAGGAGTGACTGCTGGTGGTAGGGGATGTGGAGAAGTATCTCGTAAAGTATAGCTATCTTCAGGATATAGAGAAAAAAGGTCCCGACAAATCCAAGTGCCCCCATCCGCGAATCTTTCATTATGGACAGAATTTCATCACCAGTACACCTGCCCGAGAGAAATCCGTCAAATGTATCGATAACACCATCGGTATGCAGCCCCCTGGTAAAGAGAATTATGAAAATGTTGATGAATATTGATCGTGTGAGAGGTGAAAGTACGGCTATGACGCCGATGAGGTATACAAAAGCACCGAGCATCAAGCCCACGATGGGAAAAAAAACAGATGATTTTCCCATGTCTTCGGCATCGACCTCTATCCTGCCGAGTCCCGGAATTATAGTTAGAAACCCGAATGCAAAGAGCAGATTCTTGAAAACTCCCTTTACCCATTTAAACATTCATCCGAACCAACATTTCATCCCTTCTTTTTATCTACACCAGCCTCGTCAAAGGTGGCCATACCATCGTAGAGGGCAAGAGCCGAATCGATGAGCTCGATGCCAAGGGCTGCTCCGGTCCCTTCACCCAGCCGCATACCGAGATCCAGAAGCGGTTTCTTCTGGAGAAACCCAACCAAACGATCGTGTCCCTGTTCAGCTGAAAGATGGGAGAGCACAAAGTAGTCAGAAAGCTCCTTTTTCAAACCAACAGCGATCATCGCCCCTGCCGTTGATATGAAGCCATCCACAACGGCCAATCTTCTCTTCACTGCGGCGCCGATAATGAGACCTGCAATGCCCCCTATTTCGAATCCGCCAACCTTGCTCAGTACGTCTAATGGATCCGAGGGATCAGGACTATTAAGCGCAATACCCCGCTGAATAGCGTCAACCTTTTTCTCGAAGCCATCGTCATCGATCCCGGTACCTCGCCCCGTAAGGGAACGCACATCAATCCCGGTCATTACAGAAGCAATCGCGGAGGATGGGGATGTATTACCAATTCCCATATCGCCGGTACCGAGTATATCAAAATCATATTCCGTGGCCAGATCGATCCCCGTCAACACAGCCCGCTCTGCTTCCTCACGGGTCATTGCCGGTCCCCGGGTAAAATTGCTGGTACCGTATCCTATCTTTCGATCCAGATAACCGGAAAAATCAAGATCCGATCCAACCCCCATATCTACAACAACGATATCGCATCCAGCATGCCGGGCGAGAACATTCACTCCAGCTCCGCCTTTGACAAAGTTCAGCACCATCTGGGCGGTAACGCTCTGTGGATAGGCGGATACTCCTTCCTCGACAACACCATGATCTCCGGCAAGAGTAAAAATGATCTTCTTTTCACACTTGGGTCTGTCTGATCCCTGAGCAGCTGCAAGAATCAAGCACAGCTCCTCGAGTCTTCCGAGACTACCCTGTGGTTTCGTCTGAGAATCAAGTCGTCGCTGCACCGACCCCAAAATTCCTCTGTCGACAGGCTCAATCTTTTCAAGCCAACTCTTCAGATCTCTCATCAACCCTTCCTTTCCCTTAACTGCAATCGCTTGCCACGGTCGTGTCGTTCGAAGGCAAGTTCCACCAGTCGTTCGATGAGCTGGTGCTGTGGAATTCCACTCGCCTCCCAGAGCTTCGGATACATGCTTATATTCGTGAACCCGGGGAGTGTATTTATTTCGTTTACCAGTAGTTCACCGTTTTCCCTGATAAAAAAATCAACCCGTGCGAGTCCTTCACAGCAGGTCAGCAGAAAGGTCCTCACTGCGAGTCCCTGTATTTTTCTGATCGTATCCTTTTCGAGCCTGGCTGGTATCAACAGATCAGCCCCCCGATCATCCACATACTTTGCATCATAAGAGTAAAACTCATGGCGGGAAACTATCTCCCCCGGCATTGAAGCAATTGGCTGCTCGTTGCCCAGCACGGAGCACTCTATCTCCCTCCCCTTGACGTACTCTTCAACGATTATCTTCTGATCATACCGGAATGCCTCCTGTACAGCCCTTCTGAAATCCTCCTGATCCTTCGCCATGCTGATACCAACAGAAGAGCCCAGGTTTGCGGGTTTAACGAAGAGGGGGAGCCCGAGTTTAGAACTTAACTCTCTAAAATCGTTCCGTGCACGGTCACCGTCCCTGTAAGCATAAAAGAGAGGAACCGGTATCCCGCCATCGCGAAGCAGACGTTTCATTACCTCCTTATCCATCCCGATGGCTGATCCGGTAACACCGGCACCTACAAAAGGGATGTTGTAGAGCTGGAGCAATCCCTGAACTGTACCGTCTTCACCATAAGGACCATGCAAAATGGGAAAAACCACGTCCACTTTTCCGATGACCCGGTAATCCCCACTGCCTACAATTTGGGCAAATTCCTCTCCTGGCTTTAGAAATACCTCCCGGTACCCTGTAGCAGGAACCTGCTGGCCGTTATCCGGAACAGCTGAAACCCTGTCAACATGGTACCAAACTCCTTTACGGGATATATAGATAGGAAGAAGAGCATACCTGTCCTTGTTGAGAGCACGGGCAATGTTCCGAGCGGATTGAATTGAAACCTCGTGTTCCGCGGATCGACCGCCGAAGAGGAGAACGATATGGATCTTTTTATTCTTCGAATCATTCATCTTTGATGAAAAATTTCTCGCTGATGAGCGACACCCAATTACTCATCTGGTTGGGTTAATTGTTCAATCTGTTTGTGTCATGACACGATATGCTCAATGGTCTCTCTGTTTCGTATCAACCTTGGTTGCCCTGCACCCACGAGCACCTCGGCCGGTCGTGGACGAGTGTTATATAGGGAAGACATTGAGAACCCGTAAGCACCGGCATTGCAAATAGCGACTGTATCCCCCTCCTTGAAAATCGGAAGCTCCCGATCGACTATACCCTCCTCATTCCTGGTAAAGGTATCGCCTGATTCACAGAGATTACCCGCTATTGTCTGGGGTAGTCGCTCTCCGTTCACATTCATCGCATTGAGGATCTGATGGTAGCTCCCGTACATGGCAGGACGTACCAGGTGATTGAAACCAGTGTTGATTCCCACAAAACGGTGCCGCTCACCCTCTTTGACCGAGGTGACGGTTGCGAGGAGAAATCCACTTTCCGCCACGAGATACCTTCCAGGCTCGATAACGAGTTTCAGTTCCTTTCCATAGTCTTTGCAAAATTTCTGAAACTCTTCTGAGATCTCATCGCCGAGAACTTTTATATCGATCCGCTGCTCATCCTCCCCATAGGGAACCCCTATGCCACCACCGAAATCGACGAATGAAAGATCGTCGAAATATTTTGCAGTCTCAAGGAGCACATCCATCGCATCGATAAACTTTTCCGGCTGGAGAATACCTGAACCAATGTGCTGGTGAACACCCTGTATGGAGAGTGCAAACTGTCCGCTAATTTCTTTTATCCGGTCCACCTTTGTATGGTCAATGCCGAACTTACTCTCAGGCCCCCCGGTGATGCAATGATCGTGATGGCCCGCTCCAATGTTCGGATTTATTCGAACACAGATCCCGCTTCCCCGGTGCTTCTCGCCGAGAAATCTGAGCTGCGAGAGGGAATCGACATTGATCATGACACCCCTCCTTACGCCATACTCAATCTCTTCTCTCGTCCCATTGTTCATCGTGTAGAGGATCTGCGATGGATTATACCCCGCCATTAGAGCAGCGTGGATCTCGCCTGGTGAAACGGCATCTATACCCAACCCCTCTTCCCTGAAGATTCGCATTATTTCAATATTGGTATTTGCCTTACAGGCATACTTGATCTCCCTGTTCGGATAGGAAATCGCCCCGAGCAGCTCCCTTGCCCGCACCCGCAGCATATCCTCCTCGTATACATAGAGGGGGCTCCCGAACTCATCGATCAGAGATGCTGTCGAAATATTTCCAAGCAAGAGCTGATTGTCACGAATCTCCATCAGTATGGTCCTGCCAAGGCAAGATTTTAGACCTAAATGTATACACGAATAGTTTTTGAGTCCATTACTTTAAATGCAATCTTTTTTGTTGCTCAACCCGAAGTATACCTGTAGGTTAGGACATGACAGAAATATGGAGAGTATTTTTCAATGACGCGGAGGGACTATCCCACCGCCCCTATTGTGGGGGTAGGAGCAGCTGTGTACAGGGAAGATGAGGTTCTGCTCATCAAACGGGGAAATCCGCCTCTGGCAGGAACCTGGTCACTTCCCGGTGGAAGGGCCCATAGAGGAGAAGATCTTCCATCCGCTGTGTTCAGGGAGATTCTGGAGGAATGCAGCATCGAGGTACGGGTGGGGGATCTCATTACTATCTTCGAATACATCGAACAGGATGCTGCAAGCCGGGTAAAATACCACTACATCGTCTTCGATTTCATGGCAGACTATGACAGTGGAAAGCTTCAGGTACGTTCCGACGCCCTTGATGCTCGTTGGGTTCCAATAAACGAGCTGAAATCCTTCGATCTCACCCCTGCGGCCATTGAGGTCATCCTTCAAGGGAGCTTTTGATGATATGATCCCACTATCATACCCTCCTCTTATATCCTTTACCTACTGTGGCTTTCAGTTTATAATACAATTAATAATAGATGATGGGTTGTGTTATGGCCAAAGGTGGTAGATTCGGTAAATATGGAGATAAAAAGCGAAACGAGAAACTCAAGGATAAAACCAAAACACCCAAACGTGTGAGAGCAACTTTTAAACTGGAAGAACATTACAAGATATCGCCTAAGCATCCCGGCAAGGGACGGAAATAGGCTCGCCTTGGGAATGAAAAAACGGATTGCTATCTACCTGCTCCTCGCCACGCCCACCCGATCGCAGGAGGGCAGGAGCCTGCAGGTTGAACAGTGTGGTGATATCGGTGTGCAGATGTTCTGTCCGTAGGTTACGAGAAGGTCATTGTATTCAATCCAGTATTGCTCGGGTAACTTCTCCCTGAGGGCAAACTCTGTCTTTTCAGGCGTCTTCGTATGCACGTAGCCGAGGCGATTTGAGATCCGATGAACATGGGTATCGACACATATACCCTGTTTCCCGTATCCCAGGGTAACAACGAGATTCGCAGTTTTTCGCCCAACACCCGGCAGCTTTAAAAGCTCATCTATGGAATCAGGAACCCTACCACCGTATTCATCGATGAGACGGGTTGAAATCTCCCTGATGTTCCGCGCCTTAACGCGGTAAAACCCCGCAGGATATATCAGTTTTTCAATCTGTGCAGGAAGGAGCCGAACCATCTGCTGAGGGGTATTCCCTTTCGAAAAAAGTCGCATCGCTGCCTCCCGGGTTACCTCGTCCTTTGTCCTCAATGAGATGACACAGGAAATGAGAACCTTGAAGGGATCCCTGTCCCGAGAAACCTCGGTTACTATCGGCTCATTCAGCCTTGCGCATTCAGCCCTCAGTATCATCATTACCTGGTGTATGTCTTGATCTCGCACCCGCCTCCCCTCGCTCCCTCCTAAAGGTTTTTAAATAGAAGTAAATTAATATGACATACGAAAAAAATATAGTATTATTATAGATTCATAGCCGATTCTCTGTTTTAGGCCGGGAGCTCTTGTAATAGTGCTATCAAAAAAACACGCTGACGAGGATCACCATGCCGGAAAGCGACAGATTAACGCTCGAAACTACCCAGGCGCTGATTCAAAAAAGGGAGTACTTTGCCCTGAAAGAAACCCTCGCCAACAACCTCGCGCCCGATATCGTTGAAATCATACAATCACTTGACATCTCTGATAAGGTCATTCTCTTCAGATTACTCAACAAAGAAACAGCTGCAGAGGTTTTTTCACTCCTCGAACACGAGGATCAGGAGGAGCTACTGGGACATTTCGGCATGGACAGGGTCAAGGAGATCATCGAAGAGATGGACCCGGACGATCTTACCGATCTCTTCGATGAACTTCCCGACGAAATGGTGAAACGTCTTATCCGTTTGCTGCCACCTGATGAACGCTCCGTCGTGAATCGTCTCATGGGTTATCCTGAGGACTCTGCTGGAAGGCTCATGACACCCGAGTTCATCGAGCTGAGAAAGGATCTGAGTGCTGATGATGCTATCGCATCGATCAGAAAGATAGGACTCGACAAGGAAACTATTTATTATTCATATGTTGTCGATAACAGGGGAATGCTCATTGGTATCGTCAGCCTCAAGGACCTGCTTCTTGCCCCTCCAAAAAAGCGTGTTGAGGAGATCATGACCACGAATTTCGTTTACTCCCATACGGGTGATGATCAGGAGGATTCGGCAGAACTCCTTGCAAAATACGATCTCTCCGCCCTTCCCGTTGTTGATTACGATAGGCGGCTGGTGGGAATAATCACCAGTGACGATGTGATCGACGTCATCTACGAGGAGGCAACTGAGGATATTCACAAGATGGCAGGTATCGAAGCTCCCGAGGAGTCCTACTTCAGCACGAAATTTTTATTGATGGGGAGAAAAAGGGCGCTCTGGCTGGTCATTCTTCTCGTTTTATCCTATCTCTCCTCGGTTGTTCTAAAGCATTACGCCGATATTCTACAGATACTCGTCCCTCTTGCCTTTTTCATACCGATGCTGACCGGCACCTGCGGTAATACCGGAATGCAGTCGGCAACACTTGTCATACGGGGCTTTGCAACTGGAGAGATAAAATTGAAGGATTTTTTCAAAGTCTTTCCTCGTGAAATACTTATGGGTGCATTCCTCGGCATCATCCTCGGGTTGTTCGCCTTTATTCGAGCAAATTTCATTAAGGTCAATCCGTTTATTGGCGTAGCAGTAGGACTTGCGGTTTTCATCAGTGTGATGGTTGCAAATTTAATCGGGACAATTCTCCCCATGATCCTCAAAAGGATCAGGATAGACCCGGCTATCTCGGCTGGGCCATTCATCACTACGATAATCGACGTAACGTCCCTTATTCTCTACTTTGAGGTTGCCAGTATCATATTCAATCTCAAGTGATCGACCAGTGAAGAACAGATGAAAGGCATTGAGCATAAAATACAAAAAGCGGTTACACTTGCACCCTACACCACATTTCGAATTGGTGGACCTGCGCGATATTTCATCCGGCCGGAATCAGCGATTCAGTTCAAGACGGCGATTGAGTGGGCGCTTGACTCTGGGATACAATTCTTCGTTCTCGGTGGAGGGGCAAATATACTGATCCACGATTCCGGATACGATGGTCTAGTTGTACACACAGGCAAGCTGGATCGGGTCAGTATCGACGAAAAAAAGGTACATGCTGAGTGCGGCGTAGTGGTCGACAATCTTGTCCAACAGAGTCT
>JABAOF010026387.1_pt2 | contig 14490 bp, 7 predicted proteins | sample 7062171 | NCBI WGS metagenome assembly JABAOF01 (sample SAMN14538628, study PRJNA623070) | marine sediment metagenome | biome: marine biome [ENVO:00000428]; feature: marine pelagic biome [ENVO:01000023]; material: deep marine sediment [ENVO:00002113] | place: India: Gulf of Khambhat ...
GCGGTGGAAATGGTGTGCCGGAGTGGTGGAAAAATGAAAAAAGGGTTGAATTTTCACTTATTATCTATTTACATGTCACGCCCTGGAGTTATAAAATCCTCTCAAACGTTCCTTTCAGAAACTGGCAAAAGCGCAAGAAATACATCCACCGGTACAATTATTAAATCTCCTCTGTAACCAATATCTTCCTTGCTTAATAAAACCGTACCATTTGGATACTCCACTATCGAAATTTCCGGAAATTTCGATATTACACTATCCAAATCTACCAATCTTGTGATTGGTTGTCAAGGTATTTCTTCATCCTTTTTTGCTCTTAAGAATTATTTTGAAAACATAGACCAATGAAAAAATCTTTCAAACAACGGATTTGACACAATATGCCGAAGAGTCCGGTTGATGTATCTTTTATAAGATAAATTTCGCCTCACCGTTACCTGGTATCCAAACGTACCCAGCGCTTTGATGTTTCGCTGCAGCGCCGTCATATAAAGCAACTCTTCGTCGATTACCATGCCCCTCTCTCTCAAATAATCAAAGAGAACCGGTCTCCGGGATTTTAAATCCAGGTAAGAATCGAAAGCAAAAGAAACCACGTCATAATAAGACGGTGCCACCAACGAATCCTGGAAATCCACCAGGTAAATTCTACCCTTGTGAATTAACATGTTCCTGGAATGATAATCCCGGTGAGCAAAGGTATCGATGGGACGGATTTGCTCAACCATCCGGTATAATCGCTCGCGAAGTTCCTGGAGGGCACTTTTATTATTGCAATATGACAAATAATTAGGAGCAAAATGAGTAAGAAAAAAATCCATTTCCCATTTCATCCTGGCAGTATCCAGCACCGCTTTGGTACAAGAAGGAGCGATCTCCTTCAAGCGAATCAAAATATCCGCTGCGGTTTCCAGTAGTTTCTTTTGTTCTTCTTCTTTGAAAATGGAAAAAGCCTTCTGAGCCAACAAATCCCCCAGGTCTTCCTGGAGGATAATGCGATTATCCATGACTTCCTCGATTTCCGGCACATCGATATGGTGTTCTTTATAAACATTTGTCAGTTTCACGATTCGTGATATTTCTTCTTTGTTTTCCCCAGGATAAACCATCGCCACCAACGAATAGCTGTCAAAGAAAACCCTGTAAAAAACCCGCGTTGATGCCTCACCACGAATTTTTTTAATACCATTCGCATTCCTTAGTTTTGTTTCTAGGTATTCTTTCAAACTAAATAACCTTAACCGCTTCTGCTTTTATTTTTTCAACAGGAAACCCGTCTTTCATCCAGCCCCGGATACCGGAGCGGATATTGTAAATTTTTTTAAATCCTTTCTGGATAAGGATTTCACCTGCCACCGTACTCCTGTTGCCGGAACGACAGTAAACCACGATGTCTTTGTCTTTATAATCCTCGATTTCAGACAATCGCTCCATAAGCTGCTGCAAGGGGATTAATTTTGCCCCATGCAGGTGGTCGCTGTAAAATTCTTGCGGTGTTCGCACATCAAGAATCAAGGGGTCTTTTTTTTCGATCAATGCTTTGGCTTCTGCGGCGGTTAATTCCGTAAATCGAGCTTCACCCTCTGCCTTGTACTGCATGACAATGACCTTGCCGTGCAAAGCACCGTCACCCGCCGGACAATTGCCATTGCAAAATATGGGGTAAACCCCTATCTTTTTCACTTTAAAGGTAATTTCCAGGGGTTCATTTTTCTCGGATTTCTTGGAAATATTAAAATCCGGGAGGTGTACCGAAAAGGGAAAATCTTGTTTTTCCATTACCAATTTAACGGTTTCACCGCGGTAGACATAAATGGAATGGGGATTAATCCCGGCTTTAAAATGAATCACCCGGATACCGTTAACAATCTCACCATCCGCCCTGGAAGCCTGTTTTTCGTCTCCCTGTTCAGAGAGTATGTTGATGGCTCTCACATAGGCACTTTTGGTTTGTACCCCCACGAACGCATGCAAAATGGTTTTGTTTTTAAGAAACGCTACATGAGGAATACCCCTTACTTTAAACGCCCCGGCCAGCCTGGGAAGTCGGTCCACGTCTATTTTATAGAAATCTGCTTTATCTTTGTTTTCTTTGGCGATTTCCTCCAGCATAGGGGAAAGAATCCGGCATGGACCGCACCAGTCAGCATAAAGATCAAAAACCATCAACTTGTTGGGAGAGGACTCAATAATCTTTTTGAATTCCTCTTCGGATTGAATGATCTTAACGGGTGAATCTTTTGCTGCTGATGTTGACCGGGCTCCCTTGTTTTCACTGCCTGCACATGCAGTAAAAGTGATACAAAAAAATGAATAGAGAACAAAAACTGTAATTAAGATTAAAACCCATGACTTTTTCATCTTGCCTCCTTTGTCATGCATTATACATTCTAATGGAAAGAAAATTTTTTTCAATAAGGAAAATAAAAAAAAATTGAATTTTTTTTCTATTTATGCTACTAATTAATGGTTGCAAATAGAAAATGAAGCATGTGAGCATGTAATCATGTCAACACGTTGGTACAAGTTTTAAGTAAAGGAGACCATGAAAACTGAATTATTTTTAACTGTTTTTCTTCTGGGATTCGTTTTGATTTCACTCTCTCCCTTTGCATTTTCTTTAGACCCCAAAAAGGAAATCACCCAGTATATGCTGGATTCCTGGGGGATCGAGGATGGATTGCCGCAAAACACGGTAGAGACCATAATCCAGACCAGGGACGGTTACCTTTGGATTGGGACCCAGGAGGGGCTGGCCCGCTTCGATGGCGTTCGCTTCAAGGTTTACAATAAAAGAGATGTGGAACAATTCTCAAATAATTGGGTCCGGGCACTTTACGAAGACAGCGAAGGAACTCTCTGGATCGGCACCAACGGCGGCGGCCTGGTTCGCTTAAAAAATGGAACTTTCACTGCATATACAACCGCTAACGGCCTATCCAACGACCTGGTATTGTCAATTTATCAGGACCGGGAAAAGAACCTGTGGGTGGGTACGGAAAAAGGACTGAACCGTATGAAAGAGGGACGAATTATCACACATACAACCAAACAGGGATTGTCCAATTACATAATCCGGGCTATCCATGAAGACCGCAAAGGGGGGCTGTGGATCGGCTCACACGGCGGTGGACTTTATCACCTGGAAAAAGGAAGATTTACCATATATACAAAAGCGCAAGGTTTGTCCAACGACCAGGTAAACGCCATCTACGAAGACCGGCAAGGAAACCTCTGGATTGGCACCAATGGCGGTGGACTCTATTCCATGAAAAACGGGACCCCCCCCTTCTATGCATATACCACCAAAGACGGTCTCGCCAGCAATGTGATAAGGGCCATTCATGAAGACCGGGACGGGAACCTGTGGATTGCCACCCACGGTGGTGGGGTGAGCCGCTTTAAAGAAGGAAAATTTTCCTCCCTTGCCAAAAAACACGGCCTGTCCGATAACATTGTCGTCTCCCTTTGTGAAGATGCCGAAGGAAGCTTGTGGCTGGGAACATGGGGAGGTGGACTCAACTGCCTGAAAAATGGAAAATTTACCTTGTATACAACCAAGGGGGGATTATCCAATGATATGGTCTTGTGCATATATGAAGATAGAAAAGGATACATCTGGTTGGCAACGGACGGCGGTTTGAACCGCCTGGACCTGAGAACCGGGAAATTTACCGTTTATACGAAAAAACAAGGTATAGCCAGCGACCTGGTGGTTTCTATCTATGAAGACCGGCAGGGAACTATGTGGATCGGCACCGATGGCGGCGGCTTGAACCGCATGGAAAAGGGAAAATTCAGCGTATACACAACCGGGGATGGGTTATCCAACAATATGATCAGACCCATCTGTGAAGACCGGGAGGGAAACCTCTGGATCGGAACATACGGCGGGGGACTCAACCGCCTGAAAAACGGGAAATTTACCGTATATACCACAGAACATGGTTTGGCCAATAACATAATAAGAGCAGTCTACGAAGACCGAAAGGGAAACCTGTGGATCGGCACCGAAGGCGGCTTGAACCGCATGGTTCGCCCGGACGGCCGGGATGCTCCTCTCTCTTTCACCACCTATACCACCAAAGATGGTTTGGCCGGCAATGGGGTGAGGGCAATCTATGAAGACCGGGAGGGAAACCTCTGGATCGGAACATACAGCGGCGGATTGAGCCGCCTGAAAAACGGTAAGTTCACAAGCATTACCACAAATGAAGGCCTCTTCGATGACACGGTGTATCAAATACTGGAAGATGACAACGGGAACCTGTGGATGGGCTGTAATAAAGGTGTTTTTCAAGCTTCTCGGCAAGAGCTAAACCGTTTTTGCAGCGGGGAACTGGAGAAGGTACACTGCATCGCCTATGATGATAACGACGGAATGAAAAGCAGGGAGTGTAATGGGATTAGTTGGCCCTCCGCCTGGAAGAGCAGCGATGGGAAACTCTGGTTCCCTACTAAAAAGGGGGCGGTACGAATCGATCCCGGCAATATCGAAATCAACCAGTTGCAGCCGCCGCTGAAAATCGAAGCAATCACAGTGGATGACATGGAATATCAACTGCCTTTCGCTGTAAAGGGTGGGACATTGGCCTTCCCTCCTGGTACGGAACGGTTTGAGATCAGGTATACGGGTTTGAGTTTCCTGGCCCCGAAAAAAGTACGATTCAAATACAAACTGGAAGGTTTCGACAGGCAGTGGCTCAAGGTGGACACGCGCAGGACCGCCTTTTACACCAGGCTGCCCCCGGGAAATTACACCTTCCGAGTAAAAGCCTGCAACAACGACGGCATATGGAATGAAACCGGTGCGTCTATTTCCTTTTACCAGCGGCCATATTTTTTTCAAACCTGGTGGTTCTACGTGATGTGTGGTTTTGTGGTTTTAGTTTTGGCAGGAGGTCTTTACAGCCTGCGGGTAAAACAATTAACAAATCGTAAAAAGGAGTTGGAGCACCTGGTGGCTGAACGAACCCATGAACTTGAGAAAACCAATAAAGAATTGGAAAAGCTTTCCATTGTTGCCAGTGAAACGGATAATGCGGTGGTGATTATGGATGCCCGCGGGAATATTGAATGGTTGAATGAGGGTTTTACCCGGTTGTATGGTTATACATTGGAACAATTGATTAAAGAAAAGGGTGATAATATTGTTAAAGGGAGTACAAATCCCAATATCAGGGAAATAATCGCTAAAATTCCTATCGAGCGAAAACCGGTTACGTATGAGTGCATTTTCACCAGCAGGGGGGGCAAAAAAATATGGGCTCAAACCACGTTGACCCCGATTTTTGATGGACAGGGTCATTTGATAAAGATGATCGCTATTGATTCGGATATCAGTAAAATCAAAGAATCCGAGATGCAGATAAAGAATCAGCACCAGGAGATTCTTAAAAAGTCGCAGCGGCTGCAAGAAGCCATTGAAATTGCCAGGAAGGAACGGGAGGCAGCCAATGCAGCCAACCAGGCCAAAAGCGAGTTTTTGGCCCGGATGAGTCATGAAATCCGTACCCCGCTGAATGGCATTATTGGTTTTTCTGATATGCTGATGGATACGAATTTGAACGACGAGCAATTGGATTATGCCAGGACCATCAGGCACAGCGGTGATGCCTTAACTGCGCTGCTGAACGATATACTCGATTTTTCTAAGATCGAGGCCGGGGAATTAACCATTATGCCCATTGATTTTGACCCGGAAGTAACGGTTTTTGATGTATTTGAGATTGTGGTTCCCAGGGTGGCCAATAAACCTGTAGAGGTGATGTGCTGGATCAGTGATGATGTACCTGCTTATGTAAAAGGAGATGCCGGACGGTTTCGCCAGGTGCTGGCCAACTTGATGGGAAATGCTGTCAAGTTTACCATGGAAGGGGAAATTGAACTTTCCCTTGATGTAGATGATGAGGAAAACGAGCGAGTTAAATTTCATGTGAAAGTACGGGATACAGGAATCGGTATCCCGGAAGATAAGCGGGAGTCGATTTTTGATGCGTTTCAGCAGGCAGACGGTTCCACCACCAGGGAATATGAAGGCAGCGGCCTGGGATTATCCATATCCAGGCAAATCGCAGCACTTATGGGGGGCGATGTCTGGGTGGAGAGTACACCGGGAAAAGGGAGTACGTTTCATTTTACCGCCTGGATGGATAAATCCGAAAAACAGCCGGTCAAAGAAGTGGCGCCGGGGCAGGAGCTTATGGAAGGAAAAAAGGCCCTGGTTGTAGACGATAACCGGACCAACCTGGAGATTTTAACCCATGTGTTAAAACGTGCAAAGATGCAGGTTGTGGCCCTGACACAGCCGGATAAAGTCATACCGGTTCTTTCTGAGAGTTTTGCCAGTGGTGACCCGGTTGACATCTGTATCATCGATATCCAGATGCCGGAAACAAGCGGGTATGATGTGGCCAGACAAATTCGCCAACTTGATCTCCCCATGTCGGATTTGCCGCTCCTGGCTTTTTCTTCTTCTTCCTTGAGCCGTTCAGGAAAGTATAAAGAAGCTGGTTTTGACGGATTCCTTCCCAAGCCGATTCAAAGCAAGAAATTGTTAAGAATGATCGCGCGTCTATTGGTAAAACCGGTAGATGCTAAAGTTGAACACCGTGAACATAAACGGGAAGCTATTGTCACCCAGCATTCGATTAACGAGGAAGTTAAACATTCTGTCCATATCCTCCTGGCTGAAGATAACCCTGTTAACCGGAAGTTGGCCAGTTTTATGTTAACCAAAGCCGGCTACCAATTAAGTGTGGTTGAAAATGGAGAAGACGCAGTGAAAGCATATACATCCCAGCCTGACACCTTTGATTTGATTTTCATGGATATTCAAATGCCGCGAATGAATGGTTTTGAAGCCACCCGGATCATTCGTGAAAAAGAAAAACAAGCCGGGGGAAAAAATGGTCATATTCCCATCATTGCCATGACGGCGCAAAGTATGAAAGGTGACCGGGAAAAGTGCCTTGACGCCGGCATGGATGATTATATTGCCAAACCCATTAAGAGAGAAGTTGTTTTCGGGATGGTAAAGAAATGGTGCCTGGATAGGAAATAACGACTATAATGAAAAAATTGTGAATATCTATTGAAAAAAAAGTCTTTTTTTGATACAAAGAATCCTTATGCAAAGAAAAATAGTTCATTGGATCAGTTTGTTTGTAATTATGTTTTCTGTTCATTCTGCTGTTACTACTAATGCAGCGGACACGAACAGCCGCAGCAGCCGCTACGTGCTGCAGAGAGTGAAGGGTAAAGTCAAATTTGACGGTTTGAGCAATGAACCCGCCTGGGAAGGTATTAAACCACTTCCTGTGATTATGCAAACACCGGATTTCGGTAAAGAGCCGACAGAGAAGACCGAAATTCTTGTGGCCTATGATAATGAATACCTGTACCTGGCAGGACGGCTGTATGATTCCCAACCTGAAAAAATACGGGTGCCCTCAAAAAAACGCGATGATATGGGTGGAGGTAACAACTGGTTCGGTATGATCCTCGATACCTTTAATGATAAAGAGAATGCCCTGGCATTTTTTACCACACCGGCAGGTCTTCGCCTGGATATGACAGTGTTTAACGATGCCCAGGGTGAATTCCCCCTGAACGTTAGTTGGAATACCTTCTGGGATGTGAAAGTCGCACGTAATAATAAAGGATGGTTTGCCGAGATTCGCATTCCTTTCTCAAGCCTTCGCTTCCAGGAGAAAGACGGACAGGTTGTCATGGGCCTTAGCGCCTGGCGTTGGATACCGCACAAAAATGAAACCGTCATCTTTCCCAAAATTCCTCCTGACCTGGGTCCCTATGGAATTTTTAAGCCCTCCCGGGCGCAGGAAATTGTATTGACCGGTATCCGCAGCCGGAAGACCCTATATGTGGCACCATATGTCCTGGGGGGATACGGCCGGTCTTTTGAGCTTAATGATGCTGAAACAGCCTATGAGCGCAGCGATGATCCCGCTCACGAGGCAGGACTGGATATCAAGTATGGTCTCACCAGTAACCTGACACTGGATATCACGGTTAATACCGACTTCGCCCAGGTGGAGGCAGATGATGAGCAAGTGAACCTGACTCGATTTTCGCTTTTCTTCCCGGAAAAAAGACTCTTTTTCCAGGAGCGTTCCAGCATTTTCGATTACAGCCTGGGTGGTGAGAACCGTCTTTTTTACAGCCGCCAGATCGGTATTTACGATGAAAAACCCGTGCGCATATATGGAGGAGCTCGCCTGGTGGGACGGATGGGACCCTGGGACCTGGGACTCATGAGCATGCAAACGGCAGCGGTGCAGGACCAACCCTCTGAAAATTTCAGTGTGCTCCGGGTACGCCGCCGGGTTTTTAATCCCTACTCCTATATAGGCAGCATGGTGACGTCACGGGTGGGCACGGACGGTTCCTACAACATCGCTTACGGGTTGGACGGCATTATCAGGCTTTTCGGTGATGATTATTTAACCGTAAATTGGGCTCAAACCTTTGAGAACGAAGCGGAAAACAAATTGATTTCACTGGACCCGTCGCGAATACGGATAAATTGGGAACGCCGCAGAATTAAAGGCTTTACCTACAACCTGGATTTTTCCCGTTCCGGGGTTGCCTATAATCCCGGCATGGGGTTCCAGGAACGTGAAGATTATACGCGGTCCGGTGGTATTTTGCGGTATGGATGGATGCCGGGAGAGAAGTCAAAGCTGTTTAACCACGGTGTCTTTGTAAATGGTTTTTTAGTTCTTTCAAACCAGGATAAATCCACGGAATCGGCGGAAATCGCTGTGGGTTATGAGTTTGTTTCAAAATCCACTGCTTTCGGGAAAATAGAGTTCAAGCGTTTCTACGAAAATATTACCGAGGTTTTTTCCTTTAACGAGGAAGACGACGAAAATGGCGACAATGAAGAGGAGGAAGAAGACCCGGATGTATTGGTGGGACAATACACCTTTTATGGAGTGGAGGCGATGTATGTAACGCCTCCCACCCGGCGTTTTTACCTGGCAACAACACTATATGCCGGTACGTTTTACGATGGCTGGCGGGTGTCAATGGATTTTACTCCCCTGTGGAATATCTCATCCAGCCTGGAATTGAGCGGTTTTTACCAGTTCAATCACATTAAATTTACTGACCGGGATAAACAGATCGATACGCACATTGCCCGGCTCCGGGTTTTAACCATGTTCAGCACCAAGCTCACGGCCAGTGCTTTTATACAATACAACAGCGCCTTCCATGAAATCACAGGCAATTTCCGTCTCCGTTATAATCCAAGGGAAGGTAACGATTTTTACCTGGTTTACAACGAGGGAATTAATACCAACCGGTTCCGTGAAGAACCGGTGCGCCCCTTTACCGATAATCGCACCATCATGTTAAAATACACCTACACCTTCAGGTTTTAGGTCCTCATTATGCATTTTGCATAATGCATGATGCATAATGCACGCTGCGTAATAATAATTAACCCACCCCCGATTACCCCTAACAGGGTGAAAACGTTTCCAACCGGGGGGTCGATGTTTCTTAACCGGAACAGATTGTTTCTGATCGGGGAGAAGATTGGCTTTATTAAGAAACATATAATTTAAATCCCGGCCCGTTTGTTTCTCAATAGGAAGGAATTGTTTCCTATCGAGGTGACTTTTATGTTGAAAAAAGCTGGAGGAATGTCAATGTAACGCCCGATTGTCATTGATTGGACCGGATTGTTTCCTAATGGCAAACTTTTGTCATCGATAGGAAAGGAATGTTTCCTACCGGGAAGCATTTTGTTACTGATTTAACTGGCGGAAAGGGGTTAAGGCGGCAAAATATAATAGTAAAAGCACCGCGGAGAGCGCAAGGACCACGGAAGGCATTACTCCAAACAAATATCTTGATTTATTTTTTGGAAAGGGTTATAATTAATTTCGCATTATGCATTTTGCATAATGCACGATGCATAATAATAGTTAACCGCTTAAAAAGGAGGTAAATGTGAATCCGTTTGTTTATGGAGAGAAAGTAAGTGGTGAGAATTTCGATTCAACGAGGGATAAAGAGTCTGCTGAATAAAGGTATTATCGATAAGAATGGGGAAAAGATTGGAATTAATGATGTTTTTTTAAAACTCTGGCTGATAAAAAAGATGAGTTATTCCATCAGGCAGAATTTTTAAAGTTAAGGGAATCTATTGATAAAGGAATGTCTTTCACCGGCAGGATGAACTCAATATAATCGGGTTCTGAAGACCGGGGCATCTTCTTCCAACTGCTGCGCTGCAAAAATTCCAGCAGCAGTTTGTTTTTAGCCGTCGGATAATAAAGGGCTTTCGGTTGAGAACGATTTCTTTTGCTGGATTTTTCGCCTGCCCCCTTTTTTTGCTTTTTGTGAAAGATTCACAAATTTCCAACCTTGTTTTTTTCTCTCTTTTTCTTTTTTTCTTATCATTTTTGCCAATTTGTGAATATCATTGCCACATTCATTTGCTATTTCTCTTCTTGCTTTTCTTACTTCCTCTACAATAGGATCATTCCACATTAAAATCACCTCCTTACCTTAATAATAAAATCGTATTAATTCTTCCGGAGTACAAATTGTCGGTGTTTCATGTCCAATAATGGCATTATATCTTGCTAATTGATTCTTAAAATATGCATTTCCGATATGTTTGCAATTCCAGGTCAATAAAAAATCCATTTCATAGTATACTGCAAATGCGATATGCAGCATATCATTTAACAGTTTTTCAGGAAAATTATATTTGCTCATATACTTTTCAGTTAGTTTTTCAATTCCTTTCTTTAAAATTAGTACCTCCACTTCACGTATTGCTTGTAATCTCTTCTCCACAAATTCAGGATCTCCCCGGCTGATCTCATCAAGAACTATTTCTGAGATAAATAAATCATGATCTTTTCTCTCTTCATTCCACCAGGTACGAGTCAATTCTTGATGACTCAGTACAACAATATCTCTACTGGGACTGGCTGCTAAATAGCTAGGAATCGATGTTTCAAGATATACTGTTGACACTTTAATTATCCTTCAGAAGAAGTTATATAGATATCACAATTGGAAAAAAATTTCAACAAGTTTGACGAAAAAAGTTTATTTTTGCCTGGCACCTTGTCTTTGTCTTTGGCATTATCTTCAGAGGAAAGACTAATTTTTGCCATTAAACTGAAAATCAATGGAATCCATTGATAACGGGATATCCTTCACAGTCTGGATGAACTCAATATAATCGGAGTCTGAAGACCGGGCGGTTTTCTTCCACCCGCTGCGCTGCAAAAATTCCAACAGTGGTTTGTTTTTAGCCGTTGGATAATAATGAGCCTTCAATTGAGAAAGATTTCTTTTGCGGCAAAACCGGGCCAGGCCGGTTAAAAGGGCATTCTCCACGTTTCGGCCCAAAACACGGCAGCTTAACAACAGCGTGTCGATAAATAAGCAGTCTTCCTCTTCTTTTTCTTTTACAATCACCAGACCAGTTAACCCGTATTTACCGAACCGGTCGGAGACATCCAGTATCCAGCAGTGATTACCGGAAGTTTGTTTCAATTGTCGGATGTCTCCTTCACTGCGGCGGATGGTGCTGAGATTAAACTGGTTGGTGCGTTGCGTCAACTGCGAAGCACGAGGCAATTGTTCCGGCTTGAGCGGCATCATGCGTATTTTCAATTCAAGACTCTTGATAAAATCCTCCAGGGAAGGCATACGCTCGCGAATTTCCTTGCGTTTCCGCTCAGTCACGTACATCCGGCTCCTCTTTTCATCCTCTTCCGTAACTTTTACCCGGTCAAAGGCCCAGATATGCTTTAAAAACATGGGGATTTCTTCAGGGTCTCCTGGCAGTTGGATCGTCAATACCTCCGGCTGAAAGGTCATCACTTCGGAACACTCCAGGGGATTGTCATCCACATATATAAAGGTGTCAATGCCCAGGTTTAATTCTTCGGCCAATTTTTCCAGGTTCCGGGGTTTGGGATTCCAATTGATGCGCCAGGCGGCGAAATGATCCTTTTTCAGCGGCATGTGGGGATTTTTTGCAAATACCTCCCATACATCGGCTTCATTGTTTTTACTGCACAAAACCAAAAGCATGCCCTGCCGGTATTTTTGCAGCATGAATTCCTGGAGTTCCAACCATGGCCCTTCGATTTTAACACCTTCGGAACCATCTTCACCGCAAATGCCTTTCCATAAGGTATTGTCGCAATCCAGGGCAATGACTTTGTAATGCTGGTGATAATAGGCAAAGATGTGCCGGGCAATATAGGTTCCCATTGCTGCGTAAAACTCACTGCTGAAGGGAAGATGCCCCTCCAGGTCGGTTTCAGGATTAAATACCTCTTCCACGTCGTAAAGCGTTTGTAATCGGGTAAAATCAATGAGATAGGTATTATCAATGGTTTTCACTGCGTCTTCCCACCGCTGGTACATGTCTTTCAGGTATTGGAAAAGAAAATCACTGAACCCCAGGTGAGGGGCAGTGGGAAATACCCCGGTAAACAGCGGCACAGACGATGCCCTGGCTCGAAGTATCCGGGTTAATTCTGCAAAATTTGTCTCCAGTTTTTCACATTTTTCTTTATCACTGGCTCCGGGATAGTCCCGTATCCAATCCTCAAACCGCACCAATACCAGGTTGATACTGCTGCTGCCTCTATTAGTGGAAAGGAGACTGGCGGGGTCCAACAACTCCTGGAATACCTGGTTGTAAGGAGTAAATTCCACCCGGATGTCCATTTGGTATTCATTTCCCCAATAAACGATATAGTCTTGAATGGGTTCTGCCGTAAACGTGGCAGCCGCGGCCAATCGAACCTTTGTTTTTTCTTCCAATTCAAAGCTTTCCCTTTTTCTTGATATTTGCTGTTCTTCCGTTTCAGTGAATACCTGGAAGTCGGTTAATTTTTGTTGGGGATTGGCAATCACGGTTTCCACAAGCTGCCGGAACCGGTTTAAAAACTGCTCCATGGTGTCTTTTTTAAACAGGTTGGTGTTGTATTCCAATCGGCAGTAGAGTTCCGGTTCCGGGCTGAGTATAGGATAGACATCCAGCTTAAAATCCAGAGTAGACGTGGCATCTTTGAACTCGACGTCATAGAATTCCAGGGTTTCCATGCGGCCTTCAAAGGTGCGGTCCGATTCGCTGTGAAAGAGAAACATGGTGCTGAACAGGGGATTAACAGCATTTATTGCCGGATAATCCGGTAAATCGGCCTGTTTTACCATCTCTTCAAACGGGTAATCCTGGTTTTGATACGCTGCCAATGCGCTGTTTTTGACTGAACCTAAAAATTCCTTAAACGCGAGACCATCGTCTACCGCGTTACGGATGGGCAGAAAGTTTACGAACAAGCCTATTACCTCTTCCAGGTCCGGGTGCGGCCTCCCGGAAACCAGGGAACCGATTACAACCTCCTCCTGGCCGCTGTACCGCGACACCAATAATGTATAAATCGCCAACAGCAGTATATTAAGGGTAACGCTTTCCTCCTGCGCCAGGCGGTTCAATGGTTCCATGAGTTCACCGGTTAAAGTAGAAGTAACGGTATCTCCTGTAAAGGTCATGGTTTCCGGCCGCTGGCAATCCAGGGGCATGGTGAGCAGCGGTACACCCTGCTCATTGTTAAATTTTTTATTCCAGTATTCCTCCTGCTGCTGCATAACGTCGGAATGAAAGAGTTTGTTTTGCCAACGTGTAAAATCGTTGTATTGGATACGCAGGAGTGGGAGTTTCATGCCCTGGTACAACCTGATGAAATCCTGGATCATAATGCCGATAGAAACCCCATCTGAAATAATGTGATGCATGTCCACCATAAAAATATACTCCTGGTTATTGGTTTCGATAAATCCTACACGCAGTAAGGGCGGGAGTGAGAGATTAAATGGGCGAATGAAGCCCTGAATGATATCTTTGGGTAAGTGAGGTGAGTGAGGTGAGTAAGGTGAGTAAGGTGAGTAAGGTGAGTGAGTTTCTTCCTCAACCTTAACCTTAACCTCAACCTTGAATTCTACTTTATCCTGTACCTTTTGTACCACATGGCCGTCAACAATGTGAAACGATGTCCGTAAACTTTCATGCCTTTGGATCAATTCAGAAAAAACCGATTCGATGCGGTTTTTATCTCCCTTTCCTTTGATGATAAAAATCTTATACATATTGTAAGCCGTACCTATACCCTCCTGTTGACTCAATACGAACATCCGCTTTTGGGCGGAAGAAAGTTCATAATACTCTCTTTGTTCCACTTCTTCCAGGGAGAAATAATAACCCCTGGCAGCGGTTTCAATATGCTGCACCAACTGACGGATACTAGGCATGGAGAAAATTTCTACCAGATCGAGTTTGACATTTAATTGTTGAAGGATTTTTAACGAAAGGGTCACCGCCTTAAGAGAATGGCCGCCCAATTCAAAAAAATTGTTATCAATACCAATAGAAGACTGATGCACATTCAATACGCCGGACCATATTACGGTTAATTCTTTTTC
>JABAOF010025701.1_pt2 | contig 14489 bp, 13 predicted proteins | sample 7062171 | NCBI WGS metagenome assembly JABAOF01 (sample SAMN14538628, study PRJNA623070) | marine sediment metagenome | biome: marine biome [ENVO:00000428]; feature: marine pelagic biome [ENVO:01000023]; material: deep marine sediment [ENVO:00002113] | place: India: Gulf of Khambhat ...
CCATCGAACAAACAATTTTCAAATAGTCCATTTGCGAAAGCATCGTTTTCAATAGCATCGTCCCGTGCATAGCTTATCCAACAATTCCTGTATATGAAATCGCCCCCTTCAAGAGGAACGATCGGGTCGTGAGTATTGTGAATTCTAATTCCGTCAACCACACTATTAAGAGCATTAAACGTTATTCCTCCTCCATTCGAGTTCTTTGACTCGCGCCAAGTGCAGTCCCTCGGTGCTGTACCATTAACCACACCGCCATACCAGAACAGTCGTGGACCCGGGGGCGGGCATGTACCCCTATCATAGAGAGATATCCGTGATGGGGGAGCACCGTTCCAGTCAGCTCCTATTTGAATAGGATAATTGTTTTTGGCCTCTTGGTTGCAGGTTTTTCTGTTCCTGCAATACATATACGAATCCCATTTGGCTGAAGTTGCATCCACAACAGTTCCTGTTTTCCACTTCATAAGCGTATACGTTCTGTACCCCTGGTCGCCCTTGATAACAATATCAGGGGTGATCCCTCTCAAGCTGGCAAAAGTGTCGTCCTGCTGGGCAAATGAGCCGGAAGTAAGCAGGACTATTACCACCATAAAGACCCCCTTAAGAATCCTTTGTCGTTTTGAAGAGGCTCGCATAGGTGTGATTATTGTTTGACGTACCGTCTGCATACTTCTCTCTGATGTTTGCTGTTTCTGCTAAAAATACCGCAGGCAGATGCACATCTTCAATTCCGCTGCACAAAGGTTGCCCACAGTCTCTACCTTTATGCTTTCTCCCTTTCCTTTCTCAAACCAATGCAAAGAACAAAACCAATCGTTAATACAGGGTCCTTTTTTGCAGCTAACAGATATTCAGCATTCAAATAATAGTTGAGATTGCCAGACACTTAGACAAGATCGCTAAGTGTACTGGCAAATTAGGATATCGCATCTACGATCTAAATCAAGCTTTTTTTGGGGTCCCAGCGGCCCGTTTCTATGAAGGAGGAGGTTGGAAAGTTGTATTGGCTCAAGCGGCCGAATGACGCAAAGACTAAAGTAACACCAGGATTCTATTTGGACCACTTGTTCGCTAGAATCGCAAAGTCAACAAAGTTCACAACACCATCACCACTAAGGTCTGCTATAGGACTCAGAGCTGCATCACGTGGCCATTGATTAGCCAGAAGGCTTAGGTCTTTGGTACCCACGAGCAAATCACCATTGAGATCACCGCGCACTTCATAGTTCAGAGCTGCCCATACATTTATCAATCCCCATCCGTATTCTTTATCCCAACCAACAGAGCCAATATCTTTGGCTGTTTTTTCAATGACTTCCCTGACTTTGTCTGGATCGGTCAGGCCGTTCGATATGAGCAAAGCAGCTGCTCCACTAACGTGAGGCGCAGCCATGGAAGTCCCCTGAAAGAACCAGTATGCAAAAACATTTGGGTCCACACTGAAAGTCTGCTGAAGTATTCCATCCGGGTAACCATCGCCGTTTTGATCCACGAGCATATCGCCTCCCGGTGCTACTACGTCCAGGTAGCTGCCGGTGTTGGAATAGTATGCTCTGGTTTCATCATAGCGAGTCGCTCCGACAGCAATGCAATAGTCATCATAGGCTGCAGGATAAGCTGTGGGGTTGCCCTGGAGAAATTCGTTCCCGACAGCGCACACGACTGTAACACCCTGGGAATAGGCATAGCCAACAGCATCTCTTAAAGTAATTGAGTCTCCTTCTCCACCTAAGCTCATATTTATAACCTTTGCTCCGTTATTCGTTGCAAAATATATACCTCTGGCTATGTCAAAATGACTGCCTATTCCCAGGTGGCTTATTACCTTCACCGGCATAATGGAACAGCCAAATGCCACACCGGCAACTCCCATACTGTTATTTGTACTCTGAGCTATAGTACCAGTCACATGGGTTCCGTGGCCTTTATCGTCGTTGGCATGAGAGTCGTCATTCACAAAATCGTAGCCAGCCACAAAAGATGTGCCAGCCAGATCCGGGGCTTGCTTATATGTCTCGAAGTCTTCATAGGCAACACCTGTGTCCAGCACTGCCACTACCACATTGGGATCGCCTATTTGAATGTCCCATGCTGCCTGTGCACCAATCCCACCTGAAATCTCATTGTTCAAGTTCCATTGGTAAGGATAGAAGGTGTCATCCGGGACAAGAGCTATTCTTGCGTAGTAATTCAGTTCCGCATAGTCCACTGCTTCCTCCTGCTGAAAGATGTCTACCGTTTCGGCGGCGGTTAAGGATTCAGGAATCCGAACCAGCTGCACATTGCTGAATAAACATCTACCTACGACTGAACAGCCGTACTCCCGGATTATCATGTTACTATAATCCTCAGTAATGTCATTATCAAACTTGACGATAATCTCCCCCGTGCTCCATAGTGGCAGTTTAGAAGTGATTTCAGTTGAATTATAATCGACCAGAAGCTCGTCTGAGGGGGCGCAAATCGCCAAGCCAGGGGTAATCATACCTGCGATCAACGACAATCCCACCCACGCACCATAGGCTACAACATTCATGCGCCAAACAGTATAGCTATTCATTTTATCACCTGTTCAGAAAAACTTTTGTTTGCACATTTCGATCCTATGGTTAATACCTTGATGGCACAAAAAGGTTCGTATTTAGCGGGCTACGGTGGCCAGACTCAAACTGAAGGGCATTAGAGATAGGGTCGAAAGATTTTAACGCGAATTAGAACGAAAACAAGGTTTTGACGCTGGCAAGACCGGCCTATCGATTGTGTGAACATAAAAGAGCGGGCCGAGAGAGGAGAGGGGGACGCTGCTCGGCCCGCATCGTATCCTCCTTTTATCCATGGTATTATACGACTGACCAAAGATGGAAGTTCGCGGAAAGAGCGGAGCAGAATATTCTGAAGAAAATCTATCATCATAGGGGGCGTTCTTGGCGGATTTAAAACGCGAACTTTGAAAATAAGTTTTATGATGCTCCTCAAGACAAGATCATTGGTTAAATGGCCTCTTTGCTCTGCGTTTTGAGCAGTTCGCCGTTCTTTGTCTTAGCTCGTACTACTAAATCCCCTCAACCCTTCTTAATCAGCGATTTTAAATGTTTCAATCAGACTATATAGTTTTCCAATGTTTGGCTTACGCTCGTATAGAGGTTGTTGATTTTCTTGATATATGTCGATATTTTCTTCAAAAGTTCTTTTATCAGGGTTTATGTAAAAGATTCCGAGCGGGAATTGTTCTTTTTCTGTTGCTTTCTTAAATGCCTCATTTCTATTAGAGTGGTCGTGTGAATCTTCAAGATAATAGGTGTGTTTTTTAAACCACTCATAAGTGTTGAGTTTGTTAAACGATACACAAGGCTGAAATATATCAACCAGAGCATAACCTTTATGATTAATCGCTTTCTTAAGTATTTCCTTTGTCTGCTCAACATCGCCGGCGAAACATCTTGCGACAAAACCGGCGTCCAGAGCAATAGCAACCGCAAGCGGATTGAACGGCTCAAGAAAAACGCCACTAACCTGCACGGGTGTCTTAAAGCCCATCTGACTTGTAGGTGATGCTTGTCCTTTTGTCAGGCCATAAACCATATTATTATGAACTATATTGGTCAGATCCGGATTTCTGCGTATCGTATGTAAAAAGTGATTACCGCCCTCACCATACATATCGCCGTCGCCGCTCTCCGCTATTACAGTAAGAGCAGGGTTAGCCGCTTTTATTGCGGTTGCAGCCGGCAGAGCTCGACCGTGCAACCCGTCGAATAAATTGGTCTTAAAATAATGAGGAGTTTTCGCTGCCTGGCCGATACCTGAAGCCAGCACAAGGTTGGTCGGTTCAATTTCTAACTCAGCTAAAGCTTGCTTTAGTATTTTAAGAATAGGGAAATTGCCGCAACCTGGACACCAGGCAATATCAATATTGGCCATATCAAAAATTTGAGTATCCATAGCTATGTCTCTAATTCAATAAGCCATTCAGTCTTTCTGTCAACTCTTCAACATAAAAACTCAAGCCACTGTATTTGAGAATCTTGTCTTTAATATCGATTCCTGTATAAAGTTTTATTAACTTTGCAAATTGAGAGGTGGCATTGTTCTCAACTATTATAGTTTTTTGAGCTTTTTGAAGATAATCGACTATCTCATTCGGCAATGGGTATACTTGTTTGAAGTGCAAAAATGCTACATCCTCTCTGCCAAGATTTTTTACAGCCTCCCTTACAATATTGTAAGTCGAGCCCCAGCACACTACCAAGTTTTTATAATCCTCAGATCCAACCAATTCTGGCGGGATTATTTCATTTTTCAAAAGCTCAAACTTCCTCAGTCTTTTATCAACCATCTTGGTTCTTAAATCAAGGTCTTCTGTAATGTGTCCGGCCTCATCGTGCTCGTCGCTATCGACCACAACCAGTCCTTCCCCGAATCCCGGTATTCCGCGAGGAGAAATACCATTTGCCGTCAACTTGTACCTTTTGTAATCGGCTTCAGTTTTAATTATGTGTTTTTCTATATTCATGTCTGACAAATCAGGAAAATCTGTATTGTAGTAAGAATCCACAAAATATTGGTCGGTGAGTATGAAAACCGGCACCTGATACTTGTCGGCCAGGTTAAATGCTTTTTGTGCTAAGCAAAAACCATCCTCCAGATTTCCAGGTGTAAGTATTATTCTGGGGAATTCGCCATGCCCTGCATAAAGGGCAAGCTCCAGGTCTGCCTGTTCGGTCCTGGTGGGCAGCCCTGTCGCCGGGCCGGGTCTTTGAGCGAGATGAATAACAACCGGTGTCTCCAGCATACCTGCCAAGCTTAGACCTTCTATCATCAGGGCAAAGCCCCCGCCGGAAGTTGTAACCATCGCCCTTGCACCCGCATACCAGGCCCCAATGGCCATATTGATTGCAGCTATTTCATCTTCAGCTTGTTCGGCTACTATGCCGAAATCTTTCGCCTGCTTGGCAAGAAATACTAACACGCTAGTTGATGGAGACATAGGATAGGCAGCTATAAAATTACAGCCCCCGGCTATGGCACCAAGAGCCACAGCTTCGGTGCCACTTAAAAGAATTTGGTCTTTGACATGGGCATCATTGCGAATGTCAAACTTGATCTTGGAGGACTTGGCTAAATCGGCGCCAAAATTGAAACCTTCCCTTATTGCGGCAAGATTTTTTTGTACAACATCATCAGATTTCGCGGAAAAAAACTGTTTCACGTACTTGCTAACTGTTTGTAACTCGATCCCAAACAGACCGGCGATTGTCCCTACGGCAACCACATTGGAATAAATCTTGTTGCCAATTTCGGAGGCTATTTTAGTAAACGGTACATCAATAAACCTGTGCCCGGTTTGGTCAAGATCGTCACTTATGGCCTCTTTTTCCGCCAGGATAATTGTCTGAGAAGAAATTCTTTTTTCAACGTGCTGGATAGCACCTTGGTTAAGAGGAACAAGAATATCAATCCGGCTTACAGATGCGCAGACAGGTTCTGAAGATATGCGTATTTGAGTAGAGTTTGTTCCACCACGGATACGTGACATATATTCCTTTGTTGCGAAAACGTTATAACCGGCAAGTTTGAAAATCCTCGTTAAGAGGTACTCAACGGTCTGGATACCTTGACCAGCCTGACCACATAAAACAATAGAGAGGTCGTTCCTCTTTTGAAACGACAAATTGTCATTTATGAGTTTATTCACTTATCTGAGTAACCCACTTAATGTTAACGAGTACCGGTCTGAAAATAAGCAGCTCGAAATTCACCTAATAGACTTCTGAGCTTCTCAACGTTCGAGAGGTCTGTCGTCTGTTTGGCTTTCATGCTGTAAAAAAGCATCTGATGCAGTAAGGTCAACTTCTTGACATACTCTTCGTAAGCCTTACCTTCAGTCTTAACCACAAGCTTTATTCGCTGGGCCATAAAATAGTATGTTATTATATGACTTAACTCGTCAGCGTGTCTTTCCTTGTTCTGAACCCACCGGACTATTTGGTTCATATTCGGCTTATCTTGTTTGGACAGCTCTGTTATCAGCCTCATCGATTTTTCAATTGTGGTAATATGCTCTGCGAGCATGTCAAACCTGGCCGGGTCACCATAAATCCCACACGGTATTTGGCAGTGTGAATACACTATCGATGCAAAGACCATCACCAAGACCAAAATACCCAGCATCACTGTTTTTCTTCTCATTGTGTTTCTCATTTTAAACTTCCCCTTTCCAGATAGATAATTCTCAATATTCTTCCAAGTGATAAAACTCGGCGTTTTCAAGCCAGTTTTCCGGGCGAGATACGAATTCAACTATATTCTCCAATAGAAAATAATGTTTTTTTTCTTCGTCAGCCAATCTCAAGAAAACCTCTTCTTGATATTTATCTTCGACTTGGTCGGCTTTATCCAAGTAGAAGGCCCGGCTCCTTTTCTCGATATCCTGAGCTTTCCTGTAAAACTCGATTTGCTCGATGTTAAAGTCAAAACTTTCGCCGGATTCTTTGATTTGGGCAAAGACATTCTTCGCATCGGCCAAAATCTTGGTTTCAACAACCTGTGGCTTTCCGGTTTTCATTTTCTCGACGGCATTGTAGTGTTTGACCTCTTCATCGGCCAGCATAGTCAAGATGGTTCTTATGTCTTTATTAGCAGTCTGCTGAGCCAGCTGACGATAATAATCTTCACCATCCTTTTCCATCTGCATTGCGTATTCAAGTATGTCCATTATCTTCCTCTCTCGATTCAACGCGTTATCTGGGAAAAATCACCGGTCTAACTATTAACCAGCTACTCTGCTTGAGAGATGTCAGAAAGCATTTTCTCGAGGCCTGCGATTTCGTCAACAGGTTTCTTACAAACATAATTTTCACACACGTATGCTGTTGACTTGCCATCTATTGAGGTCTGATACTTGATGAAAGGAACGATTTGTTCGATAGCTGAACCAGCCTCACTATAATCACGGAATAGCACAACAGCATTAGGCAGAAAACTGTCGTGGACCAACTTAAGCATTTGTTTTGTCTCTGGTGCGTCGGCATTGCCTGCAATTACTATTTCCTGGGTGGGTCCGATCCAAAAGCTCAACGCTGTCAGCATCGCAGATGAATAAGCGGGCGACTGTTTCAACTGCTGCGAGAACAACTCGAGCACTTTACTGCCTTGTTCGGTAAAGTTTTGATTCATTGTTAACCTGCCAAGTTTCAATAAAGCCAGAGCTGCGATTGAGTTGCCAGACGGAATTGCTCCGTCCGAACCGGGCTTGTTGCGGGCAATCAGCTTTTCAGTGTCTTTGCCGGTGAGAAAGAAACCTCCTTGCTCATTATCGGCAAAAAACTCTATCATCTCTTCGCTAAGCTCTTTCGCCTCGATGAGCCATTTGGTATCGAAGGTCGCCTCGTACAGATCCAATAAGGCCATTATCATAAATGCGTAATCATCGAGAAAGGCCGGCTCGACAATACGCCCATCGCGGTAGTACCGCATCAATCGTCCCCTTTTGTGCAAAGTATTCAATATAAAGCAAGCTGCACGCTCGGCAGCGTTTACATATTTATCCTCTTGAAGGACTGCCCCACCATAGGCCAGCGATGAAATCATCAGGCCGTTCCATGCAGTGATGACTTTGTCATCTCTGTGCGGTCTGATTCTTTTTGAGCGTTCATCAAAAATCTTAGTACGAGCGGTTGCCAGGATACTTGCTCCAATAGTGCGATCTTTTTTAAACTGTTCTCCAAGTTGCTGTATCGGGGTTGCAATATTGAGGATGGTCTTGCCCTCTTCAAAATTACCTTCCTCAGTAACGCCATAGTAAGCAATAAATACTTCGGTTTCGTCTTTGCCTAAAATAAGTTTAATTTGTTTTGGGTCCCACACATAGAATGCACCTTCTTTTCCTTCGCTGTCGGCGTCTTCTGCACTATAGAAACCGCCATTAGTATCGGTCATGTCTCGCAGTACATAATCAAAAATCTCCCGTGCGGTTGTAGCATATTTTTGATTTTTGGTAATCTGGTAGGTCTGGAGATAGGCCTTGCTGAGCAATGCCTGGTCGTAAAGCATCTTCTCAAAATGCGGGATAAGCCACTGCGCGTCGGTTGCATAGCGATGGAAGCCGCCGCCGATATGGTCATAAATGCCCCCTTTGGCCGTTGCGTTAAGCGTCTTTTCGACCATCTCCAGAGCTTGTTCATCTGCGGTGCGCTGCCAATAACACAACAGGAATGAGAGATTAGTCGGTTGAGGAAATTTCGGAGCAATCCCGAAACCTCCATTGGTACCATCAAAAGTGTCCCGGAAATAATCAAAACCCCCTTTAAGTATCTCTGGTGAAAGTTTCTCTCTATCAGTTGGCTCAATTAAGCTTGCCAGAACTTCGCTTAGCTTATCCGCTGAATCGACCAGTTCCTGCCGTCTGTTTTTCCATGCATCAGCAATAGATCGGAGCACTCGCTCAAAACCTGGGCGGCCATATACATCTCTCGGGGGGAAATACGTTCCACCATAAAAGGGTTTGCCGTCAGGTGTAAGGAAGACTGACAGAGGCCAACCACCAGAGCCGGTCATCATCAGAACAGCATTCATATATATCTGGTCAACATCCGGACGCTGCTCCCTGTCAACCTTGATGTTAATAAAATGTTCATTCATTATTTCGGCAATGCGTTCATTCTCAAAGCTTTCATATTCCATCACATGACACCAGTGACAGGTTGAGTATCCAATTGAAAGAAAGATAGGTTTATCTTCTTTTTTAGCGCGCTCAAAGGCCTCAGAGCTCCAGGGATACCAATCAACGGGATTGTGAGCGTGTTGTAACAGATAAGGACTGGTCTCTTTGATAAGTCTGTTGGTATACTTATGTACGGCCATTATTGTCGGCATATTCTCTTCTCCAGTTATCCTATAGCCCTCTATGAGAAGACCGATAAAGACAATAGTACTGAGACTCTGATAAAAAACCTTTCGTACCATTTTATGCTGCGTTCAAAAAACAACGGCTATTTCTTTTGCCTTGTTAATAGCTTCCTGGCGCTTCACGGCTGCAACATCCGGGCCGCCCTGCAAGGTCGGTTCGACGACCACAGAGCGAATATTCTTAAAACCAATAAATCCAAATACTAATTCGATATACTTGGTCTGCAGGTCGAACGCTTCAGTTGCACTACCTGCGGGATATTCGCCGCCGCGGGCATACACAGCCAACATTGATTTTCCAACTACAAGTCCCTGGTATCCAGTATCTTCACTATAGCTGAATGTGTAGCCGGGCTGAACTAAAAGGTCGATATACTGCTTGAGCCGATATGGAATACTAAAATTCCACATCGGCACGGCAAGGACATACTTGTCTGCCGAGGTAAACTGCTCAATTACTTTCTCAACATTCTTCCATACTTGCAGTTCCTCTTCTGAATGTGACTGGCCGTGCAAAATCGTATACTTGGCCTGTACCGCCAGGCCGTCAAAATTTGGAATCGACACTTCAAACACGTTCAAAGCCACAATCTCATCATCCGGATGCGTTCGTTCATATGCTCCAATAAAGGCATCGGCAACAGCAATAGAATGTGACCTTTGAACTCTCGGAGAAGCTTGAATGTATAAAAGCTTGCTCATGATTTTTTCCTTTTCTTAGCTTTAGCCGTTTTTATTTGAGTGCGTAAGAGGCAAGCGATTACATAATGCTAATCCGTTACCTCAATATCGGCGTCACCTTCCCATGTTCCGTGCAGATTGCAATGCTCGAAGGCACGCAGCTTGCCGTGGATATGGTCCAGTGACAGACAAAGCTTCATAATTGGACATGTCGTCCTCGCCGTGAAGTCTATCCTCGCAAGGTAGGTGTGGTAGGCATACAACTCAATAAACTCGATGTGATGGCCCGGCTCATTCGGATGCTCCATGAGCTTACCTACCTCCACTTTCACCTCGAAACATTCGCCTTTTCGTGCGCTTTTGGGAACCGTGATAACCGGCAGATGCTTCTTTTCCAGATCTGTCATATTGTCAGAATCCTTGACCACATTCACGCCGCAAAATAGATCTTTTTCGCATTTAATAGCACTTGTTACATTACCTGACATGTTTCATTCTCCTTTCCTGTAATTTATGTTTGGGATTCTCCGGACAGTTCCTTCAGAACTGACTTTATTTACCGAGAGCTTGCTTCAAATCCATCGCGTGCTCTTGCTCCGTAGCCAGGATATTCCTTAGCTGCTGTGCTAACGCGAATTCTTTGAGCTGCTCAGCTTGTTCTACTCTTATCTTATACCTCTTTATGGCGTCCTCCTCGCCATCCAGGTCCTGCTGCAGCATTTTATCATTGTCTTTGGAAGTCAGGATTTTGCCAACATTAACACTCGGGCTGCCCCCGAGGTAATCTATCTGGTCTGCCAGAATCATAGCGTGTTGGATTTCTTCATTAGCGTGAATTTTAAGCTCCTTGATGATATCTCCGTAAGCTGCGCCAGTCATCACTGCTGCGTGATTTATGTACTGTATCGCTGCGGAATACTCCAATTCCAAATCCATGTTTAACAAATCAATCAATTTTTTCAGCTTTATAGCCATTTTCTTATCTCCTGCAAAATTATCGTTAATTGTCTAAACTCTACTGCTTCAGGGTAAACGACCTTTGAAGGTCAACGAAATTGTACGACCTGACAATTTTAGTTACTTTGCATACTCCGGTTCGTTTCCCTGTTTCCACTTTATGTTGCAGCCCAAGCTCGGTTTTTGCTCTTCGGAGACCGGCTTTCCTTCAAGAACGGCATCAATCGCCGCTGTAAGGTCGGCTCCAGTGACAGGTATCCCGGTGCCAGGCCGACTGTCATCCATCTGGCCTCGATAAACAAGCGTTCTTTTACTATCGAACAAAAAGAAATCTGGTGTACAAGCGGCACGATATGCCTTCGCAACCTCTTGAGTCTCATCATAAAGATAGGGAAAGGTGAAACCTGTCTCTTTGACAACCTTAGCCATCATCGCCGGGCTGTCGTCTGGATAATTGACAACATCATTCGAATTTATTCCGACGACCGCGACTCCTTTTGCCTGATACTCTTTAACGAGTTCAACCATCGCGCCTAAAATATGTTTCACAAACGGACAATGGTTACACATGAAGATGACCAAAAAAGCCGGCGCTTCCTTAAAGTCGCTTAAGGACACCACATTACCTGCGGTATCAGGCAATTTAAAATCCAGTGCCGATGTTCCCAAGGGAAGCATTTCTGAAGCTGTTACAGCCATAATAAATTCCTTTCCTATGAGTTAACCGCAATACACGTTTATTGAGAAACTCTCAACACAATCTTTCCAAACTGTTTTCCTGCCTCCATTTTGCTCATCGCATCTCTCACATCTTCCAACGGTGCCACCGAGTCTATAACGGGCTTTAGCTTAGCCGTTGTAACAGCCTTGAGCATTTGCCGAAAATCCTCATCCGAGCCCATTGTTGAACCGAGAATCGTCAACTGGTTCCAGTAAAGAATCTGCAAATTCGTAGGGGCTTGAGGTCCGGATGTTACACCACATAACACAATCTTGCCACCTCGCCGCACTGCTGAAAAGTCAACAGGCCAGGTAGCTGCTCCCACCGTATCAATAACAATATCAACACCCCTGCCGGACGTAATATCTTTTACACATTGCGCCACATCATCAACCACCTTATAATTAATTGTGTGATCGGCACCGATTTGAACTGCACGATCCAGTTTTTCATCTGTTGATGAGGTAACGGTTACCTGGGCACCGGCGAGCTTGGCCAACTGTAGAGCACAAAGAGCAACGCTTCCTCCTATCCCATGTATCAAAACCGTTTGGCCCGGTTTGAGCCGGGCTCGTGTCATAAGCATTCGCCAGGCGGTAAGATACGATAGTACAAATGTCCCCGCTTCATCAAAATTCATATGGGAAGGTTTCGGGAACAAGTTACGGGCTGGCACAGCTACCTGTTCTGCAAACGTTCCCTGCCGAGTCATACCCATAATCCCAAACGAGATACACTCGCTTTGTTCGCCGCGGCGACAATATTCACAAGAACCGCAACTCAAGCCCGGATTCAAAATTACCTCATCGCCAATGTTTACGCTTCTTACATTTGCACCAACGCCAATCACAATACCTGCAGCGTCGGAGCCCATTACATGCGGCATCGACACTTCAAGACCGGGTCTGCCTTTTCTGACCCATATATCAAGGTGATTGAGGCCGGCGGAGCGGACCTTCAAAATGACTTCATCTTCGGCAGGCTCCGGCTCAGAAACCCGACCAATTTCTACACGGTCCAGTCCACCGTGCTTTTGAATAACTACTGCTTTCATCACAAACACCCCGGAAGTAGCACCGGCTACGAACGTAAGTTAAGTTACCTTTCAGTTAAAATTGCCTCGCTCGGACAATTATCTGCCAGTCAGAACCTCAGAACTCCTGAGCATTTGGGCTAAGTCTTCATCTACATTGCTAATCGGACTGATATTGAACTTCTCGACCAGCACGTTCAGTACGTTTGGGCTTATAAACGCCGGCAGGCTCGGGCCAAGCTTTATGTTCTTAATACCGAGGTACAACAGCGTCAAAAGAATCGCCACGGCCTTCTGTTCATACCATGATACCACAAAGGAAAGCGGCAGCTCGTTGACGCTACAATCAAATGCTTCGGCAAGTGCCATTGCAATTTTAATCGCCGAATAGCAATCATTGCACTGGCCTGTATCAACCAAACGTGGAATCCCGCCAATATCACCATGGTAGCGCGCGTTTAATCGATACTTCCCGCACGCTGCGGTTAATATTACGCAATCGGCCGGTACCTTCTCAGCAAATTCGGTAAAGTAATTGCGTCCCGGCTTGGCACCATCACAGCCGCCAATAAAGAAGAAATGCCGGATCTTACCTGCCTTCACAGCCTCAATAATTTTGTCAGCCAAAGCAAGCACGGCTGTGTAATGAAAGCCGGTGCTCAGGGTTCCCTGCGGATTTTCCGGCAGTTCCGGCTGGGCCAAGGCTTTTTCAATTACTTCGCTGAAATCTCTGTTCTTGATGTGCTTTACGCCTTCGACACCAGCTATCCCGCAGGTAAACATCCTATCCCTATAAGATTCTTTCGGAATCATAACACAGTTGGTCGTTACCAGAATCGCGCCGCTGAACTCGTCGAACTCTTTTTTCTGACTCTGCCATGCGGTGCCGTAATTTCCCACAAGATGCTTGAACCTCCTGAGCTCTGGATAACCGTGGGCAGGCAGCATCTCGCCGTGGGTATAAACATTAATGCCCCTGCCCTCGGTTTGTTTCAGCAATTCATAGAGGTCCAGCAAATCATGACCGGTAACAACAATTCCCGGGCCGGCTTTGGTACCTCTCGGCACCATTACCGGCTTAGGATTGCCAAATGTTGATATGTGTGCATTGTTGAGCATCTCTATGACACGAAAGTTCATCTCGCCGGCTTTCAATACCAACTCCAGGTAACGGTTCAAGTCGAAATCTACATTCGTAAGCGTTGAGAACATCGCCTCGTGCATAAAAGCGTCGGCCTGCTCATCCTTTTGTCCAAGCTCTCGTGCATGATACGCGTAAGCAGCTATGCCTTTTAATCCAAACATAAGTGTATCCTGCAGACTTTGAATGTCCTCGTTTTTGCCGCAAACGCCAACCTTTGTGCACCCCGCACCGCCGGTTGTTTGCTCACACTGATAACAAAACATAACTTATCCTTTCGCTTTTTAATTAATCAAATAGTCGGCTTTTCTGGTGCTATTTCGTTTGAACCTTGATTACCTTAGGTTTCGCTTCTTCTTTTTTAGCCATCTCTATTGTTAAAACACCGTGGTCATAGGTTGCATTGGTATTGTTGCTATCGACGTATTCTGGAAGGTCTATTACTCTGTGGAAATCGCCGCGCCGTGTTTCGTTGTACCAGCATTGTTCGTCTTTAGCAGCCTCTTCACAAGGGATCCTTTTGCCGCGAACCAAAAGCCTGTTGTCTTCGACGGAGATTTCGACTTCTTTCGGATCTACGCCGGGTATGTCTATTCGCACTAAAACAGACTTATCTGTAATGTGAATATCCACCGGCGGATGCCAAAATCCTTCTCCCGACACAGAGAATAGTGGTCTTCCAAAAAACCTTCTCATCATTCTTTGCATTTCGTTCCCAATAAAATCAGAGGGACGTTGTGAGAGTATATCTGCCATTTTGATATCTCCTATCTTTTTATGATTGTAGTTTATTTGCCTTACACCTTTTTTCCCGTCTTATCTTTTAGGTGTCCGGTACCATTGGTTCGTTTTTCACAAACCAAAACTCTCAGAAAACAATAACTACTGCTAACAGAAATTAATTTACTCTTCTATCGAAATTGCCTCAGCAGGGCAATTATTTGCTACCTCCCTACAGGTCTCGTGGAGTTCGGGCGGAACTTCGTCCACTTTCACCACAGCTATCCCTTCTTCATTCAGTTCAAAAGCCTCTGGGCAAATGTCAA
>JABAOF010041415.1_pt8 | contig 14480 bp, 14 predicted proteins | sample 7062171 | NCBI WGS metagenome assembly JABAOF01 (sample SAMN14538628, study PRJNA623070) | marine sediment metagenome | biome: marine biome [ENVO:00000428]; feature: marine pelagic biome [ENVO:01000023]; material: deep marine sediment [ENVO:00002113] | place: India: Gulf of Khambhat ...
GAAATAGAGGGGCTCGCAGGCTCTTCTAGGAAGTTATCTGTTTGACCTTCTCCGCAATCTGGAAAAACGCTTGGGGTTCATTGGCAGCCAAATCAGCTAAAATCTTCCTGTCCAATTCAATGTTCAGACGCTTAAGTCCATGGATAAAGCGGTTGTAAGAAAGCCCATGCTGCTCTGCGGCTGCTTTGATTCTGACGATCCACAATCTCCTGAATTCCCTCTTTCGCACCCGCCTATCTCGGTAGGCATACAGGAGCGCCCTCTCCACTGCCTCCTTGGCTGTACGATAGTTATGACTCCTGGCTCCCCAGTAGCCTTTGGCTTGCTTAAGGATTTTTGTCCTTCTTTGTCTTTTTTTGGTACCACGCTTGACTCTTGGCATTGTCTTCTCCTCTTTTTTGAATCTGAGCTTAAGGTGTTAGGTTTGGTAGGGAAGCATCTTCTTGATTTTTTCCTTATCGGGAGAACTAATTTCGTCTTTCTTCCTCAATGCCCTCTTTCTTTTTGCTGACTTTTTGGTCAGAATATGACTCTTGTACGCCTTATTGTAAACGATCTTTTTCTTCCCTGTGACCTTGAACCTCTTCTTTGCTCCCCTGTGCGTCTTTAGTTTTGGCATCTTTTCCTCCTGATTTACCGGGACTGAGCATGGTCGAGACTGCCCAAGGTTGGACGCGAACATCGCCATCCTGATGACCGAGTTCTTCGACATCCTCGAACACTCTGTCCAAAATCTGTCGGGCCAACTCTGGTTTTGCTTTTTCTCTTCCCCGAAGCATGACCGTGATTTTGACCTTGTTTCCCTCTTTCAGAAACCTGTGTACATGGCGTATTTTAAAGTTATAATCATGGATGCTTATTTTTGGCCTGAATTTAATCTCCTTGACCTGAATCTGCTTCTGGTGTTTTTTGGCCTCTTGAGCTTTCTTATGAAGTTCGTAGAGATACTTTCCGTAATCCATAATTCGGCAAACAGGAGGAACCGCCTGCGGGGCAACTTCGACCAAGTCCAGGCCTTTTTCCTTGGCCAAATTAAGTGCTTCCTCATGAGCGAAGACTCCGAGTTGTTTCTTGTCTTCGTCGACAATCCTGACTTCCTTGGCTTTTATCATTTCGTTTATCCTATGGGGTTTCGTGTATCTTGCTCTTCCAGGATAAAATGTCCGTCTTCTGATGATTGACCTCCTTTAAATGTTAAAGCTAAGAATCTTAGTTTTAACCATTTCCTTTATTTTTTCAAGGAATTCATCCGGATCAATCTGTCCTTGGTCTCCCACGGTGTGAATCCTCAAGGATGCCTTCCCCTGGGAGACTTCTTTATCACCGACGACAAGGATCACCGGAATCTTCTGGGTCTCTGCATCTCTTATCTTGTACCCTACCTTCTCACGCCTGAGATCCACCAAAGACCTGATCCCGTTTTCCTTAAATTTCTTATCGAGGGAAGAGGCATAATCGTTATGTCTGTCAGCGATAGGGAGAACCACTACTTGGACCGGCGCCAGCCAAACAGGAAAATTACCGTTATAATGCTCGATCAGGATGCCGAAGAATCTCTCGAGAGAACCCAAGAGAGCTCTATGGATAAGGAAAGGTCTGTGCAGTTTTCCGTCTTGACCGACATAATGCAGGTCAAATCTCTCGGCTAAGTTAAAATCGAGCTGGATGGTTGTACACTGCCAAGACCTTCGGAGGGCATCCTTTATTTTGATATCGATCTTGGGACCATAAAAAACACCCTGGCCTTCGTCCACCTGAAACGGAAGCCCGACATCCTCCATGGCTCGCCTGAGAGCCTGAGTGGCCCTATCCCAGTCCGCATCTGCTCCACAATACTTTTCCGGGCATGTGGAGAGAAACACATCAAACTCTGTAAATCCAAAGGTATTAAGAATCCTAAGGGCCAGAGAGATAACTTTCTTGATCTCCTCCTCGAGTTGGTCCCGCCGACAGAAAATGTGGGCATCATCCTGGGTGAATCCCCTCACTCTCATCAACCCATGAAGCACCCCGCTTCGCTCATAGCGGTAGACTGTGCCGAGTTCGGCCCAACGCAGAGGTAGTTCACGGTAGCTTCGGGGGCGCGAGTTGTAAACCATGACATGGAACGGACAGTTCATCGGCTTCAATTCATACTCGACCTCGTCAATCTGGAGAGGTGGATACATCGCATCATAGAATTCGGTGTGTCCGCTCCGGCGCCAGACATCCAGCTTGGCAAAATGCGGGGTGTACAGGAAGTCATATTCATCCCTGATGTGCTCCTCATGCCAATAGTCCTCGATGATACGCCTGATCGTGCCTCCCTTGGGATGCCAGAGAATCATCCCAGCTCCCAGATCTTCGTTGAAACTGAAAAGATCGAGTTCAGGCCCGAGCTTACGATGGTCTCTTTTTTTGGCTTCCTCGATTAAGTTCAGGTATTCTTCTAAAGCCTTTCTCTCGAAGAACGCGGTTCCATAAATCCGCTGGAGCTTCGTTCCCTTCTCATCGCCCTTCCAGTAAGCCCCTGAGACAGATAGAAGTTTAAAGTTCTGGATGTGCCTGGTCGATGGCACATGAGGTCCTAGGCAAAAATCGATAAAACTGTCCTGTCTATAACAGGTGACGGTCTCGCCTCCTTTTTCCTCGACTAGTTCCACCTTGAGCTCCTGTCCCGATTCTCGGAAGAGATGGAGAGCCTCTTTTTTGGAAAGCTCCACTCTTTCGATCGGGAGGTCAGCCTTGACGAACTCCCGCATCTTCGCGTCTATAGTTGCGAGATCTTCGACAGTGAACGGCTTCTCCCTTAAGAAATCATAATAAAATCCGTCTTCGACAGCGGGGCCGACTCCGGTCATCGTACCTGGAAAAAGTTCCATGACTGCGTGGGCCATGAGATGGGACGCACTGTGTCTGAGAGTATCCAAGGCTTCTGCGGAATCCTTGTAAATCCACTGAATCTCCAAATCTTCATCTACCTGAGTCTCCAACCCGACGATCTGACCATTCACCTTGGCTAACAAAGGCTCCTGGGCCAGCTTAAGGTGGGAAGCGAAGTCCGAAAGGGAGGTTCCCTTCTCGACGGAATAGGTAGACCCCTCGGCTCTGACTTTAGCTAGCTCGGCCATGAAAATGTATATGTATTCAAAAGGGTCGGCAAATCCAGTGTTGCTCTATTTCTGCCTCTTGAATACGAACTCCTTTTAAGAATGGTAGGCGCGGAGGGTATCGAACCCTCGACCTCTTCCGCGTCAAGGAAGCACTCTACCACTGAGCTACGCGCCTACTATACAAGGATATATATAAATCATTTCCTCTTTAACTGTCAACCGCACCTTGGGTCAGTGACTCATTAACACCGTCACTCAGTCACTCAGGAAGAGATAAAAAGAAATCTTTATCTCGCTGCATCACGGAGTAACTGAGTTGCTAAATTTTCTTGTCTTGCTGAGTTAAGGTGTCACTGGTTGGCCTCTTGAATAATAGACAAAAAAGAATTATAAAACATATGAAGGTCTGACCCTGATGATCGGTATTATGGCAGACTCCCACGATAATGTTCCCTTTATCCAAAAAGCCGTCCGTCTCTTCCAGGTTGCCGAGTGTCAGTTGGTGATCCATGCCGGAGATTTGGTTGCTCCTTTTTCTGCGAGGCCGTTGGAGGATCTCACCTGTCCGGTGAATGCTGTCTTCGGCAACTGCGATGGAGAGAAGAGGGGTTTAAAAAAGGCCTTTGGATCACTAGGAGAAATCAAACAAGCCCCGTTTATCTTCACCTTCGTTGACCTCAAATTCCTGATCAGTCATCTCCATACACCCGTAGAATCTTATGCTTTGTCCGGGAAATATGACGTCATCGTCTTCGGGCATACGCATCAACCAGAAATCGGCCGGGAAAACGAGGCCCTTCTTATAAATCCGGGCGAAACAGGGGGATGGTTAACGGGGAAAAGCACGGTCGTGCTCCTCGATCCCAAGACGATGGATGTAGAGGTCATCCCCCTCTGAACTTGGAAACAGGAGGATGTGATGTCTCCTAGAGGAATCGATAAACGACAGAAGCCAGCCTGGCAGAAACTCCGGAAGCCTATTCCTCCTCCCCCGAAACCTGCTCTCCTCAAAAAAAGGCCCAAGAAGAAAAAAAAAGCAACTCATTCGGGGTCACTCATTCGGGGTCAGACTTCATCGTGAAGGATAGACAAAGAAAATGATTTTGACCGTGGCTATACATGATAGCGAAGCCTGACCCAATAGGTTGAGAGGAACTCCTGATTTTGCTATACTTTAGTTTTCTTTTTTGATCCTTTCGTTAAGGATAACTTTAATGATTCAGGACTAACAACAAAATGTCTGTAATGAAAAACGTGATTATCATGGGTGCAGCCGGGAGAGATTTCCACAATTTCAATGTCTTCTTCAGAAATAATGAAAATTTCCGTGTCGTCGCCTTCACGGCGACTCAAATTCCTGATATCGAGGATAGGAAATACCCTTCAGCCCTTTCAGGAAAACTCTACCCAGAGGGCATTCCTATCTTTCCCGAAGAGCGGTTGCCTTCCCTCATCAGAGAGTACGGAGTCGATGAGGTTTATTTTTCTTACAGCGACGTCTCTCACGAATATGTCATGCATAAAGCCTCCGAGGTTATGGCCGCTGGAGCAAGCTATGCCCTTCTGGGTCCTCGAGAGACGATGATTCAGAGTCGACTTCCCGTGATTTCTGTGTGTGCCGTAAGAACAGGGAGTGGGAAAAGCCAAACGAGTCGGAAAATCGCGCTGATTCTCAAAGAAAAGGGAAGACGGGTGGTCGTCATCCGCCATCCCATGCCCTACGGAGATTTGGCCAAGCAGAAAGTCCAACGTTTTTCCAGCTACGAAGATATGATTGAGCAAGAGTGCACTATTGAAGAAATGGAAGAATACGAGCCTCATATTAAGAATGGCATAGTCGTCTTCTCCGGAGTGGATTATGAAGCCATCCTTCGACAGGCTGAGGAGGAGGCCGACATCATCCTCTGGGACGGAGGGAACAACGATTTCTCTTTCTACAAGGCCGACTTGGAGATCGTTGTCGCCGATCCCCACCGTCCCGGCCATGAACTGCTTTACCATCCAGGAGAGACCAATTTCCGGAGAGCTGATGTCATTATCATCAACAAGATCGACAGCGCCGAAAAAGAAAAAGTCAAGCACGTGTTGAACAACATCAAAACCTATAATCCAGAGGCAACTGTGATTCGAGCCAATTCCTCAATCTTCGCCGAAGATGGGAAAGAGATTGCAGGGAAGAAGGTTCTCGTCATCGAGGATGGACCGACCCTGACCCACGGGGAAATGCCCTATGGAGCTGGGGTTATTGCTGCCACCAAATACGGGGCGGCCCGAATCATCGACCCTAGACCGTATGCGGTCGGGAGTATCCGGAAAGCATTCCAAAAATTCACTCACCTCGACAGAGTGCTTCCGGCTATGGGCTACGGAAAAGAACAGATCGATGAGCTGACTCAGACCATCGAAAAGGTCAACTGCGAGCTCGTGGTCGGGGCAACACCCATCGATCTTTCTCGGTTGATCCAGACCAACAAAAGAATCATCCGCGTGACTTACGAGTTAGAAGAGATTGGTTCTCCTGATCTTCAACAGATCCTCAAGGAATTTTGATGAAAAGAAAAACAGCTCTGATAGCCTTTGGCGGAAACGCCATCCTCCCAAATAACCAGAGAGGGCTACAATCCGAACAGATGAAAAACGCCCAGAAGGCCGCCCGTTTGATGATCCATGTGGTGAAAAAGGGGTTTGATCTGATCATCGTTCACGGCAACGGTCCCCAGGTGGGGAATCTCCTTATTCAGATGGAAGAAGCGGTGACCAAGATTCCTCCGTTCTCTCTGGAAGTCTGTGACGCCATGACTGAGGGGAGCATGGGTTTTATGCTCGAGAAGGCCCTCATCAACGAACTGCGCCGGAACTCTCTGGATAAGGAAGTCGCTACCCTGGTTACTCAAGTAGTCGTCGACAGAGAGGACAATGCTTTCGAGAATCCCACTAAACCCATCGGGCCTTTCTACACAAAATACAGAGCCCAGATGCTCGCCCGCCAGAAGAAATGGACGATGATCGAGGATGCGGGGCGCGGCTATCGAAAAGTGGTACCCTCGCCCAAGCCTATAGACATTGTTCCTAAAAGGATCATCCGCGATTTAGTCCGTTCAGGAAAAATCGTTATCACGGCCGGCGGAGGAGGCATCCCAGTCATTATCAACGGAAACGGCGTTTTCCAGGGTGTCGAAGCTGTTATCGATAAAGACTATGCCGCCGGCCTGATTGCCAGCGAGGTCAAAGTCGATCTTTTCATTATCCTGACCAACGTGGAGCGGGTTTACTTGAATTATGGACAGCCCGATCAAGAGCCCCTCCCCGTGATGAGTGTCGATCAAGCCCGCGCCTATCTCGAAGAAGGGCAATTCCCAGAAGGATCGATGGGGCCGAAGATAAGGGCAGCGATCGATTTCATCCAGAATGGCGGTAAAGAAGTCCTGATCACCTCAGCCAATACCCTGAAGGCCGCCTTAATCAACCGTTCAGGGACAACAATCAAAGCGATGATCTAGGAGGTCGGAATGCTCGAGGATTTTCTTTCCATCCACGATCTGAGCCTGTATGAATTCTACCAGATCTTGGACATGACTCAAGACATCAAGGAACATCCTCAACGCTTCCGGAATCAACTGAAAGATAAAATCTTGGCGATGGTCTTCGAGAAACCGTCTCTCCGAACTCGGGTGACGTTTGAAGTGGGGATGCTAGAGCTTGGAGGCGAAGCCGTCTATCTGAGTCCTTCCGATATNNTGACGTGGGCAAAAACCTGGAGCGATGGGTGGATGGTATCATGATCAGAACCTTTGGCCATCAGATTGCCCTCGATCTCGCTCAAGCGTGTCACATTCCTGTCATCAATGCCTTGACCGACCTTCTTCATCCCTGCCAGGCGATGGCCGACTTCTTCACTCTAAGAGAAAAAAAGGGGAATCTGACAAACCTTAAGCTGGCCTATATCGGAGATGGAAACAACGTCTGTCACAGTCTCCTGATGGCCTCGGCCAAGGCCGGGAGCGAAATGATCGTCGCCACACCAGAGGGATTCGAGCCTAAACCTGAGATACTCAAACAAGCCGAGGAAGACGCCCAAGAAACGGGAGCTCGTTTCTGGTTGACAAACAACCCTCATGATGCCGCAGAGGGAGCGGATGTGATCTACACCGATACCTGGACTTCGATGGGCCAGGAGGAAGAAAAGAAAAGCAGGGCTACGCTTTTCGCTCATTTCCAAATCAACGGGAAATTGATGGCCAGAGCCAAAGAAGATGCGGTTTTTATGCATTGTCTCCCCGCTCACCGAGGGGAAGAAGTGACGGACGAAGTCATGGATTCTTCCCAATCCATCGTCTTCGACCAAGCCGAAAATAGACTTCACGTTCAAAAAATCATTATGATATTATTAATGGGGACGAAAAAAAGACGATGAATCAAGATTACGAAGGCACCACCATAGAAGATAAAGACCTGGAATTCATAGAAGCGGAATTCTCTAAATCTAGTCACCCAATCACTCTTCAAGAACTCACCAGAAAACTGGCCTACAAGAAATCATCCTCTCAACTCGCGCAAGAAGTCAAAATATATGATCCATATTGTCAGTATGATATCGGCGATCTCATCTACAAGGAATACGATGAACCCCTGATGGTGAGCAGCAAGGGTGTGGAGCCCTTCAAAGGAGGAATCGTCCTCACCGTCATCAATAAAATCGCCTATGATAATTTTAACTGTGAAATGCTCGAGGTCGACTACGCCGGAGGAGGCGTCTTCAGGAAGCATATCGAATATATGAAGAAAACTAACACACAAGTCCTCCTGCCGGGCAATCTCGAAGGAAAAGCTCTCGCCCCCAAGGTCCTTAAGAAGGAAGAAGATCCTAGGCTTGAAGAGCTTCCGATGACAGATAAAGACTTGAAAAAGCTGGAAAAGAATCTTAAATCTGCCCTCCTCAAATCTTCCAAATTCTTCAGCTGGAATGAATTCTGGCAACTCAAAGAAAAACAAATCCAGATCGGAGAGGATAAGATAAAGGAAATTGAACATTACCTTTCAGAGACAAAACTCTCAGCTGAGACTCCTGAACTAGTCTCCCGCATCTATAACCTGAGCCTAGAGGAGGAGTCTTTACCTCTCTATTGTCTTAGCTTGAACTATTCGCTAGATAAAAAATGGAAGAAATCCTTTGTCTATGTCTCTCCCCATAATTGGGGAAAATGGAACTTGAAGGACACGCTGAACTCTTTTCTTGCGGATTTACCCCTATCAGCTTCCAAAGCCAAACTCCCCTCCTTCGATCAGGAAAAGGAACCGATGACAAAATCTTCCCAGGAATTTCCCCTCAAGCTCTATCTGAGCTGGAGAGAAATTCTATCAGGAGGGCTGAAGGTTCCTAGGAGCATCAACAAACACTTATCCCAGGCAAGAGAGTACATTTTTACCGATGCCGAAGCCGAAAAAGACTACATGGTCTACTATTACCCCTCCTCACATTTCTTTTGCGGGCTCAAGGAATTTTATGAGACTCACAACGTCCCTCAAGGAGCCAGCTTGACCCTGGAGAGGAAAGGCCTGACTCATTTTCACTTTTGGATCAAGAAGTCCAAGAAAAAGCTCTCTGTATCCAAAATTACCTATGATTCAAAGAAGGATAAATTCGAGTCATCAGGTGAAGAGGTGTTTACCTTTGCCCTCCCAAACAAGATTATTCATCTCCAAAGAGAAACCCTCCAGAAGCTCTTTGGCCTCTATAATCAAAGACGAAATCTTAACCTGAGAGAGCTTCTTTTTCTTGTCCATAAAACCTTTGGTATGGATGGAGATAAATACTCGCTCCACTATCTTCGGGCCTATCATCTCGTGGATGTCTTGAAGCGAACATCAGAGGATGACGTCGAGAGGACTCTTCTCAACACGGCCGAATTTAGCAGGTCAGAAAAAAAGAAAGGAATTTTTCTCTACCAAGAGAAAATTGAGATAGAAAAAGAAAAGGAGATGGAGATTCCTCCAGAGATACCTGCTGAGCTCATTCCCGAAGAAATCGTCGAAAAAGCTCCTCCTGAAGCCCCTCCCGCAGAAATCACACCTCTGCAACTGGAAGGAGAGAGAGAAGAAGCCCTTAGGACGGAAGCACCCCTAGAAGCTCCGCGAGCAGAGATTAGGGAACCAATGGAAGAGGAGAGGCCAGTTCCTCCAAAAAGAGAAAAAGAAATCAGGAAAAAGAAACCTAAAGCAAGACCTGAGGCAGAGAGAGCTGACCGACGCAGGAAAAGAGAACGTCGACTCATCGAAGAGAAAATAGAGCTGGAAGAATCTGAACAAGAAGCCTTGATTGCTGTGAAAGCCGAAGAGAAAAAAGAGGTCGAAGAAGTGAGACTAGAGGCTCGCCCTAAGGAAAAGAAAAAAGAGTATAAGGCCTATGTCTCAGAGGAACCTGTCTTCGGGGTCTTTGCCGAAAAGCTGAAAACAGCCCTGGATAAGAANNAAAAATAGGTCTGCTATAAGATCTCTCGTCTAGGCCCCTTTCTTCGGGTCACTCCCATCTGATCCAGTAATTCCAACAGCGGGATGGCGTATTTACGGCTCAAGCCTGTCATATTTTTAAAATCTAAGACTGTAAGTTCTCTCTTTCCTGAATTTTGAACCTGAAAAACGATCTCATCCAACCATCGAGAGTGAATTAGAAACCCGTCCTTCCCCTGAATAACTTTTTTTCTTTCGATCAGTAGTTCGAGCAAGCGGTTTAACCTCACCGGAGATAGCCGAAACGTTCGGCGCAAATCTTCGATGGAGACGGAGTGGAATTCTCCTTTGTAGCACATCTCTTCCAGTTGATGCAAAACTCTTTCCTCCTGAGGAGAAAGAGTCCACTCAAAATCGATAAGGGAGATGGCGTTCTCGAGCAGCCTAATCTTTTGCTCTTTGGCCAGACGTTTATAAACCAAAGCCAGAATTCTCTGATCGGCATCGAATCGCTTCTGAATTCTATCCAGCGAAGCTCCCAGTTCTCCCGGATGCTTCTCGTGATAAGAGGAGAGATAGGCAAGAATCTTTTGACAGAGATAATCAAAGCTCTGCTTCGAGACAAGGAAAAGAGGAGTAAAAGAAAGGATACGCAGCTTCCCGCTGGCTTCCAATCCTTTGCTGAGAGAAAGCAGTTTGGCTCGGCTCAGTCCAGAAAACTCTCTCGCTTCTTTCTCCCTGAGGCCCTTCGTCCCCTTTTTCAGAACGAGAGCGCCCAGCATGTCTCTCTCATCTCCGAGAAGTCTGGACAGGAATTCTGTTTTCTTCTTGACCTTTTTTCCTCTCGCTTTCTCCGAGTGCGGGTTTAAAACCCTTCCCTCACCGAGAAAATTCTTTCTCCTGGGTTCTCGAACTCTGAATCCGTCTCCCCATCGCACCCTGATAGGCTTTCCCGTCAATATTCTGACAAAAAACTTTTCCTGCTGAGGCACTCGGGATTGCTCATAATAAGAAATCGAAGCCGAAGTCTTCGCCTCCTCGAAGATGACCATCGCGTCGATCGATCTTTTCACTCCCTTGGGGAAAAAATCGACAACGGCATCGAATTCCGAAGTATTCATCATTGTCTTCCAGAAGGTAAACTCAGTGTGGTTCTCCTCAGGATGGGATCGACCGATGCTAGAATCCCGGTTATCCTGTCTCCCAATCCAATCCTTCTGCCCGAGTTTCTTCCCACCAGCTCTCGTTTGGCTCTGTGAACAGAAAAATCGCCGCTGAGATCAGAGAAAAAGACCATCCCCTCGACAANNTCGACAAAATAACCTTCGAGCTCAACCACCAGCCCACCCTTGGATATATCAACGACAATTCCCTGAATCTCCTCTCCCAGCTTCTCTTTGAGGAGTCTGAATATCCTCCATTCCAGAAGTTCCCGCTCTGCCCCTTCGGCTTGGCGTTCTTTCTCAGAACATTGAAGGGCCAGCGAAGTAAGCGAGTCCGATTCAAGCCTGTCCCCTTTGAGGACAGATTTTAAGATGCGATGAACCACAAGGTCTGGGTAGCGTCGTATCGGAGAGGTGAAATGGGTGTACACTCGTTTGGCGAGTCCGTAATGGCCTTTATTCTCTTCAGAGTACATGGCCAGCTTGAGGCTTTTGAGCACACGGAGGTTTAAAAACTTCGCGCCAGGAAGACTCTCGGCTTGGTCCAACACCATCTGTAAATCTGCTGACTTAATCCTCTCCACAGGGGGAAGAGAAAAGCCAAAATGTTCCAGTATATCCCGCAGTTTCTCCAAATCCTCCCTGCCAGGTTGGGGATGGACTCTGAAGAGGAAAGGAATGTTTTTTTGCCACAGATAGGCAGCCACCGCCTCGTTGGCCGCCAGCATGAATTCTTCGATCACTCGGTGAGCCTCGTTGCGCTCGAACGGCACGATAGAGACAAGGTTGCCTTCCTTGTAGACAAGCTCTGGTTCGGTCAAATCAAAGTCCAGACTCCCATCGCGTCTTCTCCTCGAGTTCAGGATACGAGCCAGTTCTCTCATTAACAGCAGATCAGGGATAAGGTGACGCAATTCTTCTTTCTCTATATCGGCTCCCTCAAAGATCCTGTAGACAATATCATAGGTTAATCGGGATTCGGTTCGGATCAGAGAAGGAAGAAATTCGCTCCTGAGGATATTGCCTTCCCTGTCAATCTCGAGGACGACAGAAAACGTCAACTTTTCCTGTTTCGGTCTTAGGCTACAGATGTCTGCCGAAAGCCGCTCAGGAAGCATAGGAAGGGTGCGAACAGGAAAGTAGACGCTGGTGCCACGCCTGAAGGCTTCTTCATCGAGGGCAGAGCGAGGCTTCACATAATGGGAAACATCAGCGATATGTACACCAAGAAGATAATGTCCATTAGATCGCTTGGCCACACTCACGGCATCGTCAAAGTCCTGGGCGGCCTCTCCATCGATGGTCACCGACCTCCAGGCTCTGTAATCGATACGACCCTTTTTTTCCTCAGGTACAATCTCTGAGGGGATGTCATTGGCCTCATCTAGGGAGTCTTTTGGAAAGGTGGCTCTTAAATCAAACCGACGGATGACGGCTTCGGTATCCACACCAGGTTCATCCGGCCAACCTAAAATATCAGTCAGGCGCATGGTATCTCTCTCGGCCTCGACGATCATCCCTGGTTGGACGGCAATGGTGTTGGAGACGAGGAGCGGAACTTCGTCTGAATACGGGGCTTCCAGCGGAAGAAAAAAAGGCCTTCCCAGATGTTCTTTGTAGAGACCGACCATCCCTTTCCTCCCCTTTTCCAGGATGCGGATCACTCGTCCTTCTGGTTTTCCTTTCTTTCCCCCTTTCCTACCAAGAACCTCCACTACATCCCCATCGAGCGCACCAGCCGTGTACTTTGTGGGGATGAAGACATCCTCTCCCCTTCCATCACTGGGCCTGACGAACCCGAATCCCCTCGAAGAAGCCATGTATCTTCCTCTCATCACATTCGTCCGAACCGGAACAAAATACCTCCGTTTTATCCTGATCACAATTCCCTGTTTCTCCAGGACCTCGAGGTGCTTCTTCAGTCGATGCCTCTCTTGAGGCGAACAATGCAGTGCTCGGGCTAACCCCTGGAAACTCGCCCCTTGCCTCTTCGCCCTCAACACGGAAAGAATCTGATCAACCATGCCTTTTCTCAATAATAAAACAAAGAAATGTAGGGGATTTCGTGTTTTTCCCTGAAGTGTTTCACTAATTTTGTTCTCCAGATGGAAAAAAACTCCTCGTCACTGGCGGATCCGTATTCTTTACTGACCTGCCGTTTCATCCGTTCGGCCTCTTCTGGTGTAGAATTCTCCACGAGTAAACGCTCAACCTCCGCCTCCAACCTCTCGAGATCCTCCTCCTCAGGGCTTTGAGTGGAGAGCATCACCAAGGCCCTAGAATATACATCCCTCAAGAAATGGATCCGAGAGGGGATGGCCTCAAGGAATCTCTCCACGTCAGTCTTGGCTTTTTTCCTTTTTTCTTCTTTCTCCAGAATAAGAGACTTCCTTCCGATTTTTCTTTCCTTGTACTGCTCAAAAGCCTTCTGGACTTGATGTTGGCAGTAGGCCAGGGAGAAAACCTTGCCTTTTTCCCTTGACTTTGGAGGGGTGTCTTCAAAGGCTTTCTTCATCCCTTCCAGAATCGTGCGAAGAGGAATCTTCATCCTTTCCCAGCGAGCGATGAGATCTAGATCTTTGGAGGAAAGGAAAAAGGGGGCTCCCCGATACCAGAAGAAATGTCTCGCAATCGTCTGAAAATACTGACTTCGTTTTTTGTTCCTCGCTAGACCCATAACCTTTCCTTATCCACTGGAAACTCTATGTGAAGCTCGGAAGCCGCTATCGAGAATTACGTTTTTTTGTCGGCGACTCCTCGTTCCTCTCGTATATGATCCTCAATCCCTCGAGGACAAGTTGGGGTTCATAGTAGTCAATATGACTGATTTGGCGATGGATCAGAGCAGCCGAACCGCCGGTCGATACGACCTTCGTCTCCTCTCCCAACTCCTTCTTCATTTCCTTGATGATCCCGGAAATGAGCCCGATGTAACCGTAATAAAGTCCTGACTGCATGCTGGCTTCAGTCGTTCGTCCTATAGCTTTACGGGGTTTTCTTATTTCTATCCGAGGCAATTTTGCTGTTCTGCGATACAGGGCTTCGGCGGCAATCTGCATACCCGGAGCTATCGCACCCCCCAGATACTCTCCATTAGAGGAGACAGCGTCAAAGGTAGTAGCCGTCCCAAAATCGACCACGATTAATGGCCCTCCATACTTGGAGTAGGCAGCCACAGCAGAGACGACTCGATCAGCCCCAACCTCGAGGGGATTTTCATACAAAATCGGCATGCCTGTCTTGAGGCCAGGGCCGACAACAAGGGCCTTGACCTGGAAGAGATTCTGAGTTAATTCTTGGAACACTGGCGTCAAAGGGGGCACCACACTGGAGAGGATAGCTGATTTNNGATTTTAGGCTCGACGCCTCTAATCCAGATATCGCCAGGAGGTTCAAGAGTGTAATTCCGTAGTCATCGCTCGTCTTTTCTCTCTCAGAGTGAATTTTCCAGTCCTGAACCAGCCTCCGCCCTTCGAAGACTCCGATGGCGATACTGGTGTTCCCTATATCGATGGCTAAGAGCATTTCTCCCCTCCTTTATCGATGGAACGTGTCTAAAAAGAGACGAAAAGAGCCACGCCTACAGGAGAGAAAGAACATGTTCGAGGCTTTCCTCTAACTTGCTCTTCTTTTCCTGAAGGCTCTGTAGTCTTTCTTTAGCTTCTTGGATGACTTCTTCAGGAGCTCTGTCGAGAAAATGGGTGTTCTGAAGTCTCTCCTGTATTTTATGGATGTCCTTGCTGATCCTGGATAGCTCCTTTTCGACTCTCTCCTTTTC
>JABAOF010014780.1_pt1 | contig 14478 bp, 12 predicted proteins | sample 7062171 | NCBI WGS metagenome assembly JABAOF01 (sample SAMN14538628, study PRJNA623070) | marine sediment metagenome | biome: marine biome [ENVO:00000428]; feature: marine pelagic biome [ENVO:01000023]; material: deep marine sediment [ENVO:00002113] | place: India: Gulf of Khambhat ...
GATCAAGAATTCTGTCGGCGATTACTTAACAGATAAGGAAATCGACGCGGTGCTTATCCGGAGAGACCTGCTCCTCCAGGAGATCAACAGGCTCATCGAGAAGTTTGGCGAAAATATATTCCTGTACTGAATCATTAAGCGGCGTCGTAATGAATATATGATCGCTTTCTATTATGAGTTATTGGAATTTATGGGAGCTGCTCGTGCCAACTTCACGAATTATCTTCAAGCAGCCTCTATTCATGACAATATTTTTTGATTTCTGGCACAAATAATCGCCGCAGAAATTTCTAAGAACTTTTGACATCAGATTTCTCCTGTGTAATAATTTTTCGCGATTGAAGGAGAATTTTCGTTCCTAATGGGTAAGAGCCAGTGAAGAAAAAGAAAACTGAAAAACTGAAATTCAAAGAAGGAAGAGACCTGCTCATTAAAATAAGCGGAGCTGTGGCTCGTGCCATCTTTTCGTTTTTGATACCGGGCGGGCTCATCATCCTTATTGCTTTCCTTGTGACGAGAGGGCCGATTGTAGAAGCTGTGCCTAGTCTGGCTCGTATCTATCCTTGGGTCATTTTAGTTGCCGGGATTCTGTTCGCATGGCGGTTCAACAGAAGCCAGCTCATTTTTGTCATTTTGGCTCTGGCTGTGGTCGACAGGTCATTGCTCCAGTTTGCTGCCCAAGAAACAGATCTAACAGGCATGGGTGAGACTGTTTATAATGCAATTGCTTTTCTCCTTCCTTTAAATCTCATCCTGTTTTCCATGATGAAAGAACGAGGTATTTTAAGCCTTGATGTCCTGATGCGATTGAGCTTGATTCCCATGCAGGTATTTGGAGTGGCTCTGATCAGCCATTACCCGAGTTTAGGCTTTGCCGTTTATTTGAAGCACACCTTTTTTAACTGGCCGATACTCGATAAAATTCCGATGCCTCAGCCAGCTCTTATCGCATTCGTTTTTGCCGCTTTTCTCCTTCTGAATCGATACATACGAGATCGAGGAGTTATTGAATGCGGCTTTTTCTGGGTGTTGATTTCCAGCTTTCTCGCTTTAGTTTCTGGTGATATCGGGCAGGTTTCCACAATTTATTTGTCAACAGGCAGCCTTGTCTTGATTATCTCTGTTATCGAGATTTCATATGGAAGGGCCTACCGTGATGAGTTGACCGGACTCCCGGCTCGCAGAGCCCTGAACGAAGCCCTTTATCAGCTGGGGGGTACATTTACAGGAGCGATGATTGATATCGACCATTTCAAAAAATTTAACGACCGTTACGGTCATCATGTTGGAGACCAAGTATTACGTATGATTGCCTCCAAACTTGATAATGCCGGAGGTGGAGGGAGAGCCTTTCGCTACGGGGGCGAAGAATTCGTGATGGTTTTTCCGGGAAAGAATATGAATGAGACCATCCCTCATCTGGATCAGCTCAGGAAGGAAGTCGCAGATTCAGGCTTTTTCCTCCGGGGTTCTGACCGCCGTATCAAAGAGCAAAAAAGCGCGAAGGGAGACAAAAAATCTCGAGGGAGAACCAGAGTGACAATAAGTATAGGTGTGGCAGAGCGCAATGAACAGAATTCTAACCCTCAACAGGTCATCAAGGCCGCGGATAAGGCTCTCTACCGCGCAAAGAATAAAGGTCGAAACCGAGTCAGCAAATAGAAAGAAAAAAGGGGACAGGCCCCTTTTTTAAGGGACTGTCCCTCTTCTTCAGAAAAAGGGGCCTGTCCCCTTTTTTTTACAAAAGAAAAAGTTATTGACTTCGATGAGCAGTCCAGATAAATTAACTTCCTGAGTTGAATGCGACTTGGGTTGACTCATGCTCTTTTCAAACTTCTTCTATTCAAGAAATCATTCATTTGAGACCGAAACGTTATTTCTAATCGGATTCTGATTGGATAATGAAGTGGATGATTTTCACTCGCTGCAAGATCTTCTTTTATGGATTCAATTTCATTTATTTGCCGAATTTTAAATAAGGAGGTTTAAATGAAAAAAACGAATGTACAATTGACAATTTTTTGTTTGCTTCTATTCAGTCTGGGATTGGGAATATCAATCAGTGCGCAGGAAAACTACAAGCTGTTGATCAAAGAGACCTACATGGAAATGGAATCAGTCGGGAGCCCGAATATATCGCCTGATGGAAAACAGATTCTTTTCACACGGGGCTGGGTAGATAAGATCAATGACCGCACCAGAAGCAACCTCTGGATTGTGGATGTCGAGGGTCAACGAGTCCGTGAGCTCACGCATGGCGATTGGAGAGATTTTTCTCCTGTCTGGTCACCGGATGGCACGAAGATCGCTTTCCTGTCTGATAGAGACGGGACCACGCAGATTCATGTGATGTGGTTGGATACACGTGAAGTGGCCCAGCTGACTCATCTTGAACGGTCTCCTGGAAGCCTGAGATGGTCGCCTGGAGGTAAGCATCTCGCTTTCACTATTTTTGTCCCGGATGCGAAGCCGCTTCTCTCTGTGAAACTCCCCAAAAAGCCAAGAGGGGCGAAATGGGCCGCACCGGCTGTAATTGTTGACCGTTTATCCTGGGCAAGAGATGGTCGTGGATACCAGCCGAAGGGATACACGCATATCTTTGTGATTGATGCTGAGCTGGGAGGTACGCCCCGCCGGATCACATCGGGTGACTATTCTCACAGCAGTCCCCAGTGGTCTGCAGACGGGAAGAGGATATTTTTCAGCGCTATCCGCAAACCGGATGCGGAATACTTGCGCGGCGATTCTGAGATCTATTCGGTTGATCTCGCTACGCTTGAAATCAAGCCGCTCACAGACAGGAAAGGCCCTGACCGCAGCCCCAGCGTTTCGCCGGATGGAAGATGGATCGCCTACACAGGATACAATGACAAAAATTTCACAAGCCATCTATCCAACTTGTATCTTATGGATGCGACCGGATCAAAAAAGAGGGTTCTTGCCGTTAACCTACCCAACTCACCGTCAAACGTGACCTGGGCTCGGGATAGTTCAGGGCTCTACTACATGATGCGCGAAAAGGGAGAATCCAATCTTTACTTTGTTTCGCTCAATCGAAAGTTTCAAAAAATCACAGAAGGAGTCCATTATTTATCCGGACTTTCGATGGCAGCAAACGGGCAGGTGGCCTCCACTCTTTCGACTTTTACCAAACCGGGTTACTTGGTGACTTTTAACCTGCGGAACCCAAGGAACATCAGAAAGCTTGTGGATGTCAATGAAGACGTCCTGGCGAATGTGAAGCTCGGAGATGTCGAAGAATTGTGGTTCAAGTCTCCCGATGGGCTTGACCTGCAGGGCTGGCTCATCAAACCCGCTGAGTTCAAACCGGGCGAAAAATATCCGATGATCCTTTATATCCACGGCGGGCCCTGGGCTATGTATACGGTAAGATTCAGTTGGCCCTGGCAGAATTTCGCGGCAAATGGCTATGCTGTCTTGTACATGAATCCAAGAGGAAGCACGGGGTATGGGCAGGATTTTGTGAATGGAATTCAGTTTTCCTACCCTGGGAAAGATTATGATGACCTGATGGCTGGAGTGGATGCAGCGATCGCCAAGGGATTCATCGACGAAGAAAATCTGTTCGTCTGCGGAGGAAGTGGCGGTGGAGTCCTAACGGCCTGGATCGTGGGCCATACAAATCGCTTCAGGGCGGCTGTGTCGATGCGGCCGGTGATCAACTGGCATTCCTTTGTGGGAACGACCGATGGTTCTGGCTGGTACCGCCAGTTCCAGAAATATCCCTGGGAAGACCCGATGGAGTTCGCGGTTCGTTCGCCTCTTCATTATGTGGGGAATGTGACAACCCCGACCATGGTCATGACAGGAGAGGCCGATTTAAGAACCCCCATGGGGCAGAGCGAGGAGTATTACAGAGCGTTGAAGATGCTTAAAAAGGAGACATTGCTGGTGCGGATGCCTGATGAATACCACGGATGGAGACGCCCCTCGCACAGGCTTCTCCAGCAGCTTTATCTCATGGCCTGGTTCGAGAAGTACCATGTGAAATCCTGATCTGAAGATATTAAGGAAGAGAAAGAGGACGCAGCAATAGTCGGATATATGGGCTCAAGCTTCATCTTCAAAAAAGTAAAAATATATTCAGTTTTCTGTGGAAACTAGGTATTTTACAGCCCTGTGGTGCAATAATAAAAATTTTGGAAATTTCAGAATAATGAGTTTACTCTTGAGAAAAAAAATGATTTTATTTCTTTTTCTGTTCCCGGCGTTGCTCGTGGCTCAGACTGAAAAGAAACAGGATGTCTGGGAGCCTGTGAAATTCTTGGTCGGAGAATGGGAGGGCAGAGGAGAAGGAAAATCAGGGATTTCAAAGGTATGGAAGGATTGGCAGTTTGCATTGAACGGGAAGTTTCTCCAAATGAAGACCAAAGCTGTCTTCGAGCCCCAGGAACAAAATCCAAGGGGTGAGACGCATGAAGACCTGGGATATTTCAGCTTCGATGGAGCGAGAAAGACAATCGTGTTCAGACAGTTCCATGTTGAAGGATTCATCATTCAGTATGTGATTGAGAGTATCTCTAGCGATGGGCAAACAGTGACTTTCGCCTCCGAGCAAATCGAGAATGGTCCTCCTGGGCTTATAGCCAAATTAATATTCAAAGCTTTGGATGCAGGTACAGTGGAGGAAAGATTCGAGTTGGCATTCTCTGGGCAGGAGTTTGACTGTTACAATACAAATATCATCAAGCGGAAAAAATAAGCTCCAATGGTTCAGATTTTATTAAAGCGATTGAGATGAGAGTGTATAACGAATTCAAGTTCAAGTTGAAAAAAAATTTCTAAAAATTTACAGTGCGATAAATAACCTGGTCAATGGAAAAAGTGGTTTGAGATGAAAATACTAGATAGGCTCAACGCGAGAATAGCCCGTACGCTCATAAAAGATTTCGATAATACCGACAACCAGAAGGTACGCATCCAGCATGGCCTTCTGGCTGGCTGGGTTTCCATTTTCGCTATCCTTCTGCTGTTTGTGGTGAAGATGGGGCTTGGAATAATGGCTGATTCCATATCAGTCGTCGCCAATGCATTTCATCTTCTCTCGCATCTGGCCAATTCTGTCATCCTTGTGGTTAGCTTCTACTTGACCGCGCGTCCGGCCACAGCCAAAACTCCTTTCGGGCATGGAAGGATGGAACATGTTGCGCCCTTGATTATGGCCATCTTCCTTTTTGTCTCAGGGATTCAGATTGGAGAGAATTCCGTGCATCAGGCTATCGAACCTCATGAAGTTCATTACTGGAATGCTTTGCCGTGGATTCTTTTCGCCACAATCCTAATCAAACAGTGGTTGACTCGATTTGTCCGCCTCCTGGGGAAAAGAGTCAATTCTCATGCAATCATGACAACCGCTGCCCACCACAATATTGAAGCTGTGATTTCTTTAACGGTTATTGCAGGATTGGTGGCAGGGCACTATTTTCATCGTCCTGAAATGGATGGCTATATTGGGATAATGGTCTCTATCTGGTTGCTCTATCTTGGATTTGCTCACGGCCGGGAAGCTATCGTTCCGCTCTTAGGCCAGGCGCCGAGCCGGGAGATGCTGCAAAAGATCAGAGAGACAGCTAAGTCAACCAAAGGAGTTGAGGATGTCCATGAGATTATCGTCCACAACTATGGATCACTCAACACACTCTCTATGCATGTGGAAATACCGGAGAAATACGGGCCCGCAGAAATGCATGAGATCGCTGAGAGCTGTGAATGGAATCTGCGGAAGAAGTTCGGTGGTGAGGTCATTTGCCATACAGATCCTCTCATAGAAAAAACTTCAGAGGTTATGGCTATTGAGGATCAATTCAAAAAGGTCCTGGCAGGCTTTCCCGAGGTTATCAGCTATCATGACTTCCGTGTGGTGGCTGCGTCTCGCGAAAAAATCGTACTCGTGGCAGATATCGATGTCAGTGAGGATGTGCCTGAATCCAAGTTTGAAAAGACTGCGAAGGAATTGGAAGCAAAATGCAAGGCAGAAATCCCGAACATCGAGTACTGCCAGTTTTATGTAACTCCCAAGTATGCCTATTGAGACCTGATGAAGAAGTCATGAAGAAAAAAGGAGACTGTTCCTTTAAGTCTTTATTATAGAAAAGGCAGGGACTGTCCCTCTTTTTATAATTCAGGTTAAGTGATTTCAGTCATATGAGCCTGATGATTCTAGTCTGATGAGATTTGAATTTCCTTTATCAAAGCAGGAGGAACGATGAGAGGAATGAAAAAGCTAAGAAAAGGTTTTTTAATGTTCTTTGTGCTTTTTATTTTTGTGCTTTCCATCCATGCATCTGATATTGGCCCCTCGAATGGCTACCTGGTCATAGTCGGAGGATCCATGCGTGACCCGGCAATTTTTGCCCGATTCATCGATCTGGCCGGCGGTCCGGACGCTCCCATCGTCATTATTCCCACAGCCGGTGCGGGAGAGAACTATGATCAATACTGGCGTGGGTTGAGGAGATACAGAGAGGCGGGAGCGAATAATCTGACTGTTTTGCATACAAGGGACCGGGCTGTGGCTGATTCGGAGGAATTTGTCCGTCCAATTCAGGAGGCCCGTGGCGTCTTTTTTTCTGGCGGCCGTCAATGGCGCCTGGCTGATTCCTATCTCAACACCCGGACTCACAAAGAACTTTTGGCCTTACTGGACCGTGGAGGTGTGATCGGCGGCTCTTCTGCAGGAGCTACGATTCAAGGATCATTTTTAGTCCGGGGGGATACAAAAGGGAATATGACCATGATCGGTGATCATGTCGAAGGATTTGGATTTCTGAAGAATGTGGGAATCGACCAGCACCTTTTAAAGCGGAACCGCCATTTCGACATGATCGAAGTCATTGAAAAATACCCGGAATTACTGGGAATCGGGATTGATGAAGACACAGCCATAGTGGTCCAGGGAGACAGGTTTGAAGTGATCGGCCAGGGATATGTGGCCATTTATGACCAGAAGAGGCTTATCCCACCCAATGGACAGTTCTACTTTCTGGCTCCGGGTGACCGCTTTAACCTGAAAAAGCGGGAAACTTTAAGGCCTTCGCAGACGATGAGGCCGCTTGACCGTGTGAAGCCGGGAAAATGGCCTAAAAAGAAAAAAGAATGAATTCATTCGATTAGGTGTCAAGGATTCAGCAGTATATTGCGTTGTTCATCAGATTGAAAAACTAGATTTTAAGAGTGTGTTCTGATTAATTGTTAAGATGAAAAAAATACGTTCTTGCTTTTTAAAAAATGTTCTGACTTCAACGTAGTGAGGCACACACCATTTATGAGAAGCTTTTTATGAGATGAGAAAAGGGGATAGCGACATGTTTAGAGAGTTTGGAAAGAATACAAGATTCAGTTGGTTTGTGATACTCAGTTTCTGTTTTATCTTCAATTCTTATTCATGTAAACAGCCCGAGCCTCCATCTATTCCAACACCTGTCGAGGTGCCGGCGGGCCAAAAAGTCAAGCATGATCCATTTCAGGCGGCTATCAGCCGTTTCGAAGCCAAGCTGGCACAGGATGTGGCTGAGGATAGCATGGGAAGTATATCCGCAGGCGTGGTTGTTGGGAATGATGTTGTCTGGGCAAACGGTTTTGGCTGGGCTGATATAGAGAAGCAGATATCCGCAGATGCAGAGACTATATACCGAACAGGTTCAATCTCAAAATCTTTTACTGCCGTACTCATGATGCAAATGGTAGAGAAGGGATATTTCAAACTCGATGATCCTGTCGAAAAGTATTTTTCAGAGATAAATAATCTGGCTGATAAACCTGAAAATGCAAGGCCGATCACCTTTAGACATCTCGCCAGCCACACATCAGGTCTTATTCGTGAGCCAAAGCTGGAAGGTGCGGCGGCAGGTCCTATCGCTCAATGGGAGGATAAGATCTTGGCTTCAATTCCCAAGACATCCTACCAATCACTTCCTGGCGAGAGATATTCCTATTCGAATATAGGATTTGGAATGCTGGGGCTTGCTGTTTCCCGGGCTGTGGGAACGCCGTTCATGGACTTGATTCAAGAACAAATTTTCGACCCGCTTGGTATGGCCAGTAGCTTTTTTATACTGACGGATGAGCATATCCTGCATCTTTCAATGGGGTACGTGAAGAGAAGAGATGGCACGGTGGATGCCAAGTTTCCGGCGAGAGAGCATGCCGGCCGTGGCTATAAGGTTCCAAACGGTGGCATTTATTCCACGGTCGGAGACCTGTCAAAGTTTGTGGCGGCTATGATAGGCGCATCAGACAAAAATATATTCTCTGAAGAGACTCGCAATGAAATTCTCAAAAGGCAAACTCCAGAGGGGAGAGGTGGCTATGGACTGGGATTTTCGATAGGAACAGATGAAGATGGCTTTACCTCCGTAGGACACGGTGGCTCTGTTGCCGGGTATAACGCAAGCATGGTTTTCGACCCTGAATCAAAAATTGGAGTTGTCATTTTTCGAAATTATAACCGAGGGAAAACAAACCTTGGCCGTTCCATAAGAGATTTACTTAAGGAGCTTGTCAATTCAAAACCTCCTTTCTAGAACCTAAAGGATTGGCCCTCTGTGAATAAAAATTTTTTAGATAGGATTATGCAGAGAAAAAAACCAGATTTCCGCATGGGGAAAATGTAATTGAATAAGGACTAATAGGATGAAACATCGTGGCAAGACATACTGGCGGAGAAAACGAAATAAGATTTTAAAAAAGCATGTTATTCCCAAAGGAAAAGTGCTAGATGTGGGGAGTGGCTGGAGGATTCATTATAAAAATGCGGTTCGACTCGATATAAATCCAGATTATAATCCTGATGTGGTTGCGGATATCCAAAAGGGAACTGATTTTCCAGACGGCCACTTTGATACCATTCTACTATTTGATGTGCTCGAACATCTTGAATATCCGCACAAAGCAGTTGAAGAAATGAAAAGACTGCTCAAGCCTGGTGGGACGATTTATATTACAGTGCCCTTCTGTTTTCCTCGGCATGGAGTGGAATATTACAGGTTCAGCGATTTAGCGCTCCGAAGGATGCTCGATGGTTTCGAAGTCCAGATTATCCCGGTGGAAAAAAGCAAATTCTGGAACCTCGTCTGGAATTATTACATGCATGATATAATCGTTGAGGGATATTTTGTAAGGGCTGAGAAAGTATAAATCCTCTTTTCTTCTCATTTAATTTAATTATAAAGTTAATTATTTGATATTTTCTCCTTAAATTTGACTCTTTGAATGTGAGTTGTTATTCTTTTTCACCAGAGTGACTGGGAACAATGAGTATAAAATGTCCTCAATGTCAATTTGAAAACCAAGACGAGAGCCACTTTTGCAGTAAGTGTGCGACTCCTCTGATTTCACCAGAGGAAATCTCTGCTGCCCCAACAAAAACTCTTGAAACACCCATAACCCGTCTTACAAGATCGAGCACTTTTGCCCAGAGGTATGAGGTCATTGAAGAACTGGATAAAGGCGGGATGGGGAAGATTTATAGAGTATTCGACAATAAGATTGAACAGGAAGTCGCCTTGAAGCTGTTAAGACCTGAGATAGCTGCGGATAGCAATACTATCACGCGATTTAAAAATGAGCTGAAATTTGCCCGAAATATTGCGCACAGAAATGTCTGTCGTATGTTTGACCTAGGGGAAGAAGGAAATGCGTACTACATTACTATGGAATACATCCCGGGTGAAAATCTGAAGAGCTCGATAATAAGGATGGGGAGATTAACTATTGGCAAAGCTATTTCCGTTGCCAAGCAGGTGTGTGAAGGATTGTCTGAAGCACATAGGTTAGGAGTCGTGCATCGTGATTTGAAGCCTGGAAACATCATGATCGACAGCGAAGGTAATGCACGTATTCTGGATTTCGGAATAGCCCGATCTCTCCGGTCCAAAGGAATGACTGGTGAAGGAACTATGATCGGGACGCCGGAATACATGTCTCCTGAGCAGGTCGATGGAGAGGAAGCAGACCAGCGTTCGGATATCTATTCACTAGGTGTGATTCTTTATGAAATGGTAACAGGGAGAGTCCCGTTTAAAGGAGATACTCCGATCAGTGTGGCTGTAAAGCATAAGTTGGAAACCCCTCCAGACCCAAATGAGGTCAATCCACTGATACCTGGAGATCTCAATCGAATGATAATGAGATGTTTAGATAAAGATAAAGAAAAAAGGTATCAAAACGTTGATGAACTTTTATCTGAACTCGTAAAGATTGAAAAAGGCATTCCAATTTCAGAAATCGTTAAGCCAAAGAAAAAGCGAAAACTCGGGAAAAGAGATGTCATCCAACGGAAAAAGATTTTGATCAGGGGGGCTGCGATCAGCAGCATTTGTATTGTTCTCTTGGTGGTTTTTTTTCTCCTGTTTGGTAAAAATTTTAAAGTGCAATTTGGGACACAAAAAACTATGGACTCATTGGCTGTGCTTCCATTAAAAAATCTTACAGGGAAAACGGAATTGGATTCTTTTGCTGAGAGGATGACCGAGGCACTGATTAATGGATTGGCAAAAACTGGGGCCTTTCGTCGTATTCCACCCAGCACATCAGTGATGCAGTATAAAACTGCACCAAAACGAATAACAGAAATTTCCAAGGAATTGGACGTGGAGTCAGTCATAGAATGGACAATGGTTTTAGATGAGAAACGACTTCTCATCAGTTTGAAGTTAATAGAAGGAAAAAGAGAACAGACTGTATGGGATAATATTTACACACGAGATATGCAGAAAGATTTATTATCTTTGGGCGTTGTAAGGGCTCCTGCCGAGGCTCTTGAGCTTGTCGGCACTATTGTAAAAGATATTATTGCTCAAATAGCTGACAGGGATATATCTCCTTAAGTTTAGTCTTTGGTTTGAGAGTGCTTTGGAGGACGTGCTGTTCAAGGTAATATTAACGAAATTGGACCTGGAGTTAAGAAAATATCCGATTGAACAATAGAATTCTAACAAAGAATTCAATTGAATTATATCTCTGGATGCGTTCATTCCGGGGAATCGAAAAGCATATTTTTCGATCATTGTACGAAGGAGGTTCTAATGCTTCGAAAAAACGAAAGGATAATGTTGTTCCCTTGTCTGGTTGTTTTCTTGGTCTCCTTGGCTTTCAGTCCTGTCCTTTCCAAGGAAAAGCCGCAGGTCATCCCCAAGGAGACAAGGAAGATTGCATCATTGAGAAAGGCAGTGGATGTGGAGATAGACGCATTGAGCGCCCGTATGGTCGAGATCAACGATTGGATGTACAATAATCCTGAACCTGGTTTTCTTGAATTCAAGGCCGCCGGGATGCTGACCGATGAGTTGAAGAAGCATGGCTTTGAAGTGGAAATGGGCGTGCCCGGCCTGCCGCCCAATTTTGATCGGCTGAAGGTGGTTGGAGGCTTCCCGGTTGATTATTCGGGGCCTTCTGGTCTCCCAACCGCTTTCAAGGCCAAGTACAAAGGAAAGTCAGAGCATCCGGTCATAGGCATAACGGTCGAGTACGATGCCCTACGCGGGGATCCACCGTTCCACGGCTGTCAGCACAACATGCAGGGACCCACAGGAATCGGGGCAGCGATCGCCCTGGCTAAGGTCATGGAAAAGAATAATATTCCGGGAAGTGTGTGGGTCATAGGCGCACCGGCCGAAGAAGTTGGCCCACCCACCAAGGCCGTGATGGCTCAAACAGGCTATCTGGATGGAATAGACTTCATGTTCAGGAGTCATGGCACATCTCGGTCAACGCTTCGTTTCCCGGGTGGGTTTTCCGCACGGCACATCCGGCAGATGAAATACACGTTCCACGGAAAATCCGCTCACGCGCAACAGCCTTGGCAGGGAAGGAGCGCTCTGGATGCGGTCCTTCTTCTCTTCCATGCAGTGGATATGATGAGAGAGCATTCAGAGCCGCAGTTCAGGTTTCATGGAATCGTCAGTGACGGCGGCAAGGCTCCCAATATCGTACCCCAGGAAGCCTCTGCCCTCATGTGGATTAGACACCTTAGGGATGAGACTCCAGCTGGTTCGTTAACGCCCAAGAGGGCGAGAGAAATGATCGAGAAAAAAGTTGAAGCACTGGACAATATGGCTAAAGCGGCTGCTCTTGCGACCGAGACAACAGTTGATATTGACCATTACGGCGAGTACCAACCGGGGATTGCGGTGAGCATAATCAATGATATTGTTTTCCAGTATGGAGTCGAGTACGGGGGAGTGGGAATTGGTGAGAGAGCTGTTCCCAGACACTGGGAAGAGACTGGTTTCGCCACTCTTGTTGTTCCGGGGGCGCATGTTGGCATCGGAACAGAAGGTCTCCCCAGTCGTGTCGCAGGGCATTCTCAGGAAAACGCCGACATTACAATAAGTGAAGCTGGACATACGTCTTTGATCTTGACAGCGAAAGTCATGGCTGCCAGTGGTTTGCGCCTCCTGATGGATAAAAAACTTCGTGACCAGGCCACAGCCGAACACGCTGAATGGTTAGAAAAGTACAGTAAATAAATCTAGCGAGGACTGATCCTGTTAAGAGGAGTGGTCGTGGATGATTTTCCAGCCCTCGTTCCTTTGCTGGAAGATTATCGTAAACAGACCTTCTTTTGAGGAATCCTTTAAAGCGAGTTTGTACCTTCCCAAGACATAGACATAGTCATTCGAGAGGACTTTTATTTCGATATCGGTAAAATCCAGTTTTCCCCAATTCTCCTCTGTGTAGCTCTTTTTATACCTGGAATACAAAGCCTCCCAGCCATAAAGCCGACTGTTCCCGGATTGAAAAGTAAAGTCTTCTGACTTCCAGTAATCTTCCATGAAACCTTCAATGCTTTGTTCATTCCAGGAGGCCTTTTGTCTATCGAGAACAGTTTGAATCTCTTCTTTAATTTTTAGAATATTGAGAGCAGGCTCTGCGCAGGAGAATAATATCAAGAGCATCAAGGTTGTAGGCAGATAAATCATGGATTTTTTCACTTTTTTCTCCTTTGAGATTCAGGATTAAACGGAAATTTTAAACAGTGAAGATAAGCCGGCTTTCTTTTTTCTCGCTTACGCTGGCAAAATGGTCAAAGAAATTGAGCACATCAGTTAGATTTTTGCCTTCTTCCATTTTTTCGATGGCTTTCGCTTCAATTCTTTGGATGTTTTCAGCGGTATCCAGGATTTCTGTTACTTCTTTTTCGTCCATGACGATAACTCCATCATTATCACCAAAAACTACATCTCCTGGTGAGACAGATACTCCGCCACAGTTGACTTGAATCTGCGTTTTGAAGATTTTGGAGGAAGTTCCGGCTTGAGGAGTGATGTATCTAGAAAATACTGGAAAATTGATATTCCTTATTCCTTCAACATCACGGCACGCCCCGTCCACGACAATCCCTCCAAGTTTCTTCTTTTTTGACTCAATGGCGAACATTTCCCCAGCTAAAGCGATCTTCTCGCCTTCCCCATCGATCACGATCACCTCTCCTTCCTGTGCATCGTGCAGCGCTTTGATGACTGTTAAAAAGTCAGCTTGGCAGTGCACGGTGTGCGCTCTGCCGATCATTTTGACACCCCTGGTGATCGGGCGTATATCCGGGTCCATGATTCGTAGTTTTTTTCCACAATCGCAGAGACAGGCCGTGTCCAATTTGGCTAATCTGTCTCTTATAGTTTTAAGATCCATGATGCCCTCCCCAGTTATTATAGAGATTTGTCATTCATTTTCGCTCTTTTGGAGCGGATTTGATTCTAAAAAGAAGCCCTTTATCTATCCCAAGAAAAAAACTTTCCATTAAAAGTGATCCGCCTTCTGTATTACGGGTTTAAATCATATTTTCTCCCCTGCAATAAAGTCAAGAGATTAATCTTATTCGATTTATTAATTCATCTTCGAAGCATATTTGATGATTCGGATAAAATGAAGTAAAAAGATGCACTGCAGCAAGTTTTTCCTTTAGGAAATGATGTTGAGTTCACGGAGATAGCCCTTAAAGTTGAATCTCGGTCGGTATCCAAGCTGCTTTTCAGCCTTACGGATAACATAAACTCGATCGATGCTCTTGGGCAGCTTCCAACTTCGCTGGGCAAATTGTTTATCAAGTGAGGGGAAATGACGCAGCAGCACGCGCGGCGCATCGTGAAGAAGTTCATGCGTTTCATTTTTTGAGAATGGAGAGCGGGCCGAGATGTTAAAGACATCGTATCCCTTTGAGTCAACTTCCATGGCGAGAATATGCGCTTCAGCCGCATCCCTCACATCGACTCCCCGGTACAGCCTGTAGATAGCCATAAAATATTCGGGTTCTGGAAAGAATCTGGAAACGCGCAAGCTGATACAAGGCAGCCCATGTTTCTCAGAGAAAGACCTGCACAAGTCTTCGGCGGCGATCTTTGTTTCATCATAGATATCCCGGGGCTCAGGGACGAGATCTTCTGTTACCCAGACTGCTTCTTCAGCAGGATTCATGGCATGACCATAAAGAGAAGTTGTGCTGGTGTAGACAAAACGATG
>JABAOF010022070.1_pt2 | contig 14476 bp, 15 predicted proteins | sample 7062171 | NCBI WGS metagenome assembly JABAOF01 (sample SAMN14538628, study PRJNA623070) | marine sediment metagenome | biome: marine biome [ENVO:00000428]; feature: marine pelagic biome [ENVO:01000023]; material: deep marine sediment [ENVO:00002113] | place: India: Gulf of Khambhat ...
ACCAGAAGTTCATGATCATCGATTCCGTGGTCGATGCACCAAACGTTATGTCCATTGTTTTCAAGGAAAACGAGGGTTCAGCCCTAGTTGGAGCAGTTGGAGCAATGGTGGCTGCACACTATGGCTATCCTAATGTCGGGGCTGTACTTGGCATCGAAATTCCTGTACTGTACCACTTTGAAGCAGGCTATAGATTTGGTATTGACTGGGGGAACAAGAAGTACGCAGAGGTGACTGGCAAAAATCCGAATGTTGGACTGCTCTGGACCTACACCGGTACATTTAGTGACATCGCCAAGGGAAAAGAAGCCACATTTGCAATGCTTGCACAAGGAGCTGGGTTGGTCTACAACATAGCCGGACCATTGGGAATTGGTGACCTACAAGCCATCACAGAAGCCATAAAGTCTGCTGAAAAAGAAGCAGGTCCACCCTTTATGATAGGAGTGGACGCCAACCAGGACTGGATGGGTGATGGACATCGCGTGCTCATCAGCATGCTGAAACGAGTCGACAATGCCTGTTACAACGCTGTAAAATCGGTAGTTGATGGAACCTTTAAAGGTGGCCTTATAGTCATGGGGCTAGATGTCAAGGGAGTTGGTATGAGTAAATATCCGGAGCTTCTTGACTTCATGGATTTTGGAGTAGGTGCTGGAAAGATTACTGACGAAGACAAGGCCCAGATCATTTCTAATTGGAGAACCATGCGTTCAAAGATTCCAAACTGGATCTGGCAGGCAGCCAACGATCTAGAGCGACAGATAATCTCAGGTGAGATTGTTGTGCCGACTGCAAACACACTTGCGGAAATGCAGTCAGTTAGGGCAAAATATCCTCTAACGCGGTAATTTGCGAGATGAAGAGGGGGATGGTAGAGAGAATGTTCTTAGCAGGACTTTCAGCTTTCCCCCTCATTTTGACCTGGAGATCCGCTTATGACTGAAAAGAGGATTGGTGTATTCGCGAGAAGCGAAGAGCTGAAAAAAACAGTCATAGCGGGAATTATCGGATTTGCTGTCGGTGCTCTCATAATAGTCATATACGGATATAATCCAATCGCTGCCTACAGAGCCCTGTTTGCAGGGGCATTCGGTGATGTGTATGGCTTTTCTGAATCACTCGCCAACGCGACCCCTCTTATCCTGACCGCACTTACCTTTGCAATTGGATTCAGGGGAGGTATGTTCAATATTGGTGCCGAAGGCCAGGTATATTTAGGTGCGTTGGCTGCTGTCGCTATCACCCTTCTACATCTACCTCCTCGCATCAGTTTTGTTCTCGGTATCATCGCTGCGGCTCTTGCCGGCATCATATGGAGTTTACCGGTAGCCATTCTGAAGGGAACGAGGGGCGTTCATGAAGTTATTTCAACTATAATGCTGAACTGGATATCCCACTTCTTATCTTTCTACATGATCGCAGGAGTTCTTGTTGATCCTCTGAGGGCCGAGAAAACCATAAGTATAGCTGAAGGAGCACGATTCGCTGTTCTTGTACAGGGATCGAGCCTCAGTTATGGAATTTTCGTCGCCCTTTTAGTCGTAATCGTTGTTTATCTACTCTTATGGCGGACAGTCATAGGTTTCAATATCAGGGCTATGGGACATAGCCAACAGGCAGCTGCCTATGCTGGTATCGATAAATGGAGGATAATTCTCACAATATTTATCACCGGTGGTATCACGGCGGGTTTGGGGGGAGCAGTCCATGTAATGGGCCGACCGCCAACTTACGCAGTATTTGGAGGTATGCCCTCAATCAGGGGTCTCGGCTTTGAAGGTCTGGCAGTAGCAATGATAGGTAGAAATCACCCCATCGGGATCATCTTCGCTGCGATCTTTTTTGGTGGACTTCTTGCAGGTGGGAGAATGATGCAACTGTTTGCTCAGGTACCTCTTGAAATGGTCCGTGTCGTTGAAGGAATCATTGTTCTCTTTTTAGCTATACCAGAGTTGATACGTCTTTTTTCTGCCCTGGGTAAAATAAAGTTTCACTTTGTTTCGCAGGAGAAGCGACCGTAAGAAGTTCTGCAATGGCGACCGGAGGAAGTCCGGTTAAGGGTTGTAAGTTTTGTCAAGGGACGGAGGAGACTATGAAAGTGATGTATCTCTGGGGAATATTTCTCGGTTCTATCCATGCTATGGTACCCATAACACTAGCCGGTACTGGTGAGACAATAGGTCAATCCTCTGGATTGTTCAACATAGGTCTCGAGGGCATAATTCTTACCGGTGCAATGACCGGTGCGCTGGGAGCAGAGTTGGGTGGTCCAATTGTAGGACTCCTCATTGGCATAGGAACAGGGTTCGCCATCGGAATGGTTTTCGGTCTGGTGTGCACTTACTTCAAAGGGGTACAGCTCATCGCTGGCGTTGGAATCAATATCTTTGCACTCGGGTTGGTGGCATTCTGGTTAATTCATCTGGGAACCCCCGGTTTTCACATGGTACCTGAGGAAAGCCGAATGATCGACATTTCCACTCCTTTCGGGGATTTCAGCCCGATTGTCCTCGTGGCGCTCGCGCTCCCCATATTCGTGTACTTCCTTCTTTTTAAGACAAAACTTGGCTTGAAGATTAGAGCAGTTGGTGAAAATCCACAAGCTGCTGATGTTGCCGGTATAAATATACATATGACTCGACTTTTTTCAACAGCCGTGGGCTCTTCCCTTGCAGGTCTTGGGGGCGCTTTCATCAGTATCGATTGGATAGGCTCGATCACAAAGGAGATCTCCGCCGGCAGAGGTTTTATCGCTCTCGCAACGGTGGTATTCGGCGGTTTAAATCCACTGCTTGTATTGCTCGGCGGTTTTATATTTGGATTTTTCGACAACCTTGCCGTGTGGGTTGCAACAATGCCAGCGGTGCAGAAAGTCGTACCCTGGCAGTTAGTCGCAATGGCACCCTATGTTGTAACTCTGTTTGTTGTGACAGGAGTCATTGGTAGGGTTCGTTTTCCGGCAGCCATGGGTATTCCATATGAGCGTGAATAATTAAGTGAGCTGAAAGTGCTGTCAAGTACTGTAAGTCCTGCCAAGGGAGGTCACTTTTTGGAAGAAAAACCAAATACCAAAATACAAAAGGGTGATACAATTCTCGAGGGGAAAAACATATGTAAGGGTTTTCCCGGCGTATGGGAGCATCTCATTCTCGATCATATTGATATAGATATCAGGGCAGGTGAAATCCATACGATGCTGGGAGAAAACGGTGCTGGGAAAACCGTTATCCGCAAACTGCCTTTCTGGATTTTATACTATTACAGAAGGTCAGATTTTCGTAAAAGGTGAGCCAGTGCACCTTAAATCGCCCAGAGATGGCATTCGGCACGGCATAGGTATGGTGCACCAGGAGTTGGCGCTGGTAAAACCCTTTACCGTTGCACAGAATATTGCATTGGGACTGCCTTCTTCCGATCTTTCCTTTCCGCTCCCTGAGGTGGAGAGCAAGGTACGGGAACTGTCCGATAAATATAAACTGTACATTAATCCGAGATCAAGAGTTGAGGATCTTTCAGCTGGCGAACAGCAGAGAGCAGAGATCATCAAGGTACTCTATCATGATCCGGAAATCCTCATACTCGATGAACCTACCTCACTCATCTCTGCTGATGCCGAACACCTCTTTGCCACTCTGGACCATATGGCCAAGATGGGCTATGGAATACTTTTTATAACTCACAAGATCGAAGAGGCCCTACAGGTTGGCGACCGCGTAACGGTTCTCCGTCTTGGGAAGAACATGGGAACTAGAGATTCATCGAAAACCGACAAAAATGAACTGGTGAAGCTTATGTTTGGTGAGCAGACTCCCATTCATCTTGAACGGAAACCGATCAAATCGAAAAAGGTTTTTTTAGAGGTTAAGAATCTTGAGGCTTTTGCAGCAGACGATGAGCCAGCCTTGCAGGGTGTATCCTTTAACATCAGGGAAGGTGAGATACTGGGGTTTGCAGGAATTTCTGGAAATGGACAGAGTGAGCTGGCTGAAGTCATTACAGGATTGCGATTAGCGACAAAAGGCCAAGTTATTATTGACGGAAAAGACTATACGAACCGCTCTCCCGGAGAATTTATTAAAGCAGGAGTTGCACACATACCTGAGAAACGCCGCGAAATGGGCGTGATCGAGCCCATGACCGTTGCCGAGAATGTTATGCTCAAGGATGTAAGAAACCGGCCATTCTCAAAGGGATCTTTTTTGAGTATGTCTCAGATCACCGATCACACTAAGGCAATCGTAAAAAGATACGGGGTTCTCGTCTCCGATCTCTGGAAGTCTCAGACAAGGATACTTTCAGGTGGAAATATTCAGCGACTCATTCTGGGTCGTGAAACATGGAAGAAACCAAAATTTATCGTGGCGGTTTATCCTACACAAGGCCTCGATATAAAGGCTATCGAGCACACCTGGGAACTCTTCATGAAATTGAGAGAGGCTGGCACAGCGCTTTTCCTCGTCTCTGAGGATCTTGATGAAATAATGTCACTCAGTGATCGTATTGTGGTGATGTCAAAAGGGAAAATAGTTGGCATATTTCAGGGGAAGGGGGCGAAGCGTGAGGAGATCGGTATGATGATAGCCACGGGATCCTCAAAAGCTTAAAACATATTACCGATATTTAAATCATTATAGGTTGTTTACAGTACATGAAAACACAAATGTTGCATCTGTGGGGTCTTTACAACACGGAAAGATAAAGAAGCGGTTATAAATAAATATAGTCTGGTTAGGCGTAGATTCCAGAGCCCGATGGCTTTTGGAACGCTCGAAGATCCTTTGATCACCACATGCATGTCACGACAAAACAAGTAGCCTCATGATCGGTCTCGTAGGTTTGTCGCCTTATTGAAATCGAAGTAAATTAGTTATCTTTTTCCCATTCTTCTGATTTTTTTCCCAGCTGCACATCATAGCTTCCATCATTGAGAAGCAGTCGAAAGAACCCTCCGCTTCTTTAAATCCTTTACCCATCATTCTCATCATCTGAAACATCCCACGGATATTTCCAGCAGATGTAGTAGAATTAGATTTCTCTTTTTTCTCCTGAGCCATTGTATGCTCCGTATCTAATAGTGTTTTAGAACCTATATCATTTAGACGAAGATTGGCCCACAAAGGATACGCTTTTTAGGGAAAATTTATTTAAAATCAGGCGTGGATTCGGTTGGCTCACAGGCTAGCTTACTATCTTCAGTATGATAGAAGTCACAGTGACGCTCGAGTTCTTTTTTGAGGCGAGCCCTGGCCCGATGCAGTCTGATTTTTACTGTATCAAGGGTGATATCAAGAATTTCGGCCAGCTCCCTATTTTTCAAGCATTCGAGTTCACTCAACACAAGTACCGTTCGATAGTTCTCAGGAAGATGATAGATAAAGTATCTGATGCACTCATTCATCTCTTTTTCAATCATCTGTTGATCCATGGAGAGTACTTTTTTATCGTTTCCAACGGTTTTATCCTCTGCAATCAGCTCTTCTTCAGGAATAAAATCTTTTGTCCGTTTAAACGACGAGCTCCGCACCTTATCGATGGCAGTATTAGTGGCAATTCTATAGATCCATGTTGAGAGCTTGGATCTTCCACTAAAATTAGGCAAAGCCTTATTAACTTTGACAAACACTTCCTGAGTAAGATCTTCGGCTTCGTCAAAACCGATCAAACGAGAAAGATAACGATGAATCTTGGGCTTATACTGTAAAAAAATATTATCAAAATTATATTCCTCTCCAAGCATTTTCTCTCCTCTTTTGAATTCAATTTAACAATTGTACACCACGACTAATTATACAAATATCGGTATTATTAATCAATTATCTATTATTTCTCATCTTGTTAACTCACCAGATTGATTATTTCTCACGCATCAATATTGAGCGCATTTAATACTTTGCGAACGGCATCAGCACCAGCAACCTGAAATGCTCTTATACCAAACTTCAGTGCTTGCCAAATACACTCTTGATTGTCATCAAAATACAATATTGTATCCGGCGGATAGTTTAAGTCGTTAAGGAGGTTTTCAAAAGCTTCCTCTGAAGGTTTAATCAATCCCGTAATGTGCGATATATAGAGACGATGAAACTTTTTACCTATCCCATCTTTCTCATTCAATTTCTTCCAATGAAGTACGTTGTTGTTGCTGAGACATACCAGTAAAAAATTCGGTCTGAGATTGTCGAGCAACTCGATTGCTCCGGGAAGTAATCCCCGATCCCATGAAACGAACTCTGCAAGGAATTTGTCTGGTGAAACCGCCAAATGGAGCTCAGAAACCACTCCCGATGCAAATTGATCAGGGGAACATCGGCCAATTTCAAACTTCTTAACCCAGAGTGACTCTAACCAAAATCTTCGAGCTTGTTCCTCGGAAAGAGAATCTCTAGAAAGCTCAGTCAGTGCCTGGGCTCCAACCCAATCCACCAGGACACCACCCAAATCGAATACAATTACTTTAATGTTCTGGTTTGTCATTTAAATGTTCAATGCACTACTGAAAGTGATTTACTAAGACCAATACTTTACTTGCACCATATAATTGATATTTTAGAATACCAGAGTATATGTTAATATACAAGAGATCTTCTCGTCTGGGACCGGAGGATTTCTGAATGTAACATAACTAAAATCCAACTTAGATATGGAATGTGCAACCTTTTATGAAATACAATTTTGATGAAATAATCAACAGGGAAGGCACTTCCTGTTACAAGTATGATTTTAGAAAAAAATACTTTGGTACCGAAAATGTTCTGCCTATGTGGGTGGCGGATATGGATTTTAAAACGCCGCCATTTATTATAGAGGCAATTAAGAAAAGACTCAGACATGAAATCCTGGGTTACACATTCAGACCGGAAACATTCTTCAAATCCATTATTTATTGGATGAAAAAGAGACATGGTTGGAATATACAAAAAGAGTGGATCTGTTTCTCGCCAGGTATTGTGACAGCATTGAATACTGCTGTTATGTCTTTTTCTGAACCTGGAGATAAAATTATAATTCAACCCCCGGTGTATCCTCCATTTTTCTCGGCTATTAAAAATCATAACCGTCAATTAGTTACCAATCCATTAAAGTTAATCAACGGTCGATATTCGATGGATTTCGATGATCTTAAGACCAAAATAGAACCGAAAGTAAAAATGATTATTCTATGCAATCCACACAACCCAACCGGAAATGTCTGGAAAAAGGAAGATCTGGAACACCTGACAGAGATTTGCATAAAACACCACATCATCGTGCTGTCAGACGAAATCCATTCAGATTTAGTTTATAAAGGACATACACATTCAACAACTGCCTCATTATCTTCAGAGGTTTCGAGCAATGTAATAACCTGTATGTCTCCAAGTAAAACATTTAATCTTGCAGGACTATCAACATCTATCGTTATTATCTCAAACGAAAAAATACGGAGAAATTTCAACACACTGATTGAAAAACTGCATATCGGATCAGGAAATATAATGGGAATGGTTGCGCTTGAGGCGTCGTATAATAGTAGAGGCTCGGAATGGCTGGATGAATTAATAAATTACCTTCAAAATAATGTTGACTTGCTTATAAACTTTTTGAAGCAAAATACTCCCATGATTAAGGTGATAAAACCTGAGGCTACCTTCCTGGTATGGCTCGACTTCAGAGAACTAGGAATGAATCCTGAACAACTTAAGAAATTTATTATCAATGAAGCGAAGCTTGGGTTGAGCGATGGCCCTACTTTCGGCAAGGAGGGCATTGGTTTTCAGAGAATGAATATAGCTTGTCAGAAAAAAATTCTCCTGAGTGCACTTGAAAGGTTGGATAGAGCAGTAAAAAGTCTTAAGAAATAATTTTGGATTTAGACACCGATTTTTTATTACCAACGGCTATCCAGAACTTGATAATTTGGACGATTATTTTGGTGGACTGGAAACGTTTCATGTATCTGTAGAATAAAGGAGAATTAAATTATGGAAGATAAGGAATGTACAATTGAAAACTGCGATATTTTCGATTTTATGGCTCATCATGTCGGTATGACTGTAATCCATCCAGGCGGTTTCAGGGCAACGCACAGATTGGCGGAATCCTGCAAAATTGACAAGAGCAAAAGGGTTTTAGATATAGCTTGTGGCAAAGGAACCACTGCGGTATATCTTACTTTAAAATATGGTTGTCCGGTAGTTGGGATTGACATTTCTGAGGACTTGATCTCTGAATCAATAGCACTTTCGAGACGAAAAGGATTGGAAGATTTAGTTAGTTTTCAAGTGGCCGATGCTTTAGATCTGCCGTTTTCCGACAACGAGTTTGACGTTGCCATAGGACAGGCCATGCTCATATTGGTAAAGGATAAAAATAGAGCTGTGAGAGAAGCGCTACGGGTTACAAAGCCAGGAGGGTTTGTGGGGTGGCTGGAATTAAGCTGGAAGAAGCCACCAACGAAAAATTTCATGGACGGCGTCTCTAATGTATTATGCGCTTATTGTATGCAAAACGTTTTGACATTTGAAGATTGGCAGGAACTTTTTAGGAAAGCCGGCGTCAAGCATTTTGAGTCTACAGCTTCCAGCCTGGAATTTCAGGGAATGCGGGGAATGCTGCGCGATGAAGGTTTTTTGACTGTCAGTAAAATTATGTTCATATATCTGACAAAAACAAGAATAAGGAAACGTATGAAGACCATGGATAGATTTTTTAGAGAGAATTTTCAATACTTTGGGTTTGGAATATATTTTGGAAATAAATAGAATAAGAAAATTTTTATTCGCAGCCTCTGAGAATCGAACTCATATTGGAACTCAACCGAACGGTTTACAATGAATTACATTTTACATCTTGTTCCCCATTCGCCAAATTGAGGCTCATACCACAATACGCTTGACATGATATCGGCACCTGACATATTCTTATGGGAATTAAGGGAACACATTTCTTATTTTTATGAGCCGATTCCACTATGAACAAATATCACTAAAAGCCGACTTCAGATTTCTTATGAGGAGAGTATAATGTCTATAGCAGAAGAACTGAATCCAACCGCACGAATTCTCATGGGACCTGGTCCCAGTGATATTCACCCACAAGTGCTCAAAGCAATGGCAACTCCAATGATCGGCCATCTCGACCCGCAGTTTATCGAAATCATGGATGGTGTAATGGAAATGCTACGAAAATTATTCCGCACAAAAAACCAGCTCACCTTTGCGGTCTCAGCAACTGGAAGCGCAGGAATGGAAACCTGCCTTGTTAATTTGCTTGAACCGGGTGATGAAGCCCTGATATGCGTACACGGTGTGTTTGGAAATCGAATGTGCGATATTGTTGAGCGATGCGGTGCAAAATTGATTCGAGTTGACGCACCCTGGGGAAATCCTATTGAACCGGAAAAGGTTAAAAAGGCTCTCGAGAGTTGTAAGCCCAAACTGGTCGCAATAGTACATGCTGAAACTTCAACCGGTGTCCTCCAGCCTTTAGAAGAGATCAGTAAAATTGTACATGATGCGGGTGCTCTGTTCCTTGTTGATACGGTCACTTCGCTCGGCGGCATTGATGTACGGGTTGACGATTGGAGAATCGACGCAGCATACAGTGGCACGCAGAAATGTATCAGCGCACCACCAGGTCTTTCACCGGTCTCATTCAGCCCACAGGCCGTGGAGGTAATGGAAAAGAGAAAAACAAAGGTCCAGAGCTGGTACCTGGATTTGAGTATGGTGAGAAAGTACTGGTCCGGCGCCAAACGGGCTTATCATCACACTGCCCCTATCTCAATGAACTATGCTCTTTATGAAGCCCTCAGATTGATTCTTGAAGAGGGTTTGGAGCAACGATTCAAGCGTCACAGAAAGCACCATGAACTATTACGTGACGGCCTGGAAGCTATGGGTTTTGAATATATACCGGTCCCGGAATACCGGTTGCCGATGCTGAACGCTGTAAAAATTCCTTCAGGATATGATGATGCTGAGGTAAGAGGACGGCTCCTCAATGAGTACAATATAGAAATCGGAGGTGGATTGGGAGATTTTGCAGGGAAAGCCTGGCGTATCGGTTTGATGGGATACAGTTGCACTGAAAATCATGTGCACATGCTTTTAGCTGCTCTGCAGCGAATCATGAAAAAATAAGACAACTTAGGAAGAAAAGTGAGAGAAACTAGAGGAAAAAACTTCGAGCGAGAGTTGAAAAGTCATGTCAAGGGAAACGTTTCCTTCGACGAAGTTACGCTGGGCATATACGCAACCGATGCCAGCATTTATCAGATAACACCGGTAGCATTGGTTGAGCCGAGGGATGAGGAGGATGTGTGCGCTGCTGTGCGAATCGCAGCAAAATACCATGTTAATATTTTGCCCCGCGGAGGGGGCACGAGCCTCAACGGCCAATGCTGTGGTCATGCGATGATCATCGATTTTACAAAGTATATGAATCAAATCCTTGAGGTAAACATCGATGAGAAATGGGCTCGAGTTCAGCCGGGCATTGTTCTTGATGTTCTCAACGCAAAACTTGCAAGAGAGGGATTCCAATTTGCACCCGATCCAGCCACAAGCAGCCGGGCTACAATAGGCGGAATGATGGGAAACAACTCCGCAGGCACCAAGAGCCTCATTTTTGGAATGACTCGGGATCATGTATTGGAAAGCAAGGTGCTGCTCTCAGATGGAACGGTACTACACTTAAGAGCACTAACACCCGAGGACTACCAAAAAAAATCCCAGGATGCTAATGGCAATACTCGTGAAGCGGAAATTTACAGAGAATTCAAAAAAATCATAGAGGCAAATCGAAAGGAAATCGAAAAGCGTTATCCAAAGGTGATGCGCCGTGTTCAGGGCTACAATCTCGATGCATTCACCAGTACCGATCACTGGAATCTCTCAAAATTGATAGTCGGAAGTGAGGGAACTCTTGGTATATTCCTTGAAAGCAAGTTAAATCTAGTACCACTTCCAAAGGCCAAGATATTATGTACGGTTCACTTTGCAGATCTGCTCGAGGCCATTCGCACTGTAGCTCCAATCCTCTTCGGCATAAACCCTCAGCTGTGGAGATTATGGATGAAGATATTGTGATCAGGGCTCGAGAGAACCTCAGTATCCGCCCGCTCACGGCTTTTATTGAGGGTAATCCAAAAGCGATCCTCATCGTAGAATTTTTCGGTAAAATGCCCGATGAGGCGATGAAGAAAGCAGAGGCTCTGGCGCGTGACTTGCAAAAACAGGATCTTGGTTATGCATGGCCGATAATTACAGATCCTGGTGCACAGGCAAAGGTATGGGCTGTAAGGAAAAATGGTCTCGGTCTTATGCTCGGTATGAAGGGCGATCGCAAGCCCCTTCCCATTGTCGAGGACTGTTGTGTGCCTATTGATGTCTTGCCCGAATATGTGGACCGAATGTTACAATTCTGCAAAGAGCGCGATGTTCCTGTTGCAATGTACGCTCATGCCAGTGTTGGAGTTATCCACGTCCGTCCTGCCTTAAGTCTCAAGACACAGCAGGACATCGATCACATGAAGGCAATTGCCGAATACGCATTAAAACTAGTTAAACAGTACGGGGGCTCCCTAAGCGGTGAACATGGCGATGGTAGAGTTCGAAGTCCCTTTCTGGAAAAATTTTTTGGTAAAAAGATATACGATGCTTTCAGGGATGTGAAAAAATTGTTTGATTCAGACGGGCTAATGAACCCGGGCATTATCGTTGATCCCAATCCAATCGACCAGGACTTACGCTACGGATTAAATTACAAAATCCCAACAGACCCCTCTGTGTACCACTACCGCGAGGATGGTTCGTTTTCAGCCGCAGTGGAAATGTGCACAGGCGTTGGAGATTGCCGACAGATGTTGGCCGGCACAATGTGCCCCAGCTACAGAGCAACGCTTGACGAGGAACATTCCACCAGAGGTTATGCCAACGCTCTGCGTCTCGCAATGACGGGACAGCTTGGGCCAGATGGTATAACCAGCAAACGCCTCTATGAGTTGCTCAAGCTGTGTCTTTCCTGTAAAAGCTGCAAATCTGAGTGTCCCAGCAATGTGGATTTGTCAAGACTTAAGAGTGAGTTTCTTCAAAGATACTACGCGGTCCACCAAATACCGCTTCGAATAAAAATGATAAAGAAATCCGTTTCAATTGCCTCCAAAATTGCAGGGCCATGGGCACCTTTTGTCAATAGTACCTTGAGAGCGTGGCCGGTTCGAAAGGCCATGGAAATGATGACTGGAATTGACTCTAGGCGACGTGTTCCTGCCTATGCTCGCGTACCATTTAAAAGGTGGTTTGCATCGAAACCAGAAACAAAGACTAATTCGAAAAGAAAAGTTGCTCTTTTTTGTGACAGCTTCACTAATTACCACCAGCCAGGTATAGGCAAATCGGCTGTGGAACTGCTTGAATCATGCGGATTTGAGGTTCTGCTGGCAGATACCGGGTGCTGCCAGAGACCGAAGATTTCCAACGGATTTTTACAAGAAGCTAAAATTGAGGGAGGAAAAACCCTCCAAAATCTCGATAGATACATCCAGCAGGGGCTGAAAATTGTTGTGCTCGAGCCGAGTTGCTGTTCAGCCCTTGTTGATGACCTGCCGGACCTCATCGATAACGAAGACCTTGGTAACCGTATAGGTGAAAATGTCATGATGATCGACGACTTTCTAGCTAAGGAAGTTCACTCCGGAAATCTAAAGTGCTATTTCACGTCTCCCTTCGATAGAATCATCATCCACGGCCACTGTCACCAAAAAGCGTTATTTGGCACCACATCAATGAAGTACCTCCTCGACCGTGTTCCTGAAATAGGGGCTCATGAACTCGATGCAGGCTGCTGTGGAATGGCTGGAGAGTTCGGTTACGCCAAGGAAACCTACGATATTTCTATGCGTATAGGTGAAGAACGCCTTTTTCCTGCTATTCGCAATCGGGAACAGGGTACTGCTGTTGTGGCATCTGGATTTAGCTGTCGGACGCAGATTGCTGACGCAACAGGTGTCCAGGCTTTACATTGGGTTGAGACAATTCGAGGAAAAATAGAATAATTTCCAATCCCTTAAGGTGACCTTTTTGTTCTTCTAACTGAGTATTAATTTGCCCTACCGAAGATGACATTACCTTAACAAGCACGCTACCCATCAACTCAAAATTCCAAATAAAGGTCTATCCTTTTTTGACTGTCTCTCGTCTAAAAGACAGCAACAAAAAATAAATAGGGAGGACAAGATGAAAAGATTTTTTATTCTCTTTCTCATTCTTTTTGTAGCGATCCCATTTACCCTGAGTGCTCAGAACGAATCACTCTTTGATAAGGATTTTGAGTTTGAGAGCGGGTGCTATGGTGGACCGACATTCAGGTTCACTACAATCAACGGCGATTTTACATATCTGGCCGGATTTGGTGGCGCATGGATAATAGACCACAGAGTCACCATCGGGGGATCTCTGTTTTGGTTGGATTCCGATATTGAAACAACCGTTTCAGGGACTAGCTATGACATCGATATGGATTACGGTGGTTTTGACATGGGCTATGTAATTTTACCTGACCGTGTTGTTCATCTTACTGTCTATACGCTGGTTGGTGGTGGTGAAGTTGTCAGTGAAAACACATTGACGGATAATTGTGACAGCAATGAGTTTTTCGCAGTTGAACCGAACATCGATGTGGACCTCAACGTTTTTGAATGGTTTCGAATCTCAGTTGGGGGGAGCTATCGATGGGTTAATGGTGTAAAAGGTGTAACTGGTATAAGTGACCGTGATCTAGGAGGGTTTTCTGGAACACTCCTTATGAAATTTGGGTGGTTCTAAGTGGCTTTAAAGGATACCCACATTCCTTTTCAGGACCTTCGGTGAAACAATGAGTTTATACAGCATTTCCTTACCTACACTATCGTGATGTTTGTAAAGGTTTGAAAACCAGCTCTTCCAGAGAGAGCTTGAGAAGATGGAAATCAGGAACGAACTAAAAAGAACAGACGCTGCGAGATAATCACTGTTATTTATTTATGATAATACAACAGCGTCCGCTTAAACATACATCAAGGGATTATCTGTAACTTCTAAAAAAATAACTCCGCAATATTCATCATTGCGGAGTTATTTTTGTAGCTAACCGACCTAATCTATACTATTTTACTGACGGGAGCGTTTCAAAGGATTTATCCCTCTTTTAATAAAAACAGCGGTATGTTCCAAATGACATTAATCCATAAATGTCTCATTATCGATCACGACGATACTGCAGTCAACAGTACTGCGATGATCCACCATCCTGCGCATATTGAGGTTATGAGAATTCTGAGACCGAAGCAAAAGCCGATCAACCTCGATGAATGGTTCTTAAAAAACTTCCACCCAGGGATCATGGTTTACTTGACTGATGAGCTTCGATTCAGCGAAGACGAAATTCAAGTTGAGTACAAGGTTTGGAGAGATTTCACATCCAACAGAATTCCTCAATTCTATCCGGGATTTAT
>JABAOF010004504.1_pt4 | contig 14473 bp, 8 predicted proteins | sample 7062171 | NCBI WGS metagenome assembly JABAOF01 (sample SAMN14538628, study PRJNA623070) | marine sediment metagenome | biome: marine biome [ENVO:00000428]; feature: marine pelagic biome [ENVO:01000023]; material: deep marine sediment [ENVO:00002113] | place: India: Gulf of Khambhat ...
AGATCATCGGCGTCGTAGGCGACGTGCGAGACGACGGCGTCACCCAGGATCCGGTGGCGATCGTCTATTGGCCCATGCTGCTGGAGGATTTCTGGTCCGAGATCCGCGGCGACGAGCCCTTCGTAGCCTCGACCCAGTTCTACGCGATCCGCAGCCCGCGGGTCGGGACCGCCGGTTTCCTGCGCGAGGTCAAACAGGCCGTCTGGTCGATCCTGCCCGACCGGCCGCTCACCAGCGTCCAGACTCTGGATGACGTCCTGCGCGGCCACATGGCCCGTACCTCGTTCACGCTGGTGATGCTGGGCATCGCCGCCGCCGTCGCCCTGCTGCTCGCGACCGTCGGTGTCTACGGCGTGATCTCGTACGTGGTCAGCCAGCGGACCCGCGAGATCGGGGTCCGCATCGCCCTCGGCGCGGCCTCGTCCACGGTGACCGGCATGGTCCTCAGGCAGGGCCTGGTACTGGCCGTGATCGGGGTGGCGCTGGGGCTCGCCGCCGCCTACGGGCTGACCCGCTTGATGACGGGGCTCCTGTTCGGGGTGAGCGCGCTAGACCCGCTAACCTACGCCATGGTCGCCGTGAGCCTGACGGGGGTGGCGCTCATGGCCAGCTACCTGCCGGCGCGGAGAGCCGCGAGCGTCGACCCAATGGAGGCGCTGCGGGCGGAGTAGCAGACGGCGGGACTTCGCAGGCCACTGGTGTTGCGCGGCTTCGTGTTGCCAGACCAGCACAGTTGACCAACCCGCCAGGCACAGGTGCCGGACCACCTAACCGGTTGCCTGGCTTTAGCTTAGAAAGTCGGGACGGCGGGATTTGTTGCGAAGCACGCGAGCAAGGGCGAAGTCCGCGCGCAGCTCACCCGCGGCCTCCTGAACCCCATTTGCTCGAAGCGAGTTGCGCTGAGTTTGGCTGAGTTCGCACACTTTTCGCACACCACAGACTTGTGATATCGCGAAAACAGCCCCGGACGCCGCGCGACGATCGGGATCTTGGCGCAGGTGCTGGGGCCGAGAGGATGCCGCTGACCCGGCAGCTCTACTTCAAGAGATAATGCTCCCAGAACAGCACCACGGCTTGTCGGTAGAAACGGCTGTTGAACCTCTTCCGGAAATAGTGTCCCTCGTCTTTGGCCAGCATGTACCACACCTGGCCTCCGTTCTCACGGATTGTCGCCACGATCTGCTCCGACTCACTGGCTGGCACTCGGGGATCGTTCAGGCCCTGGGCGATGAACATCGGCTTGGTGATCCTGTGAGCGTTGGTGACCGGTGAGATGCTGATGAGGAAGTCCCGCATCTCCGGGTCACGCTCGTCGCCGTACTCCGTGCGCCGCGAGTCACGGCGGTATTCCTGCGTGTTCTCCAAGAAGGTGACGAAATTGCTGATGCCCGCAATCTCGACCCCGGCTTTCAATCGGTCGTTGTAGTGGGTCATGGAGGCGAGCACCATATAGCCCCCGTAGGAACCTCCGTAGACAGCTACCCGGTCCTCGTCCAACTCCGGCTGGTCTTCGATCCAGTCCAGCAGTGCGCCGATGTCGCGCACCGATCTTTCCCGGTTGACGCCGTCATCCAGCTGCACGTACGTCTTGCCGTAACCGGTTGAGCCGCGCACGTTGGGTTCCAGCAGGGCCACCCCCAGCTCGTTGATCCAGTACTGGTACGTGGAGGAGAAGGACGGTCGGGCCTGATCCTCGGACCCGTGTATGGAGATGATCACTGGGTAGGGCGGCTCCACTCCGGCCGGCCGGTAGTAGAGGGCCGGGATCATGCGGGGCTGGCCTTCTATCTCGTCGAAAGTGGGATAGTGAATGAGCTCCGGTACCGTGAAGTTCTCTGTCTGCAAATTGCCCACTTCGCTGTAAGTCCAGCGGGTGAGTCTGCGTTTACCGATGTCCAGGGTATAGACATCACTGGGCGTCCGGGGCGTATTCAGTGTCAGCCCCAGCTGCCGGTCGTCGGGGCTGAACTTCAAGCCCCTCATGAGCCCCACCGGCAGTTCCGGCACCGGCACCGTCTCCCACCCCGTGATCATCCGCACGTGCAGCCGGTCAATGCCATCCTCGTTGATGATGAAGGCGATCACGTCCCCCTTGTGGGACACTTCCAGGGCTTCGACGTCCCAGGGCACGTCTCCTGTGAGAACCGTGCTCTGGCCACTGGCCAGATCGTAGTAGCGCAGACGCTGGAATTCGCTGTTCTCATCGGAGGTGTAGTACACGCCCAGGCCGTCCTGGGACCAGGCCGCATCTCGTCCGTACGCGATCTTCTCATCCGAGGGATTCAGCCGGGTGACTTCACCGCTACTCAGGTCAACCACGTACAGATACGACTCCGTCCACGACACCTGTTGCCGCACCAGCAGGCGGGAGTCGTCAGGGGACCATTCCATCGGGTAGTAAGGACCCTCGGCCTCCAGAACCATGCGGGCCGCATCAGGGTCCTCTACGTCGGCCACATAGATATCCCAGTCACGGCCGTTGCGGGCCGTGCTGTAGTAGACGAAACGGTCACCCCCCTGCGACCAGACGAGACCTCCTTTCCAGTACTGGCCGTCCGTGTGCACGCTGTACTCACCGGTGGCCAGGTCGAAGTAGAAGATCTGATAGAACTCACTACCCCCCACGTCCTTGAGGAACAGGAATCCCGCCGGCTGACCGGCGGGCCGCACGGCGGCTCCAACCACGGGCTCGTCGAAGAACGTGAGCTGCTGCCGCGAGCCACCAGGTCGCTCCACGTAGTGGATCTGCGAACCGGTCGCCACGTACAGGCCCTGCCCGTCAGAATGCCAGCCGGTGAATCTCGCCGAGCGGAAATTCGTGTACTGACGCGTGCGCTGCACCACCTCCGGCGGGATGTCGGGAATGTTCTCCAGGACCAGGTTGCCCACCTCGCGGCGATCCACCTGGGCCAGGGAGGGCGCTGCCGGCAGGATCACGAGCGCCATCAGACTGAGAATACCGAACACTTCTCTCATGGGAACGCTCCGCCGGGCATCTCTGAGACGAATACTACCGGTCTAAGTAGTGGGGTACCAGCGGCTGTTGAAACCTGAAACTCTACAACGTGCCGGAAACTGGCCGGCTCGAGGTCGAGGACCGTGCGCCCGATGTGTTGCGGAGCCTCGTCATTCGCACAGTATCGTGAGACGTGTCGCCCGCGGGGGGTTGCCGAAGTGTGACCTGTGACATAGTCCGTGGAGCTGGGCCTCGCCATATAGTCGGCTCGCGCAGCCCGAGGTCGTGCCGGCCTCGGCGAGTGGGGCGGCGAACCCGAGCGGCGAGAGGAGATGAGGCGTGACTCAGGAGGCGGAAGGCAACCACTGGAGCCGGGGCTGGCTGTGGGTGGTGGTGACGCTACCGCTGGTGGGTTGGACGCTGTTCGCGTTCGGCTCCTACTGGGAGCGGCCGCTCGCGTCGTCGGCCGATCTGTTGCTGTTTTCCAGCCCCGTGCTCCTCGCCCTCCTCGGTACGTGGCTGTGGCACGCTCGCAGTCGCTGGTGGCCGTGGCTGAGGGCGGTGCTCGATGAGCACACGGAGAGCATGGATGCCATCCCTGTGTCGCGCCTCGGCCTGTGGATCGCCCTTGCGGCGGGGTTGGGGCTGTATGCGGAGCTCATGGTCATCCGGCTGCACGCCTCCTACTTCCAGCTCTTCGCGTACTTCAAGAACGTCAGCCTGCTGTCGTGCTTCCTCGGGCTCGGGATAGGGTACACGCTCGGTCCCAGGCGCCCGCTGAGCACGCCGCTCATGCTGCCGATCCTGGGATTGCAGGCCGCCCTGTTGTTCCTGTTGCGCGATCAGGCGGTGGCCGTGGCGCTCCAGACCCCGGTGGCGGAGCGGATATCACTCGGCATCAACCCGGCGCGCACGGTCAGCCACGTGCTGACGGTGTACGGCTTCCTGACCGCCGTCTTTGCGTTCAACGCGGTCTGCTTCGTCCCGCTGGGCCACCTCGCCTCGCGGCTCATGCTGCGGCAGGAGAAGCTCGTGGCCTACGGCTGGAACCTCGCCGGGAGCCTGGTCGGCATTCTGCTGTTCAACTTGCTGGCCTATCTGTGGACACCACCTGCCGTCTGGTTCCTGTTCACGGTCCTGCTGCTGTTGCCCTTCCTCGCCCGGCGCGTCAACACCCTCTTGCCGTCGGTCGTGGCGGGGGTCTTGGCCGTAGCTCTCCTCGGCGTCTCATTCAAGCCGAATGAGCACGACGTGTTCTCGCCGTACCAGGTGCTGACCCTGATCGTCAAAGGCAAGCTGCCGCCCGAGGTCAGGGTCAACAACGTGTACTACCAGCGGGTGCTGGACCTGAGCGCCGACTCCGCCCCCGGAGCAATGGCCAGCGGCTGGATCAGCCACTATGCCGTCCCATACCAGTTCAAGCCGGCCCCCGAGCGCGTGCTGGTGCTGGGGAGCGGTGCGGGCAACGACGTTGCCGCGGCGCTGCGGTTCGGGGCGGCTGAGGTCGACGCGGTGGAGATCGACCCCGCCATCGTTCGGTTCGGCGAGCTGCTGCATCCAGAGCAGCCGTACGCGGCGCCCAACGTGAACGTGATCGTCGGGGATGCCCGCCAGTTCGTCCGTCGCACGGATGTGACATACGACCTCATCGTGTACGGGTTGCTCGATTCCCACACGTTGCTCTCCGGGCGGGCGGGCGTGCGTCTGGACAGCTACGTCTACACGGTAGAGGCCTTCCGCGAAGCACGAGCCAGGCTGCGAGAGGGCGGGCTGATCTGTCTCACGTTCGCCGTGGTCAGTGCCGAGCTCGGGCGAAAGATCTACCTGATGCTGGAGGAGGCCTTCGACGGCCAACCCCCGACGGTGTACCGGACGCGCTATGACAGGAGCTTCACGTTCGTGGTTGGGGAGGTCATGAGCGATCCGGTCACGCCGGTGGCCGGGGAACACATCCATCAGACTACTCTCTTCGCCCAGGATACCCTGCAGGCCAACGTCTCCACCGACGACTGGCCCTTCTTCTACATGCCGCAGCGCAAGTACCCGAGCACGTACCTGGCCATGATCGCCGTGCTGTTGCTGGTGTCCCTGATGATGATCCGCGAGCTGACGCCCGGGGCGCGAGGGTCGTGGTCGGCTCCGTGTTTCTTCCTCGGTGCTGGATTCATGTTGATCGAGACCAAGGGGATCACCGAGCTCGCGCTCGTCTACGGCAGCACGTGGGTCGTCGTCGGGGCGGTGATCGCGGCGATTCTCATCATGGCATTCCTGGCGAACCTCGTGGTCATTCGGTTCGGGGTGCCCCATCCGACGGTGGTGTACGGCCTGCTGGGAGTGTCCCTGCTGGCAGGGATGTTCCTGGCGACGGCCGATTTGAGTGCCGTGCCCGCCTGGGTCGCGCGGGTATTCCTGACAGCAGTGCTCACGCTGCCGCTGTTCTTCTCAGGGTTCGCGTTCTCCACGGAGCTCAAGCGGTCCCGCTCGGTGGCGGTTGCGCTCTCGTCCAATCTCTTCGGGGCTATGTTGGGGGGATTCCTCGAGTACAACTCGATGTACTTCGGCTTCCGGTCGCTGTACGTCCTGGCGCTGGTGATGTACGTCCTGGCGTTCGTTACGTCGCTGGGCGGGATCCGACGCGCCACCGTGGCCAGCCCGGCGTAAGCCTCGACTCCTTTCGGCTGTCGCGTTCCCGCCGCCGCGCCCTCGCTGGTGTGCAGATCGGTGACGGTCGTGTCGCTGGACACCTCCGATACCCGGGGACATACTTGCCGGCGAAGCAGTGAACTCCCAGTCCGACCTGCTGGCACAACGTTCCCGGAGGAAGCAATGCGGAAGCTCAGACACGTCGTGTGTCTCTCGGTCATAGCGCTGCTCGTTCCAATCGGCGTGATGGCTCAGCAGGAGCTCACTCCGCTCGATGTCGTCACGCTGAAGAGCGTGAGCGGTGTCTATCCCAGTCCCGACGGAACCAGGATCGCGTTCACCCGCACCGAGCCACGAACGCCCGACGACTCACCAGGTTCTTCCTACAACACACTCCACATGCTGGATGAGAACGGGAATGAGCACGCTCTCGCCGTTGGCAAGAGGAACGTCGGCGGCGTGTCGTGGTCACCGGACGGAGCATCGGTCACGTTCCTCGAGCGACGCGAAGGGGATGTCGGCCGGCAGCTCTACGCGCTGCCAGTCGGAGGTGGTGAAGCGACCCGAGTCTTCGTGGCCGAGCGCGGCATCCGACAGTACCGCTGGAGGCCGGACGGCGCGGCGGTCGCCTTCACCGCGCAAGACGCCCCACCCCCCGAGCGAGCCGCCGCCCGCCAACTCGGCTTCCGCCAGCGGGTCGTGGACGAAGACTGGAATGCGATCGCGCTGTACATCTGGACGGCCGCTGCCGATGCGACCAGGCGGGTGGAGGTGCCGGGGAGTGTGTTCGATATGAGCTGGTCGCCCGACGGGAGCCGCCTGGCGCTCGCCGTGGCACCGCGCCCCTTGATTGACGACAGCTACATGTTCAAGCGGATCCATCTGCTCGATGTGAGCACGGGCAGCGTCGAGCAGCTCGTGGACAACCCGGGCAAGCTGGGCCAGTTCGCGTGGTCGCCCGACTCCGAGAGTCTCGCCTACATCAGCGCCACCGACCCAAGGGATCCCCACGCGGGCATGCTCTATTTGGCCGATGTGCAGACCGGTGGAATCACGAGTCTCACACCGGGTTTTGAGGGAATGGTACACTCGCTGGAGTGGCTCGCGCCCGATCGGCTGCGCCTGCGCATCAGCCGGGGCGTGGAGAGTCGGGTGAGCGACTTCGACGTGCGGAACCGGAGCTGGGACGATCTGCCTGCCGGCGACATGGCGTTCGGCTCCGTGCACTCGGCAGGCTCGACCGTGGCGGCGGTCGTGTCGGGTCCAGCCCACCCAGCGGAGGTGTACGCACTGGCCGGCGGTGCCTGGGTTCGCCGCACGAACTCCAATCCCTGGCTCGACGACGTGCGTCTGAGCCGCCAGGAGGTCTATCGGTTCGAGGCCCGTGACGGCGTGGAGATCGAAGGCATCCTGCTGTATCCCCTGGACCTGCAAGAGGGTCAACGGTATCCGCTGGTGATCGTGGCCCACGGTGGACCCGAGAGCCACTACAACAACCGCTGGATGACGAGCTATTCGAGCTGGGGCCAGCTCTTGAGCAGGAGCGGGTATTTCGTGTGGTATCCGAACTACCGCTCCAGTACCGGGCGAGGCGTCGAGTTCGCCAAGGCGGACCACGGTGATCTCATGGGAGGCGAATTCGAGGATCACCTCGACGCGATCGCGCACTTCGTCGAGCGAGGCTGGGTCGATCCCGCCAGGGTGGGAGTCGGCGGGGGATCGTACGGCGGGTACACGGCCGCGTGGGCCGCCACACGCCACTCAGAGCATTTTGCGGCAGCCGTCAGCTTCGTGCCGATAACTCACGTCGCAACCAAGTGGCTCACGACCGACATCCCGTGGGAGTACTTCTACGTCCATTACGAGGAACGGTGGCCGCACGAACAGTGGGAGTATCTGGAGGAGCGCAGCCCGCTGACCTACGCGCCGCAGTGCCGCACGCCGCTCCTCTTGCTCGGCGGCACCAGTGACTCGCGAGTGCACCCGAGCCAGCCGTTCATGCTGTATCGGGCGGTCGAGGCCAGTACCGAGACCCCGGTGCGCTACGTCCAGTACCCGGGCGAGGGACACGGTAATCGGACCAATGTCTACCGCTTCGATTACACGCTGCGCGCGCTGCGCTGGTTCGATCACTATCTGAAGCCGGGTGATCACCGCAGCGATGCGCCGCCACCGGTGGATCTCGAGTACAGGGGGTGGAGCCAGGAGCGGTAGGCCGCGCCGCACACAGCGCATGCTTTTCAAACAGGCTGCGCTCGCTGCGCTTGCCGAGGGGAAGGTGACGGTGGCCTTCCGGCGCTGGCGACGCCTCACGGTCCGCGCGGGTGGCACGCTCGTGACCCCTGTTGGAGTGCTTGCGATCAATGGCGTGGAGCGAGTCGCGCTGGGCGCGATCACGCCAGACGATGCGCGCGCCGCGGGTTATCGGAGCGTGGTTGAGCTCAAGACACACGGAGAGCCTCGCGGTCGGGTATCGGCTGTCCTCGCGGGGCAAGGCAGCGCTTAGAGCGTTGAAGTGAGCGAAGAAGAACGGTCCCACTCACCCCACCTCACCCTCCTACGTGCCTCACCGCGTTCTGGCCGTACCAAGGCTGGATGCCGCGCGGAGTGAACTCAGTCCCGAAAAGTGGACGGAGATAGCGACATAGCTGTAGCGCTAACGTCGTTGGGGCGCAACAACTTAGCTCGTGGTACGGCAATTGCGCTGTGGTGCGGCGACGCGGCGCCGCGCGCGGCGCCCTAGAGAGCAGGACTTGGCCAGGCCGTCATAAATCAGAGAATGTGCCCGTTACTCTGGGGGGGCGAATTCTCCCGATCGGTCTGACGACGTACACCGGGGATGGCGAGGAACGGTTGGATGGGGGTACAACCGGCCAATGCGTCTCTACAGCATCACTACATGATGCGCGCGGTCGTCGTTTCGCTGGCGGTGGTGACGCTGTTGGGGCAGGGACGACCTGCCCGTGCGCAGGAGACCCGCGATGTCGTCGGGTGGGTACGCACGGCACAGGACAGCACGGTACTCCCTGGTGTAGCCGTCGACGTCATGGGTCTGCCGAACATCGTCTTCACCGACACCGCAGGGTTCTTTGCGCTCCGAGGCCTCCCGGCGCGTGACCACCAAGTCATCTTCAGGCGGTTGGGCGTTACCACTGATACGCTGCTGGTGGCACTCGGAACCGACTCGATCGACGTGTACCTGGTGTCCCGGGCTGTGCAGCTCGCTCCGCTTGTCGCCTCGGCAGAGTCGCCTTCGCGTTTGCGGTTCGAGGAGTCGGCACAGGCAAGCGCCGTGACGATCGACGCCGCGACGATCCGGGAAATGCCGGCGTTCCTCGAAGCCGATGTCATCCGAACGATTCAACTGTTGCCCGGCACGATAGCCGTCAACGACTACACGGTGGGCTACAACACGCGTGGCGGTGAGGCGGATCAGAACCTCATTCAACTCGACGGGGTCACGATCTTCAATCCGTCGCACCTGGGAGGTCTCTTCAGCACGTTCGATGCGGCCGCGGTCGGTGAGATCGACTACCTGACGGGCGGGTTCCCCGCGCACTACCCAGGACGCCTCAGTTCGGTGCTGGATGTGCAGACGCGTCCCGGCCGCACCGATTGGGGAGTGAGCGGACAGATCTCCCTCTTGTCCTCCAAGGTCTTGGTAGAGGGACCCCTGCCTGCCAAGAACTCCTCGTTTCTCGTGGCGGCACGTCGCACATACGCCGATCAGGTGATTCAGTGGTTCACGAGCAGTGTGCTGCCATACTACTTCGCCGACGGCGTGGCCAAGGTGTCGTTCCTGCTACCCACGGGGGGCTCGCTTTCGCTGACCGGTTACCTCGGCAAGGACGTGCTCCGCTGGGAGTTCGCCCAACGCGACCCTGAGGTTGAGCCCCTCGCACTCAACGTGGACTGGGGCAACAAGCTGTTGGGGCTCAACTACGACGACCTCGTGTTCGGCAAACCGTTCAACGTCAACACGAGCATCACGTCGTTCTCCACCACCGTTGGATTTGTTCCGAGCATCGTGCAGATCGACAACGATGTGCGGTTATTGACTGCCAAGGCAGAGGTCTGGCTCTCCCCGGGCGCGACCCACGACGTTCGGATCGGTGGCGGCGTCGAAGACTATCGTATGCTCTACGACTTCCGGAGCGATGCGTTGTCGACGGTGTATCTCGACCAGACCTACCAGCCGCGTGTCTGGTCTGTGTTCATCGACGACCAGTGGCAGCCGAACGATCGGCTGCTGCTTCGCCCGGGCGTGCGCGTCGAGGCCGTACAGGGTGGTGCCGACGTGACCACCGTGGCGCCGCGTTTCGCCGCCAAGGCGTTTCTCACCGACGACTTCGCGCTGACCGGTTCGGTTGGACGGTATTACCAACCGATCCACTCACTTCGTGACCACAACAGCCCGTGGTCATTCCTGGATTTCTGGATCGGAGCCGATAGTGCGACGCCGGTCGCCCGGGCGGATCACCTGGTGCTGGGATTCGAGCGCTGGTTCAGCTCCAGTTTGTCGCTGTCGGTCGAGGGGTACCGCAAGACGTTCAGCAATGTGTTGAACTACAACATCGAGGATGACAACAAAGTGCAGGGTGACGAGTTCGTCATCATGCATGGCGACGCCTGGGGCGTCGACGTGCTCCTCCGGAAGTTCACGGGCGATTGGAACGGATGGCTGTCGTACAGCTTCGGGAAGGCGATGCGGCGCGATCCCGTGCAGGAATTCCCTCCGGCGCACGATCGACGGCACTTGCTGAATCTGGTAGTCAACGGTCCTGGGCCGGTGGGGAGCCGAATGAGTCTGCGCTGGGGATACGGGTCGCCACTGCCGTACACTGAGGTACTCGGGGAGTGGAGTCATCGCGAATATGTGGTTGGGGCACACGGGTTCAACGAGTACGAGAACGAACCGATCGCGGATCCGAGGCTGAATCAGGCGCGGTATCCACACTACAGTCGGCTCGACCTGAGTTTCCGGTGGGAGGCAAACGTTCTCGGCGGGGTCCTTCGGCCGTTTCTGCAGATCGTCAATCTGTACAACCGCGGCAACGTCTTTCTCTACGTCTTCGATTACACGAGCAGCCCAGGCACGCGGCAGGGTATTTCGCAGTTGCCGTTCATTCCGAGCATTGGGGTGGAGTTCGAGTTCTGATGATTCGTCCAGGTTGGATGCTGCTTGCTGCACTTGGCGCCGCGCAACTCGGCTGCGAACTCGAAGAGGTGAACGTGCCAGCCGCTCCCTCTATTGTAGTCGTGCAAGGCGTCGCGCGCTCGGATCGACAACAGCAGTGGGTGCTGATCGAGCGATCATTCAACGGTACGGGGAATCTGGGTCAGCCGTCGTTCATTCCCGGTGCGAGACCACCTGCAGTCCCAGTCGAAGGCGCTGCGGTGACGTTGACGAATCTGAGTCTACCGACCGACCGGTGCGGGGCTTCCGTGACCCTGTTGGAGAGCGTGGGGCCGCCGGATCGGATCCAGCCGGGTGTCTACTGGTCGATGGCCGGGTGTCCGACGATGCGACCCGGCGACACGCTCGAGTTGCGGATCATAGCGAACGGCGACGTGGTGACCGGCCGGACCGTCATGCCGGGCACCAATAGCATCGTGTTGCGGACCGCGGATGGGACAGCGACGATGCCGGGACCCACACTCACGTTCAACCGGGATGTCGACACCCTCGTGGCCGAGGTCGACCCGATCGTTGGGCGCGTCATGACGATCGAGGTGCGCGAACGTGTGTTCGATCAATCGCCCGAGCTTGTGTCGACGTCGAGCACGCAGTTCTGGGTCGACTCCACGACACTGACGCTCCCAGGGGATCTGCAGAATCTCTTCGAGGCAGAGTTCGAGGATCCTGGCGAGTTCGTTCCCGATCTCTTCAACGCCGGCCGGTTGTACACGGCCACGGTTGCCTATGCCGACCAGAACTTTCACGACTATCTGCGGTCGGCCAACTCCCCACTGACCGGTCGTGGTTTCATTAGTAGCGTCGAAGGCGGGTTCGGTTTCTTTGGCAGCCTTACCGCAGAGCAGAATGATCTGCGTGTGGTGGGCAACATCGACGACGCGCGTGAAGGTGAATACCGTATGACCGGGTTGGTCGAGGGCGTCAACGTGACGATCGATTGGGAGCTCTACCTCAACCGGGGATACGACTCTCGTTTCACGCCGTTGTCGTCGTACGTCGTCGGGGATTGGGTACTCGGCGCGTATGACGCCTGGACGACTGGCACGTTCCAAGGAAGCAACATGACTGCGTTCCTCGTGCAGCCGACCGGTGCCGTCACGCCGGAGGGAGCGCCGGAACTCCGTGGGTGGGAGCTGACGGGGCCGCTGAGCCCCGCCGCCCAGACCACCGTGACGGTGCGCGCAGACACTGGAATCGTCGGGACGCTCAGCGCCGTGAAGACCGGTAGGTGAGACGGGCGATCCTATCTCGCGTCGCCGATTCGAGGCTGGTAGCTTTGACGGCGACTCGACCTCCAGGGGTATGATGACCGGTCTCGCAGGCGCCGGCACCACGTCGCCTCTCGGCGCAGCTTATGGCTTGCCGCCTCTTCGCGTCAGAGACTCGGAGAAGCGACCAGCGTGGACCTGCGATCCTCTATGAGCGTCCGCCCACGCCCCCGTGGCCGGATTTCCTTCGCCGCAGTACCGGCAGAGACTCCCTGGCAGGGATCGCTCTTCCAGCCGTTGGTGTTCCTCTCCAACGCGGCCCTGGCGGCGTGGATCTATCCGTGCTGGAAGACCGTCCGCGTCCGCTGGGAGCCATCGCTCGATGGCCTGGCGCGGCTGGTTCAGCGAACCGGGCGGTCTCTGATCTTCTATTCGTGGCACGCCTACGAGCCCATCGCGCTGTGCGCGTTCCGAGATGCTCCCCCCGAGCTGATGCCCACCGGAATCGGGCACGATGGGGTCTTGTCGCGCATGTTGCAGCGAGCCACGGCGCGGTTCGGTTTCCGCCTCTGGATCTACCGCCGCAAGTCGCCGGTCCCGCCGAGGCAGCAGATCATCGAGATGGTGAAGGCGCGGGGGTGTCACATCGGGTTGTTTGCCGACGCGGGCGGGCCGTATGGTCGCGTGAAGCCCGGGCTGGCCGAGATCGCCCGGGAGACCGGTGCGTGGCTGGTGCCGCTCGTCGTGCGCGGTCGGCCGCTCATCAGACTCAGCCGGCCGTGGCGCTACTTGTTCCCGCTACCGTTCTGCAGCCTGCGCGCCTACCACGGTGAGCCCTTCGACGGGAGGGAGGCCACGGTGGCCCGTTGCCAGGAGGCACTGGACCACGTCGAGAGCAGAACGCAGGCGAACCTGACCGGCTAGAGGATTGCCTCAGGCTCAGGGCACGAGCGTCTGCAGGTAGCTGATGTTGCGGTCGATCAGGTCCTTTGAGCTCGGCTTCCCGTGACCGGGCACGACAGTGCCGATCTCCAACTGCTGTAGACGCTCGAGCTGGCGGATCCAGGTCAGCCACTCGGCGGGTCCACCGAACCGAGTCGCTGGAGTTCGGCTCTCGTAGATCGCATCGCCGGCGAACAGTGTCTTTGACGTCGGATCGTACACCGCGAGCTCGTCGGGCACATGTCCGGGAGTGACGAGCAAATGGAGCGCAGCCCCGTCCAGCTGCAACACGGAATCCTTACCGATTACCTGAGTGGGGGTCATCAGGACGACGTCTCCGAGGATGGAATCACCGCGCTCGCGAGTCCAGCCGCTCTGTTCCGTTATGAACGCCTTGTAATATCCATCGTCATCTGACAGCTCCGCCGCAGCGATCTCGTGGGCGATGACTGTCACGCCCCTGTCCGCAAACACACGCATCCCAAATACGTGGTCCGAGTGGTGATGTGTCAGAATGAGGTACAGGTCCTCATTGCCGGTCATGCGGGCCGACGCAATCTCCCAGAGAAACTGGCTGGATACGATGCTCATGCCGCAATCGATGAAGACCACTGCGTTCTCGCGGAACACGATGCCTGCGCTGACGCCCGCGAGTGGTCCACGGGAGTGGAACAGGTCTGTGATTGCGTAGACGCCGTCCGCGATTCGATGGACCGTGGGATCTCCAAGGCCAGGGTGTTCGCCGTACGCACGCTTCACCGATCGCGCCGCGGCGAGCACTGTGTCCTCTGCCTGCGACCTGGCAGGGGTGGGAAGGAGTAAGCTCGCGCAAGCCATCACGAACGTGACTCGGTGGTGTGGGGCCATGAATACTCCCGGCACTGAGAGTACGCGCGCCACCGGTACCCTCACCATACAACCTCAGCGATGGCCGAGCTGCAACGCTGATGGTGGAGGAGATCTGTCGGTTTTCCGGGCCGGCGGCAGTCTGACATCGGGATCGCCGTGTGAGTGACTGTGCGGGGCTCGCTACTCGCGCGGACCGCCGACGGGGTGTACCTTATCCTCTCTTTCATACCCTCAAGCGTGTGCAAGGTGAATCGGAGACCGGAGGATTCCATGAGACGCTTCGCCGTACTCTGTTGCGCGGCCCTTTTGGTCGGCTGTGCCCCAGCCGAGGAAGAGGGGATTTCGCTCGCCGACGTCGCCGGCACGTGGTCGATGCAGTCGTTGCCGGAAACGGGAGACAGCGTGCTCGTCGCGTACGAGGTGGTCGCGACGGACAACACCGAGGGCTGGACGGTCACCTTTCCCGGCAGAGATCCCCTTCCCATACGGGTGGTCGCCGTCGAAGGAGACAGCATCGTTACGGAGGTCGGGCCCTACGAGAGCGCGTTGCGCGAGGGCGTGATGGTCTCGACGCGCAGTGTGATGCGCCTGCAAGATGGCAACATGATCGGAACGTTCGTGGCACGCTACGAGACCACCGAGCCCGATTCGGTGCTGCGCGGCCGACAGCGAGGGCAC
>JABAOF010005725.1_pt1 | contig 14470 bp, 10 predicted proteins | sample 7062171 | NCBI WGS metagenome assembly JABAOF01 (sample SAMN14538628, study PRJNA623070) | marine sediment metagenome | biome: marine biome [ENVO:00000428]; feature: marine pelagic biome [ENVO:01000023]; material: deep marine sediment [ENVO:00002113] | place: India: Gulf of Khambhat ...
CGAGAAGGGAATCAGCAAGAGCTTTCGCATTCTTAACGATCTGCTTCGCGTAATCCTTGAATTCCGGCTTCAGGGCTTCGCCAAAAGCAACGGCCTTTGCTGCGATCACGTGTTCGTGAGGGCCTCCCTGTAAACCAGGGAATACTGCTCGATCAATCGCTTCTGCGAATTTTTCTTTACACATTATCATCCCTCCCCTGGGTCCTCGTAGGGTTTTGTGAGTGGTTGTCGTTACCACATCGGTGAAGGGGAATGGAGATTGATGCACGCCCCCAACAATAAGGCCTGCTATGTGGGCGATGTCCGCGAGTGAAACCGCTCCGACCTCCTCCGCGATCTTATGGAACTCTTTGAAATCGAATTCTCTTGGATATGCAGTCGCCCCGGAAACTATCATTTTCGGTTTCTCCTTGAGAGCGATCTTTCTGACTTCATCGTAATCTATCATTTGAGTTTTAGGATCAACCCCGTATTGCACAGGAACGTACGCCTTCCCTGAAAAGTTAACCTTGTGTCCGTGACTCAGATGCCCTCCATGAGCCAGACTCATACCCATCAGTTTGTCTCCATATTCCATGAGAGCGAAGTAGACAGCCTGATTGGCAGGAGAACCCGAAAGAGGCTGGACGTTCGCGTGTTCTGCCCCAAACAACTTTTTCGCTCTCTCTATCGCAAGGATCTCAACCTCATCCACAAATTGGTTCCCACCGTAATATCTCTTCCCAGGATAGCCCTCTGCATATTTGTTGTTAAAAACAGAATCCATAGCTTTTAGAACAGATCTGCTTGGGAAGTTCTCGGAAGGGATCAATTCGAGGCCTTCATTGATCCTCCTGGTTTCATTCTCCTCTGCCTTAAAAACTTCCCGGTCCGTGTCCCTCAATTCGTCTCTCCACATTCAGATCCTCTTCGATAGGTATATCCAGTCAAGATGGAATGCATCGTCCCTGAGGACAGCCTCTTCCTTATAGCCGAGCCTTTTTGCAAGGTCCAGTATTAGATGTTTCTCCGTAGTTTTTAAAAGCATTTTGTGACAGCCTTTTTTCTTCGCGAAATCTTCCAACCATTCGAAAGTTTTCGTCCCAATACCCTTTCTTCTGAAATCCTCCTTAATAAAGAAGTGGTCAATGTAACATCTTCCTCCCCACACCTTGAAATAAAGATAACCGATCATTTTTCCCCCAACCAGGATTCCAAAATAATATTTCTTCTGAGGTCTGTGTTCGCCATTTTGAACAATATCATACTTTTCAAGAAGACCTATACTCCCGTAAAGTTTCTTCCACTCAGTATCGAATAGAGAGATATCCTTCTCTGTTATTGACTTGAAATCAGGATTCATAGATACCTTCTAAGGTCACCTTCGGATTTTTCGTGCAGATCTTTATATTGCGAGACAACTTCATCAAACTTCCCGCACGTGAGCTTTCCCTCAGGGCAGTGTCCGAACAAATAGCATGAGGGTCCGGCCTTCTTGAAGGTTAGCGGAGCGGCTTTCATAACCAGATTCAACATTTGATTCGCGATTCCTCTGACTTCCCACTGTGCGCGAAGGCACGTACGCAAGCGGAGGAAATGATAGAGTTCGCGGGCGTTCATGGTTGTCACGATATCGATCAGATTTCCGCTGAGGTAGTTGTAAACCAGGTTTTCCTTTGGGACTTTCTGCTTGATCAGGAAATCATGAAATTCCTTCGAGATTTCGAACGCCTCCCTGTATTTCTTCTCCAGTATGCTGGTCTTCCTGACGTTCTCGGGAACAACGTAACCCTCGCTCTTACCCGCTATTATGAAATCAGGAACGATGAGAGAATGGATTCTATGCCTGGTTATATGGGTAAGGATTGAAAGGGAAAGGTTGTTTATCCTGAACGTGAAGTTCGCCTGTTCGAGTTCCCTGGGCCTCTTGCTTTTAATCACGTTGTTTATCACCCTCTCCTTCACTTCATTAACCATTTCTTTAAGACGGTCCGTATCCATTTCCGTTTTCTTCACGAGGTTGGCAAGAACTATTTTCTCATCCGGTTTTTCCGTAAAATACAGAAGTTCGACTTTTTTCTTCGGTTTCGGAATATCTCTTTCGAAACTCACGATGGCATCTTCCCTTTCCGGTGTTTTGAGTTTCAGGTCCCCGTAAATTTTCGGGGCGATCCTCTTCACCTTGTTCAGCAAAACCCTTCCCACCTTTCGGAATTCCTCGTATTCACTCGTTAAACATCTGTCAAGGAAGTGGTAGAGTTCCCTCGAATTCATCGTGCATATCATGCTCGTTTTGAAACAGTATGGAAGAACGAACCTCGCATCCTCCACAGGAACTCCCTTTTCGACCAGAAACCTGTATATACCGAAAAGTTTTTTGACCGTGTCCATGTATTTCTTCCGAAGGACCGGCTTGTCCTCAAAATAGTTCGGTACGACAAAACCAGACTCGCTGTAATCCACGTACCTTCGTGACTTCACCGTGTATGAAGCCAACCTATGTTCAATCAGGAACTGTTCGAAAAAGACGGAGACGTCAGTGAAAAACATGGTGAAGTACCCGTGCTCTATTACAGACAGGTGCCCTGCCTTAATTATGTTTCCGAGCAGGTGTTCCTTGTCTTTTTCCAAAACCCCCCTCATCAGCTCTGAGGGCTTTCCCTTCTTGTACGTGTGCTTCACCGCTGTCGTGCAGACCTTCTCCAGATCGGGTGTATGGGATATGATTTCGATGGTCGGCTCGAACATAAGGAACACATTAAATTATCCTTTGAAATTTTATAAGTATTGGTTACAATTTAGAATAAGTGTTCTGGTGGAAAAATGGAAACGTATGATGTGATAATTATCGGGTCGGGAGCTGCAGGATACACCGCAGGCATATATTCAACAAGATTCGGGATGAAAACGCTCCTTCTGGGTAAGGAGCCCGGAGGACAGACCAACGAGGCGTATGAAATAGACAACTACCCTGGATTTGTTTCTGTCAGCGGGATCGAGCTCATGAACAAGTTCAAGGAGCAGGCCGAGTTCCTGGGGGTGGAGTTCGTTGCCTTTACAGAGGTCAGTGATGTGGAACAGAAAGGTAAGAAATTCATTGTCAAGACCTCGGACGGGAAAACGTACGAGGGAAGATCCCTGATAATTGCAATGGGATCGAAGAAACGAAAACTGGGCCTGCCAGAAGAGGAGAAGTTTAAAGGGAAAGGTGTAGCATACTGCGCGACATGTGATGCCGCCTTTTACAAGGACAAGACAGTCGTTGTCGTTGGGGGAGGAGACGCCGCCCTGAAGTCCGCCCTGCTTCTCACAGAGCACGCGAAAAAGGTTTATTTAGTGTACAGGAAATCGAAAGAGAACATGCGCGCGATGCCCAATGTGATCAAAAGGGCAGAGAAGAACAAAAAGATTGAGATGATATTTCTGGCAAAACCGAAAGCGATAGAGGGTGAGGATAGACTGAGGAACGTCGTGTTCGATCAGGAGGGAGAAGAACTTCGTTTGGAAGTCGATGGTTTGTTCGTGGAGATAGGATGGAGTCCTGAGACAGGGCTCGCAACGAAACTGGGGATAGCACTCGATGAAAGAGGAAAGATAAAAGTCAAGCACGACATGTCAACCAGTATTAAGGGTGTGTTCGCTGCAGGTGACATAACCAACGGGTCGAACAACATGGAGCAGATCACAAACGCCTGCTCGGAGGGGGCGGTCGCAGCAGAAAGCGCATACAATTACGTCAAGAAGTAGTTAAAAAATTTCGAATGACTTTTCTAAAATCACATCACCTTTGTAAAAGGGTGGTATTTCCTTGCTTGGTTCGATATTACCAGCAGGCATTAACTTCCTCATCCCTGTTGGGCACTCAACAACATCACCATATCGTGTTGAATTAATGTGTTTTTCAATTTCCTCTCTGGTTGTTCCGTCACAATCAAGTCTAAACAATAAACCTACCTTGTTTTCCTTGGTTAACAATTTGTAACCGTTATTGATGGCCATTAAGTTAACTACCCAATGTGAACAAATATCCAAATTATCACACCCATCACAACAGTGAACATAAATATTGCTAAGTGATACCTTGTCTCCTTCCCTTTCCCCGACATAAATTACCTTTGCCAGTCCCATAGTCGTATATTAACAGTAAAATTCTTAAATTTACAATAACAATAAAAATCCTTGTAGTAATTAATAACATTATATTCAGTATGGGGTGGTTTGATGTCAAAGAAAAAGGTCTGTAAGACCGTGAAGGATGATCCCTTTGTTTCTGCGCAGAAACAGTTGAAGAAGGCGATCGATGTCCTCAAGATGGGTGAGGACGTTTACGAGGTTCTGAAAGAACCGAAAGAATACTTCGAGGTCTCTGTTCCTGTAAGAATGGACAACAGGGAGGTTCGTGTATTCAGGGGATACAGAGTCCACCACAACAACGTTCTCGGTCCATATAAAGGAGGAATACGCTTCCACCCGGATGTTAACGTCAACGAGGTCAAGGCTCTCGCTTCCTGGATGACATGGAAGTGTTCTCTCGTTGGAATCCCTTTCGGAGGAGCAAAGGGAGGAGTGATATGCAATCCTAAAGAGATGTCAAAAAAAGAACTGGAGAGGCTCGCTAGGGGCTACATACGTGGGCTTCGCGACTTCATAGGACCTGACAAGGATATTCCTGCCCCGGATGTGTACACGAACCCGCAGATCATGGCTTGGATGATGGACGAGTTTTCGAGTATCAAGGGATACAACGTTCCAGGCGTGATCACAGGAAAGCCTGTCGAAGTCTTCGGATCCAAGGNNCCAAGGGAAGGAACGAGGCAACAGGAAACGGTCTAGCCTTCGTAACGAGGGAGGTTCTGAAGTATATGGAAATGGATCCAGAAGATGTAACCGCGGTGATCCAGGGATATGGGAAACTAGGGCACGTGGTGGCGGATAGATATACGGAAATGGGTATAAAGGTTATCGCTGTCTCCGATTCCAAGGGAGGAATATACAATCCGAAAGGTCTGGATTCCCACGAGGTCCTCATGCACAAGAATAAAACCGGAAGCGTGGTCGGGCTGAAGGGAACGAAGAAAATAACAAACGAGCAGTTACTCGAAATGGAATGCGATATACTGGCGCCCTGCGCCTTGGAGAATGTGATAACAGACAAAAACGCGAACAGGATTAAAGCACGAATGATGGTTGAGGGAGCGAATGGACCAACAACCCCGGATGCAGAGAAGATACTCAACAAAAAGAAAATAATGGTTGTTCCTGATATACTGGCGAACGCGGGAGGCGTTACGGTTTCGTACTTCGAATGGGTGCAGAACAGGATGAACTACTACTGGTCAAAGGAAGAGGTTAACGAAAAACTAGACTGCATAATGACTAATGCATTCCAGAGGACTGCCCATATTATGGAGAAATACAAAGTTGATATGCGTACAGCGGCGTACATGCTTGCAGTGAAAAGGGTCGCCGAGGCCATGAAACTAAGGGGTTACTGCAACGGGTGAGCGAGAATATGGGAAACGTTAAGAATATAAGTGATTCGGAATTCAAGGATTTCCTAGAGAAAAACAACCTCGTTCTGGTGGACTTTTTCGCTGACTGGTGCGGCCCCTGCCAAATGGTTTCCCCTGTGATAGAGAAGCTTTCGGAAGAGCTGGAAAGCGTATCTTTTGCGAAAATGAATGTTGATCAGAACAGCGAAATCCCTGGGAAATTCGGGATCATGTCAATTCCGACCCTTCTCGTATTCAAGAAAGGAAAACTGGTTGACCGGATAACCGGTGCGTACCCAAAACAGGCAATAGAGGAGAGGCTGAGGAAATTTCTGGACTAATCGAAATGCAGAACTAATATAAATTCATTAATTCTAAATATTAATTAATTATGCTAGGGGTCGGCATTAAAAGGGGTGCTGTCGTTTTTCTCTTCATAATTCTGTTTATATTCGTTTTTGCGAACCTGGCGAAAAGCTACGTTCAGATAAACTTCCCTCCGGGCAGAGACCTTGGAAGGTTCCTACAGGACAAGCCTCTGACGGCCGATTTCAACATAACCTTTGATTACCCTTTCCCTCTGGGACCGGGTGAGACAACGCTTACAACAACAATCTCTGGTGGTGGGTTTTACGATGAGGGAACAATCGAAGTTAGGCCTCTGCTTGAGAGGTATGGAGTGGTCTACAACGGGAAGTACGTGTACAAACCGAGGTTCTTCGACTATGATATAACGTTGACAGGGAGGAACGTCACGTATGAGGGAATTGCATTCGGCTACACGATCACCCAGACACGGGTTCCGCCGGCAGGATTAAAAGGCGACAGAAAATGGAAAATCCAGGGAAGATGGATAAGCGACTCAGACGGGGATGGTAGTGATCTGAAGAATAAATACTGTTCAGGCCCCTGGGATTTCAACAGCGATGTGGAAACGGGGACAGGATACCTCTGCGATTCAGCAGGGCACAAAACATCCTGCGGAACCACACAGAACGGTGGCAATGGAGCAGAAACTTGGTGCTGTGATGATGGTGATTGTATCTCAGTTGGCGAGTCTGACTGTTCTAGTTATCCAGATGGCTCATGCCCTGGTCCGACATATACGGGTTGCCCTGGTTATCAGGAAGTTTGGTGTTGCATAGGAGCTCTGTGCGCCGAGGTTCAAGAACCTGACTGTACCAATTATGATGGTTCATGCGATGGTCCAGGTGATTATTGTCCCTTTAGCTTCCTTCCTGGAACAAGAATACAACTTCCTGAAGGAACGAAAAACATTGAGGACGTGAAGAAAGGGGATGAGGTCCTCTCTTTCGAGAACGGGGAAATTGTTAAGAGAAAGGTTTCGCTTGTTTTGCCTCCTCATGAAAGTGATCATTATTACCTTCTGAAAACAGAAAACAGGGAAGTCAAAGTAACGGGAAACCACGAGTTTTACGTGGGTAACAATCAATTCAGGAGGGTGGAAGATCTCGAAGAAGGCGATGAGGCCTATGTGCTGGTAAATGAAGAGCTCGTTCCTGAGGAAATAGTTTACAAAGAGTTCGTGGAAGGAGAGGCGGATGTTTACGATCTTGTTGTTGATGGAACGCACACGTTCTTCGCCAATGGTTTTGCCGTGCACAACAGAATGATAAGCTTCGCTACCGGAGATAGCGTTAATATACAAAGACTTACGAGGGATCCGGATTCAACCGCTCCAATCAATGCTCAATCGATTCTTTATTACGAGGACATGAACAGCAAGGATGTTCCTAACGAGCCTGGAGCCACGTTGGTTGATAATCTTTACTGCCAGCTCAGCCACAGTTGGTTATTTGAGGCTTATCTATACCCCAGCCTCAGCAAGACATCAGTCTTTAGAATATATCCTGACAACGGAGCCAGGGTTTATCTGGACGAGGCTACTACTGGCGGATCTTGGCAAAATATAAATTCTAAGATATGTCTGGACGGGTGCGATAACGAAGCGAACAAAGATAGATACTCAGGTGGATGCAAATGGTCAGATATATACTTAGAGAAGGATAAATGGTACAGATTTAGGGTATATCTGTTCAACAATCCCGGCGGTTCATGCACCAAGAATGATCCGCCAACAGGAAACCCGATGGGGATAAGGATCGTAGATGTTGGAAGCCCTGATATATCTCTTTTGGATGAAATCGGTGGAGAGACCGCTGTGATTAACAGCGAGACACCAGGCAAAGACAAGACAATCTCAGGTTCGAGCAGGGTGGGAGCGAACGAGGGCCTGAAGGAGATAGTGGATGTTTCTGCTTTCAGCGTTGAGTACACCGTAACCTCTGACAATCCCGATGTTACGTTACGGATGATGAAGGCATGCGGCAATTCAATGTATGACAACAACAGGTACACTGATCATTACGGATGGATCAAGGACAGGGTGCTGCAAACATGGAAATGGTCTATTGATGGCAACCAGAGGTCGAATAAACCAGGCGGTGGGCAGCCGGGTGAGACAATACCATCATTTGACGAATCCAGCGTTATAGGGGTAAATCGAGATCTATTCAGGCCGGATGACAAGGAGATAGGAGGCATTTACAAATGCAAGGACAAGGATCAATGGCCTACATGGGCGGGCGAATGCTCAAATCCCAGGAAGTACATAGACGAGACCCATAACAGATATTGCTGCAGAAAGCCGGACTCCTCTCTGGTGCTGGACGGTGATAAGGGAGAGATAACGATCAAAAACTACGAGGAATTCTACACCTACATCATGAACTACCTTCCCGGGAGCGGACCGAAATTATGTGCGCACACAGAGGATGTTAAATCCGAAACACCCATTAACTATGTAAGCAGGTTCAACAACACATACTGCGATGAGGACAGCCTGCAGAGGTGTTGTTACTGTACGAAGGATTTTGGCTGCACCCTGGAATGTCCCAACCAGGATAACATAAGCGGCAGCTACTTCCCGCCACCCTTCGACATGCTGGGACCGGGATGGGAAGTACTCGATCTTCAGTTTGACATAACCCCCAGTGATGATAAGATAGAGTTCGATGTAACAGGAGATTCCACGAACGGGTGGAATATACAGGCAAGCATGAGGGACGTGGGTACGGAGAATTTGTACAAGAACTATACAATACCTGTCAACCTTTATGATGATTTCGGCTTTATGGCCCCAAGTGACACGGGAACCTACAATGTGGTTGTCACCCTGAATTTCGGGACCAGACAAAGGCAGAGGCAGGGCACCTTTGAAGTTGTCGAGTGCATGAATCCCGGCGAGAAGTCAACATACTATGATGAACAGACTTACCCAGGAACGAAAAACGTGGGTATCTGCAGGCCTGGGACAAGGAAATGCGGTTCCGACAACATGTGGTTCTACGAGACGAAGTATGACGAACCCGTTTACCCGGAGAGCTACGAGGATTGCGACGGAGAGGATGACGACTGCAACGGGATAGTGGATGATATCGGAGGTTTTGACAACATAATAAGGGAGTTCATAAACAGCGGGGGAAAGAAGACACCAAAACAGATAACAAGATGTGGATGCTTTGGAGGAGCCAACCCCACGGATGAGATATGTAACAACATAGATGACGATTGTGATGGAACGATAGACAACTCAGAGAAGGACATAACCATAAACACATGTGATATTGCAATGATACAGTGTGAGGGTCAGGGCAATCCTTACACATGGTGTCTTTTTAACTACAACTCAAGCGAGTGCTCCCTGGAGGATGTTACCTTCGATCTCCCAAACACCACGATCATTAACACGTGCACGGAAGATGTGAAAAAATGTCTGGGGAATGAAAGATACAACAATGTTACAGGAACTTATGAAGCCTTCACCTATGATGACTGTAAACACCTATACCAACAGCCAAATTGCCTGCTCGAGGAGATAGAGGTGAAAACGCTGGCAAACACGTGTTATTGTTCTGGGGGTGTTACCGGAAATCCAGCAATAATAACAGAAAACTGTAACGGGGTGGATGATAACTGTAACGGTATAATAGATGATGTTGGTTATCCGGAAACGTGCGCCTGCGCTTTCGCTGATATAAACAGAACCTTGTTTTACAAGAGTCTGAATGATTATTCATGTAACGGGATCGATAGCGACTGTAACGGCGTAATAGACGACCTCGCTGCCCTGTGTGCGTGCAGGGGCAGAACGCCCAAGGAGGCCTCTGAAATAAGGCTTGAGGGAAGGGACATCTGCGATTACCTGGACAATGACTGCGACGGTCTCATTGATGAGGGTTTCCCCAACCTGGATAAACCGTGCGGTTACGGGGTTTGTTTCGGAGGAGCCTACGTATGTAACGTTTACGGGGACGATGAGGTCTGTAACACCACTGTTAACCCCGAAGATACGTATCTCGGGAATGCGTTCAACTTCAAATCAGAAGAGGCATGCGATTTGAAGGATAACGACTGCGATGGTTCAATAGATGAGGAGAACTGTATATGCACACCGTCGGACGTTGGGATATCAAGGATCTGCGGTTACGAGAGCGGGATATATTACAATAACCGGGGTGAGATAGATGATCTGTGCAACGAAACGATGACACAGATATCCAAACTGATCTCCTGGGCTGAGGCTCCAGGCAACACCTTCTACAGGAGGCTGATGATCATAAAGAATGAAGATGATTTCGATCTTGAAAACTATCCGGTAGGAGTCCCTCTCGACACAGGCAGCCTGGTTACGCTTGGAAAACTGAGAACTGATGGCGGGGACCTGAGGATAACAGAGAGAGGAAAGGAACAGCACATAGACTGGGTGAACATGGATTCATTCTACTCCAATGTCAACAAGATCTGGTTCAGGGTGAACATCCCGAAAAATTCGGAGAAAGATTACTATCTTTATTACGGGGACCCATCAGCGACGTATTCAATCCCCGGAGCCAGCTCGGTCATCGGCCTGCCGAAACTCAGGGAAACCCTTTTCCTTTGCCATTTTGATGACACGACCGAGTGTGAGGGGAACATGATAGCAGCTGTATCGAATGGGGTTTCCTATGCAGGCGGAAAATACGAGAAGGGCGTATCGATATCCTCCAGCGGTCTGCTCAAGTACCCGACCTCTGAGAACATAAACAAGGAGAGGGGTTCCATAGGACTATGGGTAAAACCGAACGATGTGATCAGCGAGCATTACCTGTTCTACATGGAGGATTTCTACGGAGAATCGCAATTCAAGTTTTACTTCGACTCGGACGGAACCTATTTCGAGGTTTATGATTCATACAACAACAAAAACACTGTCAGAGGAAACGTGCTGAACACCGAATGGAATCATCTTGCTGTGACATGGGATGTCCTTTACGGGATAAAGCTCTACATGAACGGTGAACTTGTGGACACCAAGAGCATCACATGGTCTGCGAACGATCTGGGAACAGACATGTACCTCGCCTCCATGGGATCCACAGAACAGCTGGACGGTGTAATGGATGAGTTCTCCATATATTCCAAGGCCCTCTCGCCGGAGGAGGTGAAGAGGGATGTCAGGGAGTATGAACCTGAAATAACCATGGGGGCAGAAGAGAATCTGAACCAGACCATCACCATAACCACAACCAAAGACATATACCTCAAGTGTACGCAGTTCCTTCAGAATGTCACGCAAACCCTTACGAATGAAAGCGTAATGTACACCATCCTTAGCCTGTGCGATTCGGTAAGGATATGCAACAAGACCTTCCCGATAAATTCAACAAGTGTGTGCATGATAGGGACGCAGACATGTTCAAACAGCCACTGGAGCGAATGCACGGGGATCCTTCCGACCATGGAGACGTGCAACAACGTTGACGACGACTGCAACGGGATAATAGATGATGTGGCGAATCCCGAGACATGCGCCTGCGCGTACGGAGGACAGCCGGTGGAAGAGGAGTGCAACGGGATTGACGACAACTGCAATGAAATGGTTGATGATGTAAGGGGAGGCAATTCAAAGGAAACAACGCACTGCGGCTGTTTTGGTGAGCTTGTCAACATCACGCAGAAGTTCATGGAACCCGAGAATCCCTCATGCAATGGAATTGATGACAACTGCAACGGCGTGATAGATGAGGGTATTTCAAGCTGCGCTTGCTCATACACATTCTTCAACTCAACCGAAGACAACATAACCTCTGCGAAAGAACCGGAGGACTGTGACAGGATTGATGACGACTGCAACGGAATCCTGGACGATCCCTACCAGCTGGGAGGATCAGCTGTCGGTCCGGACAATTACCTTGGAGCGGACTGCGGACCTGATAACAGCAGATGCGCTGGAGGAAAATACGTATGTTCAAGTGACGGGATAGGAACGGTCTGCGATACAATGAGTGATGACGGCATGAGTGGGAGCGATCTGAGGGTTCCGGAGGAATGTAACGCAATAGATGATGATTGCAATGTTATCATAGATGATGTCTGGGGGGAGGATTCAGGGGATTACTGCCAGTGTTATCAAGGACTTCCTGACAGCGACGAAGTCTGTGATGGTAAGGATAACAACTGCGACAGAATAATAGATAACGTCCAGAGTCCGCAGCAGTGTGCATGCTACATTAACCTATACCTAAATACAACCAATGTCTACACCCTTGTTGCCAACATAACAACCATAAAAACCTCAAGCGAGACATGCAACAACATTGATGATAACTGCAACAAAAAGATAGACGAGGGCTTGGAGTTGACATGCTACTGTTCAGGTGGTTTCTCTGGAAATCCAAAAACAAGACCTGAACTATGCAACGGAGCGGACGATGACTGCAACGGCGTGATAGACGATGTGACCTTCTCTGAGACCTGCGACTGCTACAACGGAAGCCACTCCAAGGGCGAGGTAACGGAAACATGTGACGGATCAGACAACGACTGCGACGGTCTCATTGATGAGGGATGGCCTGACCTGGGATCTTCCTGCGGATTCGGCATCTGTGCGGGAGGATATTATGAATGCACGACAGACGGCTCCAACGTCGTATGTTCCACCATAGGAGGCAGCGACAACAGGGCAAGCACAGAGGTGTGCGATGGAACGGATAATGATTGTAACTTGGTGGTGGACGAGGGCTGTCCATGTCAGGCAGGAGAGAACAGATCCTGCGGTATAGAGGAAGGCGAATGTGAAACAGGTTATCAGGGATGCATTAACGGTCAGTGGAGCAACTGTATAGGCGGTAAAGGACCGCAGACAGAGGTTTGTGATGGAAAGGACAACAACTGTGACGGAATCGTGGACAACGTTGGCGGAGGGAGCACGCCAAACACCGCTAAGTGCGGCTGTTATGGCGGGGCGGCGAAGGCTGATGAGATATGCGATGCGATGGATAATGATTGTGATATAATTATAGATAATGTTTACGGAGGGACTTCGATAGAAACCTCCAAATGCGCCTGCTTTGACGGACAGGCCGCCCCGAAGGCCAGCCTGGAAATATGCAATGGTATTGATGACGACTGCAACGGGATAATAGATGACATCAAAGGCGAGATTTCGGTCGAAGACACGAAATGCGGGTGTTTCGGAGGAGAGCCAAAAACCAATGAGATCTGTGACGGGATAGACAACGACTGTAACGCTGTTGTGGATGATGCATGGCCGAACCTAGATGATACCTGTGGTCTTGGTGTGTGCACGGGCGTTTATGTATGTACGGAAGACGGTTCTTCAGCGATCTGCAGTGGTGGCAGCCCGAGCCCGGAGGTATACGATGGTAAGGATAACGACTGCAACGGGATAGTAGATGATGTAAAGGGAGGACCACCCGTACCTGCTGACTGCGGTAACGGGGTTTGTGAGGCAGGAGAAACGAATGAAAATTGTCCGGAGGACTGCGAACCTGGTGAGCTTCCCCCGACGTTACCGGGCACGTGGATATTAGTATTTATAGCAATTATAGTCATAATTATAATTGTGGGTGTCGCGCTGACGTTCCTTAAGTGATAGGATGAAAGGTGTATCTCCTTTAATCTCTGTAATAATGCTCATAGCCTTCGCTTTGGTTGTTTCTGGTCTTGTTATTACATGGGGAATCGGGTTTACAGAAAGCAGAAGGTCAGAGCTTCAGTTCTGCTCCAAGGCACAAATACTCCTTGAGAGAGCCTATTACAATACTGCTACAGGGAATATAAACCTTGTTATGCGCAACACGGGAAAGGTTCCACTCACGGGATTCACTGTCCTGCTTTCTTACGAGAACGGGACTGTCACGTCTTCTGCGAATCAGTACAAGGATTACAAGGCACAGCCGGATGATATATCAATATTCCCAACCGGTTTTGGAAGCGGTCTGAAAGAAGCCGTGATCCAGTCGAAAGAGTGCAAGAGCGCGCAGGACATGGTTATCAGGTACGACATTGATGGTTTGTAAAGAACTTATTTTCTTATACATAATATAACAATTATTAATCATGAGGGTTTCGGGTAAAAACGGATTTATCGCAGTTTTTTTCTTCTCCACCCTTCTATTTTGCTTGCTGGCACACACCTCTTTTGCATTTACAAATACCTGGACCTGCACGAGCGGATTGACCTGCGATTACCAGTGTAACACCAACCCCTACCAGAAGATGTGGGACGGAGCGGCAGCAACGAGCGAATACTCCTATTCCTTCACAGCCTCCCAGGCGACCAAATACACGTGCACTGTAACGGTCAGAACATCTTCCTTCGGCAACAGTGAAACCAATGAAGTCACGGATGTCTACATCAACGATAACCCGATTGGCTCCACAACGGACGAATGCTGTCCTGAGGACTGCGGGAGCGAAACCCTACCCAACCCAATCATTTTCACGCTGGAACAGGGTTTTTACGATACTGGCGGCGGCGGGGTTTTCGTTCATGACGTGGACAGCGACGGATTGTTTGATTTCGTTTTCACCAGCGAGCAATCCAACAATGTTGGCTGGCTGCAGGTTTACGACCACTGGGGTAGCAAGCTGTGGTCGAAGACAGGGGTTAAAACGTTTATGTACCTCCATCA
>JABAOF010041411.1_pt1 | contig 14462 bp, 8 predicted proteins | sample 7062171 | NCBI WGS metagenome assembly JABAOF01 (sample SAMN14538628, study PRJNA623070) | marine sediment metagenome | biome: marine biome [ENVO:00000428]; feature: marine pelagic biome [ENVO:01000023]; material: deep marine sediment [ENVO:00002113] | place: India: Gulf of Khambhat ...
ATCGAGCGGGAGCAGGCGTTGGAGTTGTTGGGGCTGGCTTGAAGGTATGCGGTCTCGCCCACTAGGGAGGTACACGTGCTCGACGAGTTGCTGGAAGCCTGGCGCACCAACAACCGCATCAACCTGTATCTGATCGATCACATCAGTGAAGCGGGCATGAGCTGCACGCTGTCCAAGCGCGGCGGGCGCGATGTGGCACGGCAGTTTGCCCACATCCACAACAACCGCGTGTGGCACCTCGAGAAACGGGCCAAGGATCTCGCGCAAGGGCTGGTGAAGTTCGAGACGAAAGTCACTCCGACGAAGGTCCAACTCAAGGAAGCGCTCGCTGCTTCCTGCGAGGCCGTGGAGTCCTTCCTCGAGGGAATCCTGTCAGGGGCGCCGAAGCGGCGCGGGCTCAAGAAGGGGGTGTTCGCGACCTTCGGCTACCACATCGCTCACGAGAGCCACCACCGAGGTAACATCCTGCTCACGCTCAAGGAGTGCGGTCACAGCCTCGCCAAGCAGGTGCAGTACGCGATCTGGGGTTGGGACCAAATGTGACGGGCCGGTCAACGGGACTTCGTGTCGTCCCTTGCCTCGCACTTTGCCTGCCCGCAGGACCGTCCTAAGGCAGGAACAGATCCGCGATCCGCTCGGCGATCCCCCACGGCTCAGAGTCCGAGCGATTGGTCAAGACGACGATCGTGAGGCGGTCGTCGGGAAACCGCATGATCGCGTTGGTGAAGCCGCGCGTCTCGCCGTTGTGCCAGTGTCGCAAGCGTCCTTGATAGCGATCGATTCTCCAACCGAACCCGTACTCGGTAGCCGAGCCATCCGCGAGTCGGGCCGGGGTAGTCGCCTCGCGCCAGAGCGCGCTGTCTAGCAGCAACCCGCGCGCGAGCGCATCCTCCCACTTCACCAGATCGTCCACCGAGGAGTACACACCGCCGTCGCCCAGCACGGCGCTCGTGGGACTCTGGTCGGTGCGCATGATGTGGCCTTCCGCGATCGTGTGACCATACGCGCGGTTGGGGACCGTTGAGATGCCGTCCTCGAAGGCGACGGTTCCCACCATACCCAGCGGCTCGAAGATCCGGTCGTGGAGGAAAGCCGCAAACCGCTGCCCCGACGCCCGCTCTACCACCAAGGAGAGGAGCGCGTAGCCCGAGTTGCTGTATCTGAAGGCGCTGCCGGGCGGGAAGTAGGTGCTGTCCGTGTTCGCAAGGATCTCGAGAACGTCTCGGTCCTTGAGCTGCCAACTCTGCGTGTCCGCGACGAAGGGCTCGTAGGCGGGAACACCCGAGGTGTGCGTGAGCAGGTGGCGCAGCGTGATCGCGCGCCCGTAGCCGGGGAACTGCGGCAGTACATCAGAGAGAGAAGTGTCCAGCACGAGTCTCCCGTCGCGCACGAGCAGCAGGACCGCGGTGGCCGTGAACTGCTTGGTGAGCGACGCCAACCGGTAATACGTGTCGGTCGTGGCGGGGATGGAGCGCTCGAGATCCGCCATGCCGTAGGCCCTTGCGAGCACGACGCGTCCGTCTTGCACCACGACCACGCTCGCGCCCGGTACGGAATCGCCACTGAAGGCCGCGAACTGCTCATCGACGGCGGCGAGTACCGGATCCTCCCCCGAGCAGGTCGGCAACAGGGCCAGGGCGGCAACGAGGCTCGTGCACAGCGCGATCGCCGCAGGCTTGACGGCTTGCATGGGATTGGGCAACTCGTCACTCGGGAAGCGAGTTCCTCCGCGCTTCCTCAACCATCCAGTGATACTCCGGATCGGCGTCGCGCCACAGCTCCACGAATCGCTGGTAGTGCAGCACCGCCTGTTCCCGCTCACCCAGCGCTTCGTAGATCTTGGCGCGGCGCCAGTGCGCCGGGGCCGCGTAGATGCGGTCGTGCAGGGCCGCCCCTTCGAACGAGCCGTACCACCTGAGGGCCTCGGTGTGCCTACCCGCCTGCTCGAGCAGCCTTGCCAGCAGATAACGCTCCAGGCTGCCGGAGAAGAACGGCGAGGCCACACTGAACTGGTGCCAAACCTGGAGCCGCACCTCCTCCAGCAGCGCCAGCGCGGCCGCGGTGTCACCCGCTACGAGCGCGTCCGTCGCCTGCACCCGCCGCACGACATCGTGTTGTAGGGACCCGGCCCAAGACGGTACATCCATGCGCTCGGCTTCCCCTGCATAGCGGCGAGCCGCGTCACGATCACCCAGCCGCGCGCTCACCACTCCCAACAGGTAGGCCCGCAGCAGGGGGTGCAGGCCGTTGTGCACCGCGAACCACACGCTCTGCGCCGCACTCGGCGCCACCGCAGCGGCATCGAATCCCGCGAGGCGCTCCCGCAAGCCATCGAGCTCCGCGCGCTCGGCCAGCCGGAACGGCGTGACCGCCACGAGCGCTTCGATCTCGAGCGCCTTCGCCGGCTCCAACGCGCCCAGCTGATCGATCCGGCTTCTTGCGCTACTCCACTTGCCCTGAGCCAGGTCGCCGAAGGCGAGCTGTGCGTAGCCGAAGGCCCGGGTCTCGGCCGATCTGGTAGGGACGGTCATCAGGTGGGCAACGGCCTCACCTTTGGCGGGATGATCCAGAAAGGCACCCGTGCTCCACGAAGCCTCCGCCAGCCCGTCATTGCCCATGCGGGCCAGCTCCGCAAACACCCGCGCGCGGACACTCGAGTCCTGATGCGAAAGGGCTTGCAGCGCGCGCATCTCCAGGACGCGGTCGCCCTCGGGGCTCAGCGTGATCGCGCGGCTCGTCAGCGAATCCAACCCGGCTACGTCTCCCGCCACGCCGGCGACCCGCGCCAGATGTACGAAGGGAGAGGCCTGGTCGGGGTCGAGTGCGATCAGCCGCTCCCAGGCCGGTCGCGAGTCCTCGAGCCTGCCGCCCAGGCGCGGCTTGAAGTGAAACAGCAGCTCGCTGAGCTGGCCCCACGCTTCGACGTCGTCGGGATACGTGTCTAAGATTTCGCGATAGAGCCGCTCTGCTTCCACGGCATCGCCCTCGCGCACGATCAGCAGCGCCTCGAGCAGCCGCCGATCGCGCTCGGCCAGGCGGTCGGCGAACAACACGGCCTGCTCCGCCGCCTCACGTGCCGGGTCGGCCCGCTGCAGCCAGTCGGCAGTGACGCTGAGCTGGTACCACGCGAGCGCAAACGACGTGTCTGCCGCGACCGCTTCCTGGAACGCGATTGCCGCCTCGGGGAACCGCGCCGCGCGGAATTCCCGGACGCCGCGCAGGTACGACTTGAGCGCCGAGAGCGAATCGGTGGTGACCAGCGCGATCTGGGTGATCCTCGATCCCTGGAGCGCGCCGTGGCCGGCGAGCAACTCACCCGCGATCTCGTCCAGCAGGTCGAGCACCTCATAGGGCTGCCCTTCAGCCGAGGCCTGCGCCACCGGCTCCAGACCCCGCGCGCGGTCGTACAGCGACGCGTCGAACCTGAGCCGGCCACCCACCTCGACGATGTTACCCAGCACGTACATCCCCGCGCCGAAGCCCTCGGCGATCGCGAGGCCGCCGGCAGGATCGGGCGGTCCGCCGCCCCGGCGGTCCACCATGCCGAGCACCGCGCGCGGATCCACGCTGCGCAGCGTGCCGGCACCGTCGAGCTTCACGCTCAGCAGGTCCACCACTCCTTCACCCAAGTACTCGAACGTCTCGCTCCCACGCACCGAGAAGGGAAGCACCGCTATGCGCGTCGCCTCTACCGAGGCGTCGCCTCCCGGCCAGAGGCGCTTGCCCCCCACGACTCCAACTACGGCCACAATCAGAGCCAGCACCGCCGCGCTCACCCACGCCGTCCCGCGCCCCCGCGGGACCGGCGCGCCCTGCGCGCGCAGTAGCGCTCGGCGGAAGGCCGCCCCGTCGAGCCAACGGTCGCTGGGCTCCCAGGCAAGCGCCTTCTCCAGCACCTGGCGCACGCCTCGGGAAACCTCCGACCAGTTAGCCTCGTGCGTTGCCTGGAGCACCGGCCATGCCCGGCCGGTGAGCGACTGGTACAGCACCATCGCGGCGGCATACACGTCGGTCGCAGCAGATACTTCCTTCCCCCCCAACTGCTCCGGAGGCATATAGCCGGGAGTTCCGACCACGAAGCCGGTACGGGTGATCCCCGGAGTCCCGGCGGCGCTCACGGCCCGGGCGATGCCGAAGTCGGCGACCATCGCGTGACCGCCGGTCGCCGAGACCATGATGTTCTCCGGCTTGACGTCCCTGTGCACGATGCCCTGTCTGTGGGCATGGTCGAGCGCGCTCGCCACCTCGCAAGCGATCTGCAGCGCCTCGTCTTGAGTGAGCGAGCCTTCGCGGGCCAGCCGCTCGCTCAGCGATTCCCCCTCCACGTACGGCATTACGTAGTAGAGGATGTCACCGGCCGAACCCGAGTCGTACAGGGGGAGAATGTGCGGGTGCTGCAGCCGCGCTGCGATCTCGATCTCGCGCAGAAACCTGTCGGGCCCGATCAGGTCGGCGATCTCCGGCCGCAACACCTTTACGGCGACCTTGCGCCGGTGCTTCAGGTCCTCGGCCAGGTACACTACCGCCATACCGCCGCTGCCGAGCTCCCGCTCGACGCGGTAGCGATCGGCCAAGGCGTCTTTCAAGTATTGCAGTTGATCGGTCACCTAGGGCGCTCCGGGAGGCGAGCGTAGCAACAAGACTAGGGGGTGAGGGCGGGGCGCGCTAGCCAGGCCGTTCGACGCGGCGTCAGACCGTGGCACTCCGCAGCAACACCGCGGTCTGCTCCGGCGCCATCGTGGTGATGGCGGTCCCCGACGCCAGCTCGAAGCCGCCGGGAACTGTCAGGCGGGGCTGGATCCTGGCGTGCCAGGTGAAGTACCCGAGCTGCTCCATGCCCAGCGGCGCCGAATGGATCACGACGTTGCAGTCGGGATCGCCCAGCCCCGCCACGGTGCGGACCAGCGCGTCGTGCAGGGCTGCGGCGAACGCCCCGAGCTCTCCCTCGGTCGCCGCGCCGAAGCTCGCGCCGCCCGCCTCGGGCACGACCCACGTCTCGCCCGACCACTGCGGCGCGTACGGCGCGAACATCAGGAAGCCCTTCGGCTCCGCGATCACCCGCACCCCCGCCTCGCGCTCCGCGGCGAGGACGTCTGCGTAGACCGACCTACCGTGATGCTTCCAGTGCGCGTGCGCCACCTCCAGCATGCGCCGCAGGTGCCCCGGCACGACCGGAGCGGCGGCGAGCTGCCAGTGCGGGTGGGTGAGTGAGGCGCCGGCACGGGGACCGTGGTTCTTGAACAGCGAGAAGAACTCCAGCGCCGGAGTGGCGCGGAAGGTGTCGTAGCGCTCGCGCGCGGCGAGCAGAGCCTCCCGCAGCAGCCCGGGGCTCTCGGGCGCCAACCGCGACCGGTGGCGCGGTCCCTCCACGATCACCTCGTAGTGCCCCACGGCCGGCATGCGCGCGTGGAGCTCGTCGCCGGGGTCGCCGCCGGACGGTACGTCCGGCTCGAGCGCCGGGTACTTGTTCGGCACCACCCGGACGCGCCACTCCCGACCCTCCGGACGCCGCAGGATCTCGGGCGGCGTTCGTTCCTCGTTGCCGGGGCAGAACGGGCAGGCAGGATCGTGCTCGGCTTCGCTCCCGGCGATCGCGCTCGCGTGCACGGTCTCCGGTCGGTGCGCCCGCTCGGCCGCGACGATCACCCACTCGTCGGTGGTGGGATCGCGTCGAAACTCAGGCACCGCACGCTCCGAGCATGGTCCGGGACTCAACCGGCCGCGTTGTCGTTCGGCTGCGCTCGCCGGAAGCGCTCCGGGTCCCCGAGGAACTGGTCACGGCTCTCGGCAGAGACGAAGTAGTAGGTGCGGCCGCCGTACTCCGCTGTGAGGGCTGCCTTCAGATCGACCGCACGGCCACACACCGGGTCGCGCACCTCTCCCACGAGCCCGACCATGGAAGCGAGCGAGGGCCGCGGCGGCCTCCCCAAGACCGATACGAACAGCCGTAGCTCGTCCGCCATCATGCGGGTGAGCAGGTAGCGCTCGCGCACCAGTTCCCGCCCCAGCATCGCCAGCTCCAGCGCGCGGGGACGGTCGCGGATCAGCTGCAGCACCTGCTCGGCGCACTCGTCCACGGTACTCACCAATGCCCCGCCCACCCCGCCCTCCATCTGGAGAGGAATTCCACCCGATGCACGGGCGACGACCGGCGTGCCCTTCCACAGTGTCTCGGAGACCACCAGCCCGAATCCTTCGCGGGTGGAGAGCTGGATCGCGGCATCGGCCATCCGCTGAAACGCGTTGACCTCGATGTTCCCCACGCCGGTGAGGTTGGTGAAGACGTAGAGATCGGGGTCCTTGTCCCCCTCGTCACGGATCTCCTCGTAGATGTCCCAACCCTCGGGGTCGTCCAGCGCCATCGAGCCCACCAGGGCGAGCTGGAGGTCGGGGACTTCCCGCTTCGCCAGGCGATATGCCTGGATCACCCCCAGCGGGTCTTTCCAGGGATCGAAGCGGCTCACCTGCGTGATGAGCGGCCGCTCGGGATGGACGCCAATCCATTGCAGTACCGCGTCTGCCAGCTCCGGCGGCAGCTCCATGTTCTTGGGGCTCTCGGGATCGATGGCGGGCGGAATGATCTCCACCCGCTTGATTGGCAGATCCGGCGGCACGAACCCGCCCAGGGTAAATACCGCCGCGTCGTACTGCGCTAGGAACGGGCGCAGGAACTCCCAGTGGCTCGGGTTGGGCTGCGACGTATCGATGTGGCACCGCCAGATCCACTTGCCGGAGCGGCGCCCACCATACTCCAGCAGCGCGGCCGGCTGCGGATCGTGGATGAAGTAGAGGTCGTACTCCTCCTCCTGCAGCCGCGCGTTGCGCTTGGCGTTCTCGACGTAAACCTCGCGGTCCGTTGGTGTGAGATCGCGCTTCGAGCCCTGCAGCCCGTTGTGCACCGCCTTGGTGGTCCGGAAGAAAGCCTCGCCACCGGTGATGGTGCGCCAGTCCGCGGCGATACCGAGGTCGCGCAGCAGCGGTATCTCGGCGCGCAGCAACTCGGCCACCCCGCCGCCGTAACCCGTCGCGTTGATGTGGAGGATGCGGGCCCCGCGCAGCGGCTCCGCCAGCTCCCGCAGTTGCTCCACCACATCCCGACCCGCACTCCGCTCGTAGGCGGCAATGCTGTTGCGACCGACGTCTACCTTCTGAAGCATGGTTCTCCCCGGACTGCGCCGCTGAATTGGGGCGCTGGAGCGCCCACCCTACGGGGTCCGGCCACATTATCGCGCGCGGCCGCCTGTGGCGCAAACGGCCGGCAGGCGGTACATTGAGAGCAACAATCGAGATCGTGGTGATTTGCGGCGTATTGCAGCCACGTTAAACAAGTCGCTAAAAAGCCCGCCCCCCGGTGCGCGCTTAGCGACCGGGGTTTCTCTTTTTTGGGGGAAAGGGGAAGAGGGAAAGGGGAAAGGTACGACAGTCCCGCAGTACCTTTCCCCCTTCCCCCCGCAGCCTTCCCCGAGCGGAGACTGGACGACGAATGACTGACTCCGACCGCCTCACAGCTCTCCACCAGGCCCTCCGCCACCGCATCCTCGTGCTCGACGGTGCGATGGGGAGCTTGATCCAGTCGTATGGGCTGGAGGAGGCGGACTTCCGCGGGTCGCGGTTCGGGAGTCACCCCACGCCGCTCCAGGGGAACAACGATCTCCTGTCGCTCACCCGTCCCGACGTGATCGAGGCGATCCACCGGGCGTACCTCGAGGCGGGCGCGGACATCATCGAGACGAACACGTTCAACGCCCAGGCGATATCGCAGGCCGACTACGGGACCGAGGGCGCGGTCCACGACATGAACCTTGCCGCCGCCCAGCTCGCCCGGCGGGCAGCAGACGAGGTCACCGCTTCCGATCCGGCCCGGCCGCGCTTCGTGGCCGGCTCGCTCGGCCCCACCAACCGGACCGCGTCCATCTCGCCGGACGTCAACGACCCAGGCTTTCGCAACGTCACGTTCGACCAGCTCGCCGCTGCCTACGGCGAGCAGGCGGAGGCGCTGATCGACGGCGGGGCGGACCTGCTGCTGCTGGAGACCGTGTTCGACACCCTGAACGCCAAGGCTGCGCTGTTCGCCATCCAGCAGGTGCTGGAGCGCCGCGGCAGCGACGTGCCGATCATGGTGTCGGGCACGATCACGGACCTCTCCGGCCGCACCCTCTCGGGACAGACCACCGAGGCGTTTTGGGTCTCGGTGAGCCACGCCAATGTGCTCAGCGTGGGGCTCAACTGCGCGCTCGGCGCCCAGGAGTTGCGCCCCCACGTCGAGGAGCTCTCGAGCATCGCGGGCACCTACGTGTCGTGTCACCCCAACGCGGGCCTCCCCAACGAGTTCGGGCAGTACGATCAGACGCCGGAGGAGATGGCGGCGATCCTGGGCGAGTTCGCCGCCAGTGGCTTCCTCAACATCGCCGGGGGCTGCTGCGGCACGACACCGGAGCACATCCGGGCGATCGCCGAGGCCGTGGCGCCTCACCCACCGCGGTCGATCCCGGAGATCGAGCCGTACGCGCGCCTCAGCGGTCTCGAGCCCCTCGTCATCCGGCCCGACACGCTGTTCGTGAACATCGGTGAGCGCACCAACGTCACCGGCTCGGCGCGGTTCGCAAGGCTGATCAAGGAGGACGACTACGAAGCCGCGCTGCAGGTCGCCCGTCAGCAGGTGGCCAACGGCGCCCAGATGATCGACGTCAACATGGACGAGGGACTGCTCGACTCGGAGCAGGCGATGCAGCGGTTCCTCACCCTGGTTGCCGCCGAACCCGACATCGCCCGGGTGCCCGTCGTGATCGACTCCTCCAAGTGGGAGGTGATCGAGGCGGGGCTCAAGTGCCTCCAGGGCAAGGGCGTGGTCAACTCGATCTCCCTCAAGGAGGGAGAGGCGGCGTTCATCGAGCAGGCGCACCGCGTCCGCCAGTACGGCGCCGCGGTCATAGTCATGGCCTTCGACGAGCAGGGCCAGGCCGACACGGCGGATCGCAAGATCGAGATCTGCCGGCGAGCGTACGCGATCCTCACTGAGCAGGTCGGCTTCCCACCCCAGGACATCATCTTCGACCCCAACATCTTTGCGGTGGCCACGGGGCTCGAGGAGCACAACGAGTACGCGCTCGCCTACCTCAAGGCGTGCCGCGTGATCAAGGAGACGCTGCCGCATGCGCAGGTGAGCGGCGGCGTGAGCAATCTCTCCTTCTCCTTCCGCGGCAACAACGCGGTGCGAGAGGCGATGCATTCCGCCTTCCTGTACCACGCCGTTCGCGCCGGGATGGACATGGGAATCGTGAACGCGGGGGCGCTGACCGTCTACGACGACATTCCGGAAGACCTGCGCACGGCCGTGGAGGACGTCCTGTTCGACCGCCGCCCCGACGCCACGGAGCGCCTCACGACCCTCGCCGCCACCATCCAGGGAACGAAGCAGGAGGCACGCGAGGACGTGGCATGGCGCGTGCAGCCGGTCGAGCAGCGGCTCACCCACGCGCTGGTAGAGGGGATCCTCGACTACGTCGAGGACGATGTCGAGGAGGCGCGCCGCGCTTACGACCGCCCCATAGAGGTCATCGAGGGGCCGCTGATGGATGGCATGAACGTGGTGGGAGACCTCTTCGGGAGCGGGAAGATGTTCCTGCCACAGGTGGTCAAGAGCGCCCGGGTGATGAAGAAGGCCGTGGCCTACTTGGTGCCCTTCATCGAGCAGGAACAGCAGGCCGCCGGTTTGACCGACACGACCAAGGGGAAGATCGTGCTCGCCACGGTGAAGGGCGACGTGCACGACATCGGCAAGAACATCGTGGGCGTCGTGCTGCGGTGCAACAACTACGAGGTGATCGACCTCGGCGTGATGGTGCCCGCGACCAAGATCCTGGAGACCGCCCGCCGGGTCAAGGCCGACGTCGTAGGCCTGAGCGGGCTGATCACGCCATCGCTCGACGAGATGGTACACGTGGCACGGGAGCTGGAGCGCGAGGATTTCAGCATCCCCTTGCTCATCGGCGGCGCGACGACCTCCAAGGTTCACACCGCGGTCAGGATCGCACCCGAGTACTGCGGCCCTACGATTCACGTGCCCGACGCGTCGCGCGGCGTGACGGTGCTGGGAAGCCTGCGGAGCGCGGACAGACAGGCGGGCTTCGTGGACGAGGTGCGCGCCGAGTACGCCCGTGTGCGCGAGACACACGGTGACAGGCGTGCTGCGGCCCGTTCGGTGTCCATTGACGAGGCCAGGCGGCGCAAGCTGCGGCTCGACTGGACGGACTACGCACCGCCGCGGCCCGCGGCCCTGGGAGTCACCGTGTTCGACGACTACGATCTCGCCGAGCTCGCGGGCTACATCGACTGGTCTCCCTTCTTCAAGACGTGGGAGCTCAAGGGCAGCTACCCAGCGATCCTGGCAGACGCCGCGGTCGGAGAGCAGGCGACATCGCTGCTGCGCGACGCCCGAGCGCTGCTGGAGCGCATCGTCGCCGAGCGGCTGCTTGCCGCCCGGGCCGTGGTGGGGCTGTTTCCCGCAAACACCGTGGGGGACGATGACGTGGAGGTCTACGCCGACGCGGGCCGCACCGAGCGGCTCACTTTGCTGCACCACCTGCGCCAGCAGATGGAGAAGCCTCCCGGCCGGCCGAACCTGAGCCTCGCCGACTTCCTCGCGCCCAAGGAGAGTGGCATCGCCGACCATCTCGGTGCGTTCGCGGTCTCGGCAGGGTTCGGCAGCCAGGAGTTAGCCGAGCGCTTTGCCGCCGAGCACGACGACTACCACGCCATCATGGCCAAGGCGCTGGCCGACCGCCTAGCCGAGGCGTTCGCGGAGCGGCTGCACCAGCGAGTACGCAGCGTGCTATGGGGCTACGCGCCCGACGAGGCGCTCACCAACGAGGAGTTGATCCGTGAGAAGTACGTGGGGATCCGGCCGGCCCCCGGCTACCCGGCGTGCCCCGATCACACCCAGAAGCGGCGCCTCTTCGAGCTGCTCGACGTCACGGACCGCACCGGCATCGAGCTCACGGAGCATGACGCGCTGTGGCCGGCGGCGTCGGTGTGCGGCTGGTACTTCGCCCATCCCGAGGCGTACTACTTCGGCGTCGGTCGCATCGAGCGCGACCAGGTGGAGGACTACGCGCGCCGTACCGGGGTCGACGTCGCCACCGCGGAACGGTGGCTCTCACCCAACCTGGCCTACGAGCGCGCCGCGGAGGCGGTGACCACGTGAGCGTCACGCTGCGGGACCTGATCGACGACGGCCGCGTCCACGTGGTGGACGGGGCCATGGGCACCGTGCTCTACGGCAAGGGCATGTTCGTGAACGTGTGCTACGACGAGCTCAACGTCACGCAGCCCGACGTGGTGCGCGACGTGCACGAGGGGTACCTGCGGGCTGGCGCCGAAGTGCTCGAGACCAACACGTTCGGCGCGAACCCAGTGAAGCTCTCAGGCTACGGCTTGGACGAGCAGACCGAGGAGATCAACCGCACGGCCGCCGCTCTGGCACGTGACACCGCCGGCCGGCGTGCCAGCGTGGTCGGCGCCATCGGGCCGCTGGGCATTCGCATCGAGCCGTGGGGCCCGACGGGGCGGGAGGAGGCAGAGGAGTTCTTCCGGCGCCAGGTGCGCGGTCTCCTCGAGGGCGGCGTGGACGGGTTCGTGCTGGAGACGTTCAGCGACCTCGATGAGCTGCACACGGCCTTCCGCGCGGTGCGCGGCCTGACCGACCTGCCGATCATCGCCCAGATGACGATCGACGAGAGCGGCAAGACCACGTACGGGACGGACGCCGAGCACATCGGCGCCGCCCTCACTGAGTGGGGCGCCGACGTCGTAGGGCTCAATTGCTCCGTCGGGCCGGCCATAATGCTCGACGGCATCGAGCAGATGGCGGAAGTGACCGAGCAGCCGCTCTCTGCGCAGCCGAACGCGGGCCTGCCCCGTACGGTAGGCGACCGCAAGATCTACCTGTCGAGCCCGGAGTACCTGGCCAACTATGCCCAGCGACTCATCCAGGTCGGCGTGCGCTTCGTGGGTGGCTGCTGCGGCACGACTCCCGAGCACATCAAGCGGATCAGCGACATGATCGCCACGACCCAGCCGCGGCTTGCGTCGGTGGTGGTCGAGCGCCACGAGGTCCATGCGGCAGCGGAGGTGGAGGCCGTCTCGCTGGCCGAGCGCTCCAACTGGGGCGCCAAGCTCGCCGCCGGCGAGTTCGTCACCAACGTCGAGTTGCTGCCGCCCAAGGGATGCCGTGCCGAGGCGCTCATCGAGCAGGCACGCACGCTCAAGCAGAGCGGCGTCGATGCCGTGAGCATCCTCGATGGGCCGCGGGCGCAGAGCCGCATGGGTGCGATCCCCACGGCCATCGTGGTGGAGCGGGAGGTCGGGATCGAGACGGTGGTGCACTACACCTGCCGTGACCGCAACATGCTGGGCATGATGAGCGACCTGCTGGGTGCCGCTGCGGCCGGGCTCAGGAACCTGCTGATCGTCACGGGTGACCCACCCCGCATGGGTCCCTACCCCGACTCGACCGCGGTCTTCGACATCGACAGCATCGGGCTCACCAACGTGGCGTACCGCCTGAACCACGGCCTCGATCCCGGCGGCAACCCGATCGGCGATCCCACGCGGTTCGTGATCGGCGTGGCGCTCAACCACGCCGCGCTGGACGCGGAGCGGGAGCTCAAGCGGCTCTACTGGAAGGTGGACGCGGGGGCCGACTTCGTGATCACCCAGCCGGTGTTCGACGTGGATCAGTTCACCACGTTTCTCAAGCGGACCGAGGAGGACGCCATCCCTGTCGTGGCCGGCGTGTGGCCGCTGGTATCGCTGCGGAACGCGGAGTTCCTCGCCAACGAGGTCCCGGGCCAGCAAGTCCCGCGGCGCGTCATCGAGCGGATGCGCAAGGCACAGGAGAAGGGAGAGGACGCGGCGCTCGCCGAGGGCATCGCCATCGCGCGCGAGGTGCTGACGGCGGTACGGGACGTGGTACAGGGCGTGCACGTGAGCGCGCCGCTGGGGAGGGTGGAGGTGGCGCGGGATGTGCTGGGGTAGAGGGAACGGGGAACGGGGAACGGTACGACAGGGTGAGTCGGGAAGCGGGAAACGGGAAGGGGGAAGCGTGCGAGGCCGGGGAACCCTGCCAGAGGGAGCCTCAGGTCGGGTCAGGGTCCAGCGAGGCCACAATGCCACCCGAGCGAGCATTCGGGCGCCCGGCACGGGAGGGTTAGGCCAACGGCCGCTCCCGAGTGGAAGGGCGGTGGACGGGGGCAGGCATACGCAGCCCGGCTGTGAGCGAGGGTGGGATTGTGGCCGAGCGACGAGCCGCGCCGTGAGTTCGCGCGGGTCGGGCCCCGGCCGACCTACTGCAGAGCCTCCAGCAACCTTCGGTACCGCTCCTCCGGCTTCCGGAACCCCAGATTCGACAGGTACACCTTCTCCACCCCCACGTCCCGCAGCGCGCTGATCGTGCGGGCGCAGATCTCCTCAGCCGAGGAGCCCAACTCGAACTCCCGCGTGATCTCCTCGGCCGGCACGGGGAAGAATTGCTCCAGCCGCTGGAACGTGGCCGGGTTCGCCGACCGGTAGACAAACACGCCGAACACCCCGGGGTGCGGTACGCCGCGCCTGCGGGCCTCCTCCACGAACCGCTCCACCGCTCCAATTGAGTGGTGCGACACGACCTGCGTCAGATAGAACTCACCCGTGAACTCCGGCCGCAGCAGGTAGCCCACCTGCTCCGCCGCGTCACGGTGGGGATTCGCCCAGCCGCCGAGCGCCAACGTTGGATGCCGCTCCCGGATCTTCTGCCGCAGCATGTAGGCGTACTCCACGCAGCGCGGTGGTCCCACGGTGCGGTCGCCCCCCAGTACCGTCAGCGCCTCAAACCCGGCCGCCGCCGCGCGGTCCACGTAGAGCTGGCAGTAATCGAGGGTGTGCTTGCACGTCAGAAACGGCGCGAGCTTCGCCGCCGGCACGTCACCGGCCAGGTTGCTCACCAGGTGGCGCAGGTTCTCTTCCTCCGAGACGCCGACGGCGTTGTCGGTGAGGAACACGATAGTGTCCCGCCGCGCCAGCCGCCGCACCGAGTGATACATGTCGATCCATGTGTCCATGCTTTCGGTGACGCTCAGGCCCGTCTTGGGCGGGCGTAGCTCCACCGCCACGAGGGGACGGTCCTCGCGCAGGCGATCGAGCAGGGTCGCCGGCCGCGACTCGGGGGTGGCAGGCATGGAAATAGCTGAACCTACAGGTCGCCGGCGTAGAATCCAACTCGCGGGAGTGGCCAGCGCTTTCCACGTACCCTCGGTGCCGCTCCCGGCGACCACGTGAGAACGTAGGACAGATCAGCCCGCGGGTTTCTCCACCACGAACACGACGAATGGCCACAGCGGGAGTCCGATGCGCCCGTGGAACAGCACCCGGCCCCCGGCTCGCTCGAGAGCTGGTAGGGTCTCCACGGCGCGACACCCGAGCGACAG
>JABAOF010011933.1_pt6 | contig 14454 bp, 15 predicted proteins | sample 7062171 | NCBI WGS metagenome assembly JABAOF01 (sample SAMN14538628, study PRJNA623070) | marine sediment metagenome | biome: marine biome [ENVO:00000428]; feature: marine pelagic biome [ENVO:01000023]; material: deep marine sediment [ENVO:00002113] | place: India: Gulf of Khambhat ...
ACCTCTCCAGCACTTTACGCTCAAGGACAAAAGTTTTCTCCAAAAATTAAGCAAACTCCAGTTTTGTTCAGCTTTGAAGAAGAAGGCGTGATTCATGCGGTGGGAGAACTATACGGCCGGCAAGGACAGTGAGATAGATAATAACCCATCGGCAGGGAACAAGGCCGGGGGGTTGACCACTATCTTGGAGAAGTCTTTGGGCGCTGCAGCAAAAGCCGGCACTACCAACCTTGTGGATGTTTGTCAGTATGCCGAGGCTATCACCGCGAGAGGGTTCATCTTCATGGACACGCCGGTGTACGACCGGACCTCGGTGAGTGGGATGGTCCCAGGTGGTGTCAGTCTTATCTGTTTTACAACTGGATATGGCTCTGTGTTCGGGTGGAAGCCAGTGCCCAGCATCAAACTGGCAACTAACACAGCCCTGTACCGACGCATGGAGGAGGATATGGATATCAACTGCGGCACCATTGCCGATGGGGAAGCAATAGTCGAGGAGCTGGGCGAGCGCATCTTTCGACTCATCATTGAGACAGCCTCCGGCAAGAAGCCGAAAGACGAATCCCTCGGCATCGATGGTAACGAGTTCGTACGCTGGCAGATCGGGGCAGTGATGTGAGCTGTTGCTTTCAGTCTCTCTCCAAAAGCCAGGAGTCTCACTGTTGCGGTTCGACCATCATGCTTCACTTTCTTTTTTGAGCAGATCTTCCCACTCTCGGTCAACCGATTCCTGTACAGCGCTGACCATCTCTTCGCTCATTAGACGGAAACGGCCCTGAGCTTGCACATACTCTTTCACATCGATATCACTTTTCGGATAAATGTTAATTTTGTGATTGCCGTTTTCAACCTCGTAGATTGGGAAAATCTTGGACTGAGTAGCTAGACGGGCGATCTGGACTGTCTTGCTGGGATCTATACCCCATCCGGGAGGACATGGTGAAAGCACGTGAATGAACTTTGTGCCCATAATATTGCGGACTTTCTTGAATTTCGTGTACATATCATCCGGATACGCTATTGATGCTGTTGCCATGTAAGGGATGTGATGACCTAGCATAATCTTCTCGATGTCCTTCTTAGGCTCTTTCTTGATGGATCCAGCCGGTGTCGTTGTGGTCCAAGCGCCCACCGGTGTCGCACTGGAACGCTGGATACCGGTATTCATATATGCTTCGTTGTCATAGCAAACGAAAAGTATGTTTTCGTTCCGCTCAGCTACGCCTGAAAGCGACTGAATTCCAATATCGAAAGTGCCGCCGTCTCCCGCCCAGGCCATCACTATAAAATCCTTCTCTCCCCTGCGCTCTAACCCAGCATAAACGCCTGATGCCACGACAGCAGCGGTCTCGAAGGGACAGTGAATAACCGGTACTTGCATGCTCGAATAGGGGTAACACCCGACAGTGACAGCCCAGCAGCAGGCAGGAAAAACAATAACTGTACGCTTTCCCAATCCCTTCATAGCTAACTTCATCGCCAGGGATGCACCACACCCCTGGCACGAGGCTATACCGGGCTGTAGGAGTTCCTCATTGGTCATTATATCACGCGGTATTTCGATAGTTCTCTGCATAAGGTACCCCTATTGCTTCAGGCCCCAGCACAAGGGCATGCCTGTCAGTTTGCCATTGGACAGGGCATAGTTAACAATGGCTTCGACATCGGCCGGTGTGATATCACGGCCTCCGATGCCGGCAATTACCGGATATACGGCAGGTCGATTTTCCAGCGGATAGAGTGCAGCTTGAATTTCGCTTGAAAACATGCCCCCCAACCCGGCGGATATATTGCGATCGATTACAATCACCTTGCGGACCTTATCCAGCGCGTCTTGCCATCGTTCGACAGGTACCGGCCTAAGCATGCGCAACTTCATCAATCCGATCTTCTTTCCTTCCTTCCGCATTCCGTCAATGGCGATGCGGGCAACAGATGTGATGGTCCCAGCTGTAACAACAATTGCCTCTGCATCTTCTGTTCGGTACTCTTCCACTATGTCATACTCTCTTCCGAAGATACGCTTAAATTCTTTGCAGACCTCCTGATAATATTCCAGGGCATCTAAAGAAGCTCTATGCATCGCATAGCGCTGTTCGTAGAAGTACTCTGTATCAACAAATCCACCGAACATCCTTGGATCATCGAAGTCGGGCCTAACCTCCGGAGTATAACGCGGCAGGAACTTATCGACTCGTTCGGTCTCGGGAACATCCACGATCTCCGAGGTGTGACTCAAGAAGAACGCGTCATAGGCTACCATCGCCGGCAATGACACCTTCTCTGCCAGCTTATACGCCATAATAATAGTGTCCAGCACCTCCTGATTTGATTCGCAGTAGATCTGAATCCATCCCGTATCTCGCTGTGACAGAGAATCGGTTTGGTCTGCCCATATATTCCATACACCACTAACAGCCCGATTAACGTTCGCCAGCACAATAGGTAGGCGAGCGCCGGCAGCCCAGTGTAAGACTTCATGCATAAGCAGCAGTCCGTTGCCACTGGTAGCGGTGAAGGTGCGAACACCTGCAGTAGAAGCACCAACCAAGGCTGCCATGGCCGAATGCTCGCTCTCTACTTTGATGAACTTTGCGTCCAGATCGCCATTGGCACACATCTCCGAAAGTTCTTCCATGATAGTAGTCTGTGGTGTAATGGGAAAGGCCGATATCACCTCTACGCGGCTCAGTTTTACTGCTTGGGATACAGCGTGATTTCCCTTGATTACCTGTCTCAATTAACCCTCTTCCCCTATTGGGATTTCAGCGTCGATCATGGTCACAGCACACCGCGGGCACTCCGTGAAACAGATGCCACAGCCCTTGCAGTAGTCGTAATCGATGGAGTAGCCAAAATGGCCATTGCCTATAACCAGTATTGAGACATCGGGGCAGAATATCAGACAGTTGTCGCACTCAGTGCAGCGGCCACAGTGCATGCAGCGAGCTGCCTCATGCAAGGCTTCATCCTCTGAAAGAGTAGTGCTATAGCCCTCGAAGGAACATTTGCGTACATCAGCGGGTCGGATTTTCTCCTTAACCTGCGGCGCCTTGTCGAAATAGTCATACTCGATCTTTTCTGAATCAACCACCACCCGGCTGTTTTGACGCACAGGGTTGACGGGCTTCCAGCCCATGTACCTCGAAAAGCTTATTGCCGGGCCGTCACCAATGGCTATTTCCTCCAGCACCTCAGCAAAGTCCACGCCTTTCCGGGCACAGTCCATGGCGATGGCGGCTTTTTTGCCGGAGGCCACGGCATGGGCTACGGTGTGTGGGATATCGATGATGTCACCGCCGGCGAAGATCGTCGCCTTGCCGTGATTCTCAACGTCAACCCCCAGGCCTTCATTTACCGGTATCACTCCATTTTCGGTCTTCACAATACTATCCAGGTAGTCGAACACCGGTACTTCGCCGATAGCTGCCAGGATGCTGTCCGCCTCCAGATCAAACAGGGCACCGTGCTTTTTAACGGGGCGTCTGCGCCCGTTCTGGTCGGCCGGGCCCAGCTCCATCTCGCAGCACACCAACCTCCTGATAGCGCCGTCGCCATTGAGCTCGATCCTCTCAGGAGTTCCAAGGAATCGGAATCGGACACCTTCTTCACGCGCTTGCCGCACTTCCTCGGGATGGGCAGGCATTTCACTTTCTGAACGCCGGTATATCACCGTCGCATGGCTGCCAAGGCGAATAGCCGTTCTGGAGACATCGATAGCGGTATTTCCCCCACCGATGACCAGTACCTTATTACCGAGGTCGACTTCCTCACCAAGGGCCATTCTCTTCAACAGGAGCAGACCGCTCATTATCCGATGACTCTCGTCCTCGCCTTCTACCTTGAGTTTTCTGCTTGCATGGGCACCGGTAGCAAGGAATATGTAGTCATACACGTTGCGGAGTTCGTCAAATGGGATATCCTTCCCGACTGCAGTCTTTGGTCGGAACTCGATACCCATGTTCCTTAATCCCTCGAACTCAGCTGCAAGAACCTCCCGCGGCAGTCGGTAACTGGGGACTCCCACGCGGAGGATACCGCCCATTTGGGGAAGCTCTTCAAAGATGGTGACACTGAATCCGAGCAGTCTCCCGTAGTATGCAGCTGACATGCCGGCAGGACCAGAGCCAACTACAGCGAGACTCTTTCCATTATCGCCTGGTAAACTCGGACGGCGAGTAGAGGGCGTAACCTGGTCTCCCACTAAGCGCTCCAGCTCCTTGATGCTGACCGAACCATCGAGGGGAAGGCGATTGCAAGCGCCCTCGCAGAACTGGAAACAGACCCGACCCAGGATCGCGGGGAAAGGCTGTTCACGTTTCAAATGCCAGTAGGCCATTTCATATTCACCTTGCTGGACAAGCTTTATCCAGCCTTCAATATCGTTGCCTGCCGGGCACGCGTTCTGACAAGCCGGGACCTTATCCTCATAGATTGGTTTCGTGAAGCGCCAGCTGCCCGTCATGTTATGGAGCATCGTACCTATTGATATATTCATAGGTGTCAAGTCACGCCAGCTCTTGAACACGTAGGTCCTAGCGAGCTCACTACGCTTTTTCACAGCCATGTCAGCAGTTCCTCTCTGTGTCCGATTATACCTTGACGACCTGTTCATAGGCAGCACGGGCAGCCTTCTTGTTGTTCTCCGTCTTGACCGGGACATAGTGGTCAATAGCCCGCTCCAGGGACTCGATCATAACCAGACCGGTCGCGCTGGAAAAAGCCCCTAGCATAGAGGTGTTGACGATCGGGTTGGAAGGCGTTCCCAGTTGGTGCTCAAGGGCTATGGACGCGGCATCCAACATATAGAGTTGGTAATCGTGGCCCACAAGCTCCCTGTAGTTGCCTGGGGTCTGCTTGCCATTGACCAGAACCATGCCGTTCTTTTTTAACCCTCGCGCCACAGCAACGGTTTCAAGCATGGAGGAATCAAATACTATGACATGGTCAGGCTCATAAATGTGGCACCGCAGGTTGATATGCTTATCGTCAATGCGGCAGAATGCTGTAACAGGGGCACCTCGGCGTTCTACGCCAAATGCAGGAAACGCCTGCACATATTTGCCTTCGATGAAGAAGGCCTCGGCCAGGACCTCGGATCCGATTCGCACACCCTGGCCTCCACGGCCGTGAACACGTATTTCGATCATTCGGAAACCCCTTTTATTTTCTTCTCAATGATACCTCAGGGCCTCTTGTTATAAACGACTGCTAGAGCCCTGCAAGGGCGGGATCCTATGGCGCGATATCCATGCAGCTTACCGGAGTCGAAATAGAGGCTATCATTTTCTTCAAGGATGGTACTTCTGTCTTCGATACAAAATTCTGCCTTCCCTTCCATGATGTAAACGAATTCCTCCCCTTCATGGCTGAAAAAGACCATATCGTCCCTTTCCTTCAAGTCGAAGATGACAATGAAGGGCTCCATATGCTTCTTGGCCTGCTTAAATGCCAAGGGTTCATAGGTATATCCCAGGTCAAGTTTTCCTCCAACCTCGCGCCGGGATGAGGTAAACCGCTCTTTTTCCTTGACAACTGTGAATAATTCTGCGGTCTTCTCAGTCTGGAAAAAATAAGCAATATCAGTGCCCAAGAAGGAAGAGATCTTCATCAATGTTGAGATAGCTGGAGTAGTCTGCTCGTTTTCAATTTGAGAGATTAACCCCACTGACAACCCTACCCCTGAGGCCATTTCCTTAATAGTCAATGCCCTTTCTTTTCGCAGTTCTCGAATCCTTGTACCTATTGCCAGTGGGTAGCTCCGGTCTTTTTGTCTCCGCTTAACCATCTTATCCCTCTGCCGGTTTTCACTATTTTTAAATTTCGTTTCAGTTTTAATAAAATATCAAGCAGAAGATATCGGCCCACGCTCCATGAGCCTTCAGATCATCAAATCGAGATTCGAAAGTGGGCCGATTGCTGGTCCGACCCTCTCAAGAGTCGCTTGTTAATAAATCAACTAAATAACCCCTTGCTATCAGCTCATTGGAACCAAATCCATTAAGTAGCGCCCACCTTGCAACCTGTTCTTCAGCCAGTCGCGCTGCGACACTCTGTGTTGACAGGCCCAACCTGTTACTGCTTTCATATATCTCCTTTAATACCGGTCTCACGGCGCTGATAACCTCCAATGGCCTCTCTTCGTTATATCCTCCTCCGAACGCGTCCTTCAGAGGCTGGAACTCATAGATTAGATTGAGTATTCCTCCGAGATTTACCACAAAGTCGGGTGCATACAGTATGGTAAACTCCTTCAGTAATCCTTCTACTTCCTTTCTCCTTCCAGCTTGTCTCTCGTCTATTTGGTTATTTGCACCACCGACGATTATTAGCTTTTTATCTCGGTTTGCCCTGACCATCCTCCTGACAGTTGAGGGGTTGACGGTCTGACCCGTGGCATTTGGACTGAATACATCAAATCTCTGATCGTAAATCTCATTGGGTTCAACTCGTCTGGCATTAATCCCTTTGGCCTTTAACCCTCTAATTTTTTCCTCTGCCTTGACTTTGTCTATATCTGCGACGATAAGGTTAGTAGTAGGATAATCTTGGATAATACATTCTATGAGAACTGAGCCAACCTTACCAACACCTTGGATAGCAATGGTTAGGTTATTAAGGTCGTCTCTGTCTAGCTGATGAATAACGGACTCTAACATAGACTCATAGACTCCCTTGGCAGTAACTACTGAGGGATCACCGGAGCCATTGCTCTCCAGAGACAAACAGGCAACATTGTGGGGAGCATATTTTGCTATAAAATCAGCGTGTGCACAACGCGTGCCCATATCTGGTGCGAATATATATTGAACAAGCCCATGAAGAATTGGCACGACTTTATCTCTTAGTACTGCCTTTTCTAGGTCAGTCAGTGGTTGATCCGCCCTAGAGAAATTTTCCGTATCATAATTTGGTTCAAAGATAACAGATTTCCCTCCACCCATCCTAGATGCGCTGACCTCTTCGATTTTTGCTTTTCCCTCCAGCGCCATCTTTGAAAACATTAGGTTAAGAATCGCCCATTTGTAACTCATGCCTCTAGCAAGGTTTCTCACATCAATTTCTGGTTCTCTTTCGTTGCCATACTCTTTCCACCTACACCCACCGAGATACCAAGCAGTTGGTTCAGGGGTCTGTGGGCATATAATTGTGTTATTTCTTGCTACCCACATTGCTCTACCGTACCCAATGTCCCTGTAGAAGATATTCTCGGGCCTCTTTAGAAGTGTATGGACTGCCTCAACGATAGTTTCATAACCCCTGTCACCCTCATTTATGAAACTCATAACCCTCTGGAGCCTTTCAAGCGTGAGATCGTCTTTGATTAGAACCATTCGTTATCCATCCCCTCATATCAAACTCTCCCAATGCTCCTCAAAAGGGCCCGCCAACATCTCTTGACTGCATAGGCAAATCTGTTCGAGGCCCCGGCGAAGAGGAGTACTTTTCATTTTTATTAAACTTTATTTCAAAATTTCTAAAATATCAAGCAAAAAACGATATATAATAGGCCCTAACTCCAGCTAGGATGTCGAAGGCCTCGATCTCGGCTACCACCATGCCCAAGGGGCACTCTACGCCGTGAAACATGATTTAACTCCTCAAGGTGTTTGACCCACTCCCTTTTACTTGACACACGAGACTTTTTATCTTAAGGTCGCACCGGTTTAAACCTGTAGCCTGATTGTGGTATCACCAGCAACTGCGTCTACTGAACTCGCTTCCTTCAAAGAATTAGGCCACACAGAATCCAGAATATTGTTCATCAACACGGAGATAGCGCGGAAACTGTTACGGAGTGGACAGCAGGTCCTTTTTCGCCCGCAGGAGCTGTCTACTACTGTGATTGCTGCCAAGGAGAATTTGGCAAAGAAACAGCCCTTGAACATGAAAGGGCGCATACCTTTTCCTTACAGATATGGAAAAGGGCCTGTGAACTTTGTTTCAAGGGATCCACTTTCCAGAAAAATACGGCGGCCAGTGCTATGGTATCCTCGAGAACGCTCTTCTAGTCGAGGAGTTCTGCCGACAGCATTGAGGAATTAGCACGGTCCTCAGCCCCGGTGACTTTTCATCAGATCTCATCCTGAGATTTGGCAGGGACCAAGCTGAACTCTCCCCGGATGGCAGCTGAAGTGGCAGGGCAATTTTGGGGAAGCTTTAGGGAGATTCTGTGATGTTCAACAAGAAAGACCTAGACCGAATACGTGCCGGTAATAAGAAATGGCAACAGGCCTTCAAGGAGTCTGTCTCAAAGACCCCTGAAAGATTGAAGAGGTTTTCTACTGTTTCAGACCGACCTATCCGGAATCTTTATACGCCGTTAGATATTAGGGATCTGGATTACTCAAAACATGCAGGCTTTCCGGGCCAATACCCTTTTACCCGTGGAGTCCAGCCTACTATGTACAGGGGAAAACTGTGGACTATGAGGATGTTTGCAGGTCTGGGATCGGCCAGGGATACCAACAAGAGATTTCACCTCCTGGTAAAGGAGGGCCAGACAGGTCTCTCTACAGCATTCGATATGCCTACCCTTATGGGATACGATAGTGATTCCGCAAGATCAAGGGGAGAATGCGGCAGATGCGGTGTTGCCATCGACACCTTGAAGGATATGGAAATACTGTTCGAGGACCTACCTATTGATAGGATCACTACCTCCATGACCATCAACCCACCGGCCCCTGTCCTCTGGGCAATGTATATCGCCATGGCAGAAAACAGAGGCATAAGTAGATCGGCTATAGGTGGTACCATCCAAAATGATATGCTCAAGGAATTCATTGCACAAAAGACACTCATGTGTCCCCCACGGCCATCCATGAGGCTTATAGTCGATACCATTGAATTCGGGACCAAGGAGGTCCCCAGGTGGAACCCTATTAGCATCAGTGGCTATCATATAAGGGAAGCTGGTTCTACAGCTGTTCAGGAGCTTGCCTTTACCTTGGCCGACGGTATAGCCTATGTTGAGGCTGCCCTGGAAAGGGGTCTTGCTGTTGACTCCTTTGCCCCCAGGCTCTCCTTCTTCTTCAACTCACACCTGGATTTCTTTGAGGAGGTTGCAAAATTCAGGGCGGCAAGGAGGATGTGGGCGAGGATAATGAAAGAGAGGTTTAAGGCAAAAGATCCGCGCTCAATGTGGCTCAGGTTTCATACACAAACTGCCGGTTGTTCTCTTACCGCTCAGCAGCCCTATAATAACATTATTAGAACTGCCCTTGAGGCCCTGGCGGCCGTATTAGGAGGGACACAATCATTGCATACCAATGCCTTGGACGAGGTCCTTGCATTACCTACTGAAAAGGCGGCTACCATTGCCCTCCGGACTCAACAGATAATTGCCGAAGAGTCAGGGGTTGCGAACACAATCGACCCCCTCGGCGGATCCTTCTTCGTTGAGCGCCTCACAAAGGATATGGAGGAGGAGGCCTTTGAATATATTAGAAAGATTGATGACATGGGAGGTATGGTAGCGGCAATAGAGAGAAACTACCCCCAGAAGGAGATAGCGGACAGTGCCTATAGGTATCAGAAACAGATAGACAACGGGGAGAAGACGGTAGTTGGAGTAAACAAGTATATGGCTGAAGAGATACTCCCNNTACTCCCTATAGAGACCCTCCAGGTTGAGGCAGAATTAGAAGAAAAACAGATACAATGGACAAATCAGGTCAAGAATACCAGGAACAACAGAAAGGTAAGGGATGCATTGGAGAAACTGGCAGATGCAGCTCGAGGGGATGACAATCTCATGCATTATATTATAGATGCAGTCAAAGAATATGCCACGCTGCAGGAAATATGTGATGTCTTTAGGCATGTCTTTGGAGTCTACCGGGACCCTGGTGTCTATTAATAACAGGTGTAAGCGTTCAGCGATCGGCCCAATAGTTGAGAAACTGACCGCAAAGTGCTTACTGCAACGAGAATAGATCATGAATCAAAAGAGCAAGATCAGGATCTTAGTAGCAAAACCGGGACTGGACGGTCATGATAGGGGTGCCAGAATTATAGCCAGGGCTTACAGGGATGCTGGTTTTGAGGTTATTTATTCCGGTCTTCACCAAACCCCTGAACAAATAGTCCAAGCTGCCATCCAGGAGGATGTGGATATGATCGGGCTTTCGAGCTTGGCAGGTGCCCATATGTATCTTTTTACCAGGGTCGCGGAGCTCTTGCACGAAAATGGCGTGGACGACATTGTCATCTGTGGAGGGGGGATTATCCCCGAGGAGGATATCCCAAAACTTAAGAAGGTCGGAATCAAGGAGATTTTCACGCCGGGATCCACTCTGGATGATATCGTCAAATGGGTTAAAGAAAACGTGAAGCCGAGGGGAGTTAGTTACTGAGAAAGCGGGCTCGCGGTCTATTTCCTTTCTAGATCTCTTTGGCGACTATGTACACCCCAACCCCTTAACTGACATTGNNCGGTCAGTTAGTCACAACAAATCATTCCGTTTCATAATCAACGATGGGTCTAAAGAGATATCAAGGAAAATTAAGGAATCACATCGCCAGTCATTTGTTTTGCCTTAAAAAGGTTATCTTTGTATATCTAAGACCAAAGAGCATGAAAAAAGGAAGGGGGTAAATATGACAAAAGGTAACATACTGGAAAAACCGGTAGCGGTTCTTGGTGGAGGTGCCTGTGCCCAGGCTTTCGCCGCAGAGCTTACCCTTGCAGGATATGAGGTCAGACTGTACGAACTACCAGAGCTTGCCCCGGAGACCCTGGGAGAAGTCCTGAAAACACATGAGATAGAGCTTGGAGGAAAGCAGCTTAATTTCAAATGGTTCAGGAGGGCAGGGGTTGCCAAGGTAGACTGCGTCACTACCGAGATCTCAGAGGCACTGAAGGAAGCTGGTTTGGTCATAGTGGCTATTCCAGCAATAGGCCACAAGCCCTTCTTTGAGAAAATGATCCCATACCTTGAGGATGGACAGATGGTAAGCGTATTCCCGGACAATTTTGGCTCCTTGATGCTCAGAAGAATGATGCGTGAGGCTGGGTGTGGGGCAAAAGTCATAGTCGGTGGGTGGAGTTCCATGCCGTATGGTGTGAGGATGATGGAGCCCGGGAAGCTCGATTGCATATTGAGGATACGGGAGCTTANNAATGATGCGTGAGGGTGGGTGTGAGGCAAAAGTCATAGTTGGTGGGTGGAGTTCGATGCCGTATGGTGTGAGGATGATGGAGCCTGGGAAGCTCGATTGTATATTGAGGATACGGGAGCTTATCTGTGATGCCCTGCCAAGCAAGGACGGGGATGAGTTCTTTGAGACCATGAAGGGAATTCCCGCGTTCGATGGCACTGTTGAACTAAAAAGGGGAGACACGATTGTTGCGGTGGATCTTGCCAATCCAAATCCCGTTATTCATGTCCCCGGCTCAATCCTCAATGTCGGCGCCATGGAAGTTACAGAGATGGAGGAGACCCTGGGCATTCCGAAGGGCAAATACTCAATGTATAAGCATGGAATGAGCCCTGCCATCTCCAGGGTCCAGTTTGCCTTCTATCAGGAGGAAAGAAAGATCGCAGATGCCATGGGTATCAAGATGGCTGAGTATCGAGAGGATCAGTTCTTCTGGAAGGGTAGCATTATGGGCATAGAGTATTGGGTCCCGTTTGTGGATGTGATTATGCCGCCGATAGTCGGTCCGGATTCCGTTGAACATAGGTACTTCACTGAGGATATACCAGTGGGGACAGTCGTGCGTTACCATCTGGCCAGGAAATTTGGTGTGGATGTCCCTATAATAGAATCCCTGATGCGGTTAGGGTCTGCGGTCTGCATGAGGGATTTTCTCAAGGAGGGGATATCCCTGAGAGAATTGGGTATCGAGGATTTAACTAAGAAGGAGATAATGAGTTATCTCAGAGAAGGTGGAAAGGGATGATAGTGATGACATCCATATGACCCGCAGCGAGGGCAAGGAAGGAGCAAGTGCCAGTGCAGCATTATTCGGCCGAAAGATCCGAGATGAGATTTCCGTCACCACCAAAGGCCATAGGATGAGGGTTACCGATGATGGTCAGGTTTGGCATTCTCTCGGCCTCGGCTGCCATCGGCTCTGATATCTCCATCTCCTCGAGGTGGAGGGTGTTTACAATGTGGACTATCCTGGCATTCTCGGGTTCGACCAAGCCAAGGCTTCTAAGGGCCGCATCCATTACCTCACGATCGGTATCAAAATACACAGGGATCCTTGCTGCCTCAGGTGTGCAGCCTGTAATGCAGTTCATGTAAGTGGGATTAGGATCCATCTTGTCCACAAGGCGCCTTGTGGTGAAGTCGGCCATTCCGATCCCGATGGCATTGCCATATGAATCCGCTGAGAGATCCCTAACGAATATACGCAAGATTTTGGGTTTGGGAGGGACCTTGGCAAATGGGACGACATGACGGCCGATTACATTTGGGTCCATTCCCGCTCCGCTTATCTCCTTGCCAATTTGATCCACGATGAGGATGTCGATCCTATCCAGGGGTATCCGGGGCATAAGCCTCTTGGCCACACGGAGGAGCTTCAGATCGGTTTCCTCGATCTGTCCCGGGAGGGCAGCACGGATCACGGCCGTCTCATCCTTCTGGTTCTCCACTAGGGCGAGACCGAAGGCAATGGGGCTGCGTTTGATGACTTCCCCCCCAACGGAGACCACGATCTGGTAATAACTATATTGGACTACCCCCCGGTGGTAGAGGTCGGCCCCCTTTTGTTTGCCCAATCCGATTGTCATCATCTTCATCAGGCCGCTCTCGATCGGGGCCTTGAAATCCGTGTGAGGTTTCACGCGGGCCACAACACCGATGTGATCCGCCTCGGAAGCGTGTTTGTCCAAAAAGACCGGGAGGCCATCTGGAGTCGAACCTATCTCCACCACCTCCATGCTGGATTTAATGGGGGCACCCATGGTCTCCTCTGTGATCCCATATTTCTCAAGGACCATCTTCTGACCCTCTGGGGTGGCCCCACCATGGCTCCCCATGGCTGGTGCGATAAAGGGCTTGGCCCCTATCTCCTTGAGTTCCCTCACAACCGCTGAGAGGACTGTGGCTATATTGGCGGCAGTTATGGCGACGGTTGAACCAGGTGCAATCGTCTCGTGAAGCTTGAGCCTTGCAAGCTCTGAGCGAACAGTGCCGGAAATATCCTTTATCGGAGTGGTCTTGAATTCTTGCCTGATCTTGACCATCTTCGGGTAAGCCATGTTCGTTCCTCCCTTCATCACTTCAGCTTGGCCTCACTCTTTGGGCCACCTTCTTGGACCTTATAGGCGGCGAGGCCTTTGTCGATCATTCGTACAGCTCGAGTGCACTTTATGAAATTCCATACCAGATAAAGCCCCACCGCCAAGCAGATCAGGGCAGAGATGAGCGCTAGCTTGCTGGATCTGCTCATGAGGATGGAGGAACTCACAAACGAAAGGGCCATCATCCAGAGCCAAATACGCCTCTGGCGACTATATGCCCTCCGAATCCAGACCAGTTCCTCAATCTTCCTCTGTTTTTCTGGGTCCTTGGCCTGATAGCTAATGCTCAGGATAGACCTCTCCCCTTCTTGTCACGGAATCAGTAGATCCCCTGCCCGGGATCAGATTGCCATCCCTTTCTTCCGGTAGTAGCGGTTGATAATCGCCATGATCACCATGGAGGCAATGACTATAAGGACTAGAATGACAAGAGCAAGTAGGCCACTGTTCAAGTTTTTCACGCCGAAGTCCCACCAGGCCTTGATGCCCATGAGGAACATGGCCGCGCCCGCGATCACGTTCAGGACGATCATGGCCGTATTCATTTGATAGGGCTTGGGCAAGAACTTCCGGTCGGTCCAGATCATGGCCAGACACCAGAGACCGCAGGTCATAACTCCCCCGATGATCGCCGCTGGGGTTGGGAGGTCAATGAGCCTGATATTGGGAAACACTACGGTCATCCACATGAGGATAATGCCCCCCAGGCCGACATAGAGCAGTACCCAGGGACGGACCTTGTCTATTTTGACTCCCCGGAGCCCGGGAAAAACACCTCGCAGGCACTCATAGGCCGTTCGGGTATAGACCTCATAGGCGCCATAGATGGTCCCGGCGATAGCCAGGAAGACGCCCGCATCATACAAGACCAGCAGCCAGGGGTGGATCCTGGTAAGAAAATTGGCCTGATACTCCAGAAGCTTCAGCCCCGAGGGGATCAACTGCTCGGTGTGGAGCAGGCGCGCTCCTCCTATAATGAATCCGGCAGCAAAGATGATAATCGCTGCAAAGGATGTAATGGAGTCGATGGCCGGCGCCTTGAGCCAGGCAAGGCCAGTGCCCACATCCGCCTTTTCCTCTGAGAGGGGAATTTGGCCTTTTTTGTCCGTTATGTCATAGATCCTCTGTTGAATTTCCTCCAGGTTGGGAAGGCCGAGCATGCCCCAGTTCTTTTCCCTGAGCAATCCCACAT